>ENA-ORPK01000871-ORPK01000871.1-human-gut-metagenome-genome-assembly--contig:-NODE-871-length-26184-cov-9.224425_pt1 | contig 26184 bp, 28 predicted proteins | sample MGYA00242139_ERZ509068 | MGnify/ENA primary metagenome ERZ509068 (study PRJEB26280, sample SAMEA2338687) | human gut metagenome | biome: human gut; feature: human-associated habitat; material: faeces... | reverse complement strand
AAAGCGCCTGCGTCCGTGACTGCAAGACCGGAGACGGCCACTGCAACGGCCCCTGCGCCCAAGCCCTTTGTGCGCGCCGACGGCTGCAAGGTCTACACCGTGCAGGAGACGATTGCCGTCTACGACGCAGGCGGCAAGCTCCTGAAGCAGGAGAACATCATCGACTACACCAAGGAGAACATCCTCGGCCAGTTCGGCGACCTCCATGCCTTCATCCACGAGTGGAACGCCGCCGAGAAGAAGCAGGCCATCGCCGATGTGCTCGCGAAGCGCGGCGTCGACCTCGACAAGCTCAAGCAGGCGATGAAGATGGACGACGTCGACGACTTCGACTTCATCTGCCACGTCGCCTACGACCAGAAGCCCCTGACGCGCCGCGAGCGCGCCGAGGGCGTCAAGCGCCGCGACTTCTTGAGCCGCTACAGCGGTGCAGCGCGCGAGGTCCTCGAGACACTGCTCGAGAGCTACAAGAATCTCGGCATCAAGAACATCGAGAAGGCGGACGTGCTGCGCATGAAAGACTTCCAGAAATTTGGCACCCCGGGGCGCATCGGCAAGCTCTTCAACGGCAAGAAAGGCTATGAAGAAGCCGTGCGCGCCCTCGAACAAGAACTATACAAGGCAGGTTAACACAACATGGCAACAAATCTAGGCGGACTCGTCAAACGGCTTCAGGACATCATGCGCAACGACCCCGGCATCAACGGCGACGCCCAGCGCATCGAGCAGATTATCTGGGCGCTCTTCCTCAAGGTCTATGACGCCAAGGAAGAGGACTGGGAAATGGATGAAGATGACTACCAATCCATCATCCCCGAGCCCTACCGCTGGCGGAACTGGGCCCATGACGACGGCAGCGGCACGGCCCGCACGGGCGAAGAGCTCCTGGACTTCGTCACGGAGCTCTTCAGCACACTCAAGAATCTCCCAATTACCCCCGACATGCCCAAGAAGAAGCGCATCGTCAAGACGATGTTCGAGGAGACGAACCAGTACATGAAGGACGGCGTGCTGCTGCGCCAGGTCATCAACGTCATCGATGCCATCGACCTCGAGAGCTACGACGACATGCACGCCCTCGGCGACATCTACGAGACGATCCTCAAGGAACTCCAGTCGGCAGGCCGCGCCGGTGAATTTTACACGCCGCGCGCCGTCACCGACTTCATGGCCGACCGCATCGAGCCGCACCTCGGCGAGCGGATGGCCGAGCAAAGATGCTTGGGATTGATACAATATTGGGAACGGTGTGCATAGTGGAAAAGTCCATATATAGCGGGGGCTTGGTAAACGTCGGCAGAAGGCCGGCATTTTTTATGCTCTGAAATGCAGGTAGAATCAGAAGGTATCGTATAAGTTCTTAGCAACACTGTGGATATGCCATTAACGATAGCAATGGCATCGTTAATGGTATAGAAAGATAATTTGTCGTGCCATCTGACTTGTTTCCTATTGTTTGGTAGTATTGCTATGGATAAGATAAAAAATGTAGTACAATATTATTATCAATGAAAAGTGTGTTATCGTCTGGATGAGGTGATAATTCATGCGGGTTTACAATTATGCATCTTTTGCTAAGGTGTTTTCGAAGGGCATCATCAAGCCTAATATGACTAAAATTGCTAAGATTTTATTTGAGCCAGTCATTAGTCTTGGAGACTGTGTCAATAGACATGGGGAACCATATACTATCGATAATAAGTCGGCAAGCCTTTGGTATAAACAAGAAGCAGACATTCCAGGCAATTTGAAAAAAGCAGCGAATGATGGCCGTGTATATAAGGGAATAGGGAAATATTTTACTGATGAGGTTTTGGACAAAGTCCTTAGTGGGGTTAAGGCCGATGATATGGTGGCTGAGTTGCTAAATCTCATCAAGGAATCAGATTTGTCTGAAATGGAAAAAGGTGATTTAAATAAACTGTATGAGGATGGTGATTTGGGAGGATTTTTAGGTAGAGCGTTCTTGTATGCCATATTGCCAAACAATATGAAAAAGGATGCATCTTATGAGGACTATTCGAAAACAGCCCAGGTAACAGCCGCAGATATTAACCATGAAATAGAAGCTTTCAGGCAGTTTGTTGGGCAATTCAAAAAGCCTGCTCCGCTGTCTCCACCTTTGACTATTGCAACAGAAGAAATGAAATATGTAACAGAGCTATTCCGCGTTTATCAGGAAAAAACAGGAGTGGAATGTAATTGTGTAAAGGATCTCGATTCATGCCCTAATATGAAAAAGAATTTTAACAGACAAAGAAAAGATTACTATTTAGCAGAAACTATTAGGAGGGGACTTCGAGATACCGTAGCACCACAGGAGGAGGAAAACTTTGAGGCAGTAAAAGAAGAAATGTATGAAGGTGTCGTAACGACGGAAGAAAAAGATTATGCTTGTGGCTATGACAGAATGAACGCTGTAATGGAGCATGCGACATTGGTTGAGCTTTCTTCTAATTTACAAACAGTGACTCTGAATTGGATCGGACCAGGGGAAAAGAAAGGAATTTGTCATATGTTGGTCAATGATGAGAAACTCAGTTGGATAGAGGGTGATTAAGCTGCAAAAGGATATTTTCAATACCTTCAGTATCTGTAACCAGGGTGAAACAGCAAGAAAAAATAAAGAAGTATTCAATACGGTTTTCGAAATGGAATTAAGAATAATGCTACTGATGAGTTCCGTACCAGAACTGTTTTTTTCGAGTACTCGTATATTGGCATTTGACTTCATCAATTGTTATGCAAAGGTTTTTGGTATAGCTCTTGAAAATCTGCATGGCAATAATGATTTTATGTATGCTGAAATGGCAGGAAGACGTTCGTTGATTACAGAAGCAATCAAGAAGTTAGTACGGCATGGAATATTGAAAGTCAAAAATAATCAGGGATATCAGTATAAAATCACAGACTATGGATTGGAGATATCAAACGGCTTTCATAGTACATATGCAGAGGAATACCGCAGGGTATCAAGGCTTTCCGCGAAAAAATATAGTTGCAAAAATGATGAGGAACTGCTTCAAGAAATTCAGTATCGTCCTATTGCAAACTAAAGGGGTAAATGTTTATGTTTTACATAAAGTGGATTAAGATTACTGCAAATCAAAAAGAATCAAGAATAGACTTTGCTCCGGGTCTGAATATAATTTATGGTCCATCCAATACCGGGAAAAGTATGGTGTTGGATTGTATAGATTATATGATGGGAGCCGGTACTCATCGATTCGATGTCAATTTAAAAGTGGAGAAGATTCAAATAGGAATAGATGTTAATGGGGAAGGCCTTTCTATCAGCCGGGATGTTAACACGCAATCTTTCGAAGTAATTAGTCATGTAGACGGTATAGAAACATCTACTTACAAACTAAAGGGCGGGAAAAAGAATCCACCTATTAATGATGTCTGGATGAAGCTTTTTGACATTCCTCTTGATACTAAGATTCTTAAAACGCAGGAAGGAAAACCGCAGGCTTTGACAGTTAGAACGTTTTATCATACTTTCATCATAGATGAGGACCGAATTCATGATAAAGCCAGTGTTCTTAAAGGAAAGCACGGATTAGGAGGAAAGGTAGGAACCCCGACTTTAACAGCATTATTGTACCTGGGAACAGGTAATAACTATCTTCCAAATTTGGCTTTTATTGATCCCAAAATAAAGAAAGCAAAAGATGAAGGGGTGCTGAAAATTGTCAATAGAGGTATGGGCTTTTTAGAAAGGCAAAAGTCATCTTTTGATGATGCATTACCTTTACTTCAACCCGTTGAATTGCAGAACAAAATCAATCAAACGATCGATGAAATCGGAGCTGCTAAAGGAATCCTTAAAGAAGCCCTGAACTTATGCCGTGAAATTGGAGAGGAAATCAATAAAGTAATGCGGCAGATTTCGGAAGATGAGGTTTTGATGAATCGGAATCAACTCCTTTTATCACAATATAAGGCGGATATTAAGCGCCTGACCTTTATTGCGGAAGGGAATATGGTTTCGCAAAAAATCAAAACAATAGAAAGGTGCCCTTTCTGCAATGGAGAACTTCCTCATGAACATGAAGAGGATTGTATAGGTTCTGCGATAGCAGAAGAGCAAAAAATTGAAATGCAGGTCAGGGATTTGCAATCAGTCCAGGAATCTATACAGGAAGAATATGCTGCTTTGTCAAAGAAAAGAGATATGCTTATTAATCAGAGAAATGAGCAGGAAGAAAAAATACGAGGAGAACTTGAACCTAAAATCCAGCAGTTGAAAAAGCAACTTGATGATTTTAAAATTTCATTGAGATTTGCTGAAATGAATACCATGATTGACCAATTTTCAACATTTCTTAAGCAAGAACGTGATGCTATTGAGAATGAAGAAACTGCTGACATTCATTTGAATGTAAAAGAGAAATTCAAGGAGGTCTTTAAAGAACTCCTTGATACGGAAGTAGACGAACTTTTAAAATACTGTAATTATCAGAACTATTTGGATTCGTATTTTGATATCGATAGCTATGATATTGTCGTTAATGGTCATGAAAAAAAGAGCCAAGGAAAGGGATTCCGAGCTTTTTTGAACACGATACTAGCTGTTGCAATGGAAAATTGTCTGGAAAAGATGGGGCATTATCATCCTACGCTTTTCGTTATAGATTCCCCGATTCTTTCATTAAAAGAAAAAGATTCAAAGAGAGATTCGTATGTTACGGAGCCCATGAAAGAGCATTTATTTAGATATTTTTTGACAAGGGCGGATTCTCCACAAACGATTGTTATTGAAAATGAAATTCCATCTATCGATTATGAAGGTGCAAACCTTATTCACTTTACAAAAAACAAGGGGATAGGGAGATATGGCTTGATTGACGGATATCAAGAATAAACTATTTGTAATAGGCTTCTCACTAAGGTGAGAAGCCTATTTTTTTTGCCTTTTTTCAGCAAACCATTTTATTCCATTTTACGCCACTTCATGTCAATTACACGATTTTGATTTTGGCATAGACTATAGGCAGGCAAGGGAGAGAGCCCCTGGCCACAAATAAATCGTAGTCCGAATAGCGCTATAAGGGCGGCGGTTGCATAAAGCAGAAAGTACAGCCGATGATTGTACTTTGCTGATCATGCATCCACCGTGTTTTTCTATGCCTATTTGGGCTGTCAGAAAACTGGCGCTGATGCTGTATCAGTGCCAGCTTTTTGTCTCCGCCGTTCTTCTCGGACGGAATGGAGACAAAAATGTATAAAAAACAGACAAGCAATGAGAAACGTTTTTACATTCCTCTGGAACTCACTCCAGAAACCGTCATCACCGAGGCGTACAAGGACTGTGAAGTCCGCTGCTCAAAAATCGGCTGTCGTAAGGTACGTACAATCCTGATTCCAGCAACCAAAGAACAGTACTATGAATTCATGCGTCCGCTCTGGCGGGAAGATAAGCGCCAGCAGCGGCATGGTGCCGATGAGGTATCGGCGGACAAAGTGCGGGATGACTACGAGCTGGAGGTGCCTGATGACTTAAACCTAGAGGAAGAAGTCGTGAAGAAAGAGTTGCTGGCAGCGCTGCGCCATGAACTGGCAGCTCTGCAGGATATCGACCGGACCATCTTGCTGATGCTTGCCGATGGTGCCAGCGAAGCGGCGACCGGGAAGGCCGTCGGCTTGAGCCAGAAAGCGGTGAACAAGCGCAAACACAAGCTGTATGCACTCCTGAAGGAACATCTCAAAGACTTCCGTTAAGAAGAAAAAAGACCCGGTCACAAAAAATGTGGCCGGTTTTTTTTCGGAATCGGTACTTAACGATGATGCGGTTGTCCTATTACTGGTGGAGGGCGAACGAAGAAGCCCTTTAGGAAGGAGGAACCCAAGATGATGTACACACAGACACCTGAAAAACTGGCTCAGCAGCAAAAGCTGGACCGGGAACTGGCGGCGGTGCTGATGACCATCAGCGCCACGACCCGCAGTATCGCTAGGAACATCCATCTCTTATCAATGCAAAGATGTGCGAAAGGAGTCAATCCGTATGACAAACGATGAACTGCAGAAACTGGCAGCGGCCCTGGGCGATTGCGGCAAGGCACTGCTGAAGATTTCCGAGGCCATGGCGGTGAAAGAAGATAATCCGACAGCTTCGGAAGCGAAATCAGAGAAATTGGAAAAGCCGCTGACACTGGAAGATGTCCGCAAAGTCGCTGCCGACAAGGCCCGCAAGGGATTCACGGACGAAGTTCGCAGCCTTATCCAGAAGTACGGGGCGGACAAGCTGTCCGGCATTGATGCGGCACAGTATGAAGCGTTCCTGAAGGAACTGGAGGTGATTGGCCATGCCGGATAAACATGCGGTGCTGTCCGCATCTTCTTGCTACCGCTGGCTGGCCTGCCCGCCGTCTGCGAAGGAATGTGCCAAGCTGCCGGATACCTCCAGTGAATTCGCCCGCCAGGGAACGGATGCCCATACGCTCTGCGAATTCAAGGTGAAGACGGCGCTGGGGCAGAAACTGGAAGATCCGACGAAGGGACTCACGTACTTTGATGAGGAGATGGCGGAATGCACTGATGAATACGCGCAGTTCGTCATGGAATGCCTGGCCACAGCCAAAGCATCCTGCAAGGACCCGATGATCATGATCGAACAGCGGCTGGACTTTTCCCAGTGGGTGCCAGGCGGTTTTGGAACAGGCGACTGCCTCATCGTAGCCGACGATACCCTGACAGTCATCGATTACAAGCATGGCTTGGGAGTCCTGGTGGATTCCGAGAAGAATCCGCAGATGATGTGCTATGCCCTCGGTGCGCTGAACCTGTTTGATGGCATCTATGATATCCGCCAGGTGTCCATGACGATCTTCCAGCCCCGCCGGGACAACGTCAGCACCTGCACCATGAGCAAGGAAGAACTGCTCCAGTGGGCCGAAACGGTGCTGAAGCCTGCGGCAGAACTGGCGGCGAAAGGTGAGGGCGAATATAAAGCCGGTGACCACTGCCGCTTCTGCAAGATCAAGGCAACCTGCCGCAAGCGGGCCGAGTACAATCTGGAACTGGCCCGGTATGATTTTGCCGTCCCGTCCACGCTGCAGGATGAAGAAATCGAAGCCGTCCTGGAGAGGGCCGATGAACTGGTGAACTGGGCCGGGGATGTCAAGGAATACGCATTGCAGCAAGCCCTTTCCGGCAAGCAGTGGGACGGATGGAAACTGGTCGAAGGCCGGTCGAACCGCCGCTACGTAAGTGAAGAAGCAGTCGCCGCCAAAGTGGAAGAAGCGGGCTTCGACCCATATGAAAAGAAGCTGCTCGGCATCACGGCAATGACAAAACAGCTCGGCAAGAAGCGGTTCGAAGAACTGCTGTCAAATTTAGTCGAAAAGCCGCAGGGAAAACCGGTCCTGGTACCGGAATCGGACAAGCGTCCGGCGATGCATACGGCGGCTGATGATTTTAACGCTGCAAATTAAGGAGGAAACTACTATGTCTAACAACTACGTCAATCCGTGCAAGGTAATCACCGGAGTCAATACGCGCTGGTCTTACGCCAACGTCTGGGAACCGAAGTCCATCAACGGCGGTACGCCGAAATACAGCGTCAGCCTGATCATCCCTAAGTCGGATACAAAGACCGTAGAAAAAATCCGCGCTGCCATCAAGGCTGCTTACGAAGAAGGCGAAAGCAAGCTCAAGGGCAATGGCCGCACTGTACCGGCTCTCGAAGCCATCAAAACGCCGCTCCGTGACGGCGACCTGGAACGCCCGGGCGATGATGCCTATAAAGACAGCTTCTTCGTCAATGCCAACTCGGCGACCAAGCCGGGCATCGTTGATGCTGACTGCCAGCATATCCTGGAACGCTCTGAAGTCTACTCCGGCGTCTATGGCCGTGCATCCATCAACTTCTATGCCTTCAACAGCAATGGCAACAAGGGCATCGCCTGCGGCCTGAACAACCTGCAGAAAATCCGTGATGGTGAACCCCTTGGCGGCAAGCCGCGTGCAGAAGATGACTTCGCTACGGCTGACGATGATGATTTCCTGGCATAAGGAGGCGTGATTATGGAAACTATGATGAGACTGATTCTGGATGGCCTGTACTGCCTGGTTGCACTGTGCGCCGGAGGATTCTTCGTGGCTATGATCTATACGGATATCAAAAAAGACCAGCGGGATGAAGAAATGGCTCGGCACCGGGATGAACGGGAAGAAGAGTACCACCGCAAGCAGATGGAATCCTTCCGGAAATAAGTAGTAGTGAATAGCGGCGGGGCCTTGTGCCTCGCCGCTTTTTCGAGGTGAAGCGTATGAAAACCATCAGTATCGATATTGAAACATTCAGCGATATCAATCTGGCAAAATGCGGTGTGTACAAATATGCCGAATCGCCAGCCTTTGAAATCCTTCTCTTTGGATATTCGGTGGACGGCGGCGAAGTGCAGGTCGTTGACCTGGCGCAGGGAGAGGGCATCCCGGACGATATCCTGGATGCCCTGACCGATGAATCCGTTACCAAGTGGGCGTTCAATGCCAGCTTTGAACGGGTCTGCCTGTCGCGCTACCTGTGTGACCTGGGGATGAGCCTGGACCCGTTCCGTGACCATCATCCGCTTTCCCAGGACTGTGCCAGGTTCCTCAATCCGGCAGGATGGAAATGCTCCATGGTCTGGTCGGCCTATATGGGCCTGCCCCTTTCCCTGGAAGGCGTAGGAGCCGTGCTGAAGCTGGACAGCCAGAAGATAAAGGAAGGCAAAGACCTGATCCGCTATTTCTGTGTTCCCTGCAAGGAAACAAAATCGAATGGCGGCCGGACAAGAAACCTTCCTCAGCATGCGCTGGACAAATGGACACTGTTCAAGTCCTACAACAAACGGGATGTGGAAGTGGAAATGGCCATCCAGGAGCGGCTGAAGAAGTATCCCGTCCCGGAACCGATATGGGATGAATATCATCTCGACCAGGAAATCAATGACCGGGGCATCGCCATCGACAGGACGCTGGCTAAAAATGCCATCGTCATCGATGCCCGCAGCCGGGACAGCCTGATGGCTGTGCTGAAGGAAAAGACGGGTCTGGAGAACCCGAACTCCGTCATACAGATGATCGGCTGGCTGGAACAGCATGGGATGAAGACCGATTCCTTGGGCAAAAAGCAGGTAGAAAAGCTGCTGAAGACGGCAGAAGAACCGCTGCGCAGTGTGTTGCTGCTCCGGCAGAAGCTGGCCAAATCCTCGGTCCGGAAATACCAGGCCATGGGGATGACGGCCTGCGAGGATGGCCGGGCCAGAGGGATGTTCCAGTTCTATGGGGCCAACCGGACCGGGCGGTTTGCCGGCCGGCACATCCAGCTGCAGAATCTTCCCCAGAATCATCTGCCGGATCTTTCGGAAGCCCGGGAACTGGTACGCCAGGGAAATTACGAAGCCATGGAACTCCTGTATGATTCCATCCCCGATGTCCTTTCCCAGCTGATCCGTACGGCCTTTGTGCCCCGGCAGGGACTGAAGTTTGCCGTAGCGGATTTTTCGGCCATTGAAGCCAGGGTGCTTTCGTGGCTGGCAGGAGAAACATGGCGTTCGGATGTCTTTGCCAGGAATGGCGACATTTACTGCGCCTCGGCTAGCTCCATGTTCGGCGTTCCCGTAGAAAAGCATGGCGTCAACGGGCATCTCCGGCAGAAAGGGAAAATCGCAGAACTGGCCCTTGGCTATGGCGGCTCCGTAGGAGCGCTGAAGGCCATGGGCGCCCTGGACATGGGACTTACGGAAAATGAGCTGTATCCTCTGGTGCGGTCCTGGCGGTCAGCCAATCCGCACATCGTCGATTTCTGGTGGCAGGTGGACGCCGCCGTGAAGACAGCCATCAAGGAACGTATCCCCATGCGGACTGGCTGCATCCGCTTTCTGTATCAGAGCGGCATGCTGTTCATACAGCTCCCCAGCGGACGGCGGCTTTCCTACATAAAGCCCCGGATAGGCGAGAACCGCTTCGGTGGGGAATCCGTCACCTATGAAGGCATCGGCGCAACGAAGAAGTGGGAACGGCTCGAAAGCTATGGCCCGAAGTTCGTGGAGAACATCGTCCAGGGCATCAGCCGGGACATCCTCTGCTATGCCATGCAGACGCTGCGATGCTGCGCCATCGTCGGCCATGTCCATGATGAACTGATTATCGAGTGTTCCAAAGACACTAGCGTCGATGCCATCTGTGAGCAGATGGGCCGGACGCCGTCGTGGGCTGAAGGGCTATTACTCCGGGCAGACGGGTATGAGTGCGAATTTTATAAAAAAGATTGATTTCCCGGTACTTAACATAGTGATTCCTGTCCTTTCACTATCAGAGGGAATTTCCTCGGATATTTATTTTAAGAAAGGCGGGATTCGCTATGAAGTTTTTGATTCCAGAAGATGAATTTGGCGTGTTTGCTGATCAGAGAGGTGTACCAAGGGTCGACAGCCTGTTTGTTGCAGCGACTTTTGAAAAACAGCATTATAACGTTCTGCGTGATATCGGACGAATCACTGCATCCAATTCTGGATTAAGCCCGGAATTCATTGCACTCAATTTTGAGGGCAATACATATCGTGATGCCAGGGGAAGAAAACTGCCACGTTACCTGCTGACCCGCGATGGGTTCACCATGCTGGTCATGGGCTACACAGGCTCGAAGGCGATGCACTTCAAGGAACTCTATATCCAGCGTTTCAACGAGATGGAGCAGTGCATCCGGTCGCTCCTGTCTGCCCGGCAGGAATTCCCGATGCTGACGGACATGATCTGCCGGCTGCATGAAAGCCCGAAGGCATATCACTTCAGCAATGAAGCCGACATGCTGAACCGCATCGTCCTGGGGATGTCTGCCAAGCAGTTCCGGCTGGCCAACGGCATCGAAAAAGGGCAGAGCATCCGGCCTTATCTGACTGCACAGCAGATCCATGCTCTGGACCGGCTGCAGCACCTGGATTACGGCCTGCTGTATTCCTGCCCGGATTTCCAGCAGCGCAAGCAGATGCTCATGACCTATTACAAGACGGAACTGGAGGGATGAAACATGTTTTACGTAAAAGAACCACTTAAGGATGGTGTCGATGTGACGGTCGAAATCAATGACGAAAACGTTTTCTGCCGTTGCCCGGTCTGTGGCAGGGAAGTACCTGTCAATCTGAAGAATGTCCTGTCAGACAGTGACGCTGACCTGGTGGGAACGGCAGTATTGTGCGATGAATGTGCGGAGGGGTGGATGGAACTGCATGGAAAACAATCCGAAACGTAATGCAGAGTACTATCCGGACCCGACAGCGTATCAGGCAATCAGGAACGTGGAACCACAAAGGTTCCCGTTCATGCCTGTTGTGTACGTGTGTTCGCCCTATGCCGGGGATGTGGAAGAAAATATCCGGAAAGCCTGTGCCTACTGCCGCTATACGGTAGACCAGGGATATATCCCTCTGGCACCGCATCTGTATCTACCGCAGTTCCTCGACGAAGAATCGGAACGGGAACTGGCACTCTTTATGGATATCGCACTATTGTCCCGCTGCGTCGAACTCTGGGTCTTTGGCGATGTGATTTCGGCGGGAATGGAAAAAGAAATCCAGTACGCCCAAAGAAAAGGAAAAACAATTCGGTATATTAACGAGGTGAAATAAGATGGATTTTACACTTTATAGGTCAGACTTTGCTGGCGTGGAAGCGAATTGCCGCTATCCCAGGCAGCAGAAAATCAGCTGTGCCGAGGACCTGAAGGCGGCAGCCGCCTTCGATCATGTCTGCGTAGCCTTCAAAGATTGTTATCGGAAGCGGGAGAATTTTCTCTCCGCCGACGTCCTGGTCATGGATTGTGACAACACCCACTCGGAGAATCCTGCTGACTGGATTTCCATGGAAAAGCTCCTGGCCATACTGCCGAAAGTCTCGGTGGCCGTCGTGCCATCAAGGAATCACATGAAACCCAAGGACGGGAAGTGTGCCAGACCGCGCTTCCATGCTTATTTCGGGATCCCGGATATTACGGATGAACAGCACTATACAGAACTGAAACGGGCAATCCACCGGGCGTATCCCTTCTTCGATGAAGCGGCTCTCGATGCAGCCCGGTTCATCTATGGCTGCCCTGTCGAGAAAGTATTGTGGCAGGACGGGGAAACGACAATCGACCAGGTACTCAAAGTGGGAGATACCGAGTCACGCAGTATCCCGGCCGGACGCCGGAACAGCACTATGAGCCGTTTTGCCGGCCGCGTCATCAAACGTTACGGGGCGACGGAAAAGGCGTACCAGATTTTCCTCGACGAAGCGGAAAAGTGCGACCCGCCGCTTCCCGACACCGAGCTGAACACTATCTGGGGCAGTGCCGTACGGTTCGGCAAGCGCATCGCAAAGCAGGAAGGTTACGTCAGCCCGGATGAATACAACAACGATTTCGGCACCCGGGACTCCTTGCGGCCGGAGGATTATTCGGATATCGGCCAGGCCAAGGTCATCGCCAGAGAATACGGCAACGAGCTGCGCTACACCGACAGCACGGATTTCATCCGCTACGATGGCATCTGCTGGGAAGAATCGCGGCAGGCAGCGGTCGGTGCAGCGGAAGAATTCCTGGATTTGCAGCTGGCTGATGCTAATGAACAGTCCGAGCAGGCACTCAGGGAATTAGCAGGGACAGGGATTTCGGAAGATATCATCCGTAAGGGCGGACGGAACCTGGAGAAGATGATTGAGGAAAAGCAGACCAAAGCCTACGCCGCCTACCTTGCCGCAGAAGCGTACCGGAAGTTTGTCCTGAAACGCCGCGATATGCGCTATATCCTGTCGGCCTTGCAAGCATTGAAACCCATGGTCCAGATGCCTATCCAGGCACTGGATGCAGATGAATTCCTGCTGAACACCCCGTCTTATACATATGATCTGCGGAAAGGGATGCGGGGACGGCAGGAACACCGAGCGACGGACTTCATCACGAAATGTACCTCTGTAGACCCGGGCATCGAAGGGAAAGCTATTTGGGAACAGGCCGTCCGGCAGTTCTTTACCGGCGATACGGCGCTCATCGACTACGCCCAGGAAATCAGCGGTCTCATGGCTATCGGCAAAGTCTATGTAGAAGCCCTGGTCATCGCGTACGGCGACGGCCGCAACGGCAAGTCGACCTACTGGAATTCCCTGGCCCGCGTCCTTGGCAGCTACTGCGGCGGCATCTCTGCCGATGCCCTGACGGCAGGCTGCAAGCGGAACGTCCGTCCGGAAATGGCGGAGCTGAAGGGGAAGCGCATGATCATTGCCGCCGAAATGGAAGAAGGCGTCCGGCTTTCTACGTCCATCCTGAAACAGCTCTGCTCGACGGATGAAGTGAGCGGCGAAAAGAAGTATAAGGATCCTTTTAAGTTCGTACCGACACACACGCTGGTCCTCTACACGAACCACCTGCCCAGGGTGGGAGCCAATGACGAAGGGACATGGCGGCGTCTTATCGTCATGCCCTTCAAGGCCCAGTTCGAAGGGAAGAGCGACATCAAGAACTACGCAGACTACCTGGTGGAGAAAGCCGGTCCTGCCATCCTGCAGTGGATTATCGAAGGGGCGGAGAGGGTCATTGCCAAGAACTATCACCTGGATACGCCTGATTGCGTCGCATCTGCCATCAATGAATACCGCGGGCAGAATGACTGGCTTCGGCATTTCCTGGATGACTGCTGTGAAGAAGATGCCTCTTTCAGCGAGAAGTCCGGGGAACTTTATACGGCCTATCGGCTGTACTGCCAGCAGATGAACGAGTATACCCGCAGTACGACGGATTTTTACGGAGCATTAGAGAAAACTGGGTTTGACAGGCGTAAGCGGAAAGCCGGGTATTTCATTTATGGGCTGAAGCTGAAAGTCACAGATTTCCTGTAAGAAAAAGGGAAGGGTGCAGGTCGGTGCAGGTCAATATATAAACCCCCTTTAGGGCTGAAAAATAGAAAAAATGTCTTTAAGGGAAGTTTATGAAACGACCTTCACCGACCTGCACCCCTATAAAAAAGAGGTGAGTAATATGCGAGAAAAAGTAATCGAACACCACCTGGTGATGGAAACGGAGAAGGCTGGCGGTAAGGCAGTGAAGCTTGTTTCGCCATCATTTGCAGGTATGCCGGACCGCTTGATTCTATTGGCTGATGGGAAGATGGGCTTTGTGGAAGTAAAGGCGCCGGGGCAGAAGCCAAGGCCGCTGCAGCTGAAGCGCCATGCCATGTTGCGACGGCTGGGCTACCAGGTATTCGTCCTGGATGCCATGGAGGATATTCCCGCAGTCCTGAAGGCTATCGCCCACATGCCTGATGGGAAAGGGGGCGGAGGTGCATGAAGTTCATGCCGCATGATTATCAGAAATACGCCATCGAATACATCAAGTCCCATCCCATTACAGCCCTGTTCCTAGACATGGGCCTTGGCAAGACGGTGACAACGCTGACGGCCATCCGTGACCTCATGTATGATGCCTTTGAAGTTAAGCGGGTGCTGGTGATAGCTCCGCTGCGGGTGGCGAGAGACACCTGGCCGGATGAACTCAGAAAGTGGGATCACCTGAAAGAGCTGACCTGCAGTGTGGTCGTGGGAACCGTGGCAGAACGGCGGCGGGCTTTGCAGCAGGATGCGGATATCTATATCGTGAACCGCGAGAACCTGGCCTGGCTCTATGAGAACAGCCGCCTGGATTTCGATATGGTCGTTCTGGACGAGCTGTCGAGTTTCAAGAACCACCAGTCGAAGCGGTTCCGTGCCATGAAGGCCCTGCGTCCTAAAGTGAAACGCATCGTCGGCCTTACAGGGACGCCCAGCGGCAATGGCTTGATGGACCTCTGGGCTGAGTTCCGCATCCTGGATATGGGAGAGCGTCTGGGAAGATATATCAGCCAGTACCGGAACCTCTACTTCCAGCCAGACAAACGCAACGGCATGGTGGTGTATTCCTACAAGCCACTGCCGGGAGCGGAAGAAGCCATCTATCACCAGATTTCCGACATCACCGTGTCCATGAAGGCAACAGATTATCTGGAGATGCCGGAACTGGTGAGCGTAGCGAAAGAGGTCTGCTTGAGTGAAACGGAAAAGAAACGGTACGATAAGCTGAAGAAGTCCCTGGTACTGGAGCTTCCAGGCGGCGAGGTCACCTCTGCTAATGCCGCATCGCTTACCCTGAAGCTTTCGCAGATGGCGAATGGCGCGATTTATACCGATGGCAAGGACGTGGCGGCCATCCATGACCGGAAACTGGATGCCTTAGAAGACCTGGTGGAAAGCGCCAACGGGAAACCGGTCCTGGTGGCCTATTGGTTCAAGCATGATAAAGACCGTATCCAGCAGCGGATGGAAGCCCGGGAGCTGAAGGAGCCGCAGGATTTCGCCGACTGGAATGCGGGAAAGATTCCTGTGGCCCTCATCCATCCGGCCTCTGCCGGACACGGCCTGAACCTGCAGCAGGGCGGTTCCATCTTGATCTGGTTTGGCCTGACTTGGAGTCTGGAGCTGTACCAGCAGACCAACGCCCGGCTCTGGCGGCAGGGGCAGGCGGACGAGACGGTCATCATACAGCACATCGTAGCCAAGGACACGATTGATGAACGCATCCTGAACGTCTTGAAACACAAAGACGGAACCCAGGCGGCTTTGATTGAAGCCGTAAAGGCTGACCTGGGCATGACGGAAACAGAAAATGGGGGTATACTATGAAACCGGAAACAGAAGGAGAAGAAAAGCGTATGGAAGCCAAGGCGTACCTGGAACAGGCACGGAACATCAACATACAGATAGACAGCAAGCTGGAGCAGGTATCGTCTTTGCGGCAGCTGGCTATCAAGGCGTCATCGACACTCAGCCCGGTGCCGCCAAGCGGGACACCCAATCCGCACCGTCTGGAAGAAACCATCGCCCGTATGATGGATATGGAACAGGAAGTGGATGAAGCCATCGACGTCCTGGTCGAACTCAAGGCAGACATCATGATGGCTGTCAGCCGAGTGCCAGATGCCCGGGAACGGGTCATCTTAGAACTCCGCTACTTGGCCTTTAAAGACTGGGCATCCATTGCCGATACTCTCGGACTTCATATCCGCCAAGTGTACCGGCTGCATGACGAAGCCCTGAAACACATCGAGATTCCTGGCGAATGTCACTGAATGTCACTAAAGCAGCACTTGATGTCACAGGCTTCTGTAAGATATACTATAATCAGCAAGAAAAAGATAAGGACCGAGGCTTGAAGCCATCGGTCCTTTTTTGATGCCGGAGATGATACGAATGCCAAGAAGACCGCGGACACCGTGCAAGTATCCGGGATGCCCAAGGCTGGTGCCGTATGGGAGAAAATATTGTGACGAACATGAACAGCAGTGCCAGGGTGAACGGAAGAACGCGGTGCTGCGTGGCTACGGGAGAGAGTGGCAGAAAGCCAGGAAGTTCTTCCTGAAGCGTCACCCCTGGTGCGTCCGATGCAAAGAGAAAGGACGGCTCGTCCCGGCAACAGTCGTGGATCATATCAAGCCGCATCGCGGCGACCCGGACTTGTTCTGGGACGAAACGAACTGGCAGCCCCTGTGCAAGAGCTGCCATGACCATAAGACGATGATCGAAGACCGGGACATCGAGTACAGGTATTAATCATTTTTTAGGTTATTGTTGTATTGACGTTCGAGAAAGGACACATAAGACTGAGAGATGTTTAATATTGCTGCAACTTCAGTTTGGGTTTTTCCCTGTTTGCGTAATGCCATAATATCGGATGTCAAATCTGACTTTGGACAGGACAGGTTATAGTTAGTAGCTTCAATAGAGCCACCGTGTCCCGTTTGTTCTACTTTTAACGTTAATGTTTGGTTCCCTTTGTGTCCCACTACAAAAGCTTTACCATTTTTGTAGTCAAGGGAATAATTATCAAAGTTGTAGTTGTTTATAAAATTGTTGGCTGTATCTTTAATTGTTGGAGATTTTTTTTCTTGTTCAGTAGGTTGTTGTGATACAGAGGAAACTATAAAAGCTGATTTTTTTTCTGACATAATCATACCTCCCTAATCATTACTAGCAATAATAACATTACTAACAATAATATTATAAGAATCAGACTGCAATTTGTCAATGGTTTAATCCACACGTATAGGGCGACCGGGGGGATGTCAATCTCTACAGCCCTTCCGTCCATGACCGCCGCCCCCTCAAACGTGAAAAAACGCGAAATTCATAAGGGGGGATACCCGGCATCTAAAATCGAATCATCTGCTCCAGGCTATTTGGCCCGGAGCTTTTTTGTTGTGTGAAAGGAGCCTGTCATGAACGACTGCCAGCGTCGGCAGATAGAAGCCATGCGGAAGCAGGGGATGGGCTACAAAGCCATCGCCAGGAAGACCAAGCTGTCACGGGACAGCGTACGGAATTATTGCAGGTGGCACCACCTCGCCGGTTACGGCAGAGCGGTGGCGGCTGCCTTCAGAGAGGAGCAAGCGTGTGAAGACATCGGATATGGAATGGAAGATGCTGCCCATCGGCCAGCTGAAGCCTGCGGCATATAACCCCAGGAAGCAGCTGAAGCCTGGCGACAAGGAATACGAGAAAATCAAGAAGTCCATTCAGGAGTTTGGCTATGTGGAACCCATCATCGTCAATTACGACATGACGGTCATCGGCGGGCATCAGCGCCTGACCGTACTGAAGAACCTGGGCTACGAAGAAGTCCAGTGTGTCGTTGTCCATATCGAGGATGAGCATAAGGTCAAGGCGCTCAACATTGCGCTCAACAAAATCACGGGTGCCTGGAACGAACAGCTCCTGGCCGACCTCATCGTCGATTTGCAGAGCGTCGACTTCAACGTCGACCTGACGGGCTTTGAAGCACCGGAAGTCGAGCAGCTCTTCTCGAAAGTGTACAACAAGAAAATCAAGGAAGATGACTTTGATGTCGATGGCGAACTGGCAAAGCCGACTGTCGCCCGTGCGGGAGATATCTGGCTCCTGGGTGACCACCGCGTCATCTGTGGCGATGCGACGCTGCCGGAAACCTATGAACGGCTGATGGCGGGGAAGAAGGCCAACATGGTGCTGACGGATCCGCCGTATAACGTCGATGTCGAAGAAACGGCCGGCAAGATCAAGAACGACAATATGCCGGATGACAAGTTCTACCAGTTCCTTTTCGCGGCCTTCGTCAATATGGAACAGAACATGGAGCAGGATGCTTCCATCTATGTATTCCACGCAGATACCCAGGGGCTGAACTTCCGCAAGGCATTCAAGGACGCAGGATTCTACTTGTCTGGCTGCTGCATCTGGAAGAAGAACGCCCTGGTACTGGGACGTAGCCCGTATCAATGGCAGCATGAACCGTGCCTTTTTGGCTGGAAGCTGAACGGCAGGCATCAATGGTATTCCGACCGCAAACAGACGACCATCTGGGAATACGACCGGCCGAAAGCCAGCAAAGAGCATCCCACCATGAAGCCTATAGCCCTGATGGCGTACCCAATACAGAATTCGTCTATGAGCCACTGTATCGTCCTGGATCCGTTCCTCGGTTCCGGTTCCACACTCATGGCCTGCCAGCAGACGGGCCGCATTTGTTACGGCATCGAGCTGGACGAGAAGTTCGTCGACGTCATCGTCAGGCGCTACATCAGTGAATATGGGGACGCGGGTGTGTTTATCCTGCGCGGAGATGAGAAAATCCCGTATGCGGAGGTGGCAGATGATGGAACAGATTAAGCTGGGCAGCCTGTTCTCCGGGAGCGGTGGCTTTGAACTGGGCGCCATCCTGGCGGGCATCTGTCCTGTATGGAACTCGGAAATCGAGCCGTTCCCCATCCGCGTGACGACGAGACGGCTGCCATCTGTGAAGCATTACGGTGATGTGAGTGCCGTAAACGGCGCACAAATCGAGCCGGTAGACATCATTACCTTCGGCAGTCCCTGCCAGGATATGTCGATTGCCGGAAAAAGGGACGGCCTTGGCGGTTCGCAGTCCTCGCTGTTCTATCAGGCAGTGCGCATCGTGAAGGAAATGAGGGAAGCAACGAATGGACAATATCCAAGATATATCGTGTGGGAGAATGTCCCTGGGGCTTTCTCCAGTAACAAGGGTGAGGATTTCCGGACGGTCCTCGAAGAAATCTGCCGCATTAAAGAACCTGCGGTTTCAGTGGCTGGATATGCGAAATGGAAGCCCGCCGGATGCATCCTGGGAAACGGTTACTCTGTGGCCTGGCGCGTCCTCGACGCCCAGTACTGGGGTGTTCCCCAAAGAAGAAAACGCATCTACCTTGTCGCAGATTTTGATGGACAAAGTGCCGCCAAGGTTCTATTTGAGTCCGAGGGCCTGTCAGGGTATTCTGCGCAGGGCTTCCGAGCATGGCAGAGTGCTGCCGGAGGTCTTGCGCCTGGCACTGGAGCAACAGGCACAGTCTGCCTGAATGATCAGGGCGGTATCCGCATGGATGTGACGGAAGAGCGGACGAATACGCTGCGGGCAGAAGCCCATCATCCTCCGGTCATCGTCAATCTGCCGGGGCCGGTGTTTGAGAACCATGGAGCCGATGCCCGGTACAAGGGGCCGCTCTCTGTGAACCCATCACTCACGGCGCGGTACGGGACTGGCGGCAATAACCAGCCACTGGTGCTTCAAGGCGGTGCTGACGGAACACGGAGAACCTATGATGTGCGCCAGACGTCAGATGGCACCCGCAATATGCGCAACCATGTCTATGAGAGCGATACCTGCCGGACCGTCGACCGTTCGGGGAATGTGCCGGGGAGCAACCAGGGCGGCATCGCCGTGGTGGAGCAGACCTACAGCGCCAGCAAGAATTCCCACTTTACACGAGCAGCGAAGGAAGTGGCCAGCTCCCTGGTAGCTACAGATTATAAAGATCCGCCGCTCATCAACAGCCATGCTCGTGTCCGCCGCCTGATGCCGGCAGAATGTGCAAGGCTCCAGGGATTCCCGGACTGGTGGTGCAGCCATCTGGAAACAGGGAACCCGTCTGAAGAAGACATCCGCTTTTGGAGCGATGTCTTTGAGACCCATCGGAAAGCCCTGGGGAAAAAGACAAAGCCCAAGACCCGGAACCAGATTATCAAATGGCTGAAGGAACCGTACCGGGATTCTGCGGAATACAAGATGTGGGGCAACGGTGTCGCCCTTCCCTGCGTGTATTTCGTCTTGGCCGGCATTGCCTGCTTCTTTGAGAAAAAGATGCAAAAATGATTTGCTATTATCGGCGTTCAGAGTGATATATGTACTAGCAAAACAAGGAGGTACATAGACCATGACAATCCAGACGAACCTGAACGACCGCAAGGAACTGGCCAGACGGCTGATTCCTTTCAACCATAACGAAAAGCTTCATTACACCGGGACGCCGGCCTTTGCCTACGAAGGGCAGGGCTTCCGCATCCTTCGCAATGGCGATATCGAATGCGATGATGAAAAGACAGAAGCCGCTATCACGGCTTTCCTGCAGGAAGCCGGAATCCTTCCGCAGCCGGAACCGGAAGAAGGAACAGGAACCGAAGTAACGCAAGACCCGCCACAGCAGGATGAAACGCCAGAATCGGAAGCACTGCCGCAGACGGAAACGGAGCTGGACAGGATGGAAATCAAGGTTCCCATTGATGGCATGGACGGGGCGCAGCTCCGCAACCTGGTCTTCATGCTCCACGCCCAGCAGTACCTGCTGAACCGGGCGGCAGGACATGAAAACATCCATGTGCCGGACAGGCTGGTGGAAGACTTGAAAGAAGAACCTGGTACCGACCAGACTTCCTTCTTTGCCATCTATCAGAACTATCGCAAGGAAGGGCGGGGCTTCTGGATTGCGGCAGATACGGTGACATTCTGCATTGCCGCAACCGGCAATGCCGTGAAGAACCGCGCCCTGATTGAACTAGCGGCCTTCATGGTCAGCGCAGCGAAAAAAGCGAAACGGGTTCAGACTGACACACGGAAGCCTGAAAACGAGAAGTACTACCTGCGGATGTGGCTCCTGCGCATCGGCATGGGGACCAAGGCCAGCCACGAATCGCGCATGGCCCTTCTGAAAGGCCTGAAGGGATGGAGTGCCTTCCGCACGGAAGAAGAAGCCAAGGCTCATGCCAGAAAGCAGAAAGAACGCCGGCATCAGAACCCATAAATTTTCAATTTAATTCATAATTATTCTCAAAATGACTTGCTATTGTGTACCTTTAGAGTGATATATAGTGTACCAAAAGAACACACGCACACATAGAAAGGACAGAGAGGATTATGAAAACACTGCACTTTGGCATCGAAATGGAAATGACAGGGATTACGAGAAGCCGGGCTGCCAGCCTCATGGCCCGTTTCTTCGGGACGGAAAGCCGGCACGAAGGCGGTGCCTACGATACCTACACCGCAAGGGATGAACAGGGACGGAAATGGAAAGCCATGAACGACTCCAGCCTGGTTCCACAGAAGAAGGTGAACGGAAACATTACAGATGCTTCCAGCTTCTACCGCACGGAAGTGGTCAGTCCCATTCTTTCCTACGAAGACATCCCGAAGCTGCAGGAACTGGTGCGGATGCTACGCAAGGCCGGGGCCTTTGCCAATAAGTCCTGCGGCATCCACATCCATGTCGGGGCCGAACGCTTCACGGCAAAGACACTGCGGAACCTGGTGAACATTATGGCGAGCAAAGAAGACATGATTTACCGCGCCCTTCAGATTAACCCCTCGCGGGAAAGCCGATACTGCCGGAAAACGAACACCACCTTCCTGAAGGACCTCAACCGGAAAAAGCCGGACACGCTGGATGGCATCGCCGACCTCTGGTATCAGGAAGCCCCTTACGGACGGAACCATCATTACAACAGCACCCGCTACCACGGGCTGAACCTGCATGCCACTTTCACCAAAGGGACCGTCGAGTTCCGGCTTTTCAACGGGACACTCCACGCTGGGGAAATCAAGGCATATATTCAGTTCTGCCTGGCCGTCGCTCATCAGGCCCTGGCCCAGAAGAAAGCCTCGGCCCGAAAGACCGAAACGGACAATGAGAAATACGCTTTCCGGTGCTGGATGCTCCGGCTCGGACTCATCGGTGACGAGTTCAAGACCTGCCGACTCCACTTCCTGAAACACCTCACAGGCAATTCCGCATGGCGCAATGCCGCCGCTTGAAGGGGATAGCCTTACGGGCAGCTTCGGCTGCCCTTGGGGTGGTAGAAGGGCAATCCCTTCAGAAAGGATGAGAGCGATGAAACAAAGAATCTACATTGCCTACGGCAGCAACATGAGTGAAGTACAGATGGCAAGACGGTGTCCTGACGCCGTTCTTTCAGGGACGGGCCGAATCCGGGGCTATGAACTCCTCTTCAAAGGTTCCCTGACAGGATGTTACGCCACCATCGAGAAGAAGGCGGGTGCCTTCGTGCCGGTTGTTTTCTGGCGCATTTCTCCGGCGGATGAACGGCGGCTCGATGCCTATGAAGGCTTCCCGCGATTCTATTATAAAAAAGAAGTGGATGTGGAAACAGATGACGGCATCATCAGCGGTCTTGTGTACATCATGCACGAAGACCGGCGGTTCGGTATTCCGGAGGACTGGTATTATCAGAACATGGAGCGGGATTACCGCAGGTTCGGTTTCGACCTGTCCATCCTGCGGGCCGGCCTGCGGCACAGCCGGGAACGGATAGAAGGAACGCGGGTCCGGCTTATCGCCATGGATGACAGGCAAGCTCCGCCCAAGGGAACTGAAGGCACCGTCCAGTTCGTCGATGATGCCGGGATCATCCATGTACAGTGGGATACGGGCAGCAGTCTTGGGCTGATACCCGGAGCTGATGAATGGGAAGTCATCGAATAAGATGCATAAATATCGGATAGGCAGTCAGCGTCGAACTGTTCGAAGACAATGGCCACGCCATCGAATGGGTCATGAAGAATTAAAAAAGAGAACCAGAGGGGAACGCAGATGCGGTCCCCTCTGTCGTACAGCCCGCAAGGGCTTTTTTATTGGGAGGTGAGCGCCATTGGCTGTACGAGGAAGAAAACCGAAGCCGACGGCGCTCAAGGTGCTGGAAGGCAATCCCGGCCATCGTCCCCTCAATAAGAAGGAACCCATGCCAAAGGGACGGCTCCCTCGCTGCCCGGACTGGCTGGAATACGATGCCAAGAAAGAATGGAAGCGGCTGGGGAAAGTCCTCGCTGAGATGGGGATGCTGACCAATCTGGATATGATGGCCTTTGCCGGGTACTGCCAGGCATATGCCCGATGGAAAGGAGCGGAAGAGTTCATCACCCAGCATGGGGATATGGTGCGGACGCCGAACGGATACCTGCAGCAGGTACCGCAGGTATCCATTGCCCAGACGAACCTCAAGATCATGCTGAAATTCTGTGAGCAGTTTGGCCTGACCCCGTCAGCCCGGAGCCGCATGATTGGGGAAGAGAACGGGGCAGAAAAAGAAACGGATGAAATGGAACTGCTGTTAAGGGGGTGACAAGTTTGGCATTTGTATATAAGCCGTCAGCGTTCATGCTGCCAGATTCCCATTACGACAAGGACAAGGCCGACAGGGCGGTTGCCTTCATCGAGCATCTCTGTCATACCAAAGGCAAATGGGCCGGGCAGCCGTTCCTGCTCCTGCCGTGGCAGGAACAGATTGTGCGTGATCTCTTCGGCATCGTCAAGGAAAACGGGAAACGGCAGTTCCTGACGGCTTATATAGAGATTCCAAAGAAGAACGGGAAACAGCTCGCACTGGATACACCCATTCCCACGCCGGAAGGATGGAAAACCATGGCCGATTTAAAAGTCGGCGACAGAGTCTTTGACGAGCAGGGAAAGCCCTGCCATGTTGTCGCCAAAAGCCCGGTAGATGATACCGAACAAGCCTATGAACTGGTTTTCCGGGATGGAGGACGGATTGTGGCCGGTGAACGTCATCTGTGGGATGTGGAATATACTCATGGAAAGACGCGGGAAAAGCAATGGACAACCGGCGAGATTTACCGCCGCACGAAACAGTACAGGGAAAAATCCAAAGATAACCGCTCGCTTATCCGGATTCCCGTCAACCAGCTATTACACCTTCCGGAAAGGAACCTTCCGTTAGATCCTTATTTATATGGCTACTGGTTGGGAAACGGTTCTGCAACAAAACCGGAAATCACGGTGCGTGACAGTGATGTGGAAGACCTGATTCCGCTGATTCCGTACCCGCTGCATAACCGCTATCCACAGACCTGCGGCGGCAGCGAAATCCTGGTGTATAAGGCATTGAAATCTATCCTGGTGAAAAACTTCCGGGATAAGGTCATCCGGCCGGAATACCTCAGGGCTTCCGAAACGCAGCGATGGGCCTTGCTGCAGGGACTGATGGATTCCGATGGCTGCATCGGAACACGGAAAGGGCAGGGCGTATACGTCAGTACCATTCAAGAATTAGTAGAATCAGTGCAGGAACTGTTGTGGAGCCTTGGCATCAAGAACGCCATGACGTCATGCCCTTCGACCCGATATGGGAAACCGACAGGCGAGACTTTGTATCAGATACGGTTCACCGCCTTTACGGATCAGCCGGTCAGCAAACTTCATAGAAAAAGCATCCGCAGACGGGAACGCGAAAAAAAGACGCGTTCCTGTTTTCATTATCTGAAAGAAATCAAGCCGCTGGATGATAAGGTTCCCATGCAGTGCATCCAGGTGGACAGCCCGAGCCATTGCTATCTGGCGGGGCGGACGATGGTGAAGACGCATAACAGCGAGCTGGCGGCGGCTATAGCTCTTTATCTTTTGTACGCCGATAACGAACCGAGTGCCGAAGTGTATGGTGCGGCCTGTGACCGCAACCAGGCATCCATCGTCTTTGATGTGGCACGGCAGATGGTCGAGATGAGTCCAGCCCTGATGCGCCGTTCCAAGATACGGTCGGCCGGGAAGCGGATCATCAACTACCGCAATGCCGGGTTCTATCAGGTATTGTCAGCGGAAACAGGAACCAAGCACGGACTCAATGTATCCGGCCTGGTCTTTGATGAAATCCATGCCCAGCCGAACCGGAAACTCTACGATGTCCTGACCAAAGGCTCTGGTGATGCAAGGGAGCAGCCGCTCTTTTTCATCATCACCACAGCGGGCAATGACAAGAACAGCATCTGTTACGAACTGCATACCAAGGCCCTGGACCTGATGGCGGGTCGGAAGAAGGATGCCACCTTTTACCCGGTGGTCTATGGGCTGGAACATGAGGAAGACTGGACGGACGAAGCGAACTGGTACAAGGCGAACCCGTCCCTGGGCCATACCATACAGATTGACCGCGTCCGGGAAGCGTATCGGAATGCTGTCGAAAATCCGGCGGAAGAGAATGTCTTTAAGCAGCTCCGGCTCAATATCTGGACTTCGGCCAGCATCCGCTGGATACCGGAACAGGTCTACGACAAGGGGAGCCTTCCCATTGACCTGGATTCCCTGCGGGGACGGATGTGCTACGGCGGGCTGGACTTGTCCAGTACATCGGATATCACGGCCCTGGTACTGGCTTTCCCGCCACGGAGCGATGATGAGAAATACATCCTGTTGCCTTTCTTCTGGCTGCCGGAAGACACGCTGGAACTGCGGTGCCGCCGGGACCATGTTCTCTACGACGTCTGGCAGAAGCAGGGCTTCATCCAGACGACGGAAGGGAACGTCATCCATTACGGCTTCATCGAGAAGTTTATCGAACGCCTGGGGGAAACGTACCACATACGGGAAATCGCCTATGACCGCTGGAACGCCACCCAGATGGTGCAGAACCTGGAAGATATGGGCTTCACCATGGTGCCTTTCGGCCAGGGGTTCAAGGATATGTCGCCGCCGTCGAAGGAGCTGTTCAAGCTCCTGATGGAAGGGAACATCATCCATGGCGGCAATCCCGTTCTCAAATGGATGGCCAGCAACGTCGTCATGCGCCAAGATCCTGCGGGAAACATCAAGCCGGACAAAGAAAAATCCGTCGAAAAGATTGACGGAATCGTGGCGTCCATCATGGCACTAGACCGCTGCATCCGCAACGGGACTGGCAGTGGCAGTGTCTATGACGAACGAGGTGTTATTGCATTTTAAAGACATTTGCAAAAATGGCAGGTGCTTTTTTGTGCCCGTTTTTGGAGGTATTTTATGAGAATCCCCTTTTTATCCAGCCTGTTCCGTACCCGGGACAAGCCTCAGAACTATTATATCGGCA
>ENA-ORPK01000861-ORPK01000861.1-human-gut-metagenome-genome-assembly--contig:-NODE-861-length-26326-cov-8.585931_pt1 | contig 26326 bp, 26 predicted proteins | sample MGYA00242139_ERZ509068 | MGnify/ENA primary metagenome ERZ509068 (study PRJEB26280, sample SAMEA2338687) | human gut metagenome | biome: human gut; feature: human-associated habitat; material: faeces... | reverse complement strand
CCCATATCGCGGTGACCACCAATCTGGCGCCTAACCATCTGGATGTCCACAAGGACTATCAGGAGTATGTGGATGCAAAGGCAAACATCTTTACACACCAGAATGCCGGCGATATTGCTGTGTTCAACGCCGACAACGATGACACGGTGCGTCAGGCCGCGAAAGCGGTGGGCGAAGTCCGTTGGTTCTCCCGGAAGCAGCGGGTGGACAACGGCGTATTCTGCGAAAACGGTGTGATCTACGAGGCCGCCAACGGCACGGTGACGCCCATAATGGAGACAAAGGACGTCCTCCTGCCCGGCGTTCCCTGTTCCTGAATCCAGGAACTGTCACGGAATTTGAATACAGCCTCCCTCCTGAATGCGGAAAAGCCGTGCTCCGGCTCCCGACGGACGCCTTCCCGTCGGACAATGAGCTCCTGCTGGTCCGCTCCGCTCCCGCCCCCGTTGCCGTCAGCATGGGAATTCCGGAACAATCCGGAAAAATCTTCCTCAATATCATCCATAGCCTGCCGGGATTCTCCCCCGTCCCGGACGGTTCAGATCCCGACCTCCTCCTGCTGGAGGGAAAAACGGAAAACGCCAGGGCCCCCGGAAAAGCGGCCATCATATTTGCAGCCAGCGGCAAGCCATCTTACGGCGCTGTCACGGCGGAACGGCATCCGCTGACTGACGGGCTGAACTGGAGCGGCCTGCTCATCCCCTCCATCGGTTCCATGAAGCCGGGGGAAAAAGCCGGCGTCCTGCTCTGGCAGGGGGAATCCCCCCTGGCCTGGGTGGACGGGAAACGCCTTTTCCTCAACTGGCCCTGGGAAAAATCCAATGCGGACCGCGTTCCGGCGCCCCTGCTCATGACCCGCAGATTTATGCAATCCGTACAGGAGAATCTGCCCGGAACACATTACGGCAACCTTCCCGGAGGAACTCTCTTATCCATGCCCGCAGGCGGAAAACTCATTCAAACCATGCCGGGGGGAGAACGCCGTGAAACTGTCTTTAACGGCAGGCTCCCGGAAGAAACCGGATATGTGGAAATCTTCCCCCCCGGAGAAGGGAAAACGCCCCTGTTCCAAGGCTCCGTCTGGTTCTCCGACGCCCGGATGGGAGATTTTTCCCACTGCTCCACGTTTGACACAGGACTTCCCCAGCCCCATGAAGAGGCGCTCCGGCACATGAAACGTGACCCTCTGGCCCCCCTCTGGCTGGCGCTGGCGTTCCTGGCCCTGATTCTTTCCTGGCTCCCTCCCGTCCCAGACACCTCCCTGCGCCCATGATTCAATTCAACACTCCGGAATGGTTCTTCCTGATCCCCCTGCTTCTGGCGGCAGGCTGGAAATACAGGCGTCTGCGCCTGGCCTCCCCCCTGCGCCTCCTCCTGCAGACCTGCCTGCTGCTGGCCCTGGCTCAGCCTGCCCTTGACAGGGGCGGCAAAGACATGGACTTGTGGGTGCTGGTGGACCAATCAAATTCCACGGCGGGAATTCCGGCAGCCGGGGCAGAGGAAATCCAGGCTATTCTGGAACGGCACAAACATGCCGGGGACCGCGTCCGATTGGTGGATTTCGCGCAATCCGCCGTGCTCCGGGGACGCGGAGACCCCGTCTTTGCCGGGGGAACCGCCGGAACGGACATGGAACAGGCCCTGGCCTATACCATGGCCCTGATGTCCCCGAACCGGACAAACCGCATCCTGATGTTGACGGACGGCTGGCCCACCACGCCGCTGGACCAGGCGGCGGAACAGCTCATCCAATCCCGGATTCCGGTGGACTACCGCCTGTCCGTCACCTTCCGGGAAGCGGACATCCGCATAGAACAAATCCGAACCCCGGCGCGCATCCGGCCCGGCGAAGCCTTTATTTTAGAGGCAACCCTGGCAGGCCCTCCCGGCCCGGCCATCACCGTTCCGTGGCAAATCAGCAAAAACGGGGGGGCTCCGCTGCGGGGGACGGCTACCCTGCTCAACGGCAAAGCCACGGTGAGGCTGGCGGACAGGCTCTCCACCCCCGGCTGTTCCGCTTATGAAATGACCATAACGCCGCAAAACGATCCAATCCCTGAAAACAACCGTGCCGTCAGCTTCCTTGAAGTGACGGGAGGAAACGGCGTCCTGCTGCTCTCCGGCTACGACCGCGATCCCCTGGCGCCTTTCCTGGAAGCGCAGGGGTTCCGCGTCCAACAACCGCCCGGCCTGAACCGGCTTGATGCCCGCCACCTCTCCGGCGTGGGGCTGGTCATCATCAACAACCTCTCCGCATCCTCCGTCCCACCGGACTTTCTGCATGCCCTGGACTATTACGTAAGGGAACAGGGCGGAGGCCTGCTCATGTGCGGGGGCAGGCATAGTTTTGGCTCCGGCGGCTACTTCTCCTCCTCCATTGACGAACTGCTCCCCGTTTCCATGGAAATGAAGAAGGACAAGATGAAGCTCATGACGGCCATGAGCATCGTTCTGGACCGTTCCGGCTCCATGTCCTGTTCCGTTCCCGGAGGAAAGACGAAAATGGATCTGGCCAATGCCGGAACCTGCCAGACCATTTCCCTGCTGTCCGACCAGGATCTCATCTCCGTCCACGCCGTGGACAGCGAACCGCACCCTATTGTCACGCTAAGCAGTCTGGGCCCTAACAGGAAGAAAATGATATCCAGCGTCTCCAGGATTGCCTCCATGGGCGGAGGCATCTTCATCGGCGCCGGGCTGAAAGCGGGCTGGCGGGAACTGCAACGTTCCGTAGCCGGAACACGGCATCTGCTCCTCTTTGCAGATGCCGACGATTCCGAAGAACCTGCCGACTACCGGGAAACTCTGAAAGAAATGGTTAAGGAAGGGGCTACCGTAAGCGTCATCGCACTGGGAACGGAAAAAAGCGCCGATGCCGGACTGCTCAGGGAAATAGCGGAATTGGGACGGGGGCGCATCTTCTTCTGCGACCGCCCGGGGGATATCCCCAGCATCTTTGCACAGGAAACCGTCAGCGTGGCCCGGGCCGCCTTCATCAGGGAACGCACCTCCCTGCGCGGTACGGCCGGCTGGCTTCAAATTGCAGCCGGCCAGCCGGAATGGCCCCCTGCCGTAGACGGTTATAACCTGTGTTATTTAAGGAATGGAGCAACAGCAGCCTGCGTAACGGAAGACGGAAACGCGGCGCCCCTGGTCTCCTTCTGGAACAGGGGGACGGGACGGACGGCCGCCGTTACGTTCGCCATGGGGGGAGAACTCGGAAAAAACATCCAGCAATGGGACGGCTACGGAGACCTTATCCAAACCCTGGCCCGGTGGCTCAACAGGAAAAATCCCCCACAGGGATACTCCGTGCGGGCGGACACGGCAGGAGACCGGTTACGGATTCGCCTTTACTACAGTGAGGAAAACATCCCGCGCCTGGCGGAACGCATGCCGGAAATATCCCTGGAACTCTCCGGAAAAGAAAGCTCCCGTACACAAAACGGTATCTGGGAACACCTGCAGCCGGGAATATTCCAGTGCAGCTTTCCCCTCCCGCACGGAGTCATGGCGCGGGGCGCGGTCCGCATCGGCGGCAGCGTTATCCCCTTCGGCCCTGTCAGCCAGCAGGTGGACCCGGAATGGGCCATGCCGCCTGAATCCGGCAACGCCTTCCTGGACCTGGTGAACCGGACCGGAGGCAGGGAAAGGATGGACCTTCCCTCCATTTTCCGGGAACCGAGGCCCGGAACATGCCTCCAACTCCGTCCCATCCTGCTGTGGAGTGCCTGCGTCCTCCTTGTTCTGGACGCTCTGTTTACCAGGACCGGCCTGCTTCCCCGGGGACAACCGCGGCAGGGGGTTACGCGCTCCCGACCTTCAGGAGAAAACAATCAATCTATCTGAAAATTTCCTTCAGGGCTGACTGTTCCTGAGGAGTAAGGCAATCAGACCACACGGCATCTCCACCGCGGGCCGGACGAGCCCCCCGGCCGCCGTGTTCCTGTCCATTTCCAGCCCCTTCCGGGGAGGGAGCCGCCGTCTCCACCCCCGCAGTTTCCCCCAGAGCGGCGCGGCTCAAGTCCTCATGAACCACCCGTCTGGAAACCGTGTCAAGCCGGGGACGCTCTTCCATCTCAAAGGCAAGGGGAGCGTCCCCGCGTCCACGCCCCGTTCCTCCGCGTCCGGGTTCATTTCCCTCTCCCTGCCCGGACTCCATCACGGTACGGTCATCCGGAGACGCCATCAGGGATATGCCGCACTGCCCGCACATGCTCCGCAGCTGCTGGGCGGCCCGTTCCAGCTGTTCCCGCAGACGGCGGGCCGTCTCCGGATCAATCTGCAGGGAAGGCAGGGAAGCCTTCAGCTCCTGGAGCTGGCGGCTCATGATGCCGCCCGGCTGCAGGGCAAGGGACTCCATTCCCGTCAACGCCTCCTGAAGGGACTGCATCGCCTCCGGGCTGGACGCTCCATTCAGGCTGTCCAGCAGGGAAAGGGCGGAATCCGTCCGATACATCTGATTGGATAATCCGGCAACGGCCGCTGCCGTTTTCCCCTTCAGGGCATCCGCCGCTTCCAGTCCGGCATGGGAATACATCTCATTCCGGTGCATTCTTTTCAAATCCTCCAACTGCTCCCGGAAAGGCTCCAGGCTCTTATTATCCACGCTCTCCATCTCCGCCAGGCGGTCCAGGGCCTCCCCCACCCGGGCCAGAACGGGCGGCAAATCCGGAAGCTGCCCCACGGCTTGCGGCGCGGGCAACGGCAAAAAAGCCCCGCAAGCCATAAGAACCGCGCCTCCCGCCAGCCAGGCCAGGCACCAGGCGGAACGTATCCGCAGCACGGGATTCCCCTGTACCGCGCTTTCCCCTGCCTCCACGGCATGGCCCCATTCCTCACCGGCGCTCAACGCCGCATGCAACCCAAGCTGTTCATCCAGAAAGGCCGCCGTATCACGCCTGCTGAAAAAACGGCCCCGGAGCCGCAGCCACCCCCACACCGCCAAAAAGAAACCTGCGGCGGCAAGGGCGCCTCCCGCCAGCCAGCCCCAGTCAGCCCCCATCCTGCGTCCGCCGTACCAGACCATCCCAGCTACCGCACCGGCGGCAAAAAAAGGCATGCTAAGACACTCCACCGCCAGCACGGCATTCAGCAGCCACTGCATGCGGGAAATTCTCCTCCGCCACTCCTGTCCCACGATTAAGGGCATAGCCATATCATGGCTCAACAGGTTCCCCCCGGAAAGACAAAAATGCTTCTCCGCAAATGAATGGGGAACGACCCTTTCCGCAGTTTCCCGGCATTGCCGGACGGAGGGAAATTTCAGCACAGGCGGGCGATATCCGCCATCAATTCCCGCACGTCTTCCTCTCGGGTAGCCCAGCTCGTGCAGAAGCGCACCGTGCTGTGGGTTTCATCCTCCCGGCGCAAATAGGCAAAGCCGTATTTCCTCCCCAGCTCCTCCAGAACGGAATCAGGCATCGTGACAAACTGTTGGTTCGTTCCACTGGAAAAGGGAAGCGACAGCCCTCTGGAACGGCAAAAATCCCGCAGCATCACAGCCAGGCGGTCCGCATGGGCGCCCAGCCGGAAATAAAGGCCGTCGCGGAACAGCTCCAGGAACTGAATGCCCAGAAGCCGCCCTTTCGCAAGACGCCCGCCCTTCTGCTTGGCGATGTAACGAAAATCCTCCTTCAGGGCCTCATGCCGCAGAACCAGGGCTTCACCAAACAGAGCGCCTACCTTCGTGCCGCCGATGTAAAAAGCATCGCAAAGGGAGGCAATCGCCGGCAAATCCAGGTCATTGTCCTCATCGCACAAGCCGTAGCCGAGGCGTGCTCCGTCCATATACAAATACAGCCCCCGCCGGCGGCAAACTCCGGAAATTTCCTGAAGTTCCTTCCTGGAATAAATGGTGCCCAATTCGGTTGGCTGGGAAATATAAACCATCCGGGGCTGAGGCATATGCTCACGGGTCTCGTCATCCCAGTGGGCATGCCACGCCTCCTCAATTTGCCGGGCCGTCAGCTTCCCGTCCGGGGAAGGAATGGCGGAAACCTTGTGTCCGCAAGCCTCAACGGCTCCCGACTCGTGCACATTGATATGGCCCGTGTCCGCGCACAGCACGCATTGATGGGGGCGCAGCGCCGCCGCAATTACCGTGAAATTGGTCTGGGTCCCGCCGATAAGGAAATGGATATCCAGATCCGTTCTGCCGCACAAGCCGGCAATCAGCTTCCGGGCCTGGTCGCAATAGGGGTCCTCCCCGTAACCGGCAGTCTGCTCCATATTCGTTTCCGCCATTCTGCGGAGAATATCCGCATGGGCGCCTTCACTGTAATCACAGTTGAAAAGAATCATTGCCTTGCTGAAAAACGCGGGGACCATATCCCCCGGAACCTTTGATGTAAAGGAATATGAAAAATACACCGGAACCGGAACAGCGCTGCTGGAAACTCCAGAAAAAACGGAAAGCCGCATGCAGTTTGAGAAAATGAATGCCACGTACCTTAAAAAGGCAATAATAACCGGCTTCCCCGCCCATACACGGAAATTGTCGTTTCCCGCAGCCTAAGAAAAAGCCGTCGTGTCTTCATGCAAGACGCATCAGAACTTGGAGAACAGAAAGACATGTGCCTTTCCTTTTCGGAAGTCTCGGAATTGACAGGCACCACGCCGTCCAATCTGCGTTTTTTTGAAGAAGAAGGAATCCTGGACATCCCGAGAAACGGGGCGGGATGCCGTGTCTTCCACCGCAAGGAAATGGAAGAACTGCCGGAGCTGGTTTGCTTTAAGCATTCTGGATTGAAACTCAAGGAAATCAAACGCTTTTTTCACCTGGTTCGCCAAGGTAATTCGACATTGCGCAAACGTTACCGCATGTTGCAGGAAGGGCATCAGGCCATGAAAATGCGCATTCGGGAACTGAAATACTCCAAAATCAAAATGGAGTATATCGGCCAGTGCTGCGAGGCATATGACAAAGGCGAACCTCTGCCACAGGTGAACCCGGCATGGATGGATTCCTTCCTGAAACAAAAAATTTGAAGAAGGTGCTGACGCCTGGGCCTGCTGCCGGGAGGGGCAAATGGAGGCTACTCGCTTCGCGCAACAGCACATCCCCTTCTTCCAACAGAATGCTTTCAGAAGGAAATGTTTTTCAGACAATCCGTAAGAACGGAATCAACAAGGAATTCCGGAAGTATGGAACGCCTGACGGACGTTCTGCGGAGGCCGCCGTTGCGATTGCCGTTTATCCCGGCAAACAAATCGGGTCAATGCCCTACTTGCCTTTGCTGTTCCACGTTGTAGCGTGCTCCGGTCACGGGTATGGAGGCTACGGCGTTCTCCAGTTCCGCCCACTCCTGCGGAGAGCAGGTAAAATCAAGCGTGTGTAGGTTTTCTTCCAGATGGGACAGTTTAGTGGTGCCGGGAATGGGTACGATATAAGGAGCCTTTTGCAGCAGCCATCCCAGGGCAACCTGGGAGGAAGTCATGCCGCGCATCCTCCCAAACTGTTGCAGAATATTGACAATACGCATATTGGCTCTCATGGCCTCCGGCGTGAAACGCGGCAGGGTCTGGCGGTTGTCGTTGTTCGGGTCAAATTGCGTGTATTCATTGATGCAGCCCCCCAGGAATCCCCTGTTGAGCGGGCTGTAAGGGACAAAGCCTATACCCAGTTCACGGCAGACATCCAGAACGCCATTGTTTTCAACATCCCGGTGCATGAGATGGTATTCACTCTGAATGGCTGTCAGGGGATGGACGGCGTGGGCCTTGCGAATTGTACCGGGAGTGACTTCGCACATGCCCCAGCGCCGCACCTTGCCTTCCTTGACCAGTTCGGAGATGGTTCCCGCTACATCTTCAACGGGAACCCTGGGATCAAAGCGGTGCTGGTAGAATAATTCAATAGCGTCCACCTTCAAACGGCGCAGCGACTCGTCGCAGTAGCGCCGGATGGTTTCCGGGCGGCTGTCCTGGCGGCCCGTCCCCTTTCCGTTAATAACTTCGTGCCCGAACTTGGTAGTGACGCTGATCTTCCCCCTGAAGGGGGAAAGAGCTTCCCCAGCCAGAAGTTCATTGCTCAGGGGGCCGTAGATGATGGCCGTATCAAAAAGAGTAACTCCGCGCTCCACGGCCTCATGAAGAAGCCGGATGCACTGCTCACGCGAGGGAGACTGGCTGCGGTTGTAGGTCATTCCCATGACTCCGAAGCCAAGGGGAGAAGCTTCCAAGGCACAGGAACCCTTGCCAAGCGTCCGGCTCCGGGAGGCGGCAAAGCCGCCGTTTTCCGGAGAATCGGCACCCCCGCCCTCTGCCCGGGCAATGGCCGGAGAAATCAGCGCAGCCGTACCGAACAAGGCGGACATTTTGAGAAAGCGGCGGCGGCCGTCAGAATAGTGTTTATACATGCTCATTAAACGTTGATGGTTGAAATTTTGATATATAATCCGAGCATATGGGTTCCACCAACTGGAAGTCAACAAGGGAATACCGCAATTTATCTCAGGAAGCGCCTTGGAACAAAAAGCTGGCTCGGAAAACAAAGATGCATCAGGAACGCATCTGACACTCCGCCTGCAACGGAGGCAAATACCCGCCTTCTTCTGCACCAGCGCCGCTCGGAACGGGACGCTTTCCTTTCCCCCTCGCACAACAAATTGCTGAGTGCCGGTAAGCGGACAATTTACAAACCTTGCTTGGTGCGTTCAAAAATAATGGAATCTTCACTTTTCCCGACGGAGGATTCATCATCCGGCCCGGCTTTATCCAACTCCTCCCGGAACACCCGGAGCATCGGTCCGTGGTAAAAGCCCAGCTCCCGGCTGATTTTTTTCCGCAGATCCTCTCCTTCATAACTCCGGCCGTCATGCCGTAACAGTTTCAAACGTTGAAGCTGGAGGCGGATCAGGCTTTCTTTCACGGCATCGGAAATCTCGGGATTGTAAAAAAGAACTTCCAGGATGCCCTGCAGGCGGTCGCTTTCCCTTCGGGCCCAGGCATCTTTTCCTTCGCGTCGCAGGGCCCCAATATACCGTGCATGCAGCCGGACCATGCCGGAAATAATCTGCGGATCATTCGGCCAACGCCCGAGAAGCCTTTCGGAAAGATTCACCGTATCGGCAAGTTCCCTCTGGTTATGTTCCCGGAAATTCCTGGCATACCGGAGTTTCTTCAGCATCAGCTCTACCAGCGCCAGGCCGTATTCCGGCCGTTCCGGATGGGCGTCGGCAAGCTGGAGGAGCAGCACGGCTGCATTCGGTTCAATGCCGGGAATGCGTCTCTCCCGGAAAAGGCGGGGATTTCCGGCCAAAAGCTGTGCGTATTGAAAACGGTATTCAGGATGGTCAGGATCATCCTCCAACAATGTTTCCAACATTCCGAACGCCCGGGAACGCTCAACACTCTCCGGAGAACCGGACAAAGCCAGCAACGCGCGGATCGTTTCAAACCGATCCTCCGCCCGCTCCGACATCGCAAAGCGGTCGGCCACCTGCCGGAAAAGTTCCGTTGCCTCTTTATCTTTACCCTGTTTTTTCAAAGCCGTCGCCAACTGGTTGACGGGAAAAGCGTCTTTCCTGAATTTCATCATGTTGCGGAACGCTTCTTCCGCAAGAGCATAACTCCCGGTGCGCAGTGCGCATTCCCCGATGACGGCATTGGCCTCGCAAACCTTTGACTCCGGCAGATTTTTTCCTCTGGCGATCATCCTGTAATAGGGCAGCAAAGCTGAAAGCAGCTGCGTATTTTTCTGTGAAGGGGGCTGCTCCGCAATACGGGTGAACACTTGTGACAAAGCCGCATCGGCAACTGCGGCATTGTTTTCCGCCAGTTTCAGCGCAGACGCCGTCTGCAGATAACCGGCGCCCAACGCGACAACGAAAGCGGCCACACACAGGGCCGCAGCCAAAGACAATACGGCAACAGCCGGTTTACGTTTCATCCACAGCTGCAACCGCCTGGCCGGAGACGGGGAGGAGGCCCCGACCGGTTCATGATTCAAAAAATGCAGCAAATCTTCAGAAAGTTCGTCCATGCTTCGATAGCGCGACTCCGGGCGGAAACTGACGCACTTGTTAATAATCGCGGCCAAGTCGGGTTCGCTGCACTTCAACGGCGGAACCGGTTCCCTGCAAATCCGTTCCATCAATTCTTCAGGAGCTAGCCCCGGAAACGGCGGGGATTTTGCAACAAGCTCATAAAGCGTCACCCCAAACGCATACTGATCGCTGGAAAAGGTATTGACTCCATGCACCAGCCGCTCCGGGGACATATACCGCAGCGTTCCGCTCTGAGCTCCTTCCTTCTCAATAACTTCATTTCTCCCCTGAAGCAGAAAAGCAAGTCCAAAATCGCTGACGTGTACTTCCCCCGCTTCATCCAGCAACAGGTTCGCCGGTTTGATATCGCGGTGTAGAATGCCGCAGCGGTGGGCGTACGCAATCGCCCTGGCGGCCTGGAGGCCAATGCGGGCTATCTCATACGGATTACTGAATTCACATCCGTCCAGACTCTTGCCTTCTATCAACTCCATCGCATAATAACAACATCCCGGACGGCACGCGGCACTGAAAATTCTGACAATATTGGGATGATGAAGCCTGGCAATCACATGCGCCTCATGCTCAAACAGGCTGCGTTGGGCGGCATCCTGCAGCAGCAACGGAGACAACAGCTTGAGGGCCACTTTCCGGTTGAGGGACAATTGCAGCGCTTCAAATACCACCCCCATACCGCCGCTGCCTAGTCTCCGAATCAGCCGGTAATCGTCCCCCTCCAAATCGGGAAAATCGTGAACCGGAGGCATAATTCCCTGTTTTTTTTCAACGCTCCAATCTTCCATCTCCATCACAAGCGGAAGAAGAGCCAGCAACTCGGAAGCAAACTCCGGATGCGCCCCGGCAAAATCCTGAATATCGGGAACATTGCCGGAACGGCACTGATCCAGGAATTGTTCAACCAGATCTTCCAGAGAAATCTTCCCCTTCATGGCTGAAACTCGGTTAACTCCATCAGCTGCTTCCGAAGCCGCTGCAGCGCCCGCACATAGCGGATGCTTGCGGCTTTCGGCCCAATATGCAGGACTTCGGCACAATCCGCATTGGACATGTCGTCAAAATGGCGGAGTTCAAGAATCTGCCGATCGTTTTCGGGCAGCGCCTCGACCGCTTTCCGGAGCAATGTATAACGATCCGCCCTGACGGCACGGGTAAGAGGCCCGGTCACAGTATCTGCAAACCGGTTCCAATCCAACCGGGCAGCGGACCCCACGCTGTCATCCGTCACATTCACTTCCCTGCAGGCGTCTCTCTTGAGGCATTGCAGATGCTTCCTTTCCATAGCCGTAAGGGTCTGGAACAGAATCATCCGCAGTTTGAAATAGACAGGAATCTCCGGATTGTTTTCAAAAAAAGCTATTTTCCCGCAGGCTGCCAGCAGAGCCTCCTGAACCACATCTTCCGCCGAAACGCGCCGGGCAAGAACCGGATTCAAATTCCTCCGGGCCAGGGCAAGAAGCCTTCCCCGGTATTCAAGGAAATGGCTTCCCCAGACATCCGGGCATGCTGTTTCTGCTTGCGTCATTGTACCGTGTCTTTTTTATCCTTTCTCATTTTCCGGGCAGATAGACATATCCCGCCGCACTCCTTCCTATCCGGCCGATTCCGGGATACGGCAGGTGCATTCCGGCGACCGGCTTCGGGGAAGAAGCCGCAAACTCATAAAAGCGCCGCCGGGCCTGAACCGCTCCGGACGGATTCATATCGTAAATCGTGCAAACCTCCGGACGCGGAATCTGGAGCGCGGCAGCATGAAGCAAATCTCCGACAATCAGCAGGGAATCAGTCTCAAAAACGGTATGCCCGGGTGTATGCCCGGAAGCGTCAAGAGCCTTGATGCCGGGCAGAACTTCTTCTCCAAACCGGAATGTTCTCACCCGGCTGCCGTAAGCATGCAACACCTTCCGGACCTGTTTTCCCTGTGGTCCGGCCGTACCATTTTGCCAAAATTCCCATTCCGGCATGGAAACATAGACGAGGGCTCTGGAAAAAACGGCTTCGCCATGTTTCCCAAGCAATCCTCCGATGTGGTCGCCGTGCATATGGGTGAGCAAAATGAAATCGACGCTCTCCGGAAAAACGCCGCTCTGTTCAAGTTTACGGAGCATCCCGCCCCGTTTTCCTCCGTTCCCTGCGTCCACCAGAATGATTTTTCCGTCGCCGCGTTTCAACAGGAAAACATTCACGGAAGAAGGAACCCTCCCGCCTCCGGTTAAGCGGAGGAACTCCTCTTCCGGCATACCCGGGAATAATTCGAACCGCATCGCTGAAAGAGCATCCTGAACAGCAATCACCTCAAAATTTCCAAACTGGAATGAACGATTTTCCGTCTCAGCCGCGATCACGATGCCGGAAATCATGGCGGCTCCGCACAACAACCATTTTACCATAAAACGCCTTTCTTCTCAATATGTTGACTTTTTAAGACATGATGGGCAATGTATCAAAGCTGTACGGAAGTCAGATATGTTTCCGCACTACAGGTGATAAAACATCCTTATTGATGGGAAAACGCTGCCGGGCTGCAGGCCCGGCAGCAGATAAGATGGCGGCGACTATTTTTTACCGCCGTTTATCCTGCCTTTTTTCAGGCCGTGTTTCAAACCTTTCTTGAGGCCGTGTTTCAGGCCGTACTTCAACGCCTTCGGTTTCTTTTTCAGTATTTGAACAGAAAAGGAGGTTATTGTTGATTCCGCCGCGTTGGCAGTAACCGTACCGGGAGCCAGACCGAATATTCCAATAATTGCAGGAATGATGAGCTTGTTCATGATAATCAATGAGGGTTGATATTTTTTCTGAAACGGTATCGTTTCACTTTTCAAGAATGCAGTTCCCTAGGGAAATCTACCAATTCGGCCGGAATTTCCATCAGGTCTGCCAGCCAGATTCTATTGCCTGTAAGAAACTGAAACGCATGGAATCCCCCTCAACCTTCGCGGACGACCCGGAAACCGACATCACTGAAAGCGAAAGAAGATTCCCTTCCTTCTCCTTTCCGCTCAGTCCTGCAGCTCGTCCGCGGCGAACGCCAGGAACCGCCCTTCACCGCCATGACCGTTTTACCGTGTGCCACGGCCTTGGAAACTTCAACTGGAGAAGAAGTCCATTCCCAGCAATTGCCCCACATATCAATCGCTCCGCAGGCGCCGGATGTCGCGGCATGGGCGTCCACGGGAGATGTCCCGTTTCTCTCGCCGCAATTAAAATCCGCATCCTTGGGCATATGCCCGGCGGCAAACTCCCACTCCTCTTCAGTCGGCAGGCGATAAACGGCTTTCCTATCCTGGAGCGACAACCATTGGCAATAGGCAGAAGCGTCGTCATAGGAAACATTCACCACGGGATGCCTCCCTTTGCCGGCAGGCATGGCGCCATTATCCCAATCCTTAGGAGCCTTCCTTCCCGTTGCCTTCAGGAATTTGGCATAATCCTCATTGGTAACCGGAGTATATGCAATTGATACATTCCAGGAAGCTCCGAGCACCGGCAAATACCCGCCATCTGCATTGCGGGCACCTGGTCTGAATCGCGGATCACTGAAACGCCGCATGCTTTGGTCGATGCGCGCTTCCCTGTTTTGAACCATTTCATCCACGATCTCCTGCATTTCCTGTATCTTGGACGCATGCCGAGCCGTTCGTTTCAATTCTTCAAGCTTCGCCTTTTTTCGGTCAAGGACCTTGTCGTAATTAATCCCGACCTGTTTCCTCAAAGCCGACCGATTAGCCTCGGACGGATTCCGGCGATAGGAAGCAATCAACCGTTTCGTTTCTTCATTCAACTGCGGCCTCTCTTTTTCGATAGTAGTGCTGAATCGGTGCAGTTTGGCCCCCTCGGTGCGGGCTGCGAATCCCGCACTGACCGTTGCGGCCGCACATACGGCTATAATGACTTTTTGCAAATTGATGCTCATAACTGTTCCTTCTGTTTATGATAACCGCCGCTCCTCTATGGAAGACGGAACGTTATCGTTTCACTTTTAAGAATGCTGCTCCTCCGGGAATTCTACATTCTTTTTCAACAAAGGTGCTGCCGGAGATGCGGCGGACCGGAACATTGGACTGTTTTTCAGACAACCAGACGGAAAAAAATAAAAGGGGCCGCACTGCCCGGGAATGGTAACGGAAAACGCCCCCGGGGAGGCTATAATGGAAACTGCCGGCAACAATCCGTTCCGCTCAGGGAAGACAAGCATGATAATCTCATCGCCTGCTTCCTGTGAAAAGAGCCGGCTCCGGCCTTATTTTCAAATTTACCTCTGTTTTTTATGCAATGATGATTAAATCTATCTTCATCTCCGACAAGACACGCAGAAATTGTTTATATCCCAGTATCTTGAACATGGCTCCGGGCATTTTGAATGCGGGATGCCCCATGCAAATAGCCGTAATATGATATTCCCTGCACGTTGCGATGATCGCCTGGGGTATGTCTTCCGCACTCACCTGCTTCACCGTCCCTCCCAGTTCGGCCACCAGCTTGAAATGATTAAGCAAATGGCGCTGGGATGCCAGATTGATGCGGTCGGGGGACTCCCTTGGCGTCTGGACGTAAAGGGCGATAAACGACGTACTGTAACGCGAGGAAATCCGGTATGCTTTTCGGATGATGCGCCGGGGCGTCTGTTCATTGCTGCTGATGCAGGCCAGAATCTTTTCCCTTCTGGCGGAAGAAACTGCCGGGAATACTTCCGTTTCCACTTTTTTCTCCACTCGGAAAGCAACTTCCTTCAATGCCAGTTCACGCAGCTGAAGAATATTTTCCGTTCTGAAAAAATTATCCAGGGCAATCTGGATTTTTTCAGGCCGGTAAATCTTGCCGGTCTTGAGGCGGCCGATCAATTCCTCGGACGTCAGGTCGATATTCACCACTTCGTCCGCCTCCTGCAAAATCCTGTCGGGAACCCGTTCCTTCATCTCAATCCCCGTAATCTCCTTCACTTCGCCGCTCAGGCTTTCGATGTGCTGGATATTAATCGCGGAAATCACATTAATATTGGCGTCAAGCAGCTCCATCACGTCTTCCCATCTCTTGCGATGGCGGCTCCCTTCCACATTGGTATGAGCCAGTTCGTCAACAATAACCAACTCGGGGCGGGCTTGAAGAATCGCGTCCAGGTCCATTTCTTCAATCTCCCTGCCTTTGTAAAAAACCACTTTACGCGGGATGACGGGCACCCCCCGGAGCATGGCTTCAGTCCCGGGCCGCCCGTGGGTTTCAACGTAACCGATTCTGACATCAATGCCGTTATTCAGCAATTCATGGGCTTCCTGCAGCATGCGGTACGTCTTGCCTACTCCGGCCATCATACCAATGTAAATCTTGAACTTTCCCCTTCGAGAACGCCGTATCAGGTCAAGAAAGTGCTCTGCTCCGTTACTTCCGTCAATCATATTAAATTCACCCGGCTCCTGCGGTTAAAAACATCTTGTTGATTTTACAGAATCTTTTGAAAATGAAAATCAATTGCGGGCGTTACCATGACATGAAGCCCGCAATTGATTTCATTTTTTCAAGGCGGCAATTTATCACCAAATCCGGAATCGCCATTGCTGCCCTAAACAATCAGGAAATTAATGCTTCCCTGAAGGATCAGCCTTCTCAAGAGCAATATTCAACTTAAGCACATTGACCTTCTCCGTGCCAAACATGCCCAGCAGCGGTTTTTCCACGGCCTGATCGACAAGAGACCTCACTGCCCCCTCCTCCATGCCGCGGGCCTTGGCAACGCGCTTCACCTGCACATAGGCGCTCTCCGGAGTGATATGCGGATCCAGGCCGGAAGCGCTGGCCGTAACCATTTCGGAAGGGACATCCTTCCGTTCCAAATAAGGATGTTTCTTCAAGAACGAATCTATCCGAATATTCACGTCGGCCAGGTATTCTTCGTTGGTCGGCCCCTTATTGCTGCCGGATGAACTGGACGCGTCATAACCGTCGCCCGCATGGGACGGACGGCCCCAGAAATAAATATCCTTCGTGAATTGCTGCCCGACATTGGCGGCGCCTACCACGCGCCCGTTCAAAACCAGGGTTTCCGCATTTCCTCCGCCAGGGCCGGCAATCAATCCGAATATCCACAGCACCAGGATGTAGCATATGGAGAAAAAGACGCAAAAGACAAGTGTAAGACGCAATGATTTCACTAAATTTCTCATAACAATATATTTATTTCAGTTAAAAAAACAGGCCGACAGCCATATCAATCAGTTTGATTCCGATGAAGGGAGCAATCAGACCGCCCACTCCGTAAATCAGGATGTTGCGAAGCAGCAGAGCGCTGGCTCCAATGGGCTTGTACGCCACGCCCCTCAAGGCCAGAGGAATCAGGATGGGGATAATGATTGCATTGAAAATAATCGCAGACAGGATGGCACTTTCCGGACTATGCAGATGCATGATATTCAGCGCAGCAAGTTCTGGAATCGCAATCATGAACAGCGCAGGCACAATCGCGAAGTACTTGGCGACGTCATTGGCAATGGAAAACGTCGTCAACGTGCCGCGCGTCATCAGCAGCTGCTTGCCTATTTCTACAACCTCAATCAATTTGGTGGGGTCATTATCAAGGTCAACCATATTGCCGGCCTCCTTGGCGGCCTGGGTTCCGCTGTTCATGGCTACGCCGACATCGGCCTGCGCCAGAGCCGGAGCGTCATTCGTCCCGTCCCCCATCATGGCAACCAGTTTGCCGGAAGCCTGCTCCTTCCTGATATAACTCAACTTATCTTCGGGCTTGGCTTCCGCGATGAAATCATCAACGCCTGCTTTTTCAGCGATATACCTGGCCGTACTCGGATTATCCCCCGTCACCATTACCGTCTTTACTCCCATCTTGCGCAGGCGTTCGAAGCGCTCTTCTATGCCCGGCTTGATGATATCCTGCAATTCAATAACGCCGACAACCTTCCTGTTGATGCAGACGACAAGAGGAGTGCCGCCATTGCCCGCCACTCTTTCAATGATTTCCTCGGCTTCTTTGGGGAATGGATTTCCCGCTTCCTCGGCAATCTTGCGGATGGTGTCAAAAGCCCCTTTCCGGATTTCGGTTCCATCGCTCAGATTAATGCCCGAACACTTCGTCTCCGCCGTGAACTGAATCATGCGGGCCCCCTCCGTATGAAGGTTGCGCATATGGACGCCGTATTCATGTCCAAGCTCGATAATCGATTTCCCTTCCGGAGTATCGTCTGAAACGGAAGACATCAGACAGGCTTCAACAAAAGCCTGCTTGTCAAAACCCTGGACAGGGAAAAATCCCGTCGCTTTCCGATTGCCAATCGTAATCGTACCCGTTTTATCAAGCAGGAGGGTGCTGATGTCCCCGGCCGTCTCCACAGCCTTCCCTGACTTCGTAATAACATTGGCCCTCAAGGCACGATTCATTCCGGCAATGCCGATCGCAGAAAGCAATCCGCCGATAGTCGTAGGAATGAGACATACGAACAGGGAAATCAGGGCGGCAATGCTGATTTCCGTTCCGGAATAATCGGCTGCCGGCTTCAAGGTAATGCAGACGACAAGGAAAACCAGGGTAAAGACAGCCAACAAAATGGTTAACGCTATCTCGTTAGGGGTTTTCTGCCGGGAAGCGCCTTCAACCAGGGCAATCATTTTATCAAGGAAACTTTCCCCAGGACGCGCGGTGACAAGCACCTTAATACGGTCTGACAGCACTTTGGTTCCCCCCGTCACGGAACTCTTATCCCCGCCGGACTCACGGATAACCGGAGCGGATTCCCCCGTAATAGCGCTTTCGTCAATGGAAGCCAGACCTTCGACAACCTCCCCGTCGGCGGGAATGATATCTCCCGCGACACATTCGAAATAATCCCCTTTTTTCAACTGGGAACTATTGATGACGGAAACCGTGCCATCGACAATCAACTTGGCCGGCGTTTCCTCACGCGTCCTGCGCAGGCTGTCGGCCTGCGCCTTTCCCCGGGCCTCCGCAATCGCTTCGGCAAAATTGGCGAACAGAAGGGTGAGGAACAAAATGACGAAAACGAGGAAATTATAAAGGAAATCCCCTTGTCCGTCGCTGAAGAGGGAATAAACGGTTACCAGAAGCATGATCATCGTGGCGATTTCCACGGTAAACATGATCGGGTTCCTCATCATCATTCCCGGATGAAGCTTGATCAATGACTGCTTCAAGCTTTCCCGTACCTGTTCCCTTTGGAACAGGGAAGTATTATTGGAATTTTTCATATCGTAGATTTCTTTTTCAATTCCAGAAACTGGAACGGAAATATGTAAATATGTTATTGGTGGTAAACGTATTCTACCCTAAATTTACAAACTTAGATGTTCGGCAATGGTGCTTAAGGCATGGACAGGGAAGAAGGACAAAGCCGCAACAATGAAAATCACGGCAAAAGTCATGGCGCTGAACGTTACGGAATCCGTCTTCAACGTCCCGGACGTCTCGGGAATATACTTCTTGCCCGCCAGAAGCCCGGCGATGGCAACCTGGCCGATGATCGGGATGAAACGGCTCAGAATGAGGACAATGCCGCATGAGTAATTCCAGAACCAGGTATTATCGGCCAGCCCTTCAAACCCGGAACCGTTATTGGCAGCGCTTGAAGTATACTCGTAAAGGAATTCACTCAATCCATGAAAGCCGGGATTATTGACCCACCCTCCTTCGCCTTCCACAAACGACGGCGCGTAAACAAACAGATAACAAGCCAGAGCCGTTCCGACGAGAATCACAAACGGGTGGAGCAACGCCACAATGGAAGCGATTTTCATTTCACGGGCTTCTACTTTCTTGCACAGGAATTCGGGGGTTCTTCCCACCATCAGACCGCTGATGAACACGGCTATAATCATGAAGGCGAAATAATTCATCCACCCTACCCCGACGCCGCCAAACCACGTATTAATCTGCATGTTCAACATCTGAATCATGCCTGAAAGAGGCATGGTGGAATCATGCATCCCGTTGACGGACCCATTTGACGTAACTGTCGTAACGACGCTCCACAAAGCTGTAGCCGCGGATCCGAGCCGGATTTCCTTACCTTCCATAGCCCCGCTTTCCTGGACGATGCCCATCTCTTCTATGCGGGGATTGCCGTTCATCTCCTGATACACGTTAATGCAAACGCCAATTAAAAAGGCAAGCAACATCACGCCGTAAATACTGTATCCCAGTTTCTTGCGCTTGAGATAAAAACCAAAGGCCAGAACCATCGCCATCGGAATAATCAGGATGGACCAGCATTCGACCATGTTGGAAAGGTAAGTCGGATTTTCCAGCGGATGGGATGAATTAACGCCGAAATAACCGCCGCCATTCGTTCCCAGCTGTTTAATGGGCACAACAGCCGCGGCAGGCCCTTGGGAAATGGTTTGTTCCACTCCCTCAAGGGTTGTCACTTCCATTTTACCGTCAAACCCCATCGGCGTACCCTGAGTAATCAGGATGAATCCGACCACCAGAGAAAGAGGCAGCAAAATACGGGTAGAACTCAACACGAGGTAATCCCAGAAGTTTCCAATCGTTTTAGTTGTCTTCTTACTGAGAGCGTTCATGATCCCTGCCATTGCGGCCATGCCGGTAGCTGCCGTAATAAATTGGAACAGCATAATTACGAACAACTGCGTAAAATAGGTCAAACCGCTCTCCCCGCTGTAATGCTGGAGGTTGCAATTCACCATGAATGAAATGCATGTATTGAACGCCTGGTGGCACGTCTGTCCGACGTTGCCGTCCGGATTGAGGGGCAGATACCCCTGGCTGACCAGAAGAACCATCCCCCATACGAACCAGAACAGATTTACGGTCAATAAAGCCCGCAGGAACTGCTTCCAGTTCATTTCTTCCTCCGGATTAATCCCGGACAGGCGGAACATCAGCCTTTCAACAGGCTTCATGAAATCAAGCCATGTTTTCTCCTTCTTGTAAACCTTGGCAATATATTTCCCCAGAGGATAGCTCAAAGCCACCATAAGAACGATTTGCGCAATAACACCTAGAATTTCTGTTTTCATCATCTTGCTGGTTAAAATTTTTCCGGTTTGATCAAGACATACATCAAATAACCGAACACAATTAAGCTAATCACAAATAATAATGTATACATAGACAGGCACAGTTTTAGATTTTTTCAAACCAGTCGACGCATTTGAAAAAGAGCCAAAAACAGAATATTCCGCTCAATAGACAAAAAATAAAACCCAACAATGATTCCATCATGATATTTTATGAAATTTAAATTCAAACCATTCCAACATATATGGAAACAAAAATATTATTCTATGCCGTTTTTCTTTTTTATCTGAAAAAATTTCACGGAAAAACCGCTATGGCAGATACGAAGTCCCGGAACAGACCGGCGATGTTTAATATAATGTAAAAACATTGCCTCAATATATCCGGAAATTCCATTCTGGGTAGTTAACTTCCTTCTTCTTCTTGTTAAGAAAAAATTAATTCTTCCAGCTGTGCTCCCGCTTTCCGTTCTTCCCGGAAGGCGGATAACGGCAAGTCTTTCTCAACCCGTTTACACAAAAACTGCACCCGGAACATACCGGATGCAGCTTGAATCCCATACAGAATTCCAAAAGACTTCCTCAACAAAATTTGCAGAACTCACTCTGCATGAATACCTATCTCTTTCCAACCCCCGTTGAAAAATTTCCAACAGGAATGAGGCCGCTCCAAAGATATCAAACGAATTGATACCGATGAACACTGTGATAGACCAGCCCCAGTTCGCCATCCATGTATTCGCTAGAGAAGCGGAACCCGTTTTCTTACCCCATATTGCCTTCCGACGTGTCAGACCTCCATACGGCCGGTATTCGTACAGGGCACGGCGACCATATACTCTTCCCCGAAGAGGGAGGTAAAGTTTTTCATCGTCTCGTGCACGCAGTAGAAACGCTCCTTCACTTAGCATCCCGTTCGCTTCCCGGCCCGTCACTGTCAGGATGCGCACAGCCGCCGGTTTCGAGGGGTCCCAGATGTAACTGCGCACGAATCCGGCGTTTCCCCCGTCAAGTCACATTCCGCCACCTGCAGATAACCCCGGTAGAGGTAGCGCGCGTGGAAGTTCGCTGTCTCTTCGGACATCACTTACTAGTCAAGCAATTTTTTTAATCTCTGATTGTTATAATACGCAAAAATTAGTTAGTGATAATTGAAATTTCTTCAAGAATTACCGGATATGATATAACTATGAAAGTGATAGAAAGAATAAGAGCTAAAATATTCATCAAAATTTTATATCTTTTTAATATAAGTGAAATACTCATGAAAAAACATAAAATGTTTAAAATTACCGCTAAGATCAGTATCATTCGTGCTATCCAATCATACCATAAACTTGAATCTAAAGATATAGACAACAACAACGCGAAAATTATAAATGTTATAATCAGAAGATACCCTGATATTGTTAAAATTAATGGCTTCATTTTTTAATTAGATTATCATATTTTATATTCATAATGTCAATAAACAACCATTATCCATGATAAAAATCTTATCACTTGCATGATCTAATGATACTTCCTGTTTTAGATATTAGCATTATTACTTGTTATTTGTTTCTCAAATACTTCCTTGATTGTAAATACAGTCAAGTTATAAAGGTTATGACAGTATTTGAGACCTATATACTTAAAAATTATTCACCATATTTTCTTTCTAAGAAATACTAAGAGTGAAAGTAATTTGCAATTACTTTCACTCTTAGTATTTAGACTATCTAAATTCTATTCACTGATTTTAAAAACTCATATATTCAACTAACAAAAAATTCTTGCAAAGCTGCTACTATATATCTTCTCGATTGACTATCGGGGGACGTTCTTTAGGAACAAAATTTTTATAGTATGAAAAAATTAATTTATTGAAAGGAGTAGATAAATACTGACTTCCAGAATCTATCTTTAATCCATTTTTCTTTTTAGATAACATGATATAATGATAAAAACCCAATAATACTTTTTTTCTATATATATAGAAATCTTTAACTAAATATCCAGGAACTCCCTGAGTCTCCCCTTTTCTAAAATACGAAAAACCTTCCTGGGTAAGATGTTCATGATGATATTCTAATGTATTTCCTCGATAATTTTCTGGCAAAGAACGAAAATTATTTAACTTTCCGACAAGAAAAAAAATACCAAATATCATTATCACAAATGAAACAATTGGAAAAACTATGATCTTTATCGTTATAATTGCAGACTCCTTATCTATATTTTTATCTTTTATTTTTATTATTCTTTTCATTGCATTATAATAGATTTTTTTGAAATCAACTCTGAAAATTTAGAAAGCTATTTTCTAGGAACCGCATAATCAGTTTTATCTTTGACGTCATATATAGCACTCTTAAAAATTTTCCCATACTCCCACAAATAAGAGGATATTTTTACCTTTTAGCAAAATTTCCGCATTACTGCCGTAATTAATTATTACTGCATATTGCATAAAACTTCCTCGTTGAAAGATACCTTGTCGGATGTCTTCACTGGTAATAGAAATGTCAGTATGGGGACTCCATAAGTAGTAAATGCTTCACTTTCCGTCAAGCGGATTGAAATGTCGGTAGTTGTAGTATACCAGTCCCGGTTCATCGTCTACGTTTTTGATCAAGAAGTGGAACCTGTTCTCTTCCTCTCTTTCGAGGTAGATCCAGAAGAAGGGTTTTCATGCCTTCCTCCGTGCGGGTGGAGAGGCGGTCTTCCACGTCATAGGACAGATGCGTCTGCTGGACGCGGCGGTCGTCTGCGCTTAATTTGGAACCCATCCGGACGGCTGAGTTCGTCATAACGCTCGAATAGACCTGCAGGCAATGCCGTTTGCCGTAAAGCGTCGGCTTTCCAATTCTCCGTAGGGATGTAGGCGAAGATTCCCGTTCCGGCGACATGAGTGATTTGCGTCAGATTTCCTAAAAGTGGTTGCATACAAAGCACTGACCGGGCGTGGTGTCAGAGTATCTGATTCTCATCAGTAAATTCCAGAGGATAGGACAGGATGAATGTTTGCTCGCGCTCATATGGCATACAATAGGAAGGAGTATTGTAAGGATTTTTTACTCTATAATAATTAATAAGTTTTCCTTTTTCAATAAATTCCAATCTAAAAAACATCCATTCATTGTCAAAATATTTTGATCATCCTTTTTACAATGATAATTCAAATTATTACTGAACATAGGAAAAAATTAATTTATAGGTCCTTCTATATTTTTTAATTCCAATATATTTTCTTTGAAATCAAAATCAAATATTCCTTTAAATTCTAAATAAATAATATCAGACGGATCGGGAAATTCTTTAGAAGAACACTCTATCGAATAATCAGATACTAACTGTCCATTTCTCAACTTAGGCAATGTCCCATTTACAAAACGAATAGGATAATATTTCATGTTTCGACATTTATCCATGAACAATTCATAATTATTTTTTTCAGTTACAGGAATAAATTCCAATTGATTATTCTTTCTTGTAACAACAAAAACAACTGATTCTCTTTTAATAGAACATACTATAATAAATCTATTTTTGTATTCAATAATATATGGAGAATCTATATATTCTCCTGGAATATCTTTTTCTAAACCATGAATTTTAACATAAAATTTTTTCCATATTGAACTACTAGATGATTTTTCCAATATTTGAACATCATCAACAATGACACTATCATGATCTCTATTATGTTCTACAACCGTTTTAAGATCATATTGACAGTTTGACGTACTAAAAAACAACACTAAAGATACTATACATGATTTCATATGATTATTATATTCGTTGTGACAATTTTCCTTCCATTATGTTGTACCCCAATGTAATCTGGCATCCAAACACCAATAGGCCTCTAATTAAATAATTGCAGGCATATTGGAAATTATTAAATCGTATTAGCAAAAAATAACTTGGTAATATATTTAATTTTCAAATGTACCAATGAAAATATCACTAATATACTCTTCCTCATAAGTATCCTTATCAGGAATCCAAATACCGAATATGCACATTCCAAACAAATAACATTCTCTTTTTCCATATCTATTATAAGTCAATACCTCATCACCATTTAAAAAATGAATCCCAAATTCAAATGGATAGATAAAAACGGGAGAATAATCATTTTTATCACTATAAAAAACCCCATAAGCAGCCAGCGATAAGGAAACCATTATCCAAGCACCAATAATCATTCCAGCAATCATTAGTATTTTTTCATTTATTTATCAAGATTATTTTTTGCATTTTGCATATCAATAAATATTGTATCGGGATTGCGTCGTCACCTGTAGACATCATTCTCCACGTTTGATAAATAGAATTTTTTACAACTGCTATAAGAAAGACTAATAGAAAATCATTAAAAATCACAGAATTACTCTTTTTAGTTTCGTCACAGTATATTTCGTGCATATGCGCTTTGTAACAGGATAAAATATCTGATAAGAAACACCGGCAAATTTAACTTACCAGGAGTCCAAAGAAATCTCTATTTAGCTATGTTATTCATTAATGATGGAAAATTATTGGCCTATATATTTTCTTCACTGTGTGTTCAATTCTAACAAATTTCATTATTTAAATTCCTTCTGCAAGTAATATCGTTGAATAAAAAATAATACCCATTGAAAAATATTAAATATAAATTTAAAGAGACTTCCTTTTTTGCAAACAGCGAATACCTATAAATTTTAAAATTTTATTCAGCATACATCCATATTTATATTCATAATATTTTTCTCCATATCTAGATATTGGATAGATGATACGATCAAAAAAGTTAACATGAAATTCCATGGATATATTCACATTAAATTTTTCCAAAACAAAATTAATTTCATCAATATTTTTCTCTGTTATAATAATATCAATATCTTCGTTTTCAAGTGAAAAAAGAATGTGTTGATTACTATCAATATCTAGACTATCCTCCTCCCACCATTCAACAATATAATTTATTTTTTCATTTTTAATTTTATTAATTAGATTTTTGTCCATTTCCTTTACACTTTTTGTGTTGTGTAAGAGTATTGACGGACATTCGAAAATGCTTCTTTATTTCTGCAAATTGCGCCGTTAGAAATGCATGAAGGATCAGTTCCCCCAGAACATATAAATATAATTATTTTTTCTATCAAACCAAAACATGGGATCTTGATATGGCATTTCCGTCGTATAATAATCACAATTTTCAATAATAGAAGTATCCCACCATATTTCTGTAGAACAATTTGGAACAAAGCCAGGAATGGAATTATGCTTTTTATAAGAAACGTCTCTTCTAGATATTTTTTGAAAATCCTCCATAAGTTTTTTTTCATTGTTTATTTCAGATACTTTAATACGTGCAAAAATCGCACGATTCCCTTCCATAAAATAATCTATAAATAAGGTTTCTTCTGGTAAATGAGACTCAAACTCTCTCTTAAACACATCAGGAGAAACGCTACCCCTAAATACTAAATCATCATCAGAAAAAATAAATAAAAACAGAGATATAACACCAAGAATGGTTAATGACGTACCCCAAAAAAATAATTTTCTCTTCATAAATTTTCTATTCATAAAATTCTTAAAACTCTTTACGCCCTCTCATCTCCCATTTCCCATTAACATGGAAAGGTCGCAAATATCCACTATCTTCTAATCGATATCCGACAGCTGTAGGTGATTTTTGACCTCGGAAAGTTGTTGCTAATTTTCTATTCGCAGGACTTATAAATGTGTAGTAATCAGTTAAATTAACATTAATAAGGTATTCTACAATACATTTTCCTGACTCCTTCATTTTACATATTTCACCATCAAATGTAAGTCGTGCATCACCAAAAGCGGTATATATATCTGTACCTTTATTAGATTTGAAATTATGCGCGTATGTTTTCATTTTATACATCCCATCAGGTTTAGAACAATAGTTTACCTTCAGATAATTTTCAAACCAATCTTTAAATGATTTTCCAGATGCGTCATGCTTACTTGAACTTTCAAACTCTTTTTTTGCAATTTCAGCTTCAGCGGCATTAAGTGTCCAATTACCTGAGATAGCTCCGTCTGCATGATCCATTGCAGTTTTTGTCAATACCCCAGCAATGGAAAATTTACCACTAATCCACAGAGCCTTGTCTACCGGAGTACTGCTGTAGGAATATTTAAAAGCACTATACCAAGTTCCTTTATAAAATTCTCCAAGATAATCCCATCTGTTCACTCCGTTATTTCCTACAAAGGCGAACAAATTCCAGCCACCCTGTTCCATGATGGGATCGCGGCTGATCCACCTTCCGTCGCGCGGATTGAGATGCCGGTAGTTGTAG
>ENA-ORPK01000856-ORPK01000856.1-human-gut-metagenome-genome-assembly--contig:-NODE-856-length-26408-cov-4.197549_pt1 | contig 26408 bp, 25 predicted proteins | sample MGYA00242139_ERZ509068 | MGnify/ENA primary metagenome ERZ509068 (study PRJEB26280, sample SAMEA2338687) | human gut metagenome | biome: human gut; feature: human-associated habitat; material: faeces... | reverse complement strand
TGTACCCGCAAGGGGTATGCCGCATCCGTAAGCCAGCTTGCGCTGGCAACGGCTGCGCAATATTTCCCATTTTCGGAACTGCGGAAGTGGGGCAAAAAGGCGGCTGAGACTCGAAGACGCAATTGCGCGGTGCTGCCCTAGTATCAGGAGCGTTATCCAGCCGGACTGCGGTACTGCGCAGCAAAAAAATCTGCGGGGACTTCCCACGAAGGGACGCCGAAAGAGGTCTTTTTCCGCACTGCTGATCCTTTACTTTGCTTTGCGGCGGCTGCGCACGTCAAAAGCAACCGCAATTACGAAAATAATGCCCTTTACAATGTACTGATAGGAGATATCAACACCCATCAGATTCATACCGTTTGTCAGAGACACGATCACGAAGGCGCCTACGACAGCGTTTGTCACTTTGCCAATGCCGCCGCTGACAGCGGTGCCGCCAATATAGGAAGAAGCAATTGCGTCCATCTCAAAGGCATTGCCCGCTGTAGGAGTCGCAGACTGGAGACGGGACGTGTAGAGGACACCAGCCAATGCGGCAAGGACACTCATCGAGCAGAATGCAAACTGCGTCACCTTTTTGACATCGACGCCTGACAATTCTGCCGCCTGGTCATTGCCGCCGATACCATAGATGTACCGGCCCAGTCTTGTTTTGTTCAGCAAGTAATTGTAGCTCAGCAGCACCGCTGCTACAATTACAGCCGTCCAGGGCAGGCCGCTGTAATTTGCCAGTATCCAAATAACATACATGATAATCGCTGACTCAAGGACAATACCCAGCAGGAATACCGGCATGGAAGTTACATGGAAATGATACTTCAGCTTATTCTGGCGGGCCTTAACCTGCGTGAAAATCAGAACGGCGACAAGAATGACTCCGATCAGAACGGTGAGCAGATGGAATCCAAGGTCCACGCCGGGAATGTCAGGGATGAATCCGTTGGACAGGGCATTGAAGCCCTTGTTCGGAACAATGATGGTGCCGGTTTTCTGAAGGGCACGGCTCAGCAGGCCGCGGAAAATAAACATACCGGCCAATGTCGTAACGAACGCGGGGACGCCAACTCTTGTTACCAATGTGCCCTGATAGAGACCAATGCAAAGGCCAAGCACCAAGACAGCCAAAATAGCGACCCACTCGTTAACTCCAAACTGCGTCATCAGAATCGCGGCAATGGCTCCCGAGAAGCCGGCTACATAGCCTACAGAAAGATCAATGTGCTTCAAAATCAGAATCAGGGTCATACCGATGGCAAGGACTGCCACATAGCCGACCTGCTTGATCAGATTGCTTATGTTGGCTGCCTGTAAAAAGGCGCCCTGGGTCTTCCAGTTAAAGAATATCATGATGATCACCAGGGCAATATACATCATGTAATCTCTGATATTCGTCTTTGCGAGGCAAAAAAGTTCACTGATAAAGCTCTTCTTTTCCGACTCGTTTTGTGTCGTCTTTTCCATTCCGAAACCTCCTATGATCTGACAGCCATAGCCATGACTTTTCTTTCATCGGCTTCCTCCGCCGACAGTTCACCGGTAATGCTGCCGCCCGACATGACATACAGTCTGTCGCTCATTCCCAAAACCTCAGGCAGCTCAGAGGAAATCATTATAATGCTCATGCCTTCTTCTACAAGCTGATTCATCAGCGTGTAGATCTCATATTTTGCACCGACGTCAATTCCCCGGGTGGGTTCGTCCAAAATCAGGACTTTCGGCTTTGCAAACAGCCATTTTGCCAGCTGTACCTTCTGTTGGTTTCCACCGCTGAGGTTGCCTACTTTTTGCATAATGGAAGGCGCTTTGATGTTCATAGAAGATTTCAGCTCATTGGCCATCTGAATTTCTTTATTTTCGTCTATCGATAAGCCATTCTGAAGGCATTCCAAATCCGCCAGAGTGATGTTGTACTTGATATTCTGAATCAGCACCAGACCGTTACCCTTGCGATCCTCGGAAACATAAGCGATTCCCTTCTTAATGGCATCCCGCGGCTTGTCGAAGGAAACCTTTTCTCCATTCAGGAAAATTTCTCCGCTTTTAATATGGTAATGTGAGGGATTGCCAAAAATGCTCATGGCAAATTCCGTACGTCCCGCACCCATCAGGCCCTGAAGGCCGACAATTTCGCCTTTTCTGACATTCAGATTGACGTTGTGAAGGATTTCCTTACCCGTTGCGGAATCCTCGACAGTCCAGTTGCGAACCTCAAAGCTGATGTCTCCAATATTTTGCTGCTCCCGCTTCGGGTAGATATTGTCAATCTCCCGACCGACCATGTGCTTGATGATTTCGGACTCGGTCACCGCTGTCTCTCTGGCATCCATGGAACAGATCGTAGCGCCGTCCCGCAGTACCGTAATGGTATCCGCGATTTCTATGATTTCCTTCAGTCTGTGAGAAATCATGATGCAGGTAACGCCCTGTTCCTTCAGTTCTCGAATCAGTTGCAGCAGGTTTTGGCTGTCATCCTCATTCAAGGATGACGTAGGCTCATCCAGAATCAGCAGTTTTACATTTTTAGAGAGTGCCTTGGCAATCTCCACCAGCTGCTGTGTACCGACACCCAGATTCTTCACCTTTGTGGAAGGATCCACATCCAGCCGCACCTTTTTCAGGACCTCTTTCGCCCTAACGATGGTTTCGTTCCAGTCAATATGATGACCGGACATAATTTCGTGCCCGAAAAAGATATTCTCATAAATTGAGAGTTCCGGAACCAGGGCAAGCTCCTGATAGATAATCGAGATTCCCTGCTCCTCGCTGTCCGCAATGGATCGAAATTGCTGAACCTCTCCGTTGTAGACAATATCTCCCTCATAGGTTCCGTGCGGGTAAACGCCGGAGAGGACCTTCATCAGTGTTGATTTTCCGGCTCCGTTTTCTCCGACGAGGCAGTGAATTTCTCCCCGCCTGACTTTAAAATTCACATTGTCCAGGGCCTTTACACCCGGAAATGTCTTTGTGATGCCGCGCATTTCCAGAATATATTCGCTCATGCCCTGCCTCCTTTCGATCGTCCGCCTCCCGGCGGCAATACAGTTCATTCATGCTGATTCTCTTTTAATATGTTTCATCAATTCGGATTAAGCATTTTTTTAGAGAATCATATGAGATGGGAATATGTGATTTCCCATTTCGAAAATCACATATTCGGCAACGCCAGCAGGCGGTGCCTTCTTGAGAACAATTAAACTATTTCATCGAGAATTCGTATCAAATCTGCCAAAAGGCCGGCTTTTTGAAGCCAAAAGCCGGCCTTTCGCATATGGTAACTTTCTTCCCTTAGAAATTACAGACCGGTGAAGTCAGATGCGTCATAGTACTCGGAATCGATCAGTGCTTCTTTCACGTTGCTCTTCGTTACAACGACAATGTCAGTCTGCTTTGCGGGGACATCCTTTACACCATTGTTGTAGGTGGTGTCGGTCTTGGGCGTTTCGCCGTTCAGAATGGACATTGCCATTGCGACGGAATCAGCTGCCAAGGTGCGGGTATCCTTAAACACGGTCATGGACTGCTTGCCATCGATCACATACTGGACAGAAGCCTTCTCAGAATCTTGACCGGTGATTACGTAGCTGGAGACATCCTTGTCAGCGGCGAACACATCCGCGATAGAACGGGCAGTGCCGTCATTGGGGGCGAGAACCAGAACGTCGCCCTTCTTGTCCGCGCCAACAGCGGTCAGATTGGCCTCTGCCTTGGACTTAGCAACATTGAAATCCCAATCCGTCGTAACCTGACCGACGATTTTGCCGACTTCGTCACGGGTGAGCTCAGCCTTGTTCTGCAGAGCCTCTGCCTCGGAAGAGTTCTCAATCACAAAGGTTCCGTCAGCAATCTTGGGCTGGAGCACGCTCCAGGCGCCCTCGAAGAAGATAAACGCGTTGTTGTCGGTAGCCGCGCCGGCGTACAGGTACAGGGGGATGCCGCTGCCCGCAGGGGCGTTGTCTACCAGATACTGGCCCTGAGCCGCGCCGACCGCAAAGCTGTCGAATGTCACATAGTAATCAACCGCGTCCGTACCGGTGATCAGCCGGTCATAAGCAATAACGGTCACGCCGGCAGCCTTGGCCGCTTCAACGGCAGCTGCGGCAGCAGCACCGTCCTGCGCGCAGATAATCAGCACGGAAATTCCCTTGGAGATCAGCGTCTCAACGTTTGTCTTTTCAGTCGCGGAAGAACCCTGGCTGAACATGACCTGGTTAGTGAATCCGGCATCGCTCAGGATGGACTCAAACTGTGCCTGATCCTGCAACCATCTGGGCTCATCCTTGGTAGGCAGCACGATGCCAACCTGAATGGTTCCGCTCGCAGACTTGTCAGCGGCAGGCTTCGCTCCGTTGGCGGTCTGTGCACTGCCGGAACTACCGCAGCCGGCCAGCAGGCCGATCAGTAGGGATGCCACACAGAGCAGACTAATCAACTTTTTCTTCATAGAAAACCCTCCTTATTATCGGCCGTCAGAATTTGCTCCGGCCTTTGATGGTTTGACTTTATCATAAATAATGATGAATTTGTTTTACACATTCTTCACATTCCTGTGCATTCTGAAAATGTTTTGCCGGAAATAGCATTGTTTTGCGTTATCGCTGTTTAATAGGTTTGAAAATTGCTACATATTCATCATAATAGCAAAATTCACAGGGGCGATATTTGTGCTAAATGCACAAACGCAGCGAGAGAACCGGTAATACCAACCAGTTCTCCCGCTGCTTCAATTCAGAGCTTCCCTTATCCGATTTACGGTTTCATCAAATCCGGTCGGTTCAGGTACACATCCTCTCTCAAATGAAATCCGCTGTCAATGATAACGCTCTGCATATTGTCCAGTGTAACGGCAACAGGCGCAAGACGGATATAGGGAATCTGATCCCCGTCTTCTGTAAGGAAATATTCACATTCAAGGGTTTCGCCCTTTATCAGGCGTACCGTTTCCTGCGCTGCCCGGGAAGCCAGCTTGTCCACCGGCTTGTATACCGTCATGGACTGGGTGCCCTCCACAATCCGCTGGCAGGCTGCCAGATCTCCATCCTGACCAACTACGCGGACTTTTCCTGCCAGGCGCTGCTCCGCAAGCGCGTCCACCACCGCCCCGGCCAGATTGTCATTGCCGCACATAATGCCGGAAACGGACTCCACCAGCTCACGATGCTCCCGGATGTAGGCTCCGGCATTCTCCGGCTTCCATCCGTCGGTGTAATAGGTATCCAGAACACTTACGTCCTTCCCCTGGATTTCCGACAGGAAGCCTTCCTCGACCTCCAGCACGTTATGATCTGTCAATGGGCCGCAGATCAAAAGAAGGTCGGATGTCGTTTCTGTATTGCTCAAAAGCGTTTGTGCCATCAGTTCCCCTACCTTTCTGTTGTCAAAGGTGATATAAAGGTCAGGATGCGCACCCACAATAAGTCGGTCGTAGGCGATCACTTTGATATTGGCACTCTGTGCTTTTTGGACGGTCTCCAAAAGAGGAGCGGAGTCAATTGGCACGATCACGATGGCATCTACTTTTTTCTGGATAAAGTATTCCATCAGTTTGACCTGTTCTTCTACACTTCCGTTCGCGTTCTGTACATTTACTTCTGCGCCCAGCTCCCGTGCGGCAGACACGAACACATCGCGGTCTCTTTCCCATCGTTCCATGACAAAGTTATCAAAAAGCATACCGATCTGGAGGCATGCCTCCTGCGTGTCCGGCGATGCTTTCGGCTCCGAACCGCAGCCTGTCATCAGGATCAGAAGCAGGGCTGCCGCCAAGGCAGCTCTCAAGCGATCAGCGATTCTCATGTCCATCGTTTCCCCCTGTACTCTGTAGGTGTCTCCCCGGTGTTTTTCTTGAAGGAACGGCTGAAGTAATTGGGGTCGGAGTATCCAACGGCGGTACAGATTTCTTTCATGCTCTTATCCGTTGTGTTCAGCAGCGTCTTGGCCTTTTCCATCCGAATGCTGGTCAGATACTCCACAAAGGTCTGCCCCGTCTCCTCCTTGAACAGCTTGGTGAAATAATACGGGCTGACATTGACCTGACGGGAAACATTGTCCAGAGACAGATCTCGGGCGAAATGCGCCCGAATATACTCCTGCGCTTGCTTGATTAGTCCAGCGGAGTTCTTCTCCCTGCTTTCAGTCAGGTTTACAGCCGCTGCCCGCATCTTCTGAAGGAACCAGATCCGAAGTTCCTCGAGAGTCGGCGCACTCAATACAGCAGACAGATAGTCGCGCCGGGAAGCAAAGTGATAGGTTCGCCCACCGTTTCGGTAAGAGATTCGCTCAGCCCACAGGACGTATTCCAGAGCTTTCAGCCGCACGTCCTGTGGGTCTTCCTGCCATTTCCCGGACATCCATTCAAAAAAACGATTGGATTCCGCGACAGTTCCCGCCACGTCGCCTCTCTGCACACACTCAAAGATTGCCTTTTCTGTTTCAACGGGGTAGTCCTCCTCATAGCCGCAGGACAGTGGGAGGTCTCCGGCATGCGCCACGCTTCCGGAGGAAAACTGGAAGGAGCTTACCGCTTCCGTATAGGAAGTATGGGCGTCTTCCAGACTTTTCACGGAGCCGATTCCAACACGGAATCTGGCATCCACAATGTCCTGGAGTTTTCTCGCCATCTGGCGGGCTTTCTGGATGACCTGAATTCTCTGCTCGTATTCCTGTTCTGCGGGGCAGCGGGCACAGGGTACAAACAGGATCACGGTATTCGCCATCTGTGGTCCAATGACCGCAGGAAAGAACTCCTTAATCGTTTCCCGGAGCCGGACGTCATTCTTATACATCTGGACACTGAGATCCACCGTGTTGGAAAGCGTTCCAGTCTCCTTCTGAGCGTCATATTCAATGACCATCATGAAGCCGCTGTCCTCCGTAACCCCCAGCAGATCTTTGAACTGAGAAACTTCCCGGACGTAATTTTGCCGAAACAGCACGGAGTAAATGAAGCCGCTTTCCACAATCGGTGTCGCCGTTGCCAGCTGCTCTTTCACCCGAAGGTCGTTGCTCCGCCGCTCCCGCTCCCCGTTAATTCTCTCCATGGCCTGTTCCAGAAGCCGGGTAATTTTCACCCGGTCAATGGGTTTGTTGACATATTCCATTACCCCCAGTCCAACCGCCTCCCGGGCATAGTCGAACTTGTCATAGGCGGTAATCACGATGAAAATGATGTCCTTATTGGTCTTGCGGATCTCCTTCATGGCTTCAATTCCATTGATACCCGGCATCTGAATATCCATCAGCGCAATGTCCGGGCGAAAGCTCTCCGCAAGTTCAATCACACTTCTTCCGGTCTTGGCAGACTGCACCTGGCAGGTCTCTCCGAAACTCTTTTCAATGATAAATTTCAGCGCGTCAATCACGATTCCCTCATCGTCCGCGATCATGATTTTATACATGGCTTTTCCTCCCCTAAACCGGTATAAAAACGGCAACTTCCGTTCCCATGCCGGAACCCGTACTGGTGATCTCCATCACATCGTCCCGATTGTAAAACAGCCTCAGCCGTCCGATCACATTCCGGAGTCCAACGCCGGTGGTGTGCTCCTGCAAACCATTCCCGTTGAGATCATTATTCAGAATGCTCTGCGTCTGTTCCGGGCTGATCCCGATGCCGTTGTCCCTGACGCTGACGCAGATTCGGTTATTTTCCCTGTAAACGGAAAGCCATATCTTTTTTTCCCATTCCACATCTCTCAGGCCATGATTGATGCTGTTCTCCACCAGCGGCTGCAGAATCATAGCCGGCATAGGGACATCCGTTACGCCCTCCTCAATCTCCTTTATGAAATGAATTTCACCGGAGAAACGGACGTTGATAATATAGATATAGTTGTTCACCAGGCCGATCTCCTCGGCAAGAGTCGCAACACCGTCTTTTTTTCGCACATTGTATCGATAGAAGTCCGCCACATTCTGCACATAGGTATAGGTTCGGTCAGCCCCTTCCAGCATAGCCAACTGTGCGCAGGCATTGAGTGTGTTGAACAGGAAGTGGGGATTGATCTGGGATTGGAGATATTTCAGTTGTGTATCTTTCAGATGCGCCTCCATCAGAAGCTGTTTTTCTTTCATTGCGCTTTCCAACGCAATGCGCTGTCTGGCCTGCTCCATGTTGTCCTTCAGGCTGACCACCATCTGATTGAACGCCGCGGTCACGATTCCAACCTCATCGTTGGTCACCGGGCCAGAGACCTCCGCGACCAGGCTGCCGTTGGCTCCCTGCTCAGCGGCTTCCGCCAGACGCTGCAGCGGGTCTGTAATGCCTCTGGTCAATAGGAATACCAGAAGGGTCACCAGCGCGCTGGTCATGCATAATATGGTAAGATTCGCTGTTTCTGAATATTTCAGGGAGGTAAACAACGCCTCATAGTTATGCGAATTGCACTGCAGCTGGCGGCTGTTCAAGCTGTATATGTAAGAATTGATATAGGAGAACAGACGATCCGCGTCATCGTAGTATTCCTTATACTTCACTACGTTCCGCCCGCGCTTGGCCTCAACCGCCCGGTCCGCTGTCCGGATATATTCTTCGGAGATACTGCGGATATTTTTTTGTGTAATCATGCTGTCGTCGTCCAGCAGCCGCCCGTTGAGCTGCTCCAATCTGTTTGAAAACTCCTGCTGATTCCGCAAGTATCCCTCAATAGCCTCCGTATCCCGGGTATCCAGGAATGTTTCCAGGTAGTGGTGCACCTGCGTCAGGCTGATTTGCAGCTCATTCAGCATCGTATTGCTCGCATAGATGCCGCTGATATCATCTATCATGGTATTGATTTCGGCATTGATATAGGCATTAATACTCAGAAGCATGATTGTCGGAATCATAAATATGACAAGCAGCTTATTTCGGATGCTGATAAACGGCGTGCCGTGGTTATCCTTTGTCTGGACTCGCATTGTGCAGATACCCCTTCACATTGTCCTTCGTTACTGTGTTTACATCCATTGCCACAAAATCGCTCACATAGCCCGTCTCCAGGTATTCATCCAACGCTTCCAAGCTTCTGATGCCCAACTGCTGTGTATCCACGGCGATAGATGCCGTAATGACATTCCGGTCGATTGCGTTCAGAATGGTCTCAGTGGCAAAATAGCCCAGAATATCCACCTGTCCAACCAGGTTGAAATCGACTACTGCCTGACATACGCTGACAGTGTTCTGCTCGTTGAGGCAGACGATGATTTCCGGCATGGTCTCCGGATGCAGGTAATACTCCTGAAAAATGCTGCGTATTTCCTCTGCTCCCCCAAACTGGGAATCCGCCATAACTGCCTGTGCGGTCAGGGTCAGATTCAAATGGTTTCCCTCGTTGGCCAGCGTCTCTTGAATCCCGTTGAAAATGATGTTCTGCCCCGTGTCCTCCGCTGCCGCGTTCATCAGGATCAGGGCTTCCTTCGTATTGCTGTTGGCCTCGCGGATAATCTGCCGTCCATATTCACGTCCCACATCATAGCTGTCAATTCCTACAAAGCTCTTCCTCTGGCTTCCGCTGCAGTCGGAGAGGACAGTGACGACCGGAATGGATACCTTGTTGGCCTCCGCGATCAGCTCTCTGATATCTTCGCTTCCATCCCCCTCCAAAATAATGCCATCCACGCCGGAAGCAATCGCGATCTCCAAAAGCTCCTTCTTCGTGTAGTCCACAGTGAGATCTTTTCCTATCCACTCCAGGTAAATGCCCCTTGTGCTCCCGTAAAGCCTGGCCTGATTAAAGATTTCCTCCCAGAAAATATCGTCCCTGGAGGATATGACAAAGGCGTAGTGACGGCTGCATTCCTGAAAAGGCTCCTCTTTCGCAGACACAGAAGCATTTGCGAGGTGCCGGATATAGGACAGTACGCCCGCTGTTGCGGCGAAAAGGAAGAGTATCACAATAATCAGAAAGAAAAATGGTTTCCAGCTTTGTGATTCTTTTGTATCCACAAGTTACCTCCAAAGTAATAGCCCTATCTCATCTCTATGATTTTATCATATCATGGATTTCATCGGATATCAAAATTTTTTTCACCCCTGTGACTGTGCCGGCAGCAAAGGGAAATACCGGTTGGCGCAGCAGATAATTCCGCAGTCCCGTATCCACGACATAATACTTGCCGAGGGTTTTCAGGGATTCCTTCCCCTTAATGTCAAACCGCTTGATTTCATAGGAGATATAGGAATCCTTCAGCGCTTCGAAATAAGCCTGAATGGTATGGGTTGCGGGTTTGACTTTTCGATTGCCTTCCGTCAGCAATCCCTCGCTGACCAGGGTATTTCCAATAGAGGTTGCGGAAACACTGTTGCCGATATTATCCGCAAGGAACATCATCAGCTTGCGAAGCAGGAGCGAATCCGTAATGGTGTATCCGTGGAAATCCAGAAACTCCCGGAAGGACAGAGGCAGTACCTTGATCTCCACATACTGCCCCGACAGGTAGGTGGAAAGCTCCGTGGACAGCAGGTGGGCGTTGGAACCGGTGATTATAGATGTCACAGTCATAATCCACCCGGAAGGAATTCACCGCGTTTTCCCAGCCATCGAGGCGCTGCACTTCATCAAAAAACAGATACATCCGCTTTCCGGGAATGACCCGTTCGCTGACATACCTATACAGATCTTTCGCGGTCATCACCGCGAACCGCATGGATTCAAAATTCATTTCTACGATCTGCTTGTCCCCGATGCCGCTGCCGCGCAAATGCTCCACCATCAGCTTCATCAGGCAGGATTTTCCGCAGCGGCGGATACCGGTAATGACCTTGATCATTTCCGTGCCCTGAAACGCCTTAAGCTGTCGCAGATAGATGTCACGGTTTTTCAGGCTCTTTTGCATAGGTGCTACCGCCGTTCACCGCTATCATAACACAACCGTTTTGTACCGTCAAGTTTGTTACATTCATGTAATAAACTTGTATTTTATACTTTTTTATTACATCGCAGATAATTGCAGCACATCCTGTCGAGAAAGCTCTAACATTCCGTTCCAAAAAAGCGGTCGCTTTCTTTCCACAACGGGTAAATTCAGAACTTCCTGACCTACCCCAGAAAAAGTCTCCGCGCGTATTATCCCTTATTGATCGTTTCAGCTGCAAGTTTTTCCAGAAGATCACGATTCTTCTCAAACTTGACCGCTTTGCCAGAACCGCCATTGAGGGCGTTCAGGTTGTTCGTGAGTTGTTTGAAAGAGGTGTAAGAGTTCATATTTTGAATATGGGACTTGTTGAAAACACGCTTACAGGTAATTTAATTCTGACCGTCATGCTTGCGTTTGCCGAGTACGAAAGGGGCATGATTGTTGAGAGAACGCAGACAGGAAAGGCGGTTGCCAGGCAAGACCCCAATTTCAAAGACGGCAGACCGAAGAAGTTCACGCCTGAACAGATTGATTTGGCTTTGTCCCTTTTGGAGCAGGGCAAGACCTATCGGCAGATTACCGCCATGACAGGGATCAGTAAAAGCACACTTATTCGTGCGAGAAGATAGTATATTTCTGTTTCAAAATCATACTTTCAGCAAATAAAGTGAAATGCTTGCTTGATAAGCCTTTTGAATTATGTTATTATACCGTTCAGGCTTTCCAAGCGTATAGAAAACGACAGATAGGAAATAAGAATATGAAGCAATATGTCGGTTACTCAACTAACAAAGGGCATTGTATTTGTGCAGATTCGCTTGAAATGCTCAATAAGTTAGAGGACAATAGTATAAATTTGGTTATTACAAGCCCTCCTTTCGCTTTACAGCGCAAAAAGGAGTATGGGAATGAAAGCCAAGAAGAATATGTAGATTGGCTCTGCAAATTTGGAGCATTAGTGTATAAAAAACTTCGTAAAGACGGAAGCTTTGTGATTGATATTGGCGGAGCGTATGAGAAGGGGAAACCCACTTATAGCCTTTACCAATTTAGAACTCTCATAAAACTCTGTGATGAAATCGGTTTTCATCTTGCACAGCCCTTCTATTGGCACAATCCAAGTGCGCTCCCTGCTCCGATCGAATGGGTCAATAAAAGGAAAATGCGAGCCAAAAACTCTGTAAATACGGTTTGGTGGCTTTGTAAAGAACCATTCTGCAAAGCAGATGTAAGTCAAGTTCTGTCACCATATTCTGCAAGAATGGAGAAGCTGATTAGCCACCCTGACGAGTTCCTAAGAGAAAAAGATACACTTCGTCCTTCAGGCCATGTGCTTAATAAAGAATCATGGAGCAAAAACAATGGAGGAGCAATCCCTCCCAATCTGTTACAGATTCCGAATAGTGAAAGCAATAGTCAGTATTTGCGATATTGCAAGGCATTCGGCGTGAAGGGACATCCTGCAAGATTCCCTACTGCTCTTCCTGAATTCTTTATCAAGTTTCTCACCGAAGAAGATGACTTGGTAGTTGATATTTTTGGTGGAAGCAACACAACGGGGCAGGTTGCAGAAAAACTTAATCGTCGGTGGATGACATTTGAACTTTCCCAAGAGTATGTTGCAGCGTCTGTTTTTAGATTCTCTAAGGATAAGGAGTCTGCTAAAGTGCAGTATGAGACCATTCTCAATGGATCTCACATAAAGATCAATTGATAGACTATAAGGCAGGAAACGAGATCCGTTTCCTGCCCTCATTTATTCTTGAGAAGCCTCACTATTTGCTGTCTAAATGCTGTCCTCGAGGAATTGTGCAAGTGCGGTTTGAAACTGAGTAACTGCGGCATTCAAAGCATTTCTTGCTTGGGTAACTGCATTTTCGTTTGAACTTACGACAGCTAAACAAGCCGTAACCTTCTCGGTTGCCTTATCAACTTTCTTCTGTGCTAACTCAACAGCTTTCTGTAATTTCTTTAGTTCCTTTGGATCATCAGATCCAGCGGACAAAGAAGCATTCTTTTCTGAAAGAGTGGTATTCGCCTCATCCGCTGCACGTCTTGCCTTTTCGAGGCTCTTATGACTTTGGGCTAATTCTTTCTCGAGTTTATCTACTTCGTTCTGGCAATCGATCTTTCCAAAATATGCCCTTTGCACAGGAATGTAGGGTGTAGTGTTAATAACAGTCATAGGATTGGTTGGATACTCATCACCTTCTTGGTAAATCAAAACTCCGTTTTCCTCTATGTAGCTTAATGGAATTTTAGGATTATTGATAGACTCAACGGTTTGTAGCTGTTCTTCCCATTTTGCGAAAAGCGACTGTAATTGTTCGTTACCCACTACATAAATCTTCTTCAAGTGAATGCCATCATAAATTGAAACAGACCAAGGCACTGTCCGATACTTTTCGATAATAGATGCATTAAGGTGGTGATTGGTTGTAATTCCCTGATTCCCTTTGGAAATGTCGAGTGATTTCATTTCCCATTCGCATCCTTTTTCATCAACTCCGTCGTTGCCCTCTCGACCAGGAACTGCTTTCATGTTCAAGTAAATAAGTTGCTGAAGAATTTCTGCGCCATTATCTTGGAAGATGTTATCTATACCAAATTCTTGGGCAATATCCTGAAGTGTTCGAAGCTGGCTCCAAAGAATATCAACAGAGGTCTTATCTTTTACATAGTCTGCGCTCATGTATTCGGGGATTTCGTGTGGCATTGAAATACCTCCTTAATTACTGGACAGATTCTATCCTTTTATTGTATTCTACTTTACACAAACAATCAAGCGATGATAGCAAATTTTGAAGTTAACATTTCAAGATTCTTTTGCATTTTGCTGGATGTATGGTACAATGGTCAAAAATTGGTGGAGATAACCTATGGATGAAAAGCCTGTGTACAAGAAAGTAACTCGAAAAGCCGACAAAGGCTTGGAGGGAAAGGTTGTTGCCAAGCACGGCAAGCAGACCAATCAAAAGCTGAAGCCCTATGTGGTTCTGCAATACCTTCTGAAATACTCTGATGAAAACAACACCAAATCCGCTTATGACATCATCGGCTATTTGGAGGACTGCGGTATTTCTGCGGAACGCCGCTCTATTTATCGGGACATCGAGGACATCAACCGTATTATGCTCATGCTCCAAGCGGACATTGATTTGGACGAAGCGGACAGGATGTTTGCGGAAGCGGAAGAATCGGGCGATGAAGAAGAACTGAATGAACTGAAAACTGTCCTGTACGATAAGAATAAGAAGGGCTTTTATGTGCGGCAGCGGAAGTTTGAGGTTTCCGATATGCGGCTTCTGGCGGAATGTGTCTACGCTGCCAAGTTCATTGCGGAAGGACAGGCGAAGCGGCTCGTGGATGTAATCTGTGAGTTCGTCAGCGAGGATCAGGCTTCCAAGATCAGACACAACGCATTCCTCACCGACAGAGTGAAGACCGACAACAAAGGCGTGATGAATAACATCGCTGCCATCAATGAAGCCATGAGCCGACACATCGACGGCGAACCCCACGCCCCTGAGAAAATCACCTTCAAATACCTGAAGTATTCCGTCAGCGACATGAGCAAACAGGTGGAACGCCGCCACGGAGCCAGATATACGGTCAGCCCCTTCCAGTTGCTCATCAACGACGGCAACTACTACCTTCTGGCATTTGATGATTACTCTCAGGAAATGAGAACCTATCGTGTTGACCGCATGAAGGACATCCGCTTCACAGAGGAGCCGATGGACGGCGAGGAAGTGTTCAAGCAGATCGACCTGAAAACATACACCAAGCGGGTTTTCTCCATGTACGGCGGCGAACAGCGGCTTGTAGAGATTCGTTTCATCAATCCGCTTCTGGATGCCGTGATTGACCGCTTCGGCACAAAGGATGTTCAGTACGCCAAGGTGGACGAAACCCACTTCAGCGTCACCGCAAAGGTGGAAATCAGCGACCAGTTCTTTGGTTGGATTTTGGGTTTTGGCAAAAAGGCGAAGCTGTTGTACCCTGATGATGTGATTGACCAATTCAGGGGTTACATGGATAAGATTCGGGAGATGTACTGAAGTTCTATAAAGGGTATTAAAAAGGAGTAGGGGTTTTGTTTGATTTTTACTCCTTTTTGCACGATAAATTATATATAGTACTATGGATTTTGATATATAAATATGTTATAATTTGTAAACAACAGTCGGGTATGATTTCTGAACTGTATGAAACATCTTGCAAAAGGAGCTACCAGCATGAGCCAGAAAAAAAGGAAACTTGGTTACTGGGGAATAGAGTTCGTGAATGGTGATGAAACATATTTTGATAGTTCTCTATTTGAGAATTTTATTGAGTATGTTAAGGGATTAGATAGCGTTCAGCTTCTACAACGAGATCCCCAAAACAGTAAAGCGATCTCTCTTGATAAGATTTGGACGACTTCCAGCCAAGGAAGACGATTGTATGAGGTTCGTTTCAAATCGTGTAAATACAATCATAGTCCTGACTATATGTCCAGTAGAGATGGAACAGAAAGACCGACAGAAAAGCAGTTATACGAAGGCGACAAGGAATTGACTCATTTGTGCCTGCGTATTGATACTGACGAGGCATTCTGTGTTATTGAGGAACGAAAAAGTGGCGTAACGCTTGGCGCAGTGGTGAGATATTTTAATTTGCTACTGCGAAACTATTTACTGTCTCAAGGTAATGAGACGCCAATAGTATTATTTGCAAGCATTGTTCCATCCGAGGATTTTATGTCAGCATTAAATAGTGCTGAAAAAATCACTATTGCTGAGCTGTTTGTGCAGAAAGATGTGATGGGTAGTGGTTATTTGAATTACTTAGAAGTAGATGCCTCTACTCGTGAGGATGTTGTGATGACCGTTAAGGCGAAACCTAGACAGAGTTTCACTAAACGAGCCTTGCGAGATACCTATATCAAAATGACAACAGAAGGAACTGAGATAAAGAGGATTCGCCTTAGAGGCAAAGATGTAAACCAAATGAGCGTGGTAATTGACTCACTAAATGCCAAGCGCAAGGATGAAGTGTATGTTGAGTTGGACCAAAGCGGCATTGTTATATCTTCGTCGATCTTCTCTAAAATGGAGGAGGCTATAGTGGTGGAGTCTACAGAGGTGTAATATGAAAGAAAAAACATGGGGATTTGGTCAGATACTGTTTATGGAGTGGTTGTTTCCTGTGTTTGATTACTATTCATCGTTGAGGAAAAGCGAGCGTCGATTTGAAATTCTGCTTCCTTTGCTTGTTGCAATGGTATCATCCGCTGTTTATGTAAAAATTGGCAAGGTTAGCATTGCACTAGATGCGTTAGCTGAGTTACTTCCTACGGCTGTTTCTATTTTAATTGGCTTTACGGTGATGTTGATTACGCTGTTGCTTACCACAGATTCTGACCAAATTAGCAAGTTAAAAACGGAGATTACTGAGAACCGTGTTCGAGGAAAGAAAATCACTCTTTATCAAAAACTGCACATTCAATTAACAGAATCACTCTTTTCGGAAGTATTTCTACTTCTGGCGGTCTTTGCGTATCTGTTTTTCTCTGGAATTACTTCTGCATTGCTGACTGAAATAGTATTCTTGGTTGTAGAGGCCTACTTGACCACTCATATCCTATTGGGGATCATTCGGAGTATAACACATCTGTATTGTGTGTTCTATTCTCCCCCAAAATGATTCTTCTTGCCGTTGAAGAAAGATGTTAAAAAGGAGTAAGAAACTTGAATGCTTCTTACTCCTTTTTTGTTTACTTCTTGATTGTTTGTCGTTTGCTTCTGGTCAGTTGTGCGAGGGGAGAATGCTGCTCATGGTTTTCGATGATGTCATCGTTGAACAGATTGCAATAGTGGCGGGTCATCTTCAGTGTGGAGTGTCCCATGATTTGCTGAAGGGAGAACGCATCGCCGCCGCAATCGACCAAATATTTACGAGCAAAGGTGTGCCTAAACGCATGGATCGAAGTACGCTCCACGCCTCTGCTGTTGTTGTATTTCACGATAGCAAGCCTCAGTGCGTTCTCAGTCAGGAAGCCGCCGAACTCATTACAGAACAAGTAGTCGGAAGATTCGCCCTCTCTGATTGCCATGTAATCCCTTAGAATGGACACCATCGCAGAGCAGAGGGGGATGACCTGAACCTTGCCGTTTTTCGTGTGCCTGAGAACGATCTGTCTTCGGCTCAGGTCGACATCCTGATTCTGAATGTTTCTTACTGTGGCAGCCCGACAACCGCTGTTCAGAAGGAAGTTCACGATGGCCCAATTCCAATACTCGCAGAACTTACAATCAGCGTCAGGCTTAGCCAGGAGCGTCAGAAGTTCTTCGTCGGTGTAGGTTTCCTTCACTGTTTCGGCTGCCTTGTAGATTTTGAGATTGGCTTTTGTGTAGCCCTCTTCGTTGCACCACGAGAGAAAACATTTCAGCGTGCGTGTGTAACTGTTGATCGAACTGTCGGACAGCCCTTCCTTTCGCATCTGAAGAATCATGTTGTCGAGGACTGCCGAATTGAGGCGATTGATGGGGAGGGACACATCCAATCTTTTAGAAATTGCGTGAAAATGTTGTTTGTAAGTTGCTATGGTTTTGTCTTTAACTCCTCTCGCTGTGACTGCTGAAATGTAAATTTCAAAAACTTCAGCGAAAGTTGCCTTTTGGGAGTTTCTCATTGTGATACGAGCCATGAAATTCCACCTCTTGAATACTTGATTTTTAGGTGAAATACAAGAGGTCTAAAAGGCGGGCTTGAATGCGTCTTGAACATGACCACAACAACTTTTTGCGCAAAAAATAAAGAAAAAGTCGTGAAATCGAGTAGATTTCACGACTTTTGGTGGAGATAAGCGGGATCGAACCGCTGACCTCTTGAATGCCATTCAAGCGCTCTCCCAGCTGAGCTATACCCCCACAGGCAAGGTGTATCTTATCAGAAAACGACACGAATGTCAAGAACGTTTTTTCGATTCTGCGAAAAAAATCTGCGCAGCGGTTTTGCCCCCTGCGCAGACCGGTTTTTTTCGTCTGCTGCGCTCACGCCTCACAGTCGCTGCGGATGATCCCGGCGATGGCGGCGGCCAGCTTTTTGTGGCCGTCCGGGTCGAGATGCTCGCCATCGAGCGCACTCATCTGCGTGAGCGTGCCGGCATCGAGAAAGCGCAGACCGTACGCCTCGGCGATCATGCGGTACTGCTCTGCCACGCCCTGCGACACGGTGAGCGACTGCGCGTCATACTCCGGGTCGCGCTGCGGCGCGGACGCACCGAGCGGCGGCGGGCACACGAGCAGGATCTTTGTCCACGCGGGCAGCATGCCGATAACGAGCCGCACGAGCTTATCCATACCGGCGCCCACGTCCTCGGCAGAGCGGGACTTTTCGATCTTGCAGTCGTTCGTGCCGAGCATGAGGATGATGTACTGCACCGGGCCGTGGCTCTCGATGCTCAGCGGCAGCGTATCGAGCGCGGAGCGCCCGTCGCGGTTGCTGTCCGGAAAGGCCGCTGTGCGGCCGATGAGCCCGTCCTCCGCGACGTAATACCCGTCGCCGAGCAGGGCCTGCAGCACACCGGGGTATCGGATATCGCGCCCGTAGCGGTGCTTCCAGTCGGGCGTAAAGCCATAGGTGTTGCTGTCGCCGAAACAGAGGATCTCGATCACGCCGCGCACCTCACTTCAGGAAACCGCTGATGATCTGCTCCTCGGCTTCCTTTTCGGTCAGGCCGAGGGTCATGAGCTTGTTGAGCTGCTCACCGGCGATCTTGCCGATGGCGGCCTCGTGGATGAGGCTGGCCTCAACGGAGTTGGCCGTGATCTCCGGGCGCGCACCGACGGTGCCCTCGTCCATGATGATGGCATCGCACTCCGAGTGGCCGGCGCACTTGTTGTTGCCGCGGATGTTGGAGTTGAACATCTGGCTGGAGTGATCCTTGGCGACGGAGCGGGAGATGACGTTCGTGCTGGAGTCATAGCCGTCGAGGTCGACGGAGAAGTTCGTCTCCGCATGCTGGTGACCATGGGTCATGATCTTTTCCTTGATGATGAGCGTGGCGCCGTCCGACAGGTGGGCCTGCGTGTCGCGGTAGGTGGAGTCGATGCCCTTGATCTGGGTCGTCTCCATCTCCATGTAGGCGTTCTCGCCGAGGTCAACGATCGTCGTCGGGTTCATGACATTCTCGCCGTTGCCGTCGCCCTCGCCGTAGTGCTTTTCGATGTAGCGCACCTTGGCGTTCTTGCCGACAAAGAAGCTGTGGATGCCGTCGTGGCGGGACTCCTGCGTGCCGCAGTTGTGGATGCCGCAGCCGGCGACGATGGTCACATCGCAGTCCTCACCGACGTAAAAGTCATTGTAGACCATGTCCTTGAGGCCGGTCTGGGAAATGATGACCGGGATGTGCACGCTCTCGTTTTTCGTGCCGGGGGCAATGTAGATGTCAATCCCGGGCTTGTCTTCCTTCGTGACGATGTTGATGTGCGCGGTCGTATTGCGCCCGGCGAGCTTGCCGTCGGCGCGGATGTTATAGGCACCCTCGGGGATGCCGTGGAGGTCTGCGACCTCCTCAAGCAGTTTTTTCTCAATCGCATCCATGCTGTTTCCCTCCCTCAGACCTTGTCAGCCAGGCGGCTGCACACGCTCGACGCCTGCATGAGCACGGGCATGATCTCATCCTTGGTGCCGATGGTGCGGACCTCACCGTCGACGAGCACGACGATCTTGTCGGCCGTCTCGAGGATGCGCTCCTGGTGCGAGATGATGAGGATGCTGCCGTGGATCGTCTCGTGCATCTTCTCGAACACGCTGATGAGATTCTGGAAGCTCCAGAGGTCGATGCCGGCCTCGGGCTCGTCGAAGATGGACATCTTCGTGCCGCGGGCGAGCATGGTCGCGATCTCGATGCGCTTGAGCTCGCCGCCGGAGAGGCTGGCATTCACTTCGCGGTTGACATAATCCCGCGCGCACAGGCCGACCTCGGACAGATAGGTGCAGGCCTCGTTCGTCGAGAGCTTCTTGCCGGAGGCGATGCTGATGAGGTCAAAGACCGTGATGCCCTTGAAGCGCACCGGCTGCTGGAAAGCGAAGCTGATGCCGCGGCGGGCGCGCTCGGTGATGGACATGTGGGTGATGTCCTCGCCGTCGAGCAGGATCTGGCCGGAGGTCGGCTGCTCGATACCGGCGATGAGTTTGGCCATGGTGGACTTGCCGCTGCCGTTCGGGCCGGTGATGACGACCATGCGTTCATCGACCGTGAGGCTCACGTCCTTGAGGATCTGGCGGACACCGTCGTCCGTTTCGGCCTCAAAGCAAAGGTGTTTGAGTTCAAGCATTGGTTGGTTCCCTCTTCTCTTGTTTCAAAAATCTTCGTCGTCAAATTTATCGGACAGGTCTTTCTTAAAAGACAGTTTGGACTCTTTGTGCCGGATGAGCCGGCCGATGTTGCTGCGGTGCTTGACCACGAGCAGGATCACGCAAAACAGGCTCAGCAATGCCGGCAGCTTGCCGCAGGCGGCGAGCACGCCGATGGGCGCGATGAGCGCACCGCAGATGCTGCCGAGCGACACATAGCGCGTGGCCCAGACGATGCCCACAAAAATCAGCAGCGAAACAAGGCCGGTCGGAAAGCTCACGATCAGCAGCATCGTCTCGGCGCAGAGGACGCCCTTGCCGCCGCGAAAGCCGTAAAACACCGGGTAGATGTGGCCGAGCATGACACAAAAGCCCGCAAACACCTGCCCCGTGGACGCCGCGCCCTGCGTGCCCATAATGAGCCCGCCGGCCACGACGGCGATGACAGTCTTGAGTACATCCGTGCCGATGACGATGGCGAGACCGGGCACGCCGAACGTACGGTAGAAATTCGTCAGGCCGGCGTTGCCGCTGCCGTAATCGCGCACGTCACGGTGAAAGACATATTTTGAGGCGATGATCGCTCCGTTGAGCCCGCCGAGCAGGTAGGAGAAAACGGCGATGGCCGCGAGCAGTCCGGGGATCATTCCTGCTCTCCCTTCTGCCGGATGACCATGCGGATGGGCGTGCCCTCCAGACCGAACACGGCGCGGATCTGGTTTTCCAGATAGCGCTGATAGGAAAAATGGAACAGCTCCCGGCTGTTGCAGAACACGACAAAGCACGGCGGCTTGACGCCCGTCTGCGTCATGTAATAGATCTTCAGGCGGCGGCCCTTATCCGTCGGCGGCTGGACGCGCGCCTGCGCGTCGGCGAGGACGTTGTTGAGCATACCGGTGGTGATGCGCATGGCGCTCTGATCGTTGACGAAGTTGATGAGCTCGAACAGGCGCTCGGTGCGCTGACCGGTGAGCGCCGAGATGAACAGCACCGGCGCGTAGGACATGAAACTCAGATCACGCAGGACGTCCTTGCGCATCTTCTCCATGGTGCCGGTCTCCTTGTCGACCAGATCCCACTTGTTGACGACGATGATGGACGCCTTGCCCGCCTCGTGCGCGAGGCCGGCGATCTTCGTGTCCTGCTCCGTGACGCCGTCGCGCGCGTCGATCATGATCAGGCACACATCCGCGCGCTCGATGGCGAGCTTGGCGCGCATGACGGAGAATTTCTCAATGCGGTCGTCCACGCGGGACTTGCGCCGGATACCGGCGGTGTCGACAAAGATATACTTGCCGTATTTATTCTCAAAGCGGGTGTCGACGCTGTCGCGCGTCGTACCGGCGACGTTGCTGACGATGACGCGCTTTTCGCCGAGGATGAGGTTCACGAGCGAGGACTTACCGACGTTCGGCTTGCCGATGACGGCGACACGGGTATAGTCCGCGTCCGCATCGTCCGCATCCTCAGGCGGGAAGTGCTCCAGACAGGCGTCGAGCAGGTCGCCCGTGCCGTGGCCGTGCACGGCGGACACGGCGATCGGGTCGCCGAGGCCGAGGGAGTAAAACTCATAGATGCCGGGGTCGACCGCGCCGGTGGCGTCCATCTTGTTGACGGCCAGCACGACGGGCTTTTTCGAGCGCAGGAGCATATTGGCCACTTCCTGATCGGCGGCGGTGACGCCGGTGCCGATCTCGGTGACGAGCACGACGACGTCGGCCGCGTCGATGGCAAGCTGCGCCTGCTCGCGCATGAACAGCAGGATCTCATTGTCGGTGCTTGGCTCGATGCCGCCGGTGTCGACGATGTCGAACGTGCGGCCGCACCACTCGCACTCGGCATAGAGCCGGTCGCGCGTGACGCCGGGCGTGTCCTCGACAATGGACAGGCGGCGGCCGCAGAGCTTATTGAAGAGCATGGACTTGCCGACGTTCGGCCGGCCCACGATCGCAACCAGGGGTCTGGACATGATTATCCCTCCTTATGGGGATTATATTTGTAGTACTCCGCGCCGTCGGTGCTGCCGCTGCCCCGGTCGGGCAGGTGCACCTCCGGCAGGATGCCGAACATGGCGTCGCAGAGGGCAAAACCGTCGGCATCCACGGGATAGATGGGCACGCCGAGCGCGGCGCTGGCCTGCTCGAGCGTAATGTCGTCGAGAAAGTCCAGCTCGTCGTGGCGCACCATGTTGTTCGAGATCAGCAGCCGCTCGCCGAGATCCTTCCCGCGCAGCTGCGCGATGAGGTCCTGCCCGGTGATGAGGCCGGAGACATTGATGCTACGGCCGAAGAAATCATTTTCAATCGCGTAGACGTGTCCTTTTATTGTAGCATACTTTTCGCGTGCCGTACACAAAAGTTTTTCCAGAAACGGCGCTGCCGAAACGCCTGCCGCCATGGAAAACGGCACGCCGTCCGGCGGGTCGGACAGGCTCAGCGCCGAGCGGAACTCCGTCTGCTGCAGGCGCAGCATGCCGACGCCGTTTTCGAGCTGCGTGAATTCTTCATAAAATTCCTCCGGCGGCAGCTCGCGTCCCGCTTTCAGATACAGCTCATCGGCGCAGAAGAAGACGCGCGCGCCGAATTTTTCGACACACTCGTCGCCGAAGGCATTGACGAGGTCGAGCGTCTCGGCCGCGTGCTCGGGCGTGAACGGTGTGAGCGGATAGAGCCCCTCACGAAACTTCGTCAGACCGACCGGCACGATCGACACGCTGTGCACCTGCGGATAGAGCGATGCGAGGTCACGCATCGTGCGCTGCAGCTGCGCGCCGTCGTTCAGGCCGGGACAGCAGACGATCTGGCAGTTCATGGTGATGCCGCCGTCAGAAAAGCGCCGCATGATCTCGAGCGTTTTGCCCGCGCGGGGATTGCCGAGCAGGAACGAACGCAGCTCCGGGTCCGTTGCATGTACGGAGACGTTGATGGGGCTGATGTGCAGGTGGATGATGCGCTGCACCTCGCGCTCGGACAGGTTTGTGAGCGTCATATAATTGCCCATGAGGAAGCTCAGGCGCGCATCGTCGTCCTTGAAATACAGCGTCGGGCGCATGCCCGGCGGCATCTGATCGATGAAGCAGAACACGCAGTGGTTGGCGCACGAGTGGGCGTTGTCCATGAGGTAGGTCTCAAAATCCAGCCCCAACTCGCCGCCGAGCGGCTTTACGATGTGCACGGTGTGCTCCGACCCGTCCGGACGGCGCAGGCACACCGCAAGCTGCGGGTCATAGGCGTAGTATTTATAATCCAGCACATCGGTGATCGGGTTGCCGTTGATGGACACCAGCCGGTCGCCGGGATGGGCCGCGTGGCGCAGCGGGCTGTCGGGGTCGATGTGGCTGATCGTGCAGCGATGCATACGCCGCGCCTCCTTTGCGGGAATTCTTTTGCTATATGCCGGAAAACTCCGGCATATAGCAAAAGAAGAGGGGCAAACGCTCCTCTTCTCAGCTTCTTTTAGTCGTCAACCTTGATGACGTCGCGTCCGTTGTACTTGCCGCAGGTCTTGCAGGCGTGATGGGGCATGACGAATGCGCCGCAGTTCGGGCACTTCACAATCGCGGGAGCGGTGAGCTTCCAGTGGGACGAACGACGCTTATCACGTCTCTGTCGAGACACTTTTCCTTTCGGGACTGCCATGATGACACCTCCTCGTCAGTCGCTGTTATGAGCAGCTTCCTCTTCTTCGTCAGTTTTATTATCCAAAAGCTGCTCTAATACAGCCATTCTTGGATCGCGGGGTTTTTGACACCGGCACGGCCCGAGGTTCAAATTCGCGCCGCAGCGGTCGCACAGTCCGGCACAGTCGGGCTTGCACAGGCACTTGGTATCCATGCTGAGGATAAAGCAGGTGGAGAGCACCTCGTCCACATCGAGCCAGTCTCCGTCGAGCGTAAACACCTCAGGATTGTCGTCCTGCGCATCCGCCGTGATGTCGGCGTGCAGGTCGAGGTCGACCGTGCGCGGAAACTCCGCGCCGCAGCGGTCGCACACGCACAGCATCTGCGCATGCAGCCTTCCCTGCAGCGTGAGGATGCCGGCCGTATTGACCACCTTGCCCTCGGCCGTGATCGGCGCGGTGTAAGCCCGGACGGAGGGAAAGTCGAGCAGGGCCGTGTCCAGCTCCTGCACAAACGGAACACTGCCGCCGGGAATTTCTATGATTTCTCTCAGATTCAGCTTCATAGCGCACCTCGCACAATCGCTTTAGTATTATAGATGATATCTACCCCAATTGTCAACAGGAATTTGTGTTGACAATGCGCTGAAAATCCGCGATAATCGTTGCGTGGAGATGGTGTGTGACATGAAAGAGATCCAGATACGCAAAAATGACGCCGGTCAGCGGCTCGACCGCTTCGTCGGCAAGGCCGTTCCCCTGCTGCCGGAATCGCTGCTGCAGAAATATATCCGCCTCAAGCGCATCAAGCGCAACGGCAAGGGCACCAAGCGCGACGTGCGCCTCGTCGAGGGGGACGTGCTGCAATTATATATCAACGACGAGTTTTTTGAAAAGCCCACGGAGCACAACGCCTGGCTGAAGATCGCGACGCCGCGGCTCGACATCGTCTACGAGGACGAGAACATCCTGCTGGCGGACAAAAAGCCCGGCGTGCTGTGCCACAGTGCGGGCGAGTGGAGCTGGGACACGCTCATCTCAAACATTCAGGCCTACCTGCGCCAGAACGGTCAGTGGGATCCGAAGGCCGAAAATGCCTTCACCCCCGCGCTGTGCAACCGCATCGACCGCAATACCGGCGGCATCGTCATCGCGGCGAAAAACGCCGAGGCGCTGCGCATTTTGAACGACAAGATCCGCGGCCGCGAGATCGAAAAGTCCTACCTCTGCGTTGTCTGCGGGCGGCCGAAGCCCGCCGAGGGACGGCTGGAGGGGTATCTGTTCAAGGACGCGGTGAAAAACCAGGTCTACGTGACGAAAAAGCCGCAGCCGGGGGCGAAATCCGCCGCGACGGAATACCGCACGCTGCAAAGCCGCCGGGGGCTCTCGCTCGTCGAGTGCCGGCTGCTGACCGGGCGCACGCACCAGATCCGCGCACAGATGGCCGCCGCTGGCTGTCCCCTGCTCGGCGACGGGAAGTACGGCCGCGAGCGCATCAACCGCACCTACGGCGAGACGGGGCAGATGCTCTACTCCTACAAGCTCACATTCACGCTGCCGACGGACGCGGGTATCCTGGAATACCTGCGCGGGCGGACGTTTCAGGTGCCGCAGGTGGCCTTCGCGGAGAAATATTTCCCGGGGTTCACGCTGCCGGACGTGGAAAGCGAACCGAAAACCGAGACCTGATAGGAAAACGCTCCCGCACGCAGCGGGAGCGTTTTCGTTTTAATGCGCGAATTTGTTCGTGTCCAGCGAGTTGCGGTAGACCACGAAGCGCTGGTAGAGAAACTCCGTCACGAAATTCAGCACCATGTTCAAAAACGTCACGAAATAGCCGTTCCACCCCTGCACGTCCGCGAGCCGGTGCTCGAGCAGCGTAGACAGCGGCGTGAACGCGCAGTAGTACAAAAACACGAGCGCCATGGCCCGCGCCACCTTCTCCGTCGAGCGGAAGGTATAGCGCCGGTTGCACGTGAAGTTCCACAGCACCGACAGCACAAGCGCCGTCAGGTACGCGCCCCAGTACGGCCAGTGAAACGCCTCGTTGAAGAGCGCAAAGCCGCCGAGCTCGATCAGCCCGGCCGAGCACGAGAAGAGCAGAAACTTCCCCGTGCGCCGAAGCTCCGTATGCTGCATAGTGATCGCCTCTTACTTCAAAAAGTTCAATAATTTGAAGCAATCATAGCGCGTTTTTCGGGCTCTGTCAAGTGCTGACCGGGTAAACAGCCACCTGCTTGTTGGCGTCGGCCACGGCGAGGAACACCTCGCGCGCGCTGTGGTACCCCTGCTGGCGCAGCTGCCTGAGCAGCCACGTCTCGTCCACGCCCATGCGGTGCAGGTTCTCGCCGAGAACGCGGCCGTCCATGACGAGCTCGGTGAAGATCTGCTCCTTTTCCGGGGCAATGCCCATATCCTCCGGTGTGGCCGGGCGGCGGGCCGCCACGGGCAGAATGGTCAGGCGGCCGTCGGGCTCATAGACCGCCGTCTGGATGGCGCCGAGGTCGAAAAAGCCCTGCTGGCGGCACTGGATGAGGAACTCGCTCAGGTCGAGGCGGGCCTTTTTCATGTTGCGGCGGTAGAGCTTGCCGTTGTCAAAGACGATCGACGGC
>ENA-ORPK01000855-ORPK01000855.1-human-gut-metagenome-genome-assembly--contig:-NODE-855-length-26436-cov-13.886964_pt1 | contig 26436 bp, 18 predicted proteins | sample MGYA00242139_ERZ509068 | MGnify/ENA primary metagenome ERZ509068 (study PRJEB26280, sample SAMEA2338687) | human gut metagenome | biome: human gut; feature: human-associated habitat; material: faeces... | reverse complement strand
AAGCGTGGGGAGCAAATAGGATTAGATACCCTAGTAGTCCACGCCGTAAACGATGGATACTAAGTGTTGGGGTTACCCAGTGCTGAAGTTAACACATTAAGTATCCCACCTGAGTAGTACGGTCGCAAGGCTGAAACTCAAAGGAATTGACGGGCACCCGCACAAGCGGTGGAGCATGCTGTTTAATTCGAAGATACGCGAAGAACCTTACCTGGGCTTGACATAACGTCGAAAGCTCTAGAAATAGAGTCCCTTCTTCGGAAGTGGCGCTACAGGTGGTGCATGGTTGTCGTCAGCTCGTGTCGTGAGATGTTCGGTTAAGTCCGATAACGAGCGCAACCCTTGTCCTTAATTGCTAACATTAAGTTGAGAACCTTAAGGATACTGCCGGCGATAAGTCGGAGGAAGGTGAGGATGACGTCAAATCATCATGCCCCTTACGTCCAGGGCTACAGGCGTGCTACAATGGCCGGTATAAAGAGAAGCAATACCGTGAGGTGGAGCAAATCTCCAAAGCCGGTCCCAGTTCGGATTGTAGTCTGCAACTCGACTACATGAAGTTGGAATCGCTAGTAATCGTGAATCAGAATGTCACGGTGAATACGTTCCCGGGTGTTGTACACACCGCCCGTCACGCCATGGGAGTTGGTAATACCCAAAGCTGCTAGCCTAACCCGCAAGGGAGGGGGGCAATTAAGGTAGGACCAGTGACTGGGGTGAAGTCGTAACAAGGTATCCCTACGGGAACGTGGGGATGGATCACCTCCTTTCTATGGAGAAAGATTATTATAGTAATATAGTTCTTAGCTATAAACGTTTTGCTTAGTTTTGAGAGACCATATCTCTCAAGAAAATAGTTCTTTGAAAACTAGATAATGTATAAGGGTAATCTTGAAATTCAAGATTATTAAGATTTAATTGAGTAAATTTTTAATTTGTTCTTAAATCTCATCAAAATAGGATACAAAATATCAAACAAATGGTGGTTAAATTATTAAGAGCGCATGGCGAATGCCTTGGCACTAGAAGCTGATGAAGGACGTGACGAACAACGATATGCTTCGGGGAGCTGTAAGTAGCTTTGATCCGGAGATTTCCGAATGGGGAAACCCACTGATAGTAATGTGTCAGTATCATACAGTGAATTCATAGCTGTATGAGATGAACCCGGTGAACTGAAACATCTTAGTAGCCGGAGGAGTAGAAAGAAAAATCGATTCCCTTAGTAGTGGCGAGCGAAAGGGGAACAGCCCAAACCAATCTTCGGATTGGGGTTGTAGGACTTCTCATTAAGAGTAAAAAATTCATAATATAGTTGAAGTATCTGGAAAGATACACCGTAGTAGGTGATAGTCCTGTAAATGAAATATTATGAACTCTGAGGAGTATCCTGAGTAGGGCGGGGCACGTGAAACCCTGTCTGAATCTGCGGGGCCCATCCCGTAAGGCTAAATACTCTCTAGTGACCGATAGTGAACAAGTACCGTGAGGGAAAGGTGAAAAGAACCCCGGGAGGGGAGTGAAATAGAATACTGAAACCATGTGCTTACAAGAAGTCAAAGCCCGTTAATGGGTGATGGCGTGCCTTTTGCAGAATGAACCGGCGAGTTATTGTTGCATGCAAGGTTAAGTTGAAGAGACGGAGCCGAAGCGAAAGCGAGTCTGAATAGGGCGCTTTAGTATGCAGTAATAGACCCGAAACCGAGTGATCTATCCTTGAGCAGGTTGAAGTGGTGGTAACACACCATGGAGGACCGAACCGACGTCTGTGAAAAAGGCGCGGATGACTTGAGGATAGCGGAGAAATTCCAATCGAACTCGGAGATAGCTGGTTCTCCCCGAAATAGGTTTAGGCCTAGCCTTCTAATTAGTTACCTGGAGGTAGAGCACTGAATGTAAGATGGCGGCGTATAGCTGTACTGATTGCAATCAAACTCCGAATGCCAGGCTAATATGTAGAGGAGTCAGTGTATGGGTGATAACGTCCATACGCGAGAGGAAAACAATCCAGACCGCCAGTTAAGGTCCCAAAATTTATGCTAAGTGGGAAAGGATGTGGAGTCGCTAGAACAGCTAGGAGGTTGGCTTAGAAGCAGCCATCCTTTAAAGAGTGCGTAATAGCTCACTAGTCGAGTGGCACTGCGCCGAAGATGTACCGGGGCTAAAGCATAATACCGAAACTGCGGATTACTTTGTAATGGTAGGGGAGCGTTCTAAGTGCGCTGAAGGTTGATCGTAAGGACAGCTGGAGCGCTTAGAAGTGAGAATGCCGGTATGAGTAGCGCAAGACGTGTGAGAATCACGTCCACCGTTTGCCCAAGGTTTCCTGGGTCAAGTTCGTCTTCCCAGGGTTAGTCGGGTCCTAAGGCGAGGCCGAAAGGCGTAGTCGATGGACAACAGGTTGATATTCCTGTACCACCTATATGACTGATGGAGTGACGAAGGAGGCTAACAAGTGCCTGTTATTGGATTCAGGTCTAAGCACAAAGGCTTATATGTAGGGAAATCCGCATATTGGTAGGCTGAAGTGTGATGGCGAAAAAAGTAGCAATACAATTGAAGACTTGTGACGCCAAACTTCCAAGAAAAGCTTCTAGGGTTAATCGTATAGGTGCCCGTACCGAGAACCGCCACAGGTGGGCAAGGAGAGTATCCTAAGGTGAGCGAGAGAACTATGGTTAAGGAACTCGGCAAAATAACCCCGTAACTTAGGGATAAGGGGTGGTCTAGCGATAGACCCGCAGTAAAGACGTCCAGGCAACTGTTTACCAAAAACACAGGTCTCTGCAAAGCCGTAAGGCGAAGTATAGGGGCTGACACCTGCCCAGTGCTGGAAGGTTAATAGGAGAGGTTAGTATTTGACTTTGTCAACATGATACGAAGCTTTGAATTGAAGCCCCAGTGAACGGCGGCCGTAACTATAACGGTCCTAAGGTAGCGAAATTCCTTGTCAGGTAAGTTCTGACCCGCACGAAAGGTGTAATGATCTGGATACTGTCTCAACCATAGGCTCGGTGAAATTTTAATACCTGTGAAAATGCAGGTTACCCGCGACAGGACGGAAAGACCCCATGGAGCTTTACTGTAGCTTGATATTGAAATTTGATATTCTTTGTAGAGGATAGGTGGTAGACTTTGATACTAGGACGCCAGTTCTAGTGGAGTCGCCCTTGGAATACCACCCTTGGAATATTAGATTTCTAACCTAGAACCGTGATCCGGTTCGGGGACAGTGTCTGGTGGGCAGTTTGACTGGGGCGGTCGCCTCCCAAATAGTAACGGAGGCGCCCAAAGGTTACCTCAGAATGGTTGGAAATCATTCGCAGAGTGTAAAGGTATATAGGTAGCTTAACTGCGAGACTTACAAGTCAAGCAGATACGAAAGTAGGGCTTAGTGATCAGGCGATTCAGTATGGAATGGTCGTCGCTTAACGGATAAAAGTTACCCTGGGGATAACAGGCTGATAGCGCCCAATAGTTCACATAGACGGCGCTGTTTGGCACCTCGATGTCGGCTCGTCACATCCTGGAGGTGGATTCGCTTCCAAGGGTTGGGCTGTTCGCCCATTAAAGTGGCACGCGAGCTGGGTTCAGAACGTCGTGAGACAGTTCGGTCCCTATCCGTCGTGGGCGTAGGAAAATTGAGAGGAGTTGTTCTTAGTACGAGAGGACCAGAATGAACATACCTCTGGTGTATCTGTTGTCACGCCAGTGGCAGTGCAGAGTAGCTATGTATGGAAAGGATAAACGCTGAAAGCATCTAAGCGTGAAGCCTCCCTCAAGATGAGTTTTCCCATTGTTTACAAGTAAGATCCCAGAAAGACTATCTGGTTGATAGGTCAGAGGTGGAAGCATAGTGATATGTTGAGCTGACTGATACTAATAGATCGAGGATTTAACCCTAATTGATATTAATGGTTATATATTTTGATTTTATACATTATCTTAGTTTTCAGAGAATTATTTCTCTAAATTTTATTTCATTAGTGACGATAGCAAAGAGGGTACACCTAGTCCCATCCCGAACCTAGAAGTTAAGCTCTTTAACGCCGAAGATAGTATAATGCTAAAATAGGTAGTCGCTAATGATTTTTTTTATGCAAAAATATTAATAATATTGACTTTATATATATTAATGTGTTATATTTAATTCATAAATTTAGTATTGATAGAACTTTAGTAGTTTTGTAAATAGTAATAAGAAAATTCATGGTTGTTGAAAATGAATCAAATTTATAAAATGAAATACAATTCTTGAACTAAATCGTTACTCGCGTTAAGAGAAAAAGGTAATATTAATATTATAAAGTAGAATGGTACCACGAATAGTTCGTTTCTATATTTATAATATTTTTTTTGAAAGGAAGGTATTTTTATGAATTTATATGAAGATTTAATGTATCGTGGACTTATTAAGGATTTTAGCGATCCAGAGTTAAAAGATAAATTAAATAATGAGAAACTAACATTTTATATTGGAACAGATCCTACAGCAGATTCAATGCATATAGGACATTTTAGTTCGTTTTTAATCGCATCAAGGCTTGCTAAATATGGTCATCATCCTATTCTTTTAATTGGGGGTGCTACAGGCTTAATTGGAGATCCAAAGCCTAGTAAAGAACGTCCAATGATATCAAAAGAACAAGTTTTAAAAAATGTTGAAGGTTTAACAAAACAAGCAAAAGAAATATTTGGTTTTGATGTAGTTAATAATTATGACTGGTCCAAAGAAATTAACTTTTTAGATTTCTTTAGGGAATATGGAAAATATATAAATGTTAATTATATGCTTGATAAAGATATAATAAAAAGGAGATTAGATGAAGGAATTACATATTGTGAATTTTCTTATATGTTAATGCAAGCAATGGATTTCGTTCATTTGTATCAAAATAAAGGAGTAACTCTTCAAGTAGCAGGTTCGGACCAATGGGGTAATATCACTACAGGTATTGAACTTGCTCGTAAAAAATTAGATGTAAAACTATATGGCTTTACAATGCCTTTAATTTTAGATTCAAATGGTGTTAAATTTGGAAAAACTGAAGGTAATGCTTTATGGCTTGATGAAAGTAAGACTTCTTCTTATGAATTATATCAATATTTAATTAATGCTGATGATAAAATGGTAATAGATTATTTAAAAAAATTAACATTTTTAACAAAAAAAGAAATTGAAAATATAGAACAAGATCATTTTAAAACCCCAGAAAAGCGTCTAGCACAAGAAAAACTTGCTGAAGAGGTTATTACATTCCTTCATGGTAAAACTTCGTTTGACAAGGCAAAACATATCTCTAAAGTCCTATTCTCAGGTAATGTTAATGAACTTAGTGATGAAGAGATAGAAGATGCCTTTAAACAATTTGATAAATTAAAATTAGAAAATATACCATTAATTGATTTATTAGTTTCTAATTCTGTAGCATCATCTAAAAGAGAAGCAAGAGAATTTATTAAAAATAATGCAATTACATTAAATGGTGAAGTTATTAATGATGAAAATTATATAATAGATAATAATAGAAAGTACAACATAATAAGAAGAGGAAAGAAAAAATATTATATATTTGAAAAATAAAAAAGGATAGATTTCAAAATTGATTTTGAAATCTATCTTTTTAATTATTATTTAATCTATTTATAATAAGTGCAATTACAATAAGAATATAACCAATTAAAGATATATAAATATTAAAATTAAATATTGGCGTAATTCTTAAAATTAAGATTGATACAGTTGTTCCTATAATTGATGCGACAACAAGTGATATAATATTAATAAAATTATCTTTCTTATTAAATAATATTTCACTTCCATATTTAATTATATAAATAATTGCACAAGATATAAATAAGTTTGTAAGAAGTGAAAATATAAAATTAGGATTCTTTCCAAAAATAGGTAGTTCAAATAATCCCCAAATAACAATAGGTATATTTAATATACTAATATCATTAAATAAATGATTATTATTTGTTGAATAAATAAAATTAGTTATTTTGTTTATTGGAAAAAATTCATATATATAATTTATAAATATTCCTGCGGTTAAGATAAATACAATTCCAAATATAAGAAAAAACAAATACATATATCTACCCCTTTCATATTTTATTCTTATAACAATTATAACTTAATTTAGTTAAAAGTTCAAATAAATTATTGTATAAATGTTAAAATTCAATTATACTAATAATATAAGATATAAGTGAAAGGACATGATTTTTTATGCAAGAAAATGAATATAGTATTATAAATCGTTATGGAGATAATTTTACTTCGAAAACATATATAACTAATCCAGCGATAGGAAGAGAAGATGAATTAAAAAAATTAATATTAGTTTTGTTAACACCGGATAAATCTGCTATATTAACTGGTAAACCTGGTATTGGTAAAACTGCTATAGTGGAAGGACTTGCATATAAAATACAAAAAGATGAAGTTCCTGATGCTTTAAAAGGTTATGAAATTGTTAAAATAGATACACAAGCTTTGGTAGGTACAGTTAAAGATACTGGGGATACAAGAGTTCAAGCTTTAATTGATGAAATTAAAACAAAAGAAAAATTTATTTTGTTTGTTGATGAAATCCATACTTTAATTAATTCTAATAGTGATAATGCACTTGATTTTGCTAATATGTTTAAAACAGGTTTAGGACGTGGTGATATAAAAGTAATCGGTGCAACAACATCAAATGAATATGAAAGATATATCTTAAAAGATAAAGCATTCGTAAGAAGATTTACTAAAATAGAAGTGGAAGAACCTGATAGAGAAATGACTATAAAAATTCTTATGGGTACTCTTCCTAAAATAGAAAAAAATATGAATGCTAAATTAGCATATACAAGTTTTATTCAAGAAAAAATAATGGCTTTCATCGTTGATATTACTAAAGAATTTAATAGAGTTTATGAAACAGAAGGAAGATATCCTGATATAGCATTAACCCTTCTTACACAAGCATTTTCTGAAGCTGTTTTTGATAATAAACAAATAGTAACAATAGAACATATAGAAAAAGCAATAAAAAATAGTACTGCTATATATCCTGATGTTATAAATAAAGGTATTGTAAGTTTAAGAGAAGAGTTTAAAGATTTATTTAAACAGGAAGAAGATTTAAGAAAGGATTTTTTTAAAAATGAATAAGTTAAGTAGTATTATATATCGTTTAAGAAATATATTGTTTATTCTTTTTATGATAGGTCTTATAAGATTAATCCCTAATATTAAAGAATTAGATTTTATAGGAACAATATTTATAATTTTTGTAATTGTTTATCTTTTACTTGATTTGTATTTTTATGGATGTAAAAATAAATATTTAAATAATAATAATTTTCAAAATATATTAGTTATATTATTATATATTTATGTGTTTATTGTTTCACAAAAATATATTAATTCAATTAATGATTTTACTTATACAATTGATAATATGTATTATTTAATAAATTATATAATAATAGTTTTAGCATTTATATGTATAAGTGTTAATAACTTTATATTACTTTCAACAAAAAAATAGTTTTTTAACTATTTTTTTTATACATATTCATATATTCATTATATAATTCTTTAAATCTAGTAAAATGTACTATTTCTCTTTGTCTTAAAAACAAAAGTGGTGCAATGACATCTGGATCGTTTGTTAAATCTATTAAATTTTCATATGTAGCGCGTGCTTTTTGTTCTGCAGCCATATCTTCAGATAAATCGGCGATAGGATCACCAGTAGTGGCAAAGTATGCTACAGTAAAAGGTACACCATTAGCATCTGTTGGATATAACGCTTTTTTATGTTCAGCATAATGAGTATCAAGTCCAGCTTGTTTTAATTCTTCAAGTGTTGCATCTTTCATTAGTTGATAAAGCATTGTAGAAATCATTTCAACATGACCTAGTTCTTCTGTACCAATATCAGTTAAAAGAGCTTTTCCTTTATCAGTAGGCATTGTATATCTTTGATTTAAATACCTAAGAGCAGCAGCAAGTTCTCCATTAGCACCTCCATATTGAGTAATAATAGTTTTAGCCATTTTTAGATCTTTTCTTTTTATATTAATTGGATATTGTAATTTTTTTTCATATTTCCACATTACTTATTCACCTCCCAAGGAAAAGATGAGTCCCAATTCCATGGTGTTTTGTTTAGTGTTTCACTATACGTTGTAATAGCACCATATTTTGTTTCATAATTTTTCTTAGCAGTTTCATATTCTTTTAAATATTTATCTCTTAAATTAAGCATATTAGTATCATTTGGGTAGATATCTAAATATAAATTTAAGTCAACTAAGTTAAAATCATATATTTGAAGTAATAACATCATATAATCTTTTTCATTGTTTGGATTTATTTCATATGGTTTATAATTTTTATAAGGATCATATAAGTTATCAAATATATTACCACGTATAAATCCTTTATATGGATCTATATTATTATTTACATTATTATTAGAGTAATTATAATTGTTAAAATCATAATCATAATAGTTATTCATAATATTTTTCCTCCCCATATTAGGTTATGTTTATCATTTTTTATTGAATGGGTTAATAACTATAAATAATAAAAATGTGTATTATTTTTATTTATTGGAATAGAATATTTAGTAGATGATGTATCTGATTTGACATTGCTATTTAATTATAGTATATTACTTGCATAAAGAAGTGTTGAAGTTTCCAGATTGCATGGGAAGTTTAGTACTTCTTTTTTATTATAACAGGATAAATAAGTAATTTATTTTATTTTCACTAAATTTTTATAAAGTTTATATGTTAAGTCTTGCAAAAGTGTTAATTTAATGTTATCATATAAAAGTAATAATTTTTATGGCGATATTGGTGAAGTGGTTAACACGCTTGTCTGTGGAACAAGTATGCATGAGTTCGATCCTCATATATCGCCCCAAATGGTAATTTAACTTTGTATTAAGTACAAAGTTTTTTGTTATTTAAATATCGAACAAATGTACTTTTATTACTTGATTTAATAAAATAAATATGATATATTAAGAATGTAGTTAAAAAGTATCCTTAATAAGGAGGTAATGTATGGATTTTTTAAATAAAGATGATAATAATATAATTATTTGTAAACCTAGTGTTAAAGAGTATTTATTAAAAAAGTTAGAAAAAGAGAATGAATTTTTTAATATAAAGTTTATGGATTTTAATGAAATAAAAGAACATTTATATTTTAGTTATGATTATAATACGATTAAGTATGTAATGGTTAAATATAATTATAAATATGATATAGCTAAGATGTATATTGATAATATTTATTATGTTAGTGATAAAACTTATAAAAGTAAAAAACTAAATAAATTAGTATCGTTAAAACGTGAATTAGATGAAAATAAATTATTAATTTATGATGGTGTTTTTAAAACATATATAAAAGATAAGAAAATATATATTTATGGTTATGATTATTTTAATAATTTAGAAGAAAAAATAGTAAATGATTTAAAGTTATTAACAGATGTTGTTAATATTAAGAAAGAATATAACTCTTTTATACCTGATGTTTATGAATTTAATAAAATTCAAGATGAAGTAGAATTCGTAGCATTTAAAATAAGTGAGTTATTAGATAATGGTATTGATATAAATAATATAAAATTATGTAATGTAAGTAGTGATTATAACATTTACATTGAAAGAATATTTAGCCTTTATAAAATATCAGTAGTTTTAAATAATAAAGTTAGTCTTTATTCTACTAAAATAGGTAAATATTTTTTAGATAATTTGAATAAAGATATAAATGTTACAATTTCTTTACTTAATTGTTTTGAAGAAAAAGATATTGTAAATAAGATAATTAATATATGTAATAAATATGTTATGGAAGAAGATTATACTTTAATTAAAGACTTACTTGAATATGATTTAAAAACTACATATCTTGAAGAAATTTTATATAAAAACTATGTAGAACTAATAAATATAGAAGATATTGTTAGTGATTTAGACTATGTGTTTTTAATGAACTTTAATGAAGGAGAAATACCAAACACACAAAAAGATGAAGATTATATAACAGATAATATAAAAGATGAAGTTAATCTAAAAAAAACAGTAGAAATTAATACTTTAGAAAAGATCTTTACCTTAAAAAATATTAAATCAATTAAGAATTTAATAATAACATATAAACTTAATTATAAAAATAATGTTTGTTTTAAATCTAATTTACTTGAAGAATTAGAATGTAATTTTAAAATATTTGATGAGAAACATATAACATATTCTTTATTGTCTAGTAAGATTAAATTAAATGAAAATATAGATGATTTAATAAAATATAATAAAAAATCAAAAGAACTTGATTTATTATATAGTAATTTTAATGATAATACTTATAATAGTTATGATAATAAATTTACAGGAATAGACAAGAATGATTTTTATTCTTATATAAATAATAAAAAAACTTTATCTTATTCTTCTTTATCTAACTATAATGAATGTGCTTTTAAGTTTTTAATGGCTAATGTTTTAAATTTAAATCCTTATGAAGAAACGTTTTTAACAATCGTAGGAAATTTATATCATCATATTTTAGAAATAGGATTATTAAATGAAATTGATGTCGATAAAGAAATAAAAAATTTTTTAAAGGATAAAAGTTTTAGTAATAAAGAAAAGTTTTTTTTAGATAAATTAACTGATGATTTAAAATTTACTTTAGAAGAAATAAGAAAACAAACGAAAAATATATCATTAGATAATTATTTATTTGAAAAGGAAATAAAAGTAGAAAAAGGAAAAAATTTAAGTATTACTTTTAAAGGCTATGTTGATAAAATTATATATAAAGAAGAACAAGGTAAAAAAATAGCAGTTTTAATTGATTATAAAACTGGTAACACTGATATTGACTTAGGATATATTAAAGATGGGATAAATCTTCAGTTGCCTGTTTATTTATATTTAGTTAATGAAGAGTTGAAAAATGTTGTTTTCGCAGGATTTTATTTGCAAAAATTAATAAATAAAGACAATAAAGATTTAAAACTTGAAGGTTATTCAAATAGTAACGTTCATATTTTAAGTATGTTTGATAAATCATATGAAAATAGTAATTTAGTTAAGAGTTTAAGAGTAACAAAATCTGGAAAATTTTATTCTTATTCTAAAATATTAAGTGATGATGAAATTAAAAAAATAATTGAACTTACTAATGAAAGTATTGATAAATCAATTAAAAATATTGAAGATGTTAAATTTGATATAAATCCTAAAATAAGCGATGATTTTGATTCTTGTAAGTATTGTCCTTTTAATGATTTATGCTTTAAAACTAATGATGATTATATAGAAATAAAAAAAGATTTAACTTTTTTAAAGGGGGAAGATTATGAGTAAATGGACGGAAGAACAACTTTTAGCAATTAATAGTGAAGGTAAAAATATAATTGTATCTGCAGGTGCAGGAAGTGGGAAAACAGCAGTTTTATCAGAAAGAGTTTTACGAAAAATAAATGATAATGTTCCCATTAATAGACTTTTAATATTAACTTTTACAAATGAAGCAGCAAAAGAAATGAAAGATAGAATTAGAAAAAAATTAATAAATGAGAAGAAAATGGAACAATTAAGTTTACTTGAAGAATCATATATAACTACTTTTGATAGTTATAGTTTATCAATTGTAAAAAAATATCATTATTTACTTAATGTAAGTAAAGATATAAAAATAATAGATGATACAATTATTTCTAATATTAAAGATAAATTTATTGATGAAATATTTGAAGAACTATATGAAGAAAAAGATGATAATTTTTTAAAGCTAATAAGGGATTTTTGCTTAAAAGATGATAAAAATATTAAAGAGGCAATTTTAAATATTTCTAAAAAGTTAGATTTAAAAATAGATAAAAAAGAATATTTAGATAATTATATTAATAATTTTTATAGTCAAGAGAATATTAATAATTTATATTTAGAATATAAAAATTTAATTGATAAAAAAATAACTAATATTAAATATTTACTTGATTTATTTGGTAATTATGCTCCAAGTGATGTTTATGAAAATGTTTATAACACATTATATCCTTTAGTTAATGCTAAAACATATGAAGAATATAATTTATGTAAAACGATATCTCTACCAAAAACAACAAAGTTAGATGAGGATAGTAAAAAAGTTAAAGAAGAGTTATCAAAAGAAATAAAATCATTTGCTAATTTTATTATTTATGATGATGAAAAGAGTGCAAAAGAAAGTATTTATTTAACAAAACCATATGTTACTGCCATTATAAAAGTTATAAACTTACTTGATGAAAGAATGCATAATTATAAATTTTCAAAAGATATTTATGAGTTTGTTGATATTAGTAAACTTGCTATTGAAGTAGTTAAAAATAATGAAGATGTATTAAATGAATTAAAAGATTTTTATAATGAAATAATGATAGATGAATATCAAGACACTAATGATTTACAAGAAGAATTTATAAGTTTAATAGAAAATAATAATGTTTATATGGTGGGAGATATAAAACAGTCAATATATCGTTTTAGAAATGCTAATCCTTTAATATTTAAAAACAAATATGATTTATATAGTAATAATATATCCGGGATGAAAATAGATTTACTTAAAAATTTTAGATCAAGGAGTGAAGTATTAGATAATATTAATTTACTTTTTGATTATGTAATGGATGACTTTTTAGGGGGAGCAGACTATATAAAATCTCACCGAATGATATTTGGTAATACTTCATACATTGAGGAAGGGAAAACAGAAGCTAATTATAATCTTGAAATATATAATTATAATGAAGATTCTTCTTATACAAAAGAAGAAATTGAAGCATTTATCATAGCTAATGATATAAAAAATAAAATAGAAAATAATTACCAAGTATTTGATAAAGATAACAAAATACTAAAAAATATAACTTATAGTGATATATGTATTATTATGGATCGTGGAAACGCTTTTGAAACTTATAAAAAAATATTTGAAAGTATGGGTATTCCTTTATCAATTTATGCTGATTTTAAACTTAATAATGAATATGATATTATTACTTTAGAAAATATAATAAGATTTATAATTAAAATAAAAAATAAAGAATATGATAAAGAATTTATATATTTATATACAAGCATTGAAAGAAGTTTTGTTTATAACAAGATAGATAAAGAAATATTTAAAAATATTAAAAATAATAATATATATAAAACGGATTTATATGAAAAAGCAAGTTTAATTTCTAAAACTATTGATATTAGTTCTCCTAGTAAGATATTAAATAATATTATAAAAGAATTTAAAATATATGAAAGAATACTTACATTAACTGATGTTAATAAAATCTTAATAAGAATAGATAATTTAATTGATCTTGCTAGTACTTTAGAAAATATAGGATATAATGTTTATGATTTCAGTGATTATTTAAAAGATTCGAGAAATAAAAAAATAGAGATAAAATATAATGAAGGAAAAGCAACTTCTAATAGTGTTAAAATAATGAATATTCATAAAAGTAAAGGTCTTGAGTTTAATATTTGTTATTTTTCAGGTCTTTATAAAGAATTTAATAAAAGTGATATTAAAGATAAATTTTTATTTTCAAATTATGGGATAACAACGCCTTATTATATAAATGAAGAAAAAGAAACTTTTGTTAAGTTTTTAATTAAAGAAAAATATGCGGAAGAAGAAATAAGTGAAAAAATAAGATTATTTTATGTTGCTTTAACTAGATGTAAAGAAAAAATGATTATGGTATGTCCTTTTAAAGAAAAAGAAAATGTACTTATTAATAAAGTAATTGATAATGATATTAGATTAAAATATAAATCGTTTAAAGATATATTAGAAAGTATTAAATATAATTTAAGCTCATATATTAAGTTTATTGATTTAGAGGATATATATATTAGTAAAGATTATAAATTAAATAAACAAAAAACATATGATAAATTTATAAATAAAACTAATGATAAAATAATAGTTAAAGAAAATAATATTTTAAATAGTGTTGAAGAAAGAAAACATGCTTCAAAAACAATTAATAAATTAATAACTAAAGAAGAATTAAATAATATGAAATATGGTACTAAAATGCATTATCTTTTAGAAACAAGTTCATTTAATAATAGTAAAGAAGAAATTGTTAATAATTTATTAAATAGTTTAGATATAAAAGATGCTAAAGTATATAAAGAACATGAATTTATTTATGAAAAAGATAATATTATATATCATGGAATATGTGATTTAATGTTAGAATATGAAGACCATATAAAAATTATTGATTATAAACTTAAAAATATTAATGATGATGAATATTTAAAACAACTTAATGTTTATAAAGAGTATATTTTAAGTAAGAAAAATATACCTGTGAAAACATATTTATATTCAATAATAGAACAAAAACTATATGAAATAAATATATAGTTTTTTTATTAATAATAAATATTTAAATAGGAATGAAAAAGAAAAAGTACAAAGTATAAAGTGATACTTTTAAATGTCTACTTTCCAAATAATATAATAAAATATATATGCTAAATTAAGTAAAAATGATATAATAAAGATTATATAGGAGAAAAAAAGATGAAAGATAATAAAAGAAAAACATTTATATATAATTTTTTTGTATTTTTAGGACTTATATTAATAATGTATTTTATTATATTTAGAAAAGTAAATATAAAAGATATATTAGAATCATTAAAAGATGTTAATTTAGTGTTTATAGTTTTAACATTTATAGCTACATTTTTATATATTTCTTTAGAAACAGTAAATGTTGGAAGAATATTAAATAGTTTTGGTTATAATAAAAAACCTTTAACATATTTGAAATATACAATGATAGGATACTTTTTTAGTGCAATTACGCCAAGTTCAAGTGGAGGACAACCAATGCAAATATACTATATGACAAAAGATGATGTTGATATTTCGCATTCTACATTTGCATTATTAGTACAACTTTCTGCTTATCAATTTAGTGTTGTTTTAATTGCTCTTGTTTCTTTAATATTTAGTTTTAGTTATGTAAAGGGATTAAATGCAATAATAGTATTTTTATTTATAATAGGATTTATTATTAATTTTATGTTATTTTTAATATATACACTTTTAATTTTTAAAAATAGTTTTATTAAAAAAATATCTAATTTTTGTATAAAATTATTAAAAAAGATTAATATAAAAAATATTGATAAAATAGAAACAAAGATAAATGAAAAAATAGATATATTTCATGAAAGTAGTAATTATATTAAAAAGAATAAAAAAATTATAATAAATACAGTTATTACATGTATATTACAAGTTCTAATTAATTATATTGGTCCTTATTTAATATATAAATCATTTGGATTTAGTGAAAATAGTTTATGGTTATTTATTTCAATGCAAGCAATACTATTTATTTGTGTATCATTTGTTCCTATCCCAGGTTCAGTTGGAGCAAGTGAAGCAGGATTTTTAGGAATATATCAGTTTTTATTTCCTGAAAGCTATTTAAATTCAGCTATGCTTCTTAGTAGAGGGGTAAGTTTTTATCTATTTGTTTTAATAACAGGTATAGTAGTTATAATAAATAATTATAAAATAATGAAAAATAAAAATAGAAGTTAATCTTCTATTTTTCATATTGTTCCATAATTACAGGAACTATTTGTAATTTTCTTGAAACAATTTTCTTTAAAAATGTTCCTTGTTCTAATTTTTTTAGATTAAATGCATTTGATAATACATCTTTAGAATCTGTATTAAAGAAAATATAACTTCCATCATTTAAAATATCATTTACAAAGAATGTAAGACTTGCATATTCATTGTTTTTAGCAATAGATGTTAGTAATGTTTCATATTCTTCTTTATCTTTTAAGAATATTGATGGATCAGTTGTAGATATTTGTCCGATTCCAATTTTTTTATTACCAATTGGGTATATTTTAAAATCTTGATATAATAATTCTTCTTTAGTTTTACCTTTAATACTAGCTCCGGCTTTTAATAAGTCAATTCCATATTTATTATAGTTTATTTTAGCAAGTTTAGATAATTCCATTAAAGCTTTTTTATCAAGTTCAGTAGTTGTAGGACTTTTTAAAATAAGAGTGTCTGAAATAATACCTGAAGCCATAATTCCCGCGATTTGTTTTGGTATTTTAATATTATTTTCTTTATACATTTGATAAATTATTGTATTTGAACTTCCAACAGGCATATTTCTAAAATTAATCGGAGAATTTGTACCAATTGAACCAATATTATGATGATCTACAATTTCTAAAATATTTGCTTCTTCAATACCTTCGATACTTTGTGTATATGAATTATGGTCTACTAAAATAACTTTTTTCTTTTTCTTTTCAAAAGTATCTGCTAAAGTAACTGTACCTAAACATTTATTATTTTTATTAACAACAGGATAATAACTAAATTTAGTTCTATTAGCCATATCAATAAAATCAGTAACATTATCAAGCTCATTAACACATAAAATATTTTTATTAATTTCAGTACTGTTAATTTTATTAGCAAGTTCAATCATCCTGGCAGTTTGGATTGCAGAAAGTTTAGTTTTTATAATATTTATTTTATTTTGCTTAGCTATTTTTAAATGCTCTTTTTTAATATCAACACCACCACTTATAATAAGAAGTTTAATACTACTGTTAACAGCATACTCAATAATACTGTGACGGTCACCAACGATTAAAATACTACTGTTATCAAGATTAACATTGTCAATAAAAGTTGTACTTTTGTAAGAAGCAACAATGACATTTCCAACAATATCATTATCATATAAAGCTTCTTTTTCTCCTTCAATAGTATTTAAAATGTTATTATAAGTTGTATTAAGTGAGGTATTAGTATAATTAATTAAATATTTAGCTATATCTTTCATACCTAATACTCCAATGAAATTATTAGAATCTCCTACAACAGGTATTTTACTTGATTTTTTACTAACCATAAGATTATATGCTTCAAGTAATGATTTATTTTCATTTATAAAGAAGTTTTTACTATAATTTAAATCTTTAATTTTTAATTTAACATCATTTAAAAACATTGGTTCTTCTAAATTAAAATAATCAAGTGCATATTTCGTTTCACTATTAATGCTACTTAATATAACAGGAATAGTATTATATCCAAGTTGTTTTTTTAAATAAGCTAAAGAAATTGCACCTCCAACACTATCAGTGTCGGGTTTTCTATGTCCGAAAACATAAATTTTTTCCATTTATATCACATCCTTAATTCTTTAAAATTATATCATATAAATATCTAAATAAAAAGCATTTTAAAAAAATAATAACTAATTATATAAAATATTAATATCTACATTACCATCAATACCATTTACAACACCTGAACTTGTAAGTTGCCACATATCATATTTATTTGAATAATCTGTTTTTGCTGTATAATGAGCTAACCATATTTTATAATTTGTTGTATCCCAAATATGATTAAGATATGTTGCACTTCCATAAAGCATTGTTTCATATCCTTTTTCATTTAATGTATCAAAGAAAACTTTAGCCATATTATTTAAATCAATAAAACTAAGATTATAATTATTAAATTCTTCCCAGTCTTCCCAGTCAAACGCAATAGGTAAATCAAGTTTTTCATTATTTAAAGTTTTAATAATCCAGTTAGCTTGGTCTTTAGCTTGTTTTTCGTTTTCAGCATAACTATAAAAATAAATTCCAACTTTAAGACCTGCTTTTTTAGCATTTTTAATATTTTGAAGAAATTTATTATCTAAAACATTTTTATTTTTATTATTATGACCGAATCCAATTCTTATCATTACAAAACTAATCCCATCTTCTTTTACTTTATTAAAATCAATATCTCCTTGCCAAGTTGAAACATCAATTCCTATTTCATTTTTATTGGTTTTATAATTTTTAATAATATCTTTTAAATATTTAGGACTTGGATTATAACTTGATGAATTAATTTTATCTTTTACAATTAAAGTAAAATCTTTTTCTGTTTTATTTTTACTTGTATCAGTAGCACTAAACTTTAATTTATAACTACCTATTTTATTAGTATTATAATCTCCTAGTATTTCACATTTAATATTTCTATCATAATTATCTCCACATAAAGGATTTGAAGAAATATTAAAATTCTTTTCTTTTTCTATTTCATAAGTAGAATTACTTAAAATAACGGGAGGTGTTGTATCTATAATATTAACTTTAAAAGAATACTTTTCTTTTTTATTGTTGTTTGTTTCATAATTAAAAGTTATTTTTTTATTTCCAAGTTCAGAAGTATCAATTAAATAATTTTTAGTAATAAAACTTCCATTTTTAATATTTACTAAATCATATAAATAAATACTTTCTCCAACTTCGATATTTAAATTCTTATTTAAATTAATTATTGTTGTGTTTTTATTATTACATCCACATAATAGGATAACTAAAATAAGTATAATTATTTTTTTCATATGCTCTCCTTATTTATTACATATATATTTTACCACATAAGTTGTAAATATAGACATTTTTTAATTAATTTAATTGTTTTATATAGTATAATTAAATTATAAATATTATAACTTAAAGGAAATTTGTATGGGAAAATATGTAAAGGTAGTAGATGGATTAAATTCTAATGCAGGAAATTACAGATATAAATTAAATGAAGTTAATATTGCAAATAATTGGAATCCGAAATCTCAAAAAGGTAAAGATTTTGGAGGATTTAATTATGCAGATGAAGAATGTATATTAAGATGGCTACATCGTGGTAATGTAATTTATGATGTTGAATTGCCAAAAGATGCCTTAGTTGTGGAAGTTGAAGGTGCTACAAAAATATATCGGAGCAATAAAATTATAATAAAAAATCCTAGAAAAATAGATGATGATTTAGCTCTTTATTATTATAAAATTTCTAAAATGCCAGAAAAAGCATATTATGCGGCTTTGGGAGTAGTAAGCATTATGAATTATAGGAAGACTGCATATAAAATTCTTGAAACTAGAGTAAACAAAAATAATATAAATGATGTTTTAGAAGAATGGAATTATTTTATAAATAAAAAAATAGAAAAAATAGCAATGAGCTTGTTAAAGAAATAGATAAATATTTAAATGAGTTAAAATTATAAAAAAGTCATATAAATTGTAAACTAATGTAAAAAAGGTTGATATTAGTTGTTAATAAATGAATAAATTGTTACAATACAGGTGAGGTGATACGATAATGTCTGATTATAAGATTGATGATTATGAACTTGATACCAAAGATTTTGATAATATGTTAAGAGCATTAAATAGTGTAATGATGAATACAGCACATAATAGAAGTTATAGTGACAAAGAATATAAACGCGCAGAAAAATGTGTAAGTAATATTAAAAAATCATGGAAAAAATATTTGACAAGTGCTTTGGGTAAAAACTTTCCAAATCTTAATAGAATTAATTTAACTGCCGATGGTAAAGAAGCTTATAAAAAGTTAAGAGAATTAGAAAAAGGAAGAGATAAAAACTTTTCAAAACTTAAAGATTCAATAAACAACCAATCTATTGGGTTGTTTAAAAAATTTTCTCCATTAACAACAACAATAATAAAAATAGAAGATAATAAACTAATTGTGCATAAAACAAATCAGTCAAGTTCTACACTTAAAATGTCTATGAACCGAAGAAAGAAATTTGATTTTGGGCCATATTCTTTAAAAAGTTCTTTACATCCTTTTGGAAAAGGAGATTTATTGAATGAATTTAATACATTATACCCTAAAACAGAATTTGATAGAGATTCAAGAAAAAAAGCAACTGATATGGTTATGCAAAATGATTTAAGCGATGAGATTAAAAAAGAGTATTGGTATTTAAATGAGTATAAGAAACAGTTAGAAGAAATAGGAAATAAATACAGTAATAAGTGTGATGATTTTATAAGATGTAGAGAAGCTTTAGAATATATTGAGAAGTATAGATATTATTTTAGTAATGAAAATAGTAATTTAATTAGTGAATTATATAATGAAATATCTAAAACAATAAAGAATTTAAATGAAGAATTATCAGAATTAGAAAAAGAATATAATACAAAAGTGGATGAATTAAAAGAAAAAATATATGGAAAATATTATGTCGACAAAACAAGCGCATTACTTCATATGTTAAGAACGGGAAGAGATAGTAAAGGCAGAGAATTAAGCAAAGCACAATATAAAGAAATTCAAGAAGAAGTAGAAAGAATAAGTAAAGAACATCCCGAAAACTTTAAAGATGGTTCTGTAAAATATGAAGCTGAGAAAGAACGTGCACACGAGTTAGCAAAAGAATGGATTGAAAAAGAAAATGAAAGAATATTAGAAGATGAAGAATTAACAGCAGAAGAGTTAGGAAATAGAAATAGATGTTATCAATTATATGTAGTAAGGAAAAATTATGAGAACGTAGTCACTAAGAGTATGTTTAAATATCTTTATGATAAATACTTAAAACTCGGTGTTAATGGCGAATATGTTATAGAAAAAATAGTTGAATATTATGTAGAATCTGTTGAATATTTTAAAGAAATGCAAAGAATAAATAAGGAAAGTGAATTTAAAGACTGTGATGAATATATTGAAACAAAATTAATTGAAGATAAAATTATTGGAAAAGCAAGATAATAGTTAAAAAAAATATAAAAATGTCTATGAAAGAAAAATATCTTAATATAGACATTTTTTAATTAAAATGTTATAATATGGTCTGTTAAGGAAGTGGGTTATATGAATAAGGTTGTCTTAATAACGGGAGGATCTTCAGGAATAGGTAAAGAAACTGTTTATAAATTTGCTAAAAATGGATATGATGTTATATTTACATATAATAAAAGTAAAGAAATGTCAAAAATAATAGAAAAAGATATTATATCTTCTTATAATGTTAATATTTATTCCATAAAGTGTGATATAAGTTTGGAAAACGATGTAAAATCTTTAGCAAATTTTGTCAAAGAAAAGACTAAAAAAATAGACGTTCTTGTAAATAACGCAGGAATAGCAATTGATAATTTATTTGAAGAAAAAACAGTAGAAGAATTTAAAAAAGTTATTGATACTAATTTAGTGGGTACTTTTAGTGTTATTAAATATCTTGGAAATCTTATAAATGATGGAGGTAGTATTATAAATATATCTTCAACAAATGCAATTGACTCTTATTATATTGAAAGTATTGATTATGATGCATCAAAAATAGGGATTATCTCTCTTACACATAATTTAGCTAAATATTATGCTCCAAGAATAAGAGTTAACTGTATTTGTCCTGGTTGGGTAGATACATTGATGAATAAAGATTTAAGTAAAGAACAAAAAGATAGGGAAAATAAAAAAATATTACTTAATAGATTTGCTAAACCTAGTGAAATAGCAAATGTTATATATTTTATTGCAAGTGATGAAGGAAGTTATATAAATGATGCAATAATTAAAGTAGATGGAGGAAGAAATAATGATTAATATAGATGAAAATTTATTAGAAATTAGTAAAAAATGTGAAAAAGAAATAAAAACAGAATTAAAAAAAATAGATGATATATGTATGTTTAACAGTATGAAAGTATTAAATGCTTTTCATGAAGAAAATATTAGTGAAATACATTTTAATACTTCAACTGGATATGGATACAATGATATAGGTAGAGATAAAATTGAAGATGTTTATAAAAGAATTTTTAAATGTGAAGATGCTTTAGTAAGAACACAGTTTATCTCAGGAAGTCATGCTTTAACTGTATGTTTATTTGGCCTTTTAAGACCAAATGATACCCTTTTAAGCATAACAGGAAAACCATATGATACACTTGATGAAGTAATTGGTATAACTCCTAATGATAGTTCATTAAAATCATTTGGAGTAAATTATGAACAAATAGATTTAGTTGATAATAATTTTGACTTTAAAAAAATAGAAGAAAGATTGAATAAAGATTTTGTTAAAGTTATTGAAATACAAAGATCAAAAGGTTATTCTACAAGAAAAAGCATTTCAATAGAAAGCGTAGAAGAAGTAATTAAATTAATAAAAAAAGTTAGTCCTAAAACAATTGTTATGATAGATAATTGTTATTGTGAATTTGTTAGTTATAAAGAACCAACTGAAGTAGGAGCAGATGTTGCTGTAGGTTCTTTAATTAAAAATTTAGGTGGAGGAATAACACCAAATGGAGCTTATATTGTAGGTAAAAAAGATTTAATAAATCTTGTAGCAGAACGTCTTACTGTTCCAGGACAAGGAAAAGAAGTAGGACCATCTTTAGGATTTAATAAACAAATACTTCAAGGACTTTTTTTAGCACCTCTTGTCGTAGCTAATAGTTTAAAAACAGCAATATTTACAAGTAAAATAATGGAAACTTTAGGATATGATGTTGAACCAAAATATAATGAAGAAAGAGTAGATATCGTTCAAAATATAATATTTAATAATAAAGATGATTTAATTAATTATTGTAAAGGAATTCAAAAAAGTTCTGCGATAGATTCTAGTTCAATCCCTGTTCCAACACCAACACCAGGGTATGATGATGAAGTAATCATGGCAAGTGGAAGTTTTACGCAAGGCTCATCAATTGAATTTTCATGTGATGGTCCAATTAGACCACCTTATATTGCATATCAACAAGGTAGTTTAACTTATGAATATGGTAAACTAGGAGTACTAACAGCAATAAAAGAATTAAATAAATAATAAAAAAATATTTAGATATAATATATTTAGATATTTTTTTTTAAATTTTTAATAAATTTTGGCACTTACTATTTACAAGTGCTAATTATTGTAGTATAATATAATTCGAAAGGAAAGTGATATATATGAATATTTTTAATAATGAAGAAGAAAACGAAAATGTTTTAGAAAAATATGGAAGAAACATTACTGAACTTGCTAAGGCAAGAAAAATAGATCCTGTTATAGGAAGAGATGAAGAAGTTAGAAGTATTACGCGTATATTATCAAGAAAAACAAAAAATAACCCTGTTTTAATTGGAGAACCTGGTGTTGGTAAGACTGCTATTGTTGAAGGTTTAGCTAATAGAATAGTTAAAAATGATGTTCCAGAAAGTTTAAAAAATAAAACAATTTGGGAGCTTGATATGGCTAGTTTAGTAGCAGGTGCTAAATATCGTGGTGAATTTGAAGATAGATTAAAAAAAGTATTAAATGAAGTTAAAAAAAGTGAAGGTAATATAATTATGTTTATTGATGAAATTCATATGATTGTAGGTACTGGAGCAGTTGAAGGAGCAATGGATACAGGTAACATTTTAAAACCAATGTTAGCACGTGGTGAAATTCATGTAATCGGAGCAACTACTTTAAATGAATATAGAAACTATATTGAAAAAGATGGAGCTCTTGAAAGAAGATTTCAAAAAATAATTGTCCATGAACCAACTGTTGAAGATACAATTACAATTCTTCGTGGATTAAAACAAACTTTTGAAGTTCATCATGGAGTTACAATTGAAGATAAAGCGTTAGTAAGCGCCGCAACTTTATCAAATAGATATATAACAGATAGATATTTACCAGATAAAGCAATAGATCTTGTTGATGAAGCGTGTGCTACCATTAGAGTACAAATGGACTCTGTACCAACTTCTTTAGATGAAGTAAGAAGAAATATAATGCGTCTTGAAATAGAAAATGAAGCTATAAAAAAAGAAAAAGATGAACTTTCACTTGCTAGAAAAGATGAAATATTAAAAGAATTAAATATTTTAAAAGAACAAGAAAAAGAATTAACTTTATCTTGGGAAAAAGAAAAAGAATTAAATGATAAAATAAAAACAAAAAATGAAGAATTACAAAAAGCAATATACGAACTTGAAAAATCTGAGAATAATTATGATTTAGAAACAGCAGCAAGATTAAGACATGGTGTAATTCCAAGTTTAGAAAAAGAACTAAAAGAACTTAATAATGCTAATGAAACTAGATTATTAAGTAACGTTGTTAATAGTGAAAGTATAGCAAGTGTTATTTCTCGTTGGACTTCTATTCCAATAGCAAAACTTGTAAGTAGTGAAAAAGATAAATTATTAAGTCTTGAAGATAATTTAAGAAAACAAGTTATGGGACAAGATAATGCTCTTCATTTAGTAAGTAATGCTATTATAAGAAGTAGAAGTGGAATTAAAGATCCAAATAGACCAATTGGTTCATTTATCTTTCTTGGTCCAACTGGAGTTGGTAAAACTGAAGTTGCTAAAGCATTAGCAGAAGAACTTTTTGATGATGAAAAACATATGATAAGAATTGATATGAGTGAATATATGGAAAAATTTAGCGTATCAAGATTAATTGGTTCTCCTCCAGGATATGTTGGATATGAAGAAGGTGGAGAATTAACAGAAAAAGTAAGAAGAAATCCTTACAGTATAATTCTTTTTGATGAAATAGAAAAAGCACATCCCGAAGTACTTAACTTACTTCTTCAAATCTTAGATGATGGAAGATGTACTGATTCACAAGGTAGAACAGTAGATTTTAAAAATACAATTATCATAATGACATCAAATGTTGGAAGTGAATATATTTTAGAAGGTAAAGAAGATAAAGTATTAGATGAACTTCATAACTATTTTAAACCTGAATTTATTAACAGAATTGATGAAGTAATTGTATTTAATAAATTAACTAAAGATGTTTTAAAAGATATTTTAAATAAAATAATTAAAGAAGAAGAATTAAGATTAAAAGATTTAAATATTAAAATTAATCTTGATGATAAAGCTATTAACTATTTTGTTGATAATGGTTATGATGAATTTTATGGTGCAAGACCTTTAAAAAGACTTGTAGCTAAAACACTTGAAACATTCTTAGCTAAAAAAATTATTAATAATGAAATTAAATATGGTGATGTTATTAACATTACATATGATAATGAAATAAAAATTAAGTAGACAAATTTTGTCTACTTTTTGTATAATTTAATAAGGGAGGTATTAATATGATAGAAAACAAACATTTAGGAGCTTATGGAATAGTCATTAAAGATGAAAAAATATTACTTATAAAAAAATGTCGAGGGCCTTATCTTGGTAAACTTGATTTACCAGGTGGAACAGTAGAATTTTGTGAAAGAGTAGAAGATGCTTTAAAAAGAGAATTTAAAGAAGAAACAGGCTTAGAAATAACAAACTATAAACTATTTGATGTTGATTCTGTTACTGTGGATTGGCAAGATGATGATAAATTAATAAGAACACATCATATTGGAGTATTTTACAAAGTGTTAGATTATAATAACGAAATTAAAAAAGAAATAAAAGCAGATGAAATAAATGATGATTCCCTCGGAGCAGAGTTTTTTGATATAAATAGTTTATCTAAAAATAATTTATCTTTAATAGCAATATTAGAATTAGAAAAATTAGGATATAAATTAAAATGAATATCCAAGAAGAATTATTTAAATTACAAGATTTAAATTATAAAAACTTTACATCAAAACTAATACCTAATATTAATAAAGATGTTATAATCGGAGTAAAAATACCATTAATAAGAACTTTAACTAAAAAAATAAACTTTGAAGATACAATTAAATTTATAAATGATTTACCACATAAATATCATGAAGAAAATATCCTCCATACTTGTTTAATGAATATTTATATAAAAGATTTAGATACATATTTAGAATATTTAGATAAGTTTTTACCATATATAGATAATTGGGAAGTATGTGATGTTTTAAATCCTAAAATATTTAAAAAAGATTATAATAAAGTTCATAAATATTTACTTAATATATTAAAAGATAAAAGAACTTATTATAAAAGATTTGCTATTGTTAGCTTATTACAATTTTATTTAGGAAATAACTTATATAAAAAAGATTTAATAACTTTAAGTAAGATAAAAAGTAATGATTACTATGTTAATATGGCTATTAGTTGGTATTATAGTGTTGCTTTAATAAAAAACTATGAAGAAGTTATACCTTTATTTGAAAATAAAATATTAGATAAATGGATACATAATAAATCAATTCAAAAAGCTATTGAAAGTTATAGAATTAGTGATGAAATAAAATCTTATTTAAGAAGTCTTAAATTTAAATAAAGAAAATAAAATTAAGTTTAACCATTATTTTCTTTTTTTATTCTTATAATTTTCCAAAAACAGTAAAAAAATTACTGAAATCAGCAAATATTTGTTGACACAATAAAGTCCTATTTTATATAATAAACATATAAGATAAAGGAGGAAGTTAAACATATGAAAAAACAAAATATAATCATGGGGATAGGTTTTGTATTTTTAATTTTTATGGTAATCGGGGTAAGTTACGCAGCATATAAGTTTAGTGCAGCAGGAACAAAAGAAAATGTAATATCAACAGGAA
>ENA-ORPK01000851-ORPK01000851.1-human-gut-metagenome-genome-assembly--contig:-NODE-851-length-26498-cov-14.865371_pt1 | contig 26498 bp, 20 predicted proteins | sample MGYA00242139_ERZ509068 | MGnify/ENA primary metagenome ERZ509068 (study PRJEB26280, sample SAMEA2338687) | human gut metagenome | biome: human gut; feature: human-associated habitat; material: faeces... | reverse complement strand
CTGTTTGCGTTATCCCCACCGACGAGGAGCTGATGATTGCCAAGGACACAATGAATCTTCTCCAAAAGTAATCAAATCTTACGATAATGCCCTGGATAGGGCAGCGCAATGGGTGCGCCAGGACGAGACTGCGGTTTCGTCTTGGCGCACCTTTTTTGTTGATGCAAATCTTTTGTGCTCAAAACCAATAATCTCGCAATTCAAAACCGATATTCTCGCAATTTTTTTTTAACTTTGTAGAGCGCATGCACCGTGCCTGAACACGCCCTGCAGGCGCAACGTAATTCTGCAAAAATCAATACATGGACATACAGGAATTCAACAATACAAAGTGGAGCCGTAACGTGATACTCGTCGACGGCGACTACGTCGACTCGGTGGCTTTCAATCTTATAGTCAACTTCGAGCGCATGCTCGGCAGACGCATACCCAAGGCCGACACCGCACGATGGATTGACTGCGTGGCTCTCGACGGCGGAATGCGCGAAGAACGCGATGGCGACGGCGAGACACAGGTGATATTCATACACTCCAAGGACAAGCCCGCGCTCGACAACTTCACCCCCGGTTCGTACGAGGACGACCTCAACGCACGTGCCTTCAAGGACACGTTGGGCGAATTCATTATGAGTTCGTATCCCGTAGAGGAGGTGGTGAAGCACGACGACTTCTTCCTCGACATACTCAAGACGGTAGTCAACCACAAGGACGTACACCGTGTCATGGCAATACCCAATGCCGAGCATGCTCCGCTGTGGGACGCTCTGCGCCACGCCTTGCGCGATGTTGACGACGAGGACAAGCGCGTCACACTCTTCGCCATGCAGCCGCTCGAAGGCGGAAATTTCCGTCAGGAGATACTGGGCTACTCGCTCATGAATGCACTGGGAATAAAGGGCAGTGAGCTGTAATGCTCATCCTTCCGGATGTCAGAAGCAATTTACTTGATAAAAACAAACTAAAATAACAGGAAACAATGGGAAAAGTACTTATGATCGGCGCCGGTGGCGTCGCTACAGTTGCAGCGTTCAAGATTGCACAGAACGCTGACGTTTTCACCGATTTCATGATTGCCAGCCGCACAAAGGCCAAGTGCGACCGCATCGTTGAGGCTATCGGCAACCCTAACATCAAGACCGCTCAGGTGGACGCTGACGATGTAGAGCAGCTCAAGGCGCTCTTCAACGACTACAAGCCCGAGCTCGTCATCAACCTCGCATTGCCCTATCAGGACCTCACCATCATGGAGGCATGTCTGGCTTGCGGATGCTCTTATCTCGACACAGCCAACTACGAGCCTAAGGACGAGGCTCACTTCGAGTACTCTTGGCAGTGGGCTTACAAGAAGCGCTTCGAAGAGGCTGGCTTGACTGCTATCCTCGGCTGTGGCTTCGACCCCGGTGTTACAAGCATCTTCACCGCTTATGCAGCCAAGCATCACTTCGACGAGATTCAGTATCTCGACATCGTCGACTGCAACGCAGGCAACCACCACAAGGCTTTCGCTACCAACTTCAACCCCGAAATCAATATCCGCGAGATCACTCAGAAGGGTCTCTACTGGGAAGACGGAAAGTGGGTGGAGACAAAGCCGCTCGAAATCCACAAGCCGCTCACATATCCTGAGGTAGGACCTAAGGAGAGCTATCTGCTCCACCATGAGGAGATTGAGTCGCTCGTGAAGAACTATCCCACCATCAAGCGCGCACGTTTCTGGATGACATTCGGTCAGCAGTACCTCACATACCTTGACTGCATACAGAACCTCGGAATGTCGCGCATCGACGAGATTACCTATGAGGCTCCGCTCGCCGACAATCCCAACGAGAAGGTTAAGGTAAAGATTGTTCCTCTGCAGTTCCTCAAGGCTGTGCTGCCTAACCCCCAGGACCTCGGCGAGAACTACGACGGACAGACTTCTATCGGTTGCCGCATCCGTGGATTGAAGGATGGCAAGGAGCAGACCTACTACGTTTACAACAACTGTTCGCACGAGGCAGCCTACAAGGAGACCGGTATGCAGGGCGTAAGCTACACCACTGGTGTCCCGGCAATGATCGGTGCCATGATGTTCTTCAAGGGTCTGTGGCGCAAGCCGGGCGTTTGGAACGTCGAGGAGTTCGATCCCGATCCGTTCATGGAACAGCTCAACAAGCAGGGTCTGCCTTGGCATGAGATCTTCGGAGGAGACCTGGAGTTGTAAAAATTTTGAGTTTTGAATTTTGAGTTTTGAATTATCGCTACGCGATTTTGAATTGTTCAATTTTGAATTACTTTAAAATTACGGTCTATGAGTGACTTTGGACACCTCTTGGAAGATAAGTGCATGAATTTTTCTATTCGTATAATAGGACTATGCCGATTTCTGAATGAGGAAAAGCATGAATATAGAATTGCTGACCAGATGTTCCGCAGTGGTACGAGTATCGGTGCAAACATCGCGGAAGCACAATGCGCAATAAGTAAAAAGGATTTTATTGCAAAACTATATATATCGCTTAAAGAGTCAAACGAGACTTTGTATTGGTTGCGTCTTCTACAACTAACGCAATATATAACGAACAAACAATACGAGTCTATATATAAAGATTGTGAAGAACTGAAACGAATGCTTGTGTCCATAACAAAGAAAATGACAATAGCAGACAATATACAAGATTGTTCACAGCAATTCAAAATTGAATAATTCAAAATCGCGTAGCGATAATTCAAAACTCAAAATTCAAAATTCAAAATTGCCGAAGGCAACAATTCAAAACTCAAAATTCAAAATTCAAAACTTAAAATATGGCTAAATCAGAAGAACTTTCACTCGCTCAGGAGGGCAAGCTCAAGGCACTCCAGGCAGCGATGTCAAAGATAGAGAAGGACTTCGGCAAAGGCTCCATCATGAAGCTCGGCGACGAGCAGGTGGAGAATGTCGAGGTGATTCCTACCGGAAGTATCGGCCTTGACGCTGCACTTGGCGTGGGCGGATACCCGAAGGGACGTATTATAGAGATTTATGGTCCGGAGTCGTCTGGTAAGACAACACTCGCCATTCACGCTATTGCAGAGGCACAGAAGGCTGGCGGCATCGCAGCCTTTATCGATGCCGAGCACGCTTTCGACCGTTTCTATGCGGCAAAGCTTGGCGTTGACGTCGACAACTTGTGGATTTCGCAGCCCGACAACGGCGAGCAGGCTCTCGAAATTGCCGATCAGCTCATCCGTTCGTCTGCCATCGACATCATCGTTATCGACTCTGTAGCTGCGCTTACACCTAAGGCTGAGATTGAAGGCGATATGGGCGACAACAAGGTAGGACTCCAGGCGCGCCTCATGTCGCAGGCTCTGCGCAAGCTTACTTCTACAATCTCCAAGACCAACACCACCTGTATCTTCATCAACCAGCTGCGCGAGAAGATTGGTGTGATGTTCGGCAACCCCGAGACCACAACCGGTGGTAACGCTCTGAAGTTCTATGCATCAGTACGTCTTGACATCCGTAAGGTCACAGGCATCAAGGACGGCGACCAGATTATAGGCAATCAGGTGCGCGTCAAGGTTATCAAGAACAAGGTGGCACCTCCGTTCCGCAAGACCGAGTTCGAGATTATGTTCGGCGAAGGCATTTCTAAGGTGGGCGAAATCGTTGACCTTGGCGTAGAATACGGCATCATCCAGAAGTCAGGCTCATGGTATTCGTACAACGGATCGAAGCTGGCACAGGGTCGCGACGCCACAAAGTCGCTGCTCAAGGACAATCCCGAACTCATGGAAGAACTCGAGGGTCTCATCAAGCAGGCAATAGCCGACCACAGAGAATAGAATACACAAAAAAAGAGATGGCAACACATTCAACCAAACGGTTAGATGTGTTGTCATCTCTTTTTTGCCATATCGTCATCGGCGTTGCGCCGTTGTCGCAGGCTTATTTCTATGTATAAATGATTATATGTCTAAAGGGGAAATACACCTCCTGGTCCATCCGATCCGTCGCTGCATTCGTGGCTTGTGCCGTTCGTGCGTGTGCGCGGTCATTAAAGATTAATAATGTGAGAATGTGAGGGACGTGGATTATTCCTCGTTAGCACGGAGCTGCTGAACATAGATAGCGTGCTCCATCTTGAGACGCTTCAAAACAGAAGGCTTGTTGTACTGCTGACGAGCGCGGAGCTCCTTTACAACGCCTGTCTTTTCGAATTTTCTCTTGAACTTCTTGAGTGCTCTTTCGATGTTCTCACCATCTTTTACTGGTACAATAATCATTTTTTTTACTTTTAATTAATTTGGTTATACATGTTTGCGGCATTGTCCGCAAATCGTTGTGGGGTTAATTTTTAAAAGCAGCAGACCGTCCACACCAAGCATGGTATGACCTGCCGCTTTTGTCGTCGCTACCGACTGGGTTTCACACCCTGCCGTTACAGTGCGTGCACTGGATTATTTTCCGTGGTGCTCGTCAGATACTGTCAACTTCTTGCGGCCATGAGCGCGGCGAGAAGCCAACACGCGGCGACCATTCTTTGTAGCCATGCGCTCGCGGAAGCCATGCTTGTTTACGCGGCGACGATTGTGAGGCTGAAATGTTCTTTTCATTGTCTTGTTTTTATTTATTTGTTATATGTTCACACTTTTGGGTTGCAAAATTACTCATTATTTTTGAAACGACCAAGGCTTAAGGTCCTTTTAGCCATGATTTTATGTATTTTTTTGTAAAAATGCCCCTCTTTTCTCGCTGAATACGTATAATAATAAAAAAATCAACCGCCCATTGCTCATTATTGAGTGAATTTCAGTAACTTTGCATCGTCTTAACATAGACACACTCAAACACTTGGGCTATTTTCAGGTATTCGCCCCGTGTATGAATGTGACGGATAAGACAAATGATTGTAACGAACAGTACAATCCGTAGTAACGAATAATTAATAATACAATAATATACACAGCAATGATCAATTCACAAGACATCAAGATGGGAACCTGCATCCGTATGGATGGCAAGCTGTTCTTCGTCATCGACTTCCTCCACGTTAAACCTGGTAAGGGCAACACATTTATGCGCGTTAAGCTTAAGAACGTTGTTGACGGCCGCGTGTTGGAGCGTCGTTTCGACATCTCTGAGAAGCTCGAGGACGTTCGCGTAGAGCGCCGCCCCTACCAGTACCTTTACAAGGAGGGTGAGGACTATATCTTCATGAACCAGGAGACTTACGACCAGATTCCTATCTCTGGCAACCTTATCACAGGTGTTGACTTCATGAAGGAGAGCGACATCATCGAGGTTGTTTCTGACGCTTCTACTGAGACAGTTCTCTTCGGTGAGATGCCGGTGAAGACCAATCTGCGCATTACTCATTCAGAGCCGGGCATCAAGGGCGATACAGCTACAAACACTCTGAAGCCTGCTACTCTTGAGACTGGCGTTGAGATTCGTGTACCTCTCTTCGTTAACGAGGGCGACCTTGTACAGGTAGACACACGCGACGGCAGCTATCTGCAGCGCGTTAAGGAGTAAGAGACTCTTGAAAGTAAAGAGCTTTTAAAGGTAAAATAGTAAAAGAGTAAAAAAGTAAAAAGCATTTGGGATGACGTTATGCGTATGCCCGTAATAGTGCTTTCTACTTTTTTACTCTTTTTCGTTTTACACATTCCACTTTGCTCTTTTCGTTTATCTCTTTTCGTTTTTCACTTTTCACTTTTCTCTTAAACCATGAAGTTCAGTTTTATAATTCCAGTATACAATCGTCCTGATGAAGTTGACGAGTTGCTCGACAGCCTCACACGGCAGACGCTGACCGATTTTGAGGTGATAGTAGTTGAGGACGGTTCGGCTGTACCATGCCAAGACGTGTGCAATAAATATGCCGACAGACTCGACCTTCACTACTTTGCCAAGCCCAACAGCGGTCCCGGTCAGAGTCGCAACTACGGTGTGGAGCGTGCCAAGGGCGAGTATGTGCTCATACTCGATTCCGACGTAGTGCTGCCCGAGAACTATCTCGTAGCCGTCAACGCCGAGTTGCAGCGTGAGGTGGCCGATGCGTTTGGCGGACCCGATTCTGCCCACTCGTCGTTCACCGACACTCAGAAGGCAATAAGCTATTCTATGACATCGTTCTTCACCACAGGTGGCATACGAGGTGGCAAGAAGAAGCTCGACAAGTTCTATCCGCGTTCGTTCAATATGGGTGTGCGTCGTGATGTGTACGAGCGCTTGGGCGGATTCTCCAAGATGCGCTTCGGCGAAGATATCGACTTCTCTATCCGTATATTCAAGGCAGGTTGCCGTTGCCGCCTGTTCCCCGAGGCATGGGTATGGCACAAGCGTCGCACCGATTTCCGCAAGTTCTTCCGTCAGGTGTACAACTCCGGCATTGCACGCATCAATCTCTATAAGAAATATCCCGAATCGTTGAAGCTCGTACACATGCTTCCTATGGTGTTCACAGTAGGCGTTCTCGCCATGCTTCTGCTCTGTCTGGTGCTGTTGGCTGTCAGTCCGGCGTTGGCATGGGTTCCGCTTGTTCCGTTAGTGCTCTACTGTGTGCTGATATTCGTTGATTCGTCGTGTGTGAATCGTAGCATAAAAATAGGTTTTCTTAGCATCATCTCTGCCTACATCCAGCTCATGGGCTACGGCTTCGGATTCATCGAGTCGTGGTGGAAACGCTGTGTTAGAGGTAAGTCAGAGTTCTCTGCCTTCGAAAAAACGTTTTATAAATGAGCAGTTTCTCAATAAATCAGTGGGCTGAAGAGGACAAACCGCGTGAGAAACTCATGGCGAAGGGTCCTGCGGCGTTGTCCGATTCCGAGTTGCTTGCAATTCTTATAGGGTCTGGTTCTACCAAGGAGAGTGCGGTAGGATTGATGCAACGCATACTTGCCGACTGCGATAACAACCTCAATACGCTTGGAAAGATGTCGCTCAACGAGCTGATGAGCTACAACGGCATTGGTGAGGCAAAGGCCATAACGATTATCGCCGCTTGCGAATTGGGCAAGCGGCGACAGGCTGTTGGGGCGGCAGAGCGGCCCGATATGGGTTCTGCCATGGCGGTATATGAGTATATGTTGCCCAAGATGCAAGACCTTGACACCGAAGAGGCGTGGGTGTTGCTGATGAACCAGCGCATGCGACTCATCAAGGCGGTGCGACTCTCGCACGGCGGACTGTCGGAAACGGCTGTCGATGTGCGCATCATTCTGCGCGAGGCGTTGCTCAACAACGCCACCGTCATCACCCTTGTCCACAACCATCCTTCGGGCAACACCCGTCCGAGCGGCGACGACGACCGTCTGACCCTACGCCTGAAGAAGGCGTGCGAGACCATGCGAATATATATGGTCGACCACGTCATCGTCACCGACGGACGTTATTTCAGTTATTCGGAAGAAGGAAAACTGTGACAACCATGGGAAGTCAAGAGTCTAAGCAACACGCCCCGAAGGGGCAGAAGCACATAGCCCAGGGCAACACCCTGGGGTAATAAACCACCAAAAACAATACGCCCTGTAAGGGCAAAAGCGTCAATCATTAATGCTTTTGCCCTTACAGGGCGTATTGTTTACAACATCTTTTTACCCAGGGTGTTGCCCTGGGCTATGCGCGATTTGGGCTTTCAGCCCGCGTCTCTTGAACTTAGACTCCCTCTTTTATGCCTTCTTGTATTTCTTCAACCACATTCCAAACCACGCAGCTGCAATCACGAGGGCAGCTGCTCCAACCGCATAGCTCACGCCAAGCGGCAGTCCGAACGCTGTCTTCGACACAGCCAGGAACGTCGTACACACGCAGGTCATGAACAGAGCGGGTATGAGTGTGATGATGTAGGGCTTCTTCTCGCGTACAAGATAGACGGTGATGCTCCACAGAGTGAATACCGACAGCGTCTGGTTGGCCCATCCGAAGTACTGCCATATCGTGTTGAAACCGTCGGGATTGCTGATCTGCCAGATAAGCAGGGCGAACGATGCCACGAACAGCGGAATACAGATGTACAGACGGTTTGCCTTCGGGAGCTGGTTAATCTTCAATGCCTGCGCAACGATGAGTCGTGCAGAACGGAAAGCCGTGTCGCCACTCGTGATAGGAGCAGCCACGACGCCCAGCATTGCCAATATTCCGCCCAGCACACCGAGCCAGTCGTTGCACACAAGATTTACAACCATCGGGGCTGAAGTGTGGAATCCGTTGGCAGCTCCACCTGCAATCTGTTCGTAGCCCGGCTGAGGAGCGTCGTAGAAGAACCACATTGCCACCGTAGCCCAAACCAGAGCCACCATTCCCTCAGTAATCATTGCGCCGTAGAATATAGGCCTTCCCTTGCGTTCCGACTTCAGGCAGCGAGCCATCAGCGGACTCTGCGTAGCGTGAAAACCGCTTATCGCGCCACAGGCGATAGTGATAAAGAGGCAGGGGAAGATGCTGTCGGTGAAGCCCTTAGGGTCAGTCTTTTGTCCCATGTTGCCCAGTCCGTCCCACAGTTCGGGCAGAGCCGGCATCTTTACAAATAGCATCACCACCAGAGCCACAGCCATAAACAGCAGCGAGAAGGAGAAAACGGGGTATATCTTGCCGATAATCTTGTCGATAGGCAGCATAGTTGCTACGATGTAGTAGGCGAAGATTACGCCCATCCACATCACCTTCGAACCGCCCATGTGTCCCAATATCTCAGCCGGACTGTACACAAACACCGTTCCGACCATGATAAGCAGGAACACGGCAAACACCAGCAGCACCTTGGCAGCGGCACCTCCGAGATACTGGCGTACAAGCGACGGCAGATCGCTACCGCCGTTGCGCAGCGACAGCATGCCCGAAAGGTAGTCGTGAACGGCTCCTGCAAAGATGCATCCGAATATGATCCACAGATAGGCAACGGGTCCGAACTTGGCGCCCATGATAGCTCCGAAGATAGGACCGGTGCCCGCAATGTTCAGAAACTGAATCATGAACACCTTCCAGTAGGGCATCACTACGTAGTCGACGCCGTCGGCTTTGGTGATGGCAGGGGTGGGGCGGTCGTCGGGAGCGATAATGCGCTCTACGAAGCGACCATAGATTGCGTAGCCCAACACAAGGGCTGCGAGACAAATTACAAATGTTATCATTTCTTACTTGTTATTAGTTGCGACGTGCAAAAGTATAACTTTTTTGCGAGAAATGATAATAAATCGATAATATAAAAACGCTAACTGCGTAAGCAAAAAAAGAAAGCGTATATCCCTTACCAATAGCGTGGTAGGAATATACGCTTTCTTTATGTTATGTTCAGTCGATTATTTTTAGTTCTGATCGTCAGGTGTGAGAGCCTTGTTGTTCTCAATCTCTGAGATAGGAATCTGATAACGGAAGTTGCGAGACTCCTGATCGAGCTTCAGACGAGCAGCTGGCAAGTGGTTGTTGTGCGGGTCGGTAGAAGTGCGGTCAACCGTGATGTTAAGACGACGGTTGTCAAGGAACTCGATACCCTCACCCCAGAACTCAACACGCTTCTGGAAGTTGATCTCCTCAATGAGGTCGGCCTTGGTGTTGCCCTTAGCGTAGGTATAGCTGGGCTGACGTGTCTTCATGAACTCCTCAAGAGCAGTCTTTGCACCTGCGAGGTCGCCCTTATGAGCCAGAATCTCTGCCTTCATGAGGTAAGCCTCCTCCGAACGGAGATAGATGTAGTCGCCAAGTTCCCAACCTGGAGCGCCATTGCCCTGAGCGATGCTCTTGGCGTTGGCAATGACAGCGTCACGACCAGCACCGATGAACTTCACAGCCTGATACTCACAAGCAGCAGGAGCCATAACATCGCGCTTCAATGTCAGACGGCCACCCTTGTAGTCGATACCTGTAGAACGGTCGCAGCAGAACCACTTCAGACGCAAGTCGTCGTCAGCAATCTTGTCTACAAACGGACCATAGGCAGCACGCCATACGCCGATACCTGCATATCCGTCACTGTAGCTGTCCATCTGCGAGAACCACGACATGTATAGAGTAGTATTGTCGGCAGTGATGTCGCATCCATACACTACGTCAGGAAGATTGATATCGCTGAATCCCTGAAGAATCTGATCCTCGCCCTTAAGAACGGGGAAGTTGTCGACTATCACCTGTGCATAGGTCAGAGCCTGATCCCAATCGTGAGTAATCATGTATGCACGTGCGAGGTAATTTGCAGCAACGCATCCGTCAAAATCGGTAGGATCTGTTGTCTTCTGCATGCCGATTTTATTGAAGATGTCGTATGCAGTGCCGAGGTCGCCCTTAATCTGATCCATAACCTGCTTGACAGTGCTCAGAGGCTGGTCGCCCTCAGTATTCTCTGTTACGATAGGTACACACTTCGACTCTGAGAAGTCGTAGTGCTGACCCTTGCCCCACTTGGTGTCGTCGCATCCTACATAGTAGCTCTGCTGATAGAGATAAGAGAGCTGCAGGTAGGCATAACCACGCATGCCGAGAGCTATGGCACGATACTTCAAGACTGCCTCATCGGTAGTTTCCGGATCGATGGTCTTGAGAATCTGGTTGGCATTGTCAATGCAACGATAATACTCAGCCCAACGGTTGGCAGTAGCAACAAAGTTCTGTGCCCAATAGTCGCAAAGATAATGATAAAGACTCATACCGAATCGGCCGGTCATAACCATATCGTTGCCCATAAGCGATGTAAGATAGTCGAAACTCTTCTGTCCGAAGTAATTATGTGACATATCTTGCTTGACATAACTCTGCATGTCGCTGTATATACCAGCTACTGCTGACGAGAACACCTTGTCAGGATTCTCATTGGCAAGCTCTGTGCGACGGTCTTCCGTCAGATATGTGTTCTGCTCGGCATCGTCGATACAGGAGGTGAAGAGTGGAAGCGACGCAAGTGCCAGCAAGAATATTTTTCCTTTTTTCATTGTTTTCCTGTTTTAAAATGTGATGAACTTAGAATGTGATGTTGATACCGCCGGTGATTGTGCGCATTGGTGAATAGCCACCATAGTCGTCGTTGCCACCACTCATTGAAACGCGCGGGTCGAAGCCCTGACGCTTAGAGAAGAGAGCCAAGTTGTCACCTGTAGCGAACACGCGGATAGAACCGATACCCCAACGCTTCATCAAGCTTGACGGCAATGTGTAGCCGAGCGTAATATTGCGGATGCTGAAGTAAGATGCACTGATAAGGTGGGCATCTGATGTCTGAGTGTATGAGTTAGACGTGTTGTTGGCGTTCCAGATAGGATACTTACCCTTGCCTGTCTCCGGATTCCATGTATCCCACATATCTCTGTTGTGGCCTACGTATAACGAAGCACTCATACCGCTGAGGTACTGTGAGTCGTATGCCCATCCGCCAAGCTGGAATGCAGTAGCGATGTTCACGTCGAAGCCCTTGTATGAGAATGAAGTATTCAAACCGCCGTTGAAGTCGGGCAGAGCCTGCTTGCCAAGCCAGTACTTTGTAGCCTCGGTATATTTGCCTGTAGTAGTCTGGCCGATAACGTTGCCTTGCTCATCCTTCTCGTCGGTATACCACATTGGGTTGCCCTTCTCGTCCATGCCAGCATACTTGTATGTGAAGTACTCGTAGCGGCTCTTACCCTCCATGAGCTTGAATGCACCGCTTACGATACCGTCCTCACGGTTCTCCTCAGGCAGTGTAAGCACCTTGTTAGAATAGTGTGAACCAAGCAATGTAACGGTCCACTTCATATCCTTGTTCTTGATGATGTCGGCGTTCAGTTCAAACTCGATACCGTTGTTGCGCATTGCACCGATATTCTCCCAGTTGTAAGGACGGCCACTTGATGTTGCCAAAGGACGCTTGAACAGCATGTCGTCAGTACGACGTGTGAAGAAGTCGATGTTACCGTAGATACGGTCGAGGAAACGGAAGTCAAGACCGAGGTCGAATGTCTTCTGAGTCTCCCAAGAGAGGTCCTTATTGCCGTAGAAAGCAACAGCGTAGCCAAGCTTTGAACCGTCCCATGTCACATCATACATGTCTACGTACGGAGTGTAGCCATAATAATAACCCGGAAGGATAGCCTCGTTACCCTGTGTACCGTAAGATGCACGGAGCTTCAGGTCGTTGAGCCATGACTTGGTGCTCTCCATAAACTTCTCTGACGAGATACGCCATCCGGCACCTACTGACCAGAAGTTACCCCAACGGTCGAGGAAGCGTGATGTACCGTCGCGACGGAACGCAGCCGAGAGGTAGTACTTGTGAGCATAGTTGTAGTCAGCCATTGCGAAGTAGCCCTCGATGTTGTGAGTTACAGAGTTGCTCGTCAGTGACTGAATCTGACCACCATTGTAAAGCTCTGAGTTGTACGGATCGAAGAAGTTTGTCTTCTGTCCTTCCAGATAAGTTGTCTTGTATGTATAGTACTCATGGCCAAGCTTGGCAGAGAAGTTGTGATTCTCGTTGAACACATTCTCATAAGAGAGAATCTGGTTGAAGTTGCTTGTCATATCTGTACCACTTGCACGTGTGCCACGACCATTGAACGAAGCACCGTCGCCGATGGTAGGAGTATTGAAGCTGTTGCTTGTTACATTGGTGAAGTCGTAAGCATAGTTGGTCACGAACTTGAAGTTGAGCGGCAACTTCACCTCGATGAACGAACGTGTAGAGATATTGTTGTAGATGTTCTCGTTGATATCCTCGTTCATTGAGCAGATAATGTTCTGGTTCTGAGCTGTAGGACGTGATTTTGTGCCGTCAGTCTGGCCTGTACCGGCATCATAAATCGGTTTGCCATTCTCATCGCGTTTCATATTGCCTTGAGCGTCATAGGCATGTACCGGATAGATAGGAGCCCAACCGCGAGCTGTCTCAAACGGGTTAGAAGCCAGACCCGAACGCTCCTTTACACCGTTGCTCTTGGTGTGCGAGTAAGCGATGTTGGTACCTACCTTAAGCCATGACTTCAGCTGTGAGCTGACGTTGGCACGCATTGTATAGCGCTCGTATGAAGAACCGATAACGTACGACTGGTTGTCGAGATAGCCTGCCGACAGATAGAAGTTGGTGCGGTCGTTGCCACCCGATGCAGAAATGGTGTATTCCTGACGGAATGCCGACTTGAACAGTGCATCAGCGAACGAGTCGTTGTAGCGCAGCTTGGCATTCTTATTAAATGTACCGTCGGTGTTGACGAGATACTCACCCTCTGGAACAATGTAGGCATTATAGTTGCCCAGCTCGCCGAGCAAGCTGCTACTTGCTGTTTCTGCTGCCTCCGCAAGCGACTTGCCTGCAGCCCACTCTGTGTTGCGGATACCATACCATGTAAGGCGATAGAACTCACTCTGGTCGGTAGCCATGTCGTAGTCCTTGTAGGCACGGTTAGAAACGCCCCATGTGCCACGGAAATTGATAGCAACCTTCTCCTTGCTGCCCGACTTTGTGGTCACCATAACCACGCCGCCTGCTGCACGCGAACCGTAAAGTGAGTTAGACACAGCGTCCTTAGACACTGAAATCGACTGGATATCCTGGGGGTTGATGTCTGACAATTTGCCATTGAAAGGCACACCGTCGACTACGATAAGGGCTGCGTTACTGGCAGACATAGAACCGATACCACGTACATAGATGGCGGCATCGCTACCCGGCTGACCTGAACCGCTGAGCACCTGTACACCTGCTACAGCACCCTCAAGAGCACTTGATACAGAAGACGACTGCGCATTGGCAATAATGTTCTTGTTGACGTTTGTCACCGAACCTACAACATCCTGCTTGCGCTTAGTACCATAAGCCACTACTGTCACCTCGCCCAACTGCTCGTTGTCTTCCTCGATGACAATAACAAGATTTGTACGGTTGTTCACCTGCACGGTCTGGGGTTTGTAGCCGATATAAGTGACATTAAGCTTACTGTTAGCAGGCACCGAGATGGAGAACTGTCCATCACCAGCGGTAACGGCACCTACAGTCTTCGAACCTTCAACCTTTACGGTAGCTCCTATGATAGGATTGCCGTTGGCATCGGTGATTTTGCCCTTCACAGTACGATTCTGTGCCATAGCCATAGAGCTGGCAACGAGCGCTGTGCAAAGCGTGAGTGCAATTTTCTTTACCATAAAATCTCTCTCTTTTGGTGAATAATATAATTAATTGTATTTTTATCGAGCTTTATGTCTGCGATGGATATAACATGAGCCTCGCTACCTCTTGCCGGGAGGTGGAGAATCATCCATACACAGTTGCAACGTTGAGCGTAATGTTATTGCGTTTTGCGTCTATATATATAATAGGTGTAGACAACATGTAATTGTCAGCCTATTTTTGTCGAAGTAATTGCTTATTGCTTTTATGTTTTCCTATGTGGGGTTAAGCCCACTATGAATTTGTTAATATTTTTAGATATTAAAATACGTTTGCAAAAATAACTATTATTTTTCACAGTTGCAAATGTTTTACTACAAAATGTTCGGTTTTGTTGCATTTTTATTACAAAAGATTTTTAAAAAGCCGTCGTAACTTAGCTTTTGTGATTATTGTGCACGAACACATGGACAGAACAAAAGTTGAAAATGCAATAAAATGGCATAAATATTGATTTTTGTGCAAGTTTTTAGGCGCTTGTTTACAATTAAAAACTTAATATATGTCAATTTTTAATTGACAAAAAAGCAATAAACACTACGATATTTTACAATATGATAGTAAAACAACGCAGTGCCTATTGCCTTTACTTGTTATTTTTATCTTTTTGTTAGACTGAGCTTCTCGTGTCCATTATTTTGTCTCGTCGGTCACGGCAAACAAGTCGTCGAGAGTGACTTCGTCATCGACAATTGCCGAATGTTTTCCAGGTAAAACCCCGTATGTAGTAACCATTGTCATGCGTGTACTGCAACGTGTAGCCGTTTCGGCACGAAAAATAGCCATACGCTCACGTAAGCGACGTTCGTAGTCGGCGCTTATTATATAAGGTGTACCGGAAAATTTCATTTCACAGATATTTATATTCCGGTCGGCACGCTCTATCACAAGGTCAATCTGTGTGCCATGTCCGCCTTGTCGGCTACGCCATGCGCTTGAATCGTTGAGTATTCGGTCGATGCCAAGAGCCTGCTTTATCTCGTCAAGATGCATCAGACACAACAATTCGAAACTGAATCCTTGCCAACTCACCACTTGCTGACTTGAAGACAGATGGGTCCAGCGGTGCGGGTCTTTCGTGTCTACACCTTGTATATATTTATAGAAGAACAGAGTGTAGAAGTCTTTAATGCGGTAGATTGTATTGTTGCGCTTATTGCCGTAGCGTGCGTATGGCAGCACAAAATCGCATTGCTCCAAATCAGAAAGTACCTTCGTGAGCGCAGCGCCTCCTAATCCCGTATTTTCTGAAATTTCCTTGCGTGTATATCCTTCCTTTCGTTGTGTGAGCAGACGAATTACCGTAAGATAATTGTCGGGACGCTTGAAGAGTGTAGCGTAGAGTTCGTTGTGTTCCATACGGAGCATGGCGTGACTGTCGGCAAAGAACAATTCGTCGATGTTTGATAATAACGACACGTGCGGATTGAGAAGTGTCAGATAGAAAGGCACACCTCCCAATATCATGTAGCACTGTGCTATCTGATAGCGGCTCCAATTGAAGTGATGTTCGTCCATGTATTGTTCCACTTCATACAGACGGAACGGACGCAGATATATCTTGCGCGTGATACGATTGAACAGTCCTCCCTGATTGTGTAGCAGGCTGTCAATCATCCACGACGTAGCCGAACCGCATGCCACAAACACTATGTCGTCGCGCATTGCTGCCCATCCATTCCAAAAATTCTCCAACGACGACACAAAATCAGACTTTGGCGTATCCATCCACGGCATTTCGTCAAAGAATATTACTTTCTTTCTATTCGCATCTTTTGCCTCAAGCAGTCTGGCAAGGCTATCGAAAGCCTGTGTCCAGTTCTTCAGTTCTGGGGCGAATTCAGACGATGAGTAGCGCTGCAATGCCTTGGCGAAATCGGCAAGCTGCTGTTCGCGCGGCATCTCGTGCTTGCCTACAAACGAAAAGTCGTAGGTGTCGTTGAAGAAACGACGCACAAGAAAAGTCTTGCCTATACGGCGACGACCGTATATTACAACAAACTCCGAACGTCCCGATTCAAGACAGTTATTCAGTATCGACTGCTCTTTATGTCTTCCTATTAACTTGTCCATAAGCCATTTATTATTGATAACTTGCCAAAATTACGAAAAAAATGCGGTTTTGGCAAGTTATCCAAATCGATAACTTGCCAAAACTTCAAAAAAATCGCAGTTTTGGCAAGTTATCGGATTTTCCAAGGTCACATTACGCCTAACGACTGCATCACTTTTTTGTTGGCTTCAGCCAGCGACGGGTCGAGCAACGCGCGTATATATATTAAGGTGGTGGAGAGTTTGGTGTGCCCCATGGCTTTGGCTATGAGCGAAATGTCTATGCCCGAGCGATAGGCAAGGCTCGCCCACGAGTGGCGCGCAACGTACGACGACAGTGTACGATTGCTGCCGATAAGCTGTGAGAGACGGTGGAGAGCGTAATTGTACGCACGCAACCGTTTGAGATAAGTGTGGTGAATGTTGGCGGCAGTGGTGTCGGCAAGTATCGGGAAAACATATTCGCTACCCTGCGTTGTGTGCCGACTGATGATTTCAGTCATGTACGGCTCAATTGCCACGCACACCTTATGCCCCGTCTTATGGCGGGCATAGTGCAGCACGCCGTCGTGTATCTGTTGCCATTTCAGATAGGCAATGTCTACAAACGGCATTCCCATAGCCATGAAACTGAACATGAATATGTCGCGAGCAAAGGCGAGGTGTGGCTGACGGTCGAGTTGCAGTGCGAGCAGTTGGCGTATCTCTTCATCAGTGACGCTGCGTTTGGCTGTTTGTTCATTGCCGGTGAAGACAGCAGTGAAGGGATTGTCGGCAACATTGCCTGCCGCCCGGTTGTACAAGCTACGCAATGAGCGCATATATGCCGACACGGTATTGAGACGTACGCCTCGGTTGCAAAGCCACCGCTGATAGCATTGGAGCATTGCTGCAGTGATGTCGGCAAATCTCCATTTGCTATTGTCGAGAAAGCGTGACAACGAGCGTGCAGCCGTAAGATAATTGGCAGCAGTCTTGTGGCGTGCTTGTTTCTGCATGCGCTCAGCCTCAGCCATGGCAAAGCTCATTCCGTCCAGATTCATTGCATTGGTTGCGTTGCACTCCTTCTTCTTTGGACTATGTCCCAAACCCATCTCTATTCTGAAATATACCATAATAATAATGTATTAAAAGGTTAGACACTTGTTTTATATTTGCATTTTTATCGCTCAGAATTGCGAGCTGAGCGCACGAGGAAATCTTTGGCTCGAAATTCTCGAGTTTTGTACAGTTTTAGTTACATCGTTCATACTCAGATAGTTATAATCGTAATGAGCCAAACTTGCAAAATGTACGTTTACAAAAAAACTCATTTTTATCGCAAATGGGCTACATTTATACATCAACGGGGCTACATTTAGAGTTCAAATGTTGTCCTTATGCCTTGCAAAAGTAGTCCATTTAGAAAGTAAATGTAGTTCATTTGAAGAACTGACGAAGTGAATTGCTGCCCAACCCTATAAATACAGCCTCTGAAATCTCTATAATCGATTTTTATTTTGTAACACTTTTTTACTGTATGTACGATATTTGCATAGCCTTCTCCACCTCCCGGCAAGAGGTAGCGAGGCTCGCGTTATATCCGTCGCAGACATAAAGCTCGATAAAAAAACATTAATTATATTATTCACCAAAAGAGAGAGATTTTATGGAAAAAAGAATCATGACTTTTGTAGCCTGCCTTTTCCTGAGCATAGGAATGGCACTGGCGCAATCTCGCGTTTCCGGTAAGGTCACCTCAGCTGAAGACGGACAGCCTATTGTTGGCGCTACTGTCAAGGTTGTAGGTCAGAAGAATACCGGTACTGTAACAGATGTTGATGGTAATTTTACTCTTAATGTTCCTGCTGGCGCAACACTTGAGGTCTCGTACATCGGTATGACAAGCAAAACTATCAAGGCATCGTCACGTATGACTATTTCGCTCAATAATAGCTCTAAGGACATTGACGAGGTAGTGGTTGTAGGTTACGGTTCTGGTCGTAAGATCAGCTCGCTTACTGGTTCTATTGCCACAGTCAACTCAGAGAAGCTGAAGAATGCTCCGTCTGCATCTGTTCTCGACAATCTGCAGGGTCAGGTTTCGGGTCTTAGCGTATTGTCTTCATCAGGTGAGGCTGGTGACAATGCTGTAAGCATGCGTCTGCACGGTGTAGGTTCACTCGGTGCAAGTTCTACTCCTTTGTACGTTATTGACGGTATTGCTTCGTCAAGCCGTGCAATTATGGCTATGAATCCTAATGACATCAAATCGGTTACGGTGCTTAAGGATGCATCCGCCACATCTATCTATGGTTCGCGTGCTGCAAATGGTGTTGTTTACATCACCACAAAGAATGGTGGTTACAACTCAAAGGCCACTATAACACTGCGTTCGCAGTATGGATGGAACACCTTGGCAAACAAGGGCTTCTATGAAGACATGATGACTGGCGATGAGCTATATGCTTTTTATACCGGCTTGCTCGGAGAAGAAACTATGAAGGTATTGTATGATGATGAAGGTTATCGCAGCAATACAAAGTGGTATGAGATTTATCAGCAGTTTAATACTCCGCAGACTCAGAACGACTTGAGTATTCAGGGCGGTAGCGACCGTATGTCTTACAACATCAGTGCTTCGCAGTTCCACCAGAAGGGTACTACCATCGGCAACTTCTACGACCGCTACACATTCCGCACAAACCTTGACGCACGTCCTAAGACATGGTTGCGTACTGGCGTGAACATCAACCTTTCTTACGATAAGAAGCAGCGTAACTCAGCATGGGGTAATTCTGAAGGTGCTTCAAACTATACCAATGGCGGTTTGTCGTATATGCTTAATCCTCTATATCCTGCTTATGATGAAAATGGCAAGCTACTTGACCGCTTCCCATTCGGTGCATATAGCGATCAATACAAGAACCGTTACATCTCGGATGTCACTTCACGCTATGGCCTCAACGGCAATGCATATGTTGAGCTTGAACCGATAAAGAATCTTAAGATTCGTTCGCGTGTAGGTACCGACCTCTATTTCAGCCGCAACAACTACTTTGTTAAGCCTTCGTACGCTCCAGCAGCTGGAAAGGGTACACGTGAGAAAACTTCTGATTACGACTATTCGCACACTATAACAAACACCATCGAGTATGGCTTCAACATCAATAAGGTGCATCAGTTCACAGTTCTCGCCGGACAGGAGGGTATCAAGAACAGCTACGACGCATTCACTGCATACAGCAAAGGACAGGTGATCGATGCTCTTATGAATCTGCAGAATGGCGAACAGAGCACATATAAGGTATCGGAGGATGCAACTGAGAGCAGATTTCTCTCGTTCTTCGGACGTGTTGATTATAACTATAACAACCGCTATTTCTTCGACGTGACTGTACGTAACGATGCCTGCTCACGCTTCGGTAAGGACAACCGTAACGCTACATTCTGGGCAGCAGGTGCATTATGGAAGGTAAAAAGCGAAGCTTTCATGCAGCCTTACACATGGATCAATTCACTTGACTTCAAGGTAAGCTACGGTACACAGGGTAATGCCGCTATCGGAGACTATACTGCACTCGGTCTTGTTGGTAAGACAACATCGTTTAATGATAAGTTTGCAATGAACTATGTTCAGGCTGGCAACCCGAAACTGACATGGGAGACTCAGAAACTTCTCAACATCGGAATCAGCGGACGTTTGTGGAATCGTTTCGATTTCGACCTTAGCTACTATCTGCGCAAAACCAGCGACATGCTTATGGAAGTTCCTTATCCTTACACTACTGGTTTCTCGTCAATGTACAACAATGTGGGCGAACTTCAGAATCAGGGTATTGATATCAAACTCGGAGTCGATATCGTACGTGGCAAGGACTACTTCGTGAACTTCTCAACAACCTTCAACTACAATGCAATGAAGGTGACAAAGTTGTTCGACGGACGTCAGCGTTGGGAAATGTCCAATTACCTGACTGCTTACGTTGTAGGAAAGGCTCCTGCTTTCTATCTGCCATTATATGCTGGCATAAACAAGGAGAATGGTGCTCCGATGTGGTATAAGGCTGGTGACAACCCTGATGTTACTACAAAGAAAGAGACGACAGAGGACTTTAACGAAGCTGCACTCACACAGAATTCGGGTAAGAATCTTTATGCTCCTGTAAATGGTGGTTTCAGCATAGCAGCAGGTTGGAAGGGATTGAGTCTGCAGGCTGACTTCTCTTATGTTCTCGGCAAGTATCTTTACAATAATGATGCAATGTTCTACAATGACCCGAGTATTGGAGGCTATACGACAAACTTGAAAAAGAATACAGCCGATTATTGGTCGGAGGACAATAAGAATGCTAAGTTCCCGAATTGGGAAGAAGGTTACACATTGCAGTTTGATGATAGCATGCTTGAGAATGCTTCATTCCTGCGTTTGAAGAATCTGCAGATTGGCTATCAGCTGCCCAAGTCGCTTCTCGCATGGCAGAATGTATTGAACGATGTTAAGTTTACTGCAACAGCCCGCAATCTCTTTACTGTGACCAACTATGGCGGTATTGACCCTGAGGTTGATGGCAATCTTACACGTGGTATTATTGGTAACTCAAAGCAGTTCCTCTTCGGTATCGAACTTACTTTCTAAAAGAATTAGTGTATAACTTATTATAGACTACAAAAATGAAAATGAACAAATATTTCATCATAGCATTAGGTGTGGGGTTGTCAACCCTCACCTCTTGCCACCTCGATGTTGCTCCAACATCTTATGTAGAAGCAGCAGATGCAAACAATGCCATAAAAACCGACCTTGAGTTGTCGGCTATGCGTAATGGTATTTATTCTTCATTCCGTTCGACATTCTATGGTGTCAACAGTCAGCCGTCGGAGGTTATGTGCGATGGATTTAATGCAGCTATAGGTTATGGCAATAACTACGGCGGAATCCATCGTACCGACATGACATTCACCTCGTCCGACTATGATACAAAGGACTTGTGGGAGTCGATGTACAGTGCCATCAAGGACTACAACATCTTCATCAACTCGGCACAGAACTATGGCAATGCCAATGCTGGCTCCAAGGCCGATGCCGACTTATATGCAGGCGAGGCACTGTGCTTCAGGGCTTACAGCTATATGGAGCTTGTACGTCATTTTGCCAAGGCTTACAATACTGCTACTGCAAGTTCTGACCTTGGTGTGCCATTGGTGCTTGCTTACAACCAGTTGGAGAAACCTCACCGTGCTACTGTTGCTAAGGTGTATGAGCAGATCAAGGCCGACCTTGACCTTGCTGCAAGTTATGGCATTGCTGACAAGCCGGGTGCAAAGCGTTCTGAGTTGGTGACCTCCGATGTCCTGAACATGCTCTATGCACGTTACTATCTTGACACGAAGAACAATGAAAAGGCAGCTGAGTATGCTGAGAAAGTTATCAACTCAGCAGCTGAGTATGTTGTGTCTTCGAATGCTGATGCCATGAAGGCTGAGTATACCAACGACAACGGAACCGAAGCTATCATGCAGCTGCCAGCAAGTATTACCGAAAATGGTTCGGGCACGAATGATTATTACACTAAGGCAAGTAACAATCCTAAGTTGGTATCATTGGGATTCCCTGGTAAAGGCATCTATCTCGCTCCTTATTATCTGCCTTCAGGCAAGTTGGTTGATAGTTATAGTGAATCGGATTTGCGCCTTAATCAGTGGTTTACAAAGAATTATTACGTCATAGAAGTCGGAGGTAAGAAATTTAAGGATGTCTATGCGTTCTCTAAGTATCTTGGTAACCCTGCACTCCGTTCAAGCTCTGTACCTAATGCACGCCAACATGTCAAGCCGTTTATGATTGGCGAGGCTTATCTTATTGCTGCTGAAGCTTACTTCAAGGGCGGTGATGCCGAAAAGGCAAAGCAGGCGCTCAACGCATTGCAGGAGGCACGTCAAGCTACTGTTACAGAGGCTACCGAGGAAAACATCGAGAACGAATGGTTCCGCGAGACTGTTGGCGAAGGTCTGCGTATCAGCTGCCTCAAGCGTTGGGGCAAGGGTTATACAGCACGTTATGCTCAACCGGCTGTTGACGAGAAGAATGCTTGTCTGAAGGGCGACTACTATGAGAAGCGAGCAATGTCTGCCGACGACATCCACTGGGTATGGCCTATCCCTGCATACGAGGTTAAGGTTAACCCGAATCTCGAGAACGAGCAGAACCCTGGCTACTAATACATAAGTAACAGAATATAAATAGACTAAAATAAAGAAAGCGTATATTCCTACCACGCGATTGGCAAGGGATATACGCTTTCTTTATTTGCTATACAAACAATTCGTCGGCAGTGACAACTGAAGTAAAGATGTCGGAATATTCATTATGTACAAGTTCCGTACTACCTATATATGTAAGGTGGAACGTTAGCGAGGGATATTTCTCTTCAAGATATTGCAGACGGGCAGCAAGTGTCTGGGCATAGGATTTTGTCACGGCAAATGGCATGCGATAGAACTTCATCTCACAAACATTTACCACATCGTCGGCACGTTCTATAAGCAGGTCTATCTGCATACCGCCTTGTTCGCCGTCTCGGACTGTGTAAGCCGATTCGTTGGTTGATACACCGCCGATGTTCAATGCATTCTTGATTTGTGAAATATGTCGTAGGCAAACTTCCTCGAATGCAATGCCCCGCCATGCCGATATTTCACTTTCCTTGACATGGCATTGCCAATAATCAGGCTGCGTAATGCGCTTGCTCTCCTTGAAATGCAACCAGAACCAACAGAAGGAATCAATAAGTTTGTAGTGTTCGTCGCGCGATGAAGCTCCAAAGGGAACGTACTTCACAACAAAGTCGCTACCAACAAGTGCCTTTAACATTTTGGTCAGGTCGCCATTAGAGCTAAGTCCGGTTTTCTGCACAATCTCTTTTCGGGTGTATCCTGAATGGCGCGTGCCCAACAGACGCACTATCTTCATACAGTCATCGGCATTGTCGAATATGGAATTGAACAGTCGGTCGAACTCGTCGCCCAACTTGGCGTTGCGTTCAAAGAACAGTGAATCGATGTTCTGCGGCAGACTATAGGCAGCATTGAACATGTTCAAGTAGAACGGAATACCGCCCAATGCCATATAAGCTTGCAGCACATTGTATTTTGACATCTTTATGCCACGGCACTTGAAAAACTCGTCGCACTCCTTCAGTGTGAATGGCGACAATTTCATCTCGCCTGTAAGTCGTCCATACAGTCCACCCTTATTGTTTATTATGTTGTCGAGCATCCATGATGTTGCTGAGCCGCACACCACAAGAAGCAGATTGTGACGGGTGTTGCCCCAACCGTTCCAGAAGGCTTCGAGTGCTGTCAGGAATCCCGAACGCACAGTGTCCATCCATGGCAATTCGTCGATGAATACCACTTGGCGTGTGCCATTGTCGCTGGTCTCCAGAAAGCGTTCGAGCATAAAGAATGCCTCCATCCACGACCGTGGTGGTTGAGCATTCTCCATACCATGACGTAGGAGCGAGAAATAGAAGTTCTGCAACTGGCTTTTCAAGGAAGTCTTACGATGACGGTCGTATGGCGACAATCCCGTGTGATGAAACACCATATTGTCATGGAACACCTCATCCACAAGAAATGTCTTGCCCACACGGCGGCGGCCATAAACGGCAACAAATTCCGCACGCCCACTGTTGTAGTAGCGTCGCAATTCGGCTATTTCCTTTTTGCGTCCTATAATCTCACACATAGTATTCTTATTTTGTTGATATTGCAAATATAACAAAACATCCCCAAATCGCATAACAAAAATGCGTTTATTCCGCCACGAATGGTTTAAAACAACCACATGGAGCGGAATAAACATCATTTTAACTCGAATTTAACAGTTTGCTGCTACAGCTTGCAATTCCCTTACGCAGGCTACGGCGAGGACGCCATAGCCTCCTATATATTTCCGTAGTTGACACTAATCTACTTACTCTGTTGGCGTTGGCAGTAAAAACAATCATCTTTTTTTCGTTATTTGTTTTGCCTTTTGCCTTTTTTAGCGTATTTTTGCATATTCATATATGTGGTAATGTCAATCCGCCACATTAAAAACCTAAGATTATGCAAACAAGATGTCATCTTTCTGTTCTCGCCTTGAAGCAGGCTGAGAAGTATGGCGACCGTGCTGCCTTCACCTACAAGGACTTTGGAGGTACGGCATGGAAGCAGATGAGCTACAACCGCTTTGCCCAGTTGGTGAAGCAAGCATCCAACGCATTGCTCAACCTCGGCGCCAAGCCGCAGGACGCTATCGGTGTGTTCTCGCAGAATACCATACAGTATCTCATCACCGACTTCGGAACCTATGGTGTGCGCGTGATTTCCATCCCGTTCTACGCCACCGCTTCCGAACAGCAGATACAATACATGATAAACGATGCCGGCATACGCTTCCTCTTCGTAGGCGAGCAGGAGCAGTATGACAAGGCTCACCGTATATTCGCTCTGTGCCACACGCTGGAGCGCATCATCATATTCGACCGCTCGGTACGCATATCCACTCACGACCCTGCCGCCCTCTACTTCGACGACTTCCTGAAGCTCGGCGAGGGACTGCCTCGACAGAGCGAGGTGGAGCAACTATACGCACAGGCCAACAACGACGACCTCTGCAACATACTATACACGTCGGGCACAACGGGCGAGTCGAAGGGCGTAATGCTCACATACGGACAGTATGAGGCAGCATTGAAGGCCAACGACGAGGTGGTGCCTCTCAAGGAGAGCGACCGCGTCATCCAGTTCCTGCCCATAACGCACATCTTCGAGCGCGGATGGTCTTACCTTGCATTCTCCGAAGGATGCCACATCATCATCAATACCAATCCGCACGACATCCAGCAGTCAATGCGCGAGACTCATCCTACATGTATGTCGAGCGTGCCACGATTCTGGGAGAAGGTGTATCAGGCAGTGCTTGACAAGATCGACCGTTCGAGCGCAGCCAAGCAACGTCTCTTCCGTCACGCCCTTGAGGTAGGCCGCCGCTACAACATCGACTGCAAGAGCCGCTGCAAGCGTCCGTCGCCTCTGTTGGCTATGGAATATAAGCTCATCGACAAGATGATACTGCGCATTGTGCGCAAGCAGATAGGATTGGAGGACGCACATATCTTCCCGACAGCTGGAGCTACCGTTTCGCCAGCAGTAGAGCGCTTCGTCCATTCGGTAGGCATCAATATGGTTGTGGGCTACGGCCTTACAGAGAGTCTTGCCACCGTTAGTTGCGACCGCGAGAACATGCCGTTCACCATCGGTTCGGTAGGCCGTCCTATCAACGGATTGCAGGTGAAGATAGGCGACAACGACGAGATATTGCTCAAGGGTCCCACCATCACACCGGGCTACTACAAGCGTGACGCTGTCAATAAGGAGGCGTTCACCGAAGATGGATTCTTCCGCACGGGCGATGCCGGATATATCAAGAACGGTGAGCTGTTCCTTACCGACCGCATTAAGGACCTCTTCAAGACATCTAACGGCAAGTACATCGCTCCGCAGATGATTGAGTCGCTGCTGCTCGTAGACAAGTTCATCGATCAGGTGGTAGTGATAGCCAACGAGCGCAAGTTTGTGTCGGCACTCATCGTGCCCGAGTTCCGTCTCGTAGAGGAGTGGGCCAAGGACCACGGCATCGCATTCGAGAACCGCGAGGACCTGTGTGCCAACGCCAAGGTGAACAAGATGATGATGGACCGCATACAGACTCTGCAACAGCAGCTGGCGCACTATGAGCAGATAAAGCGATTCACGCTCATCGCCCACCACTTCTCGATGGAGTCGGGCGAGCTGACCAATACGCTCAAGATACGCCGACCGGTGATTTACAAGAACTTCAAGGAAGTGATAGACAAAATGTACGAAGAATGATAACAGCCGACCAATTGAAGGATTTGCTTGAGCGTGCCGACGCGCTCAATCACTATCTCAACATAGACCAGAAGAAAGTAGAATTTGAGGAAGAACAGCTGCGCACACAGGCACCCGACTTTTGGGAAGACCCCAAGCGTGCCGAGGAGCAGATGAAGAAGGTGAAGGGTCTCGAAAAGTGGATTAAGGGATATGAGCAGGTGCGACGTCTTGCCGACGAGACACAGCTCGCCTTCGACTATCACAAGGAGCAGCTCGTTACCGAAGAGGAGGTTGACGCCGACTATGCCAACGCTATCAAGGCGATAGAAGACCTCGAACTGATGAACATGCTGCGCCAGAAGGAAGACCCTATGGACTGCGTGATGAAGATAAACTCAGGCGCCGGCGGCACCGAGAGCCAGGACTGGGCACAGATGCTCATGCGTATGTATATGCGTTGGGCTGAGG
>ENA-ORPK01000848-ORPK01000848.1-human-gut-metagenome-genome-assembly--contig:-NODE-848-length-26587-cov-3.785316_pt1 | contig 26587 bp, 18 predicted proteins | sample MGYA00242139_ERZ509068 | MGnify/ENA primary metagenome ERZ509068 (study PRJEB26280, sample SAMEA2338687) | human gut metagenome | biome: human gut; feature: human-associated habitat; material: faeces... | reverse complement strand
CACCGACAATGGCGGCGACCTTTATCGCAGGGCATACTACCGCCACGGCTTCATGCGTGCCATTTCAACAGGCAAATGGTACAATCGCAACTACTGTGGCTTCGGTCACACCGATGGTAACGGCAAGCGTGGCTCACGCTTTGACTATGGCCACGGCCGCAGCAATGCCTACGACAATTGCTTCTACCTGTCGACAGGCGGCTTCAAGAGTTCTCCTGATGACTCCTCAAAATATGTCAGCCTAACTGATGACCATACATGCGTAGACACTATTAACCTTGAGGCTCTCACACCACGCATCCAACAAGCTATAAAGAAAGGTAAGGTCACCGAGATGGCCAGCACACTCTCTTCGGCACGTTACCACCTGCCCCAGTCGGCATGGTCGGTAATAGGATACAGTGACCAGGAAGAAAGTGGGGAGGGCGACAATGGACTGGCAAGCTATACCGTTGACGGAAGCGAAGGAACCTACTGGCACTCGCGCTACACTTCAAATCGTCTCAAAACTCACTATCTCGAATTCAAGGCTAACGTTGCCACGCAGATAAAATGCATAAGCCTGTCACAAGGACGCGACAAAACATACCGTGTCAAAACCCTTGATGTATACACATCTGCCGATGGCAAGGAATGGCAACTATACCAAGAGGGACTTGAGGTGCCCGACTCACCTAAACCAATGATAGAAATTCCTGCCGTCACCACTCAATACATCAAACTTGACATACGGGCAGGTTACGGGAGCAATATCGTCATTAATGAAATTCACTTCCGAGGTGAGTATAATACCGAACGCCTGAAGAACATAGTTAAAACATACATCGACAACGCTGGCGAACTGAACTGCTACCGCTCTGAAGACCTGCAGAATCTCGTTGCAGTCTACGACAACGGCAACAATAACGACAACAACAGCCTGGCCGAAGCTCTCAGTAAATTGGCGGCCGAAGGTTCGCCACTGCAATTCAGCACAGTGGCACAGATTGCCAACACTGGTATCAGACGCAGTTACGTCCTACGCAACAAAAAAGGACACGGTACACTTGCTGTAGATACTACCGGCACAGAACCATGTCTCGTGTTGCGCAACGCCACCATCCAAACCGCCAACGAAAACAGCAAGATAAGAATGCCTGCATCCGACATGCTTAACAACTGGAGTTTTATTCGCAACGAAAAGTACAAGACTTTCTATATTTACAATCTCGGCTCTGGACTCTACCTCGACCTCACCAACACCAAGACCTTTCTAAGCCGTGAACCCGTCAACATCGGTTACAGCACCATGTTGAGCCTTGCCGTATGTGTGGGCAACAGTGGAACGGCAATCTTGTCTGCCAAAGCTTCATCAGACAAACCGTTCACACTTGGCCGGCGTGATGACAACTGCATGTTTGAAATTCTTGACAACCAGCTCTACACTCCACGACAGGAATGGGCAGACAGTCTTCTGTCTGCTGCCTGCAAACGCGACAAATTCGAGACCTACAAAGCTATGGTCCCCCGCATTCTCGCCTTGCCAGAAGGATATGTAGGCAGCTTGGCCGACAAAACACAGAGGTCAGACCTTGCTACCCTTTACGACAACGGAAACATAGACTTCACGCAAGCCGAAGATCTCTTTACCGCCATTGACAGCCTCAGCCGCATAGAGTTCAAACCCGAAGAAACCCTCTATCGCATCACTCCATCGGCTGACAGTCCTACATTCCTGACAGTTGACAACGATGGCATCTACTCCAAAACCGCCACCGACAAGCCGAACCAGATATGGAGGTTTCAAAAAATTCACGATAGCTACAGCCCACAATCACAGGGCGTTGCCGTCGGCACTCTGAGCGACAAGACCGATGCACTAATCGGCATTGCAAACAAGGCACAAGCCATGCCGCTGCAACTCGCCACTGACGACAAAGTGAATTTCCGCTTCTGCAACGCCACAAACGGCCCTACCGCCATGGCAAACAACGTGTCACCAGTAAAGACGGCCAGTTATAACGACAACACCACTTGGCTGCTCGAACCATACAACCAAATAACCGTGTCTCTTAATGCACATGGCATTTCTGGAGCATTCTACGACTTTGACGTTCAAATTCCCGAAGACCTTGAGGCCTTTATCGTAACCAAGGCCACTAACACCGAGGTCTCCCTACAAAAAGTGGAAGGCTTGCTTCCTGCCCACACTCCCGCCGTTCTGCGTGGCAAGATTAACGGCAATTATACTCTGCAAGCCTCGGCCAGACAATCAAAGCCTCTTGACAGCCCACTGCTCAAAGGTACGCTGCTGAAAGCAAGCTTAAGTAAAACGAAGTCTGTATACACCATCATGGTTAAATCAGGCAAGCCGAGCCTGTCGCTCAACCTGGGACGTACCATAAACGCCAATCAGTGTTATGTACCCGTTGCCACACTTGAAGACTCCGGCATCACCGCAACCACAATACCACTTGACTTCGATGGAGCATTAGATGGTATAAAAACCGATGTCCAGACAGTGACCGACACTGACGCTCCTGTCTACGACCTCAACGGTCGCATGACAGAAACCGTCACGAAGGGCATTTATATTCAAGACGGACGTAAATTCAAAAAATAGCACCCTTTCCAAATAAAAGCTCAAAAATAAGGTCGCACAATCAATCTGATGTGCGACTTTATTTGTTTTATGCATTATTTTTTCAATAATTAATATTAAATTTGTAGCTCACAATAATTTTTTTTAAACAAATGGAGAAAATATTAAATGTATTTTGGCTTGTTCCCATAGCATCGATTGTTGCTTTGGGAATGGCTCTTTATTTCTTCTTGCAAATGAAGAAGGAAGACGAGGGAACACCTCGTATGCGAGAGATTGCCGAACACGTTCGCAAGGGTGCTATGGCCTATCTCAAACAACAGTACAAGGTCGTTACCATCGTATTCATTGTACTTGCAATAATTTTTGCCGTTATGGCGTATGGCTTCCACATGCAAAACCCATGGGTGCCGTTTGCATTCCTTACGGGCGGTTTGTTCTCTGGACTTGCAGGCTTCTTCGGCATGAAGACCGCCACCTACGCTTCTGCCCGCACTGCCAATGCCGCACGCAACAGTCTTGACGCTGGTCTGCGCATAGCTTTCCGTTCGGGTGCAGTAATGGGTTTGACCGTTGTAGGCCTTGGCCTGCTCGACATTGCCCTTTGGTATATCATTCTTAATGCAGCAGGTGTAAACAGCCTTGTCACTATCACCACAACAATGCTTACCTTTGGCATGGGAGCGTCTACCCAGGCGCTGTTTGCCCGTGTTGGTGGAGGAATCTATACCAAAGCTGCTGACGTAGGTGCAGACATCGTGGGTAAAGTAGAAGCCGACATCCCTGAAGATGACCCGCGCAACCCAGCAACCATTGCTGACAACGTGGGTGACAACGTGGGCGATGTTGCAGGCATGGGAGCCGACCTCTACGAAAGCTATTGCGGCTCTATTCTCTCTACTGCCGCTCTGGGCGCCACTGCCTTTGTAGCAATGCCCGAGATGCAGATTAAGTCTGTCATCGCACCTATGATAATCGCCGCTGCAGGCATCTTCCTGTCTCTGTTCGGCATCTTCCTCGTGCGTACCAAAGAGGGTGCCACAATGAAGGAACTGTTGCGCTCGTTAGGTCTTGGCACCAATATCAGCGCTGCTCTCATAGCTGTTGCCAGCTTTGCAATACTATACTTGCTCCAGATTGACAACTGGATAGGCATCTCGTTCTCTGTCATCACAGGTCTGCTTGCTGGTGTAATCATCGGACAGGCCACAGAATATTACACCTCGCATTCCTATAAGCCCACGCAAAAGATTTCAGAGGCTTCAACCACTGGAGCCGCCACCGTTATCATCAAAGGTGTGGGCACCGGTATGATTTCAACTATGGTGCCAGTAGTCACTATCTCTGTGGCTATTATGCTCAGCTACCTCTGCGCAAACGGTTTCAACCTTGAAATGACAGCCGCCAACCTCTCCAAAGGTCTTTACGGAGTAGGCATTGCAGCCGTTGGTATGCTCTCCACACTGGGCATCACACTTGCCACTGACGCCTATGGTCCTATTGCCGACAATGCTGGTGGCAATGCCGAGATGAGCGAGCTTGGTCCTGAAGTGCGCAAGCGTACCGATGCACTCGACGCTCTGGGTAACACTACAGCAGCCACAGGTAAGGGTTTTGCCATCGGTTCCGCCGCACTTACAGCTCTCGCCCTTTTGGCTTCCTACATTGAAGAGATTAAGGAGGCAGTATCACGCATGGCCGAAGCCGGCAACACTCACATGAGCGAAGTGCTGACACAGATTCAAGACATTCCGGCATTCATGAACTATTTCCAGGTTAACCTGATGAACCCCAAAGTAATTGTAGGTGTGTTCATCGGAGCCATGGCAGCATTCCTTTTCAGTGGTATCACAATGGGTGCTGTTGGCCGTGCCGCCGAAGACATGGTACAAGAGGTGCGTCGTCAGTTCCGTGAGATAAAGGGAATCCTTGAAGGCAAGGCAACACCCGACTATGGCCGTTGTGTAGAAATATCCACACGCTCGGCTCAGCGCGAGATGATCTTCCCTTCACTGCTTGCCATTATCATTCCAATTGTCGTAGGACTACTGCTTGGCGTTGCAGGTGTGCTTGGCCTGCTTGTAGGTGGTTTGGCTGGTGGTTTCACTCTCGCTATCTTTATGAGCAACTCGGGTGGCGCCTGGGACAACGCTAAAAAGATGGTTGAAGAAGGTAATTTCGGTGGCAAAGGTTCAGACTGCCACAAGGCCACTATCGTTGGTGACACCGTAGGCGACCCATTCAAGGACACATCTGGTCCCTCACTCAACATTCTTATCAAACTCATGTCTATGGTAAGCATTGTTATGGCAGGACTCACCGTGGCATTTATCTGATACTAACAATACGAACAACGTCGGTCATGGCCTGACTTTGACCGCCATCAAAAGAAAAGCCCTTGGCTCTTTTCTTGCTGTGCAAGAGAGCCAAGGGCTTTTCTTTTGGTATTACTGATTCTTTGTATGTAAACAGAGCCGTTACTCAAGGACGTGATACAAAAAAAAAGGAAAAGTCCGTCCCATGTTTCACAACACGAAGACAGACCTTAACCATCTAACTACAAAAACAGCTTCACTGACATCAAGACCATCGCGGCTTTAATGCCAGTCTGCATCACTGTTCAGAGCAATACACAATAAACTTGTTATATCGGTTTAACCCAAATTGGCCATTAGAGCTTACTCTCGTTCCAAAACGCCAAGAATGTCAGATTCTGTCTACCTGCCTGACTAATAGCAACAGGCAATTGCTTGAACAAAAAACTAACATGCAGAATCCCCCTTGGACAGCAGAACACAACAAGCCATACCTCAAGAACTATCTCTACGGCCTAATAGCCTATTTGGGGTTAATACATGGAGCCGATTTTAAAACCACATCGCAATGCGGCTACACTCGGTCTTGTTGTCACACAAGTCCTTTATATTCAGTCGCCACAAACCATGCACATTGCAATAGGCATAGACCGCAATAGGCTTGCCCGTAAAGCGGAATACTACCTTAGGGTCGTCGCCGGCCTTCAAGTGACGCACAGCAAAACCCTCTGTAGTCTGCAGGCACACAAATTCAATTAGATGATTAGAAACCATCGGATGAAGTGTGGCACCTACGGCAACTGTCATTTCGCTGGAAGAAATCCGATTCACTACGGGCACATGCTTCTCTTTGCCCTCATCGGCCGACTTTGCAACAAGCTCGGTCATTTCCTCACCACAACATACAGGAGTCACACCGCTGGCAATCAGCATCATCACAAGATTACCACATGTTTCACAAGAGAAAAATCTATCTTCCATAACCATTAGATTTAAAAAATTAAACAAATTATAAAAACTGTCTCATGGCACTCACCTGCGCTCTATATTATGTATGTTCGAAAATGAACTTTTTCCTTTCTAATGCAAAAGTAGTGCATTGAATGGCCATTTTTCAGAACATTTGTCGCTTTTTACTTATAATAGCTATCATTTTTAGTTATAGCGTGCAGATTTTGGCAATATTCCCAAACCTTTTCTTGCAGTTTCACAACTATTTTCATAAATTTGCCAATACAGAAACAACATTTACATCAGAAAGGGCAGTATATGGAACTTAGACAACTCAAATATTTTGTTACAGTTGCTGAAACAAAAAGCTTTTCAACGGCAGCAAAGCGACTCTACGTATCGCAGAGTGCCCTCTCACAACAGATAAAATTGCTGGAAGAAGAGCTGACGGTGAAGCTCTTCACACGAGGCAGTCGCAACGTTACCCTCACCGAAAGTGGAACAGAACTGCTGCCATTAGCCAACAATATCCTTCAGAACATCGTAGCCTGCCGCGAACGGATAAACAGCCTCAAGCAACTTATGCATGGCGAACTCAATATCGGAGTCGCCTTTACACTGGAACCATGCATCAGAGAAACAATGCTTGGCTTCATGAAAAAGCACCCCGACATAAGGGTTAACGCATATTACAAGAATGCATCAGAACTCCTCCACGACCTACGCACCAACAAAATAGACATGATGTTTTCGTTCATGCCCACCGAGCCACACAACTTCATTGAGTCCGTTCCACTGGTTTCACACCGCCTCATAGCAGCAATGAGACGCTCGCACCCGTTGGCATCTAAACCGTTTATCACCCTTGATGACCTCAAGCACCAGCGCATCATCATGCCCGACACAGGACTCAACGAGCACGACACCATCGGCTACTATCTGCAGGCGGAAATAAAAGGGGTACACATCTGCTCACATGTAAACAACGCCTATGCCATTCTCAACATGCTGCAAGAATCAAACTGTATCAGCGTGTTGACCCACAGCACAATTCTGAGCAATCCCAACATTTGCGGAGTGCCTATAGAAAAGGTTGACAAACCTATCTGCAGCTATGTACACTTCAACCGCCATGCGCCGCGCAAACATTGTGCCAACGCCTTTATTGAGGACTTTCGCAACTCCAACGCATACTACATCATCCAGCACACATAGCCCCCACACACACAACACATCCCGATGCAATCTGGCTTTTTCGCCCGAACATATCAATATACGCATGCAAAAAGCTGATTAATCAAAAAGAATTATTAATTTTGCATCATTCATACTTTTTCTTCTTACGTTCTATCCGTTAAAAAACACCTCATTGCATGAAACAAGCAATCCTTTTTATTTCCTTGATGGCAACCATGTTCATGACCTCGTGTGTCAACAACAAAGAGATGATTTATCTTCAGGGAGCAGACACTCTCTATGCCAAGTCTGTTGCCATCAACAAGAACTTCCAACTGCTGATACAATGCGATGACCAGTTGGCCATTACCATTTCCTCCCGCGACAAAGCGCTGCTTGACCAGTATAACAACAACATCCTTGTAGGTTCTGGCAACAGCCCCGCATCGTCATCACAAAGCATCACTACCTCGGGAGTGTGCTACTTCTATGTTTACCAAGACGGCACGATTGACTTTCCTATTGTAGGCAAAATAAAAGCGGCAGGACTCACACCAGAACAACTGTCGGCAGAAATTCAGACAAGACTTCAACAAGACGTAAAAGACGTGCAGGTTTCAACAAAAATCATGAGTTTCAAAATAACCGTGCTTGGCGATGTTCAGAGTCCTGGAACACAAAGCTACACCGGACAACGCCTCACCATTCTTGAAGCCTTGGGACGCGCAGGCGACCTTAACAACAGCGCCATCCGCACCAACATCCTTGTATTGAGAGAAGAAAACGGCAAACGCACCACCTACAAGATAGACCTCACAAACCCACAGTCTGTCTTTAGTTCACCAGCATACTATATGCAACAGAACGACCTCGTAATCGTGGAAGGCAACAAATCCGTCAAAGTGAAAGGAAGCACCTCATACACCTACCTCACTGTCACCGGAACCTTGGTAAGTATGGTGGCTTCCGTAATCTCACTAATCATTGCTCTAACCAACTAAAGCCACACAAATGTCACAACTGAAAGAAAATCCCACTACAGGCGAATACGACAACACAAAAAAAGAGGAAAACCAGACCGCCAATATGCTTGGCACGATAATGTTCTGCATTACCGTGTTGCGAAAAAACTGGCGTTGGTTCGCCCTGAGTGCCATTGTCTGTCTGGGACTGGCATATCTCTACACTAAGCGCCAGCCGCGCGCATACAACCAGTCCGCAACCATCCTTATAAAAGAAGGAGACACCAAAAACAACCGGTCAAGAGCATTCAACTCCTTACAGGACATCGGTGGCATACAAACCACCGACAATCTTAAAGACGAAATCTTCATTCTCACCTCGCGGCGACTTATGGGCGTCGTTGTTGACCAACTCAAACTCAACATCTCCTACTCCGTATCACAAAATCTCACACCCGTCACCCTTTTTGAGAACAGCCCGATTGTTGCAGAATTCCTTGAACAGAAAACAGAGCCGTTCACCTTTGATGCAGAAATTAAAGGCAGCAAAATACTCATCAAAAACGCACGCATTAGGGGCAATAAAACCGGATTTGAGAAAACTGTGACATTCGATGAACCGGTCAAGACACCTGGTGGCATTCTGCTACTGAAAAAAACAAAATATCTTAAGGAGTTCAATAACAAAACAATACGTATAACACGCACTTCCCGCGAAAATGCCATCAACTATTTCAGGGGTTGCATCAGTGCTTCTGAAAACAACAAAGAAGCTAATCTTATCACCATTGTCTGCCACGACATGAACAACAAAAGAGCCAACAGAATTCTAAACTGCCTTCTGGAAGCCTACAAAACAGACATCGTTGATGCCAAAAACACTGTAGCCAACAACACGGCCAAATTCATTGAAGAGCGCATCAAACTCATCGGCAAGCAACTCAGCGATGTAGAAAAAGAGCTTGTAAACTTCAAGCAGTCAAGTAATCTGCTTGACTTCAACCTTAACGTGTCAAACTACCTTACCGAGAGTTCCACTTCACACCAGACTCTTCTGGAACTTGAAACAAGACAAGCTGTGGTTACGTCGCTACGTGACTTCATCTATGCCCACGCTGCCTCTGAGGGCAAACTCATTCCTGTATTGGGAGCACTGGGCAACGCCAATATGGAGCAGCAGATTAACGAATACAACGCCCTTATGGTTGAACGAAACAACCTGCTCATAAACTCTTCGCCCACAGCCAATGCAATAGTAGAACGCGACCGTGTCTTGGCAGCCATGCGCGCCAACATCTGCGCTGGCATCGACAGCTATGTCAACTCCATCAAAATTCAAGTCAACAAGGCGCGCAACTCCGATGATGCACTACGGTCAGCCATGACAACTGCACCGCAATCTGAAATCAAAACTCTTGACATAACACGCCAGCAGAAAATCAAAGAGGCACTCTACACCTATCTGCTCAACAAACGTGAAGAAACAGCACTGCAGCTGGCCATCAACGAAGCCAACATACGCATTGTGGAATATCCTTACGGATCTGGTAACCCCGTATCGCCTCACACCAGTAGGATTCTGCTCATCGCCTTTGCAATAGGTCTGCTTATTCCCGCAGGAATTTTCTGGTTCCTAATCACAATGGACAAAACCGTTCACGGGCGCAAAGACATCGAAGACGAACTCTCTGCTCCTATACTTGGCGACATTCCACGTTGGGACGACGACAAAAACGAAAACAAGTTCCTCACCCACGCCGATGACGGCAAGACCATTTCAGAGGCGTTCCGTGTGTTGCGCTACAACCTCAACATGGTAATGCAAGAAGGTGTGGTGGTCGTCACATCGTCAACTCCCTCACAGGGCAAGAGCTTCGTTTCGCGCAATCTTGCTTATATTCTTAGCGTCAGTGGAGCAAAAACAATGCTTATTGATGCCGACATACGCAAGAGCTCCGTTTCACAGGTTCTCAGCCTGCATCACACCAACTACGGATTAACCACATACCTTGCCAACCAGTGCGACATAGACGATATAATAGTTAAAGGCATTTCAAAAGGACTTGACATTATACCTGCCGGTGTGCGCCGCCCACCCAACCCTGCTGAACTGCTGATGAGTGAACGCTTCGATGAGCTGATACACAGACTCAGCAACGACTATGGCTACAAATACATCATCATCGACACCACCCCGTCAATCAACGTTGCCGACTCTGGCATCGTGAACCGTGTGGCAGACATCTCACTCTACGTAATTCGTGTGGGTGTTGAAGACCGCCGCTTCCTTTCCGACCTCGAGAAACTGTACAAGGAAGGCAAGTTCCGCAACATGCACGTTGTCGTCAACGATTCCAATGCCAAGAGCCTTGACAGTTCTGGCTATGGATACGGCTACGGTTACGGATATGGATACGGCTACGGTTACGGATATGGTTACGGTTACGGTTACGGATATGGATCTGAGAAAAAACAGAAGCACCGTACCAAACTGGGCGTACTTATAGAGAAATTCTTGAGCATACGCAAATAGCGCGACATATCATGCCTTAACACTACTACCATTTAGGTACCATCTACAATATCTTGTTAAACACGAACGCCCCCGGAAAGCATGCTTTCCGGGGGCGTTCGTGTTTAATCCAAATCGGTCATTCGGTCGTAACTGACCGATTTGGGTTTAAAGTTAGTCAGCAAAGCGGTATTTCAAAAGATACCAGATGGCCTTTAGTCCGTCCTTTGCACGTATCTTCTTGCCCTGTGTCATGGTTCGGGGATAATAGCTGATGGGAATCTCCTGTATTTTGATGCCACGTCGGCAGACCTTAGCAGTCACCTCTGGGCAAAATTCAAACCCTTTGCAGCGTAACGTGACAGATTTGAGCAATGGCGTCCGAAACATCTTGTAACATGTCGGCTCGTCAGTGATATGCTGCCCGTAAAGCACGTTGGTAAGCCACGAAAGCAGCCTGGTGCCGTAATAAAACGAACGATAGTGCGACTGCACGTGGCTTTTGTTCAGAAATCTTGAACCATATAACACCTCCAGATTGTCACCCACCATTTTTTTCAACATTAGGGCAATGTCGTTAGGGTCAAGCTCTTCATCGCTATCCTGTATCACAACAATGTCCCCTGTCAGTTCCTTTATGGCAGTACGTATTGCCATGCCTTTTCCTTGGTTGACATGGTGGCAAAGAAGCCTCACGTTATGTGAGGGGTTTTGCTCTATGTATTTCCGGGCATATTCTGCCGTATTGTCGGTCGATCCATCATCAACAACAATTATCTCCTTCCCAAAGTTATAAGGAAGCGCTACCTTATGCACCTTTCTGAGGACTGCACCAAGGTTTGCCCCCTCATTGTAAGACGGAATAATGATGGAAAGAGTCTGGTTCATTACTATCATTGATTGGTTTATACTGTTATGGCACAATCCAGCCCTGTGGCTAACACATTCCAGAGGACAGTGTCAGGGTAAGGGGCAACAAGGTCTATCCGCACATGCGACACGGGGTGTTCAAACCCTATTCTCCACGAATGAAGAGAAATGCTGCCGTCTGGATTGCTACGCTGCGCCCCATATTTCAAGTCACCCTTAATAGGACAACCTATCGAGGCAAGCTGACATCTTATCTGGTGGTGACGCCCGGTCAGCAGTCTCACTGCCAGCAGATGGTATTTATCAGACGATGCAAGAAGTCTGTAACGAAGTTTTGCCTCCTTGGCTCCAGAGGTGTCGGGGCGGCAAACAAAAGACTTGTTGAGCCTCTCGTTGCGTGTCAGCCACGACACTATCTCCCCCTCGTCCTCCTGCGGTTTTCGACCAACAATGGCAAGATAGGTCTTTTCTACCTTTCCTTGACAAAACATTTGGTTGAGGCGCGACAACGCCTTGCTGGTACGAGCAAAGACGACAAGACCGCTCACAGGCCTGTCCAACCGGTGGGTAACACCCAGAAACACATTGCCAGGCTTGGCATATTTCGTCTTGATATAATCTTTGACAAATTCGCCAAGTGGCCTGTCACCCGTCTTGTCGCCTTGCACAATCTCGCCCGAAGCCTTGTTGACAATTATTATATGGTTGTCTTCGTAGAGTACTTGCATTGAATTGTTTTGGAATACTCTTATGCCCCCTAAACCCTGCCAGTCTGTAAGCAAACAGGTTTTATAACGTGCCAGAAATAATCTACAACTGGTTGCCGGACCAATAATAACTATCTGGCAAGGACTAAGAGAAGCCCCTACTACATGTTCATACCGCCGTCAACCTGGATAACTTGTCCAGTTACATAGCTTGAAAGGTCTGAAGCAAGGTAAACCGCCGTGTTGGCAATATCCTCCACTTGTCCACCGCGTCGAAGAGGAATGCTCTTGATCCACTCCTTGCGGATATCCTCTGGCAAAGCTGCGGTCATGGCTGTCTCGATAAAGCCAGGGGCAATGGCGTTTGCACGCACCCCGCGCGAGCCAAGCTCCTGGGCGATGCTCTTAGCCAGTGCGATAAGACCAGCCTTTGATGCGGCATAGTTGCATTGGCCGGCATTGCCGTGAACACCTACAACAGAAGCCATATTGATGATGCTGCCATTGCGCTGACGCATCATGATTGGCGTACATGCATGAATAAAGTTGAATGCCGACTTAAGGTTCACGGCAATCACCGCATCCCACTGAGCCTCGCTCATGCGCATCATCAATCCGTCTTTGGTGATGCCAGCATTGTTAACAAGAATATCGATTGAACCAAATTCTTCCTTCACTTTGTTTACTACTTCTTCGGTCTGTGCAAAGTCTGCGGCATTAGATGCATAGCCTACGCATTTTACACCGAGGGCAGAAATCTCTGCTTCTGTTGCCTTACCGTTTTCATCAATAACAAGGTCTGTAAACGCCACGTTTGCTCCTTCTTGTGCAAATTTCAGGGCAATGGCCTTGCCGATGCCGCGAGCCGCACCTGTAACGAGGGCGGTCTTTCCTGTTAATAGTCCCATAATAATTTTATTTGTATTATATAATTAAGTTTTTCTTGTTTGAAGTTAAACGCCCTTAGGTCCACTTACACCGTCCGCTGCTAAATATCCCAGACTTAACCTTGGCGAAAAGCCTACTCCTCAATGAACTTTGTCACATCCCACTGCTTCATGGTGTTGATGCCAAGCATACGCTTAACCATGTTGACCACAATAGGGCGACTCTCATCAAGCGTCATACCATTGCCCAACCGCCCATAGACATAAGGAACCTCAAGTCCCTTGATACAATAGTGTATCACGTCTGCCACAAGATCTATGCTCTCAACGTGAAACTGACCCGTCTCGCATCCCTCCTGTATCACCCTGCGATACAACTCAAGCTCCTCGTGGTCAAAGGCTTTTCTGACCTTCTCTACCATCCAGATGTTACGGAAAAATTCTGCTCTGAGCGAACCGTTGCGCACCACTGTTTCCTTTACAGCGTTGAGGTGTGTATAAATCAAAGTTGCCACCTTAAGTTCTGGGTCAATGTCACGCGAAGCAACTTCATCCATCTTGTCCGACAAACGTTCAATCTCCGTCTCTATCACCGCAGAATAGATTTCCTCCTTATTAGAAAAATAGACATACAGCGTGCGGCGGGAAATCCCCGATTCATTGGCTATATCATTCATTGTTGTGCCATTAAGCCCTTTCTGTGCAAACAATTTGCGCGCAACGTCAATAAGAAGCGCTTTCTTTTTAGATGTTGACATATGGTATTTACTCTTGTTTTCGTTTCGTGCCAAACTGTCGTGCTGGCCATTTTTGTAGATTTTCCGCAATATGAATGCTTAAAACGCACTTACGCCAACCACGATAATTGCACCCATTCTTCTTGCTGTGCAAAATTAAACATTTCTATTTAATAACAGACACTATTCAACAAAAAACTATTACGCAACAACCCTCCTCCATGGCAATCAGTCGGGTAAAAGGCTTGTCTTGGCAGTAGTTACCTACAATTTTGCGGAATGCTTCCGAAGTACACGTAAACGTGCCTCGGAAGCATCCCGCAAAATTGTAAGGGCTGCAGAACTCACAGACCCGTGGCGTAAACAAGACAGACTGTCGCAGACTAATGATGCCTGTCCGAAACGCCTATACTAACGGAGTCAATCCGTCATCTTACCATAACTTTTACTCCATTGACAACATACACGCCCGGTTCGAATGGGATATAATGAACTCCCTCTACGAAATCGTTAAGCACGCATTGTCCTGCCACATTGTATATGCGGACATTTTCCTTCTTGTCAATCACAAGACGTATCGCGCCTGACACGCCCGAATACTTACCTTCTTTGCCTGCCTTGACTGCATCGTAGATATGTGTAAGTCCGTCACCGTCAAGTTCTTCTTGCTCTGGTGATGTCGTGTCAAAATCAAGAGTGAAAACACCTTTTGACAGACCCCAGGCGTCACCATCAGGGCCAAAGCCTATACGGTTGAGGTCGTTTCCGTTGCCTGAACGGTCTACAACACTACCACCGTTTTGGTTGAAGTCATAGTATGCCACCAGACCATTGGAACCCACAAGGTCAGTAGGATTGTTCAAGGGGGCGTTGATAAAGCCTTTCATCACAGAAAGCGACTGGCATTTGCTCCATATGCGAAGCTCGTCAAGTTGACCACCGAACGAATTCTCACCTCCTGCAATTATCAGCTTACCCCAGTTCTTTGTTGATGTACCAATACGCGATGACGATGTGGCGATAAGCTCACCGTTGCGATAGAACTTCACCGTGCCGAAAGTAAAGGTCAAAGCATAGTGCTGCCATTCTCCGGCTACTACATAGCCGTTGCCAGAGCTGCAGCTCTTGCCGCCAACCTCCACCGTCATGTTGCCCTCATAGTCTGTAGTGATGGCAATCTGGCCGTTTGAGGTAGACATGTTGAGAGCACCAGTCATCTGGCTGGGGTTCATCCACCATTCTATGGTAAACGCTTTCGTTCCCTCAGCAAAGATATCAGAAACAGAAACAAGCTGCTGACCACCGGTAAAGTTGAGCGCATTGCGGCTATCAGCGTTTGCCACAATAAACTTCTGCTCCTCGGTCTTCGTCGCAGTACCCACATCATTGCCAGCCTCAAGCGTTACAGAGTAGATGCCTGGGTGCTTGGGAGTGAACGAAGAATTCTGTCCGTTTACAATAGTGGCGTGTTTACCGTTGGTTACTGTCCACTTCCAAGAGTCTGGACCATGACGTGTGTTGTCAATAAGGTATGTTGTCTCACCAAGGTAGATAAAGTTGGGGTCTACAGAGAAAGCCACGGCAGGAACAGTGTGTGACACCGTGACATATTTTGTCATCTGGTCTGTACCTCCTGCATTGGTAACCGTCAGCGTGATGGGGTATACACCCGTGTTGCTGTAGCTTACGAGGGCATTCACGCTGTTTATCTCCTCATTGTCGGCACCTGGCAATGACCATTTGCACACACAGTTGGCACCCTGCGACTTGTTGGCAAGACTGAACATCTCGCCCTCAGCGAGAGTGTCTACTGCAATGTCGAAGTCTGCCTTTGGCGCTTCGGGGTTAACCACCGTAACGGTACCGGTAAACTCAGCCGTCTTACCGTTTTTGTCTTCAACCTTCAGGGTTATTTCATATGAACCCGCTTTGCTGAAAGTAAAGTACGGATTAACTACCGAACTGCGACCATCGGCAAGGTCTTTGACCGACCAATCCCACTTGACGGTGTTGAGCGAAGACTCCGACTTGAACTGCACAGGCTCTCCCGCATAGATAACGTCCTCCTGGCAGGCGAAGCCAACAGTATTCTGCACATTGGCACCTGTCAACAGAGTCTCGTCATCAGCAGATGTCGCATTTTCAAGCAGGGCATCATGACCCGAAGCCAAATCCTTGAGATAAAGTGCACCGTCGGCCTCATAGGTGGTCATCGGATAGTACACCAACAGTTCTGGCTGTGCCGATGGGCAGCCGATGTCGGTTCTCATATTGGTAAAGACTTCTCTCTGGGTACGCGCACCCGACCAAATGCGAAACTCGTCAATCTCCGCATCCATAAGGCCGTCGGCGGTGCCAATATTGAACTGCTCCATTGCAGGCAGTCCGCTGAATGATGCTGATGTCATCGAGCCTTTCTTCATTCCGTTGACATAAACCGTAATAACATTGTTGTCAATCACCACTGCCACATGATACCACTTACCAACCTTAATGGTGTTGGATGCCGTACCAATGCGATTGGAAGAGTTCCAGCCACAAAGAATCTGGCCGCTCTTGTTGAAACCAAGCAAAAACGAACCCCATTTGCCGCCAATCTGGTCACAGCTGCTACCAAGGCTGTTGGGTTTTATCCAAAACTCAATGGTTGCCTGCGACAGTTTCTCGGTCATCACATCTGGCACCACCACTGACGCATTACTAAGCTTCAGAGTGCGGTTATTGCCCTCAGGCGAATAAACCGCCGAGTTGCGGGCAGGCTGGCTCTTTTGTGAAACCAACATGTAGTCTTTGTATCCGTATGCCGTAGCCACATAATAAGTGGCATTCTCATCGTCAACTGTATACGAGTGGCTGAAATTAGGAACTTCTGCCACCTTTTCGTTTCCTTTATAGATATAATAGCGGGCAATGTCATAACTTGACGGCTTCGGGGCATTCCATGTCAACTTGTTACCCGACAGACTGGCGTTGACAGGAGCATATACCTGACGGCCTGCCACCGTTACTGACACGATGGTAGTTTTGCCATTGTTAAGAACGGCTACCGTATCAATACGGGCAGGGATTTCCAACCCCTCGGCCTCAACACTATAGTCCATCAGAGACACCTTGTAGATGTGACCCTCGCCGACAGCAGTAGCACGCGACTTGATGACAAAGAAATATTTCAACGGTTTGGACATGTCACAATTCTCGCTGAGGTCTGTCACGTCATATCCAAACTCTATTGGTTCATAGTTAAACGTATAACGCCACTTTCCAAGCATAGGTACTTCGGGAGCAGGACTCAACTTCTTTCCGTCACCAGCATAGTTGAAAAATGGCATCACCTCAACAGCCTCTGGCTCAACAGCCGAAGTATCGGTTGCCACACCTGCCGAAAAGCACAACTCGGAACGACGGCTGTAGTCCATCACAATCTTGAGAACACGCTTGGGCTCATAGCCCTTGCGCCATGTATAGTGACCCGAATTCCACGGCAACACGTTTGTGCCTATAGCGACACTGAACTTGTAGGGGCAGTAGATGAAACCCTTGTTGCACCAACCGGCACCCCATGAGTTACAGATAATCCAAGCACCCTTCTCGTCCTTGCCTTCCTCTCCGTAAACTCCGTTTGAGTCAAGGTCAAACTCTATGCGGTCATCATAACCCACAATGGTCAGAGCATGGTCATAGTTCTTACCCCAACTGCTCACACAGTACATGCCAGCCACACCAATCTCCCTGTTGGTGGCAGTAGATGGTATCTTGCCCCATTGGCCACCGCTGGCGACACCGATGCCCGACAGACCGCCGGCATAGAACGACTCGTCGCCCCAGTGGTTCCACAACCACTGCTTGAGCTCTTCACGTCCCACCTCAGTAGCCTGACTCTGCGAGCAGAATGTGTCGCCGCCAAGCGTGCGGTTAAACATCGCCCTGTACCATTTGTCATAACCCTGCATAAAGCCGTACCATGAACTCTCCGTGTCTTGATTACCAAACAGCGCACTATATGTGCGGCCGCCATAATCCGTTACATTCGGCACACCATGCCTGTTCATTATGTCATATTTGTCTATTCCAGAGTAAGTATGAAGCCAGGTGAAGTGGGTAGGCAACTGGTTTTCGGGATAAGAAGCATCCGTGTTGCGGTAGGCGTTCATGTCGTATGTCATGCTGTAGCCCACTGCAGCCGCCGAACCGCACGACCCACCGTCTTGATTGAACACAGGTGGATAGTACTTGGTCAGAGCATTGTTCACATGATCGGGCCTCGTTTTGCCGTATGTTGCACTACGAGCCGTTCCTGCTGCGGCAGATTTGGTTGAAGGAGAACCTTTCACTCCATCTCTTCCCGCAAAAGGCTTGGCGTCAGGATATTTTTTGTAGTCCACATTAATGTCCTGCGCTGCCACACCGCCAGCCAACAGCAATCCTGCTGCCGACAAAAGCAAATTTCTAAGTTTAATTTTCATATTTATTATATCTTTTCGTGTGTTTTTGGATAAATATTACTCCGTGTAAGATGCAAAAATAAACAATCTTTTCCGAACTCCACATATTCTAAACCTTATTTCATATTAAAAAGGCTACCTTTGCATTACAAAAATGAATATATGCAACCAACACTCCCTTTTCTGCAAGAAAAATTCAATTACTTCAACCACCTCTGCTTTAACGGAGAGCTGCCCACCCCCGTCATACGGCTTACCAAAGCACGCACCTTTGGAGGCAAACTTACATGGACTGCCAAAAAAGGATTGTTTAAAAAAGGTTGGCATTCACCCGTCATCTCTATCAGCACTTTCTTTGACATTCCCGAAAACGAAATAGAAGACATCCTGCTGCACGAAATGATACACTTCTGCATTCTTGTCAGAAAAATCAAAGACACCTCTCCCCACGGAAAAGAGTTCCGCAACATGATGGAACAAATCAACCTCCGCCACGGCCGCCACATCACCGTTTCGCTCCGCCACACCGAACGGCAGACGACACTTGACACCAGCCAACGGCGACACCTCGTATGCGTCGTGCAGCTTAACAAGGGTATTACCGGAATAACAGTCTCTGCACAGTCGCGCATCTTCGACTTGTGGGCAGAAATCAACGGTCACCCCGAAGTGAGCAATGCCCGGTGGTACGTAACAACCGACCCTTACTTCAATCGCTTTCCTCGCTCACGCACACTCAAGATTTACAAAGCCAACCCCCAGGAACTCACCACACACCTCGCTGGCGCACTCAGACTGCGCAACGATGGCCGCACAATCCAGCCTGTTACCAATAACACAAAATAACACCAGCCCACGATGGCTCCGCACCACAATACAGCGGTGAGAAGCCTCCTCACAAACTTCTTTCGGCGGAAAACGGTCTCCGTTTCGGCCGGTTGGCTTGTCCGTTTCGGCCGAAACGCAACTCAATTTCGGCCGAAAGAAGACACCGGAAACGCATTTTACTTATGTTTTGTTCCATCTTCCGAGGCGTTGCCTCAACTCATACGCCTCAGTGGTGAGAAAACACACAATAAATGCCACGGCTTAGAGGAGTCCAGCCCTCATGTGCCAAATATAACCACACAAAACAAAAGGTTTTGAAATAATAATGTGTAACTTTGCAACCGCAAACTATTCAACAAAAACAACATAACATGAATTTCGTAGAAGAACTCAAATGGAGAGGCATGGTTCACCAGATGATGCCCGGCACGGAAGAACAACTGTCCAAAGAAATGACCACGGCATACGTAGGCATTGACCCTACGGCAGACAGCCTGCATATCGGCCACCTTTGCGGAGTGATGATGCTGCGCCACTTCCAGCGTTGCGGCCACAAGCCGATGGCTCTCGTAGGTGGTGCCACTGGCATGATAGGCGACCCCTCGGGCAAAAGCCAAGAGCGCAACTTGCTGAGCGAAGACACTCTGCGCCATAACGTGGAATGCATCAAAGCACAGCTGGCTCGCTTTCTCGACTTTGAAAGCGACGCTCCCAACAAAGCCGAATTGGTCAACAACTACGATTGGATGAAGGACTACACTTTCCTTGACTTCGCACGAGAGGTCGGCAAACACATCACCGTCAACTACATGATGGCCAAAGACTCTGTGCAACGCCGACTCAACGGTGAAGCAAGCGACGGACTAAGCTTCACCGAATTCACATACCAGCTTCTTCAGGGCTACGACTACCTCTATCTCAACACTCACAAGAACTGCAAGCTTCAGATGGGCGGCTCCGACCAATGGGGCAACATTACCACTGGCACCGAACTAATCAGGCGCACCACTGGCGGTGAAGCCTATGCCCTCACCTGCCCACTCATCACCAAGAGCGACGGCAAGAAGTTCGGCAAGACAGAGAGCGGCAATGTGTGGCTTGACGCCAACCGTACCACACCATACAAGTTCTACCAGTTCTGGCTCAACGTGAGCGATGACGATGCAGAGCGCTACATAAAGATATTCACTTCACTTGACCGCGAAACCATCGAAGCCCTAACGGCCGAACACCGCACCGACCCAGGACGACGCATTCTTCAGAAGCGACTTGGTCAGGAGGTCACCACTCTCGTCCACGGACAGGAAGCCTACCAGACCGCAGTAGAGGCATCAAACCTGCTTTTTGGCAAAGCGACAAAGGAGAACCTTCTCAAACTTGACGAGGCCACTTTGCTCAGCGTGTTTGAAGGAGTGCCTCAATACGAGCTCTCAAAAGATCAGGTTATCGGTGCAAAGGCTATTGACATATTGGCTGGCACCACCGACTGTTTCCCCTCTAAAGGTGAGTTCCGCAAAATGGTAAAGGGCGGTGGCGTTAGCGTGAACAAAGAGAAAATTACCGATTCCGAAATCACATTCAGCGAAGCAGACCTACTTGACGGCAAGTACATTCTCGCTCAGAAAGGCAAGAAAAACTACTACCTCATCATCGTGAAGTAATCGTTCTTTCACAGATACAAAAACAGCCGCCCCACAGAAATGAGTTCTGCGGGGCGGCTGTTTTTGTTGAATTCTGCCATGAATGGCAGAATACCCATTTTGGCCTGACGTTTAACCCAAATCGGTCATTAGGTCGTAAATGACATATTTTTTGTTACTTGAGATATTTAGCCAGATTAGAGGGCAGATAGAACATATCGTTGCGGTCTACATAGGTAATTACGCTGGGCAGTTGCACGGTGCGTGTGCCTGACTTGGTGTCGGCAACCTCAATGAGACATGTAAACGGAGTGATGCGGAGCGACTTACCGTTAGCCGGATTTCGTACTACAAGAGTAGGATATTCCCTGGCTTTGTCGTTGCGCTGTATCTCAACATCGTAACCTTTGAACACATCGGCATGGCGTGCGAAGATGTTGTCGCTGAAAGTTCCCATCTTGCCATACATGCCGAAGAGGGCCTGCATATAGTGTGCAAGCTCCACATTGGAGTTGACACCCATGATGCGCTGCGAGGCTTTGGGATGGTAGCAAGCCAGAAACACATCTTCACCAGTGTGTCCACCAGTAGTCCAACCGAAACAGGTATGGGCTGTGAGTATTTTGTTTATCACACCTGAAAGGTAACTGCTGTAGAGTGGCGATGTCTTGTCTGGCGAACGCAATTCCTCTGGTATCGGACTGTTTTTATAACCCTTGCTGTTCATCAGGAGCAGCATCTCATCGTTAGACAAGTCTATCGAAGCATATTTCTTGAAAATGCTTTTGAGACTGTCAAACGGTTGGGCGTTAATCTTGGCTTCCAGTCCGTCGCCGCTGAGCTTGTATTTGGCCACCTGGCCGAAGATGCTCTCCAACGAAGCGTGGCTGTAGTCACCAATGCCGTAGCGCCCGATGCTGAAACCGCTGTTACCATGGTCTACGGTGACAATGACTACGGTGTTGCCGTCCTTGCGTGCAAAGTCAATGGCAGCACCGACGGCCTTGTCGAATGCCAGAAACTCATTGGGCACAGCAGCGGGGTCATTGGCATGAGCCGCCCAGTCAACCTTTGAACCTTCAACCATAAGAAAGAAGCCATTTCGGTTTTTAGAGAGCTTGCCGATGGCCGTCTGGGTCATTTCTGCAAGCGACGGCTGCTCCTCTGGATTGCGATCCATGTCATAGTCCATGTCATACTGGCCAAACAAGGCCCACATTTTGTTTCCCTTGTCCTGCCGCATGCCATTGATGTTGTCACGATAGACCTTCACTCCTTGGCTACGAAGATAATCTTCGTTTTCTGCACTGAGGTATTTGTTGCCACCGCCTATGACCACATCAAGTCCGTTGTGTACCATCTGGTCAGAGATGAGTTTGGAGGCGTTGCGGTTGTAGTAGTGAGCAGAACAGTCGGCAGGCGTGGCATGAGGAAACTGGCATGTGAACACCAGTCCGGCGCTTTTGCCCAACAGTTGCTTGCCTGCCTCGAGCAGAGTTGCCATCGGAGCATAGGTGCGTGTGGAGTCTACGAAACCGATGTTGGCCGATCCCTTGTAGGGTGGATATGTTGACACATAGCCTGCACGTGAACGGTGACCAGTCATATAGCATGATGTGGTAGGGGCAGAGTCCCCTATAGGCGCATCGGAATTGCAAGTGATGACAGTGCCACACATCCATGGGTCAATGTTCAGATTTTCCTTTGACGGGTCGCGGTAGCGTTGCAGCCAACGTGCCGCGCTGGCCACACTAAGCGAGGTGCCGTCTGAAATGAACAATATCACATTCTTTACTGGTTTTACCTTCTCTGGCGCAATGGCATTAATCTGACCACACAGCGCCACAGCTAACACGATGCCGACTAATCTTTTCATTTTTAAAGCGTTTTTATTAACTGTATTTGGATTGTTTGTTACGTACTCTCTCTCTTACAAAGTTATAGTCGTGCCACACAGACCGATTTGGTCAGAGCGTGTGATGACCACACGCCCCACTCCTCCGCGCAGAGCCTTGAAACTGTTGTCAAGTTTAGGAAGCATGCCGCCCGACACCACGCCGCGCTCCTTAAGTTCTGCATAGGACTCGGTGGTTATTTGGGGAATGACACTCTCGTCATCGTCGGCATCAAGCAACACGCCTTTCTTTTCAAAACAAAACATGAGAGTGACATCATAGAGACGACTCATGGCCTTGGCGGTCTCTCCCGCCATCGTGTCGGCATTGGTATTGAGCAACTGTCCTCCATCGCCCAAAGTGAGAGGAGCAATAACAGGAATCACCCCACCCTCTACAAGCATGGCAATAGCTTCGGCATCAACGCTGTCTACATCGCCCACAAAACCATAGTCAACTCCTTCGGGAGTAACCGGACGACGATGTGAACGGACGATATTCATGTCGGCACCTGTCAGTCCAAGTGCTCTAAGCCCCATTGCAGAAAACTGCGACACGATATTCTTGTTTACCAGACCGCCGTATACCATGGTGACCACACGTAGCATCTGTGCGTCTGTGATGCGGCGTCCGTTGACCATGTGTGTCTCTATGCCCAACTGGCCTGCCACATCGGTAGCAGTGCGACCACCGCCGTGTACGAGCATCTTGAGACCCTCTATCTTTGAAAACCTGTCAAGCAGTTGTGACAGTGATGCAGGGTCTTCCACAATCTTGCCGCCAACCTTGACTATGGTGAGTGTTTTTTTCATATTTTCGTTTTGTTTTCGGCCATATATGGCCAGTCGTTTCTTCTTATTTTTCCAGATAAGTGTAGCCATATAGACCACTCTGGAAGTTAGAGATAAAGTCCTTGCCTTCCCGCGGTGTGATACGTTCTTCGCTTATGGCTTTGTCTACCCACGTTTCGAGACGTCGCACCATCTGCTTGGGGTCGTACTGCACATAGTCGAGTACGTCTGCCACTGTTTCGCCGTCAATAATCTGGTCAATGGTATAGGAGCCGTCCTCTGCCACCGATACGTGTACGGCATTGGTATCGCCAAAAAGATTGTGCATGTTGCCCAATATCTCCTGATATGCCCCCACCAGGAACACCCCTATATAGTATGGCTTGTTTTTCTTCAGTCCGTGAAGGGGAATGTAGGTTGTCTGGCGTCCGTTGTATACGAAGGTTTCTATCTTGCCGTCACTGTCACAAGTGATGTCTTGAATGGTGGCGTTGTGGTCAGGTTTCTCGCCCAAACGGTGTATCGGCATTATCGGAAACAGTTGGTCAATGGCCCACGAGTCGGGCAATGACTGGAATAGCGAGAAATTGCAGTAATATTTGTCGGCCAGTACCTTGTCAAGCTTTCGCAGCTCGTCGGGCATGTGTTTCTGTGTATGTGCAATGGCATTGACCTCGCGTGTGATGCTCCAATAGACACTTTCTATCTGGGCGCGTGTCTTGAGGTCTATCAGTCCGTGGCGGAACAGGTCGAGCCCCTCCTCACGTATCTGCTCGGCATCATGCCAATCCTCAAGCATAGAACGGGCCGATATCTTGTCCCAAATCTCCGATAGGTCGCGCACGAGCTTGTGGTCTTCAGGAGAAGCTTCCCACGACTCGTCCATTGACGGTTGTGTGGTGGAATCAAAGGCTTCAAGTATAAGCACCGAATGGTGAGCCGACAAAGAGCGTCCTCCCTCCGAAATGATATTGGGGTGAGGAATGCCGTTATGGTCAGATGCTTCCACAAAAGTATAGAGGCAGTCGTTGATGTACTCCTGAATGGAGTAGTTGACAGAACTCTCGCTATGTGACGAGCGTGTGCCGTCATAGTCTACACCCAGACCTCCACCGCAATCCACAAACTCTACATTGAACCCCATCTTATGTAGCTGCACATAAAACTGTGCCGCTTCGGTAAGGGCAAACTGTATGCGCCGTATTTTGGTTATCTGGCTGCCGATGTGGAAGTGCATCAGCTTGAGGCAGTCCTGCATTTCGTTTTCAGTGAGATATTCAAGAGCCTTGAGCAGGTCAGACGAATCAAGGCCGAACTTGCTGGCATCACCGCCGCTCTCCTCCCATTTGCCTGCCCCCGATGAAGCAAGCTTGATGCGTATGCCTATCTGCGGCCTCAGATTCATTGTACGGGCTGCCTCAACGATGGTTTCGAGTTCTTCAAGTTTCTCCACCACCAGAAAGATGCGCTTTCCCATCTTCTGCGCCAGCAGAGCCAACTCAATGAAACCATGATCCTTGTGTCCATTGCAGATGATAAGACTGTCGGAATCCATGTTGGCAGCAATCACTGCGTGGAGTTCTGGCTTTGAACCGGCCTCCAGTCCGAGGTTGTAGCGTTTGCCGTGGCTTATGATTTCTTCAACCACTGGTCTCATCTGGTTGACTTTAATGGGGAAGATGATGAAATGCTCGCCTTTAAATCCGTACTCTCGTGCAGCCTTCTCAAAGCAGTCGGCAGTCTTCTCTATGCGACTGTCAAGAACGTCGGGAAAACGCAATAGCATGGGGGTTGCCGTACGATGTGACACAAGGTCGTCGACCAATTCCTTCAGGTCTATCTGATTGCCATCCTTAAACGGGGTGACATATACATGACCTTTCTTGTTTATTCCAAAAAAACTTACTCCCCAACCTCCTATATTATAAAGTTCTTCAGAGTCTTCTATTCGCCATTTTGCCATTTCTGTATTTTAAAGAGATAGTTTGTTACTCCACTCGCCCGGAGGTGGGCAAGGAGAGAAAGATGTTTCAAAAAATTTTATTCTATCAGTTTTATTATGCTTTCGACAAGTGTGTCTATTTTAGAGAAGCTGTCAAGGATGTTTACGTCAACCGTGTACTGGGCCTTAGAATAGAAAGGCATGCGCTGCTCTATTTGTTTGGAGATAAAAGACAGCAGTTCGTCACCCTGCTTGTCTTTCAAGAGTGGGCGCACGGTGTGGCTGATTGCGAGATGTCGCACAATAGTCTCAGGAGATGCGTCAAGAAACACCGTTGTGCCGCACTGGTTAAGGTAGTCCATGTTGTCAAAGAAGCACGGAGTGCCGCCTCCAAGCGCCAAAACGACACCTTCAAACTCTGCAACCTCATGAAGCATACAGCGCTCTATACTTCTGAAGCCATCTTCGCCTTTTTCGGCAAAAATCTCGCATATCTTCTTGCGGTAGCGTTCTTCTATATACCAGTCAAGGTCGTAGAATTGCATTCCGATCTTTCGTGCCAGTACCTTGCCTACAGATGTTTTGCCAGCACCCATATACCCTATGAGCATCACATTCTTCACGTCAGACTACAATTTAGTGTTTGTTCATACATATATCTATGGAAAGAGAGCCTCCCCGTGTTTTTCACTTCTTGCGTCTTGCGCGCGGTGCGCTTTCGCCCGCCTTGTCGATTACCTCGCGGCACTGTTCCTGTGTGAGGCTGTCAAGATCCGTGGCAAGATTTTTTGGCAGTCGGTAATTTCTGCCGTTATAAGCGATGTAGGGGCCGTAGCGTCCGTTCATCACTTCAATGCCTCCCTCAAACGAGTGAAGAATGCGTTTTTTCTCTGCTTCGTCAGCGAAATTCTCGCCCTGATGAATCTGAAGGTCCACACCGGTTGCGTTGGGGCCTTCCTCCTCGAAGTTGTAATCCTTACCGGGCAGAATCGCATTCAGCAGGATACCAACGAGAGATCCGGTTGCAAGACCGGAGAAGCTGACTGCGCCAAAGGTGATGGCACCTGCAGCGGAGTAGTTGATACCGATGGACAGCACCAGGATCAGGGCTGCGATCAGAACGTTGCGGCTCTTGGAGAAATCGACATGGGTCTCAACCAGGTTCCGGACTCCGACTGCGGAAATCATTCCGTAAAGGACCAGGGAAATGCCGCCGATTGTTGCGGAGGGCATTACCTCAATGATTGCTGCGAATTTCGGGCAGAAGGAAAGCACTGCCGCAATGACTGCTGCCAGACGAATGATTGCCGAATCAAAAACCTTGGTCAGTGTCAGAACACCGGTGTTCTCA
>ENA-ORPK01000846-ORPK01000846.1-human-gut-metagenome-genome-assembly--contig:-NODE-846-length-26698-cov-12.662050_pt1 | contig 26698 bp, 24 predicted proteins | sample MGYA00242139_ERZ509068 | MGnify/ENA primary metagenome ERZ509068 (study PRJEB26280, sample SAMEA2338687) | human gut metagenome | biome: human gut; feature: human-associated habitat; material: faeces... | reverse complement strand
TCTTATCTGCTAAAAAATGCTGAAATTTTACAGCATCTGCTCCAGCTTCCTTGGCATGCCAAATCAGTTCCTTAGCCTGATTCAAATCACCATCATGATTAGAAGCTATATCTGCAATAAAATATACAGGATCATTAATTGACACTACTTTAGAGCCTATAGCAAATTCTGTATTATATTTCATCAGTACCTCATCCTTTTATAATCTAAATCAATATCATAAATAGTTTTTTCTAAATCCGGCATTTTATACCCAACGATATTTTCGATTTTACTTACATCCAATCCTAAAGAATCCGCTCTAGGAACACCTAATAGCTGATTAACCTTACCAATTTTGTATTTAGGTTCTTTGCCTTTAAGTTTCTTGGCCAATGCTAGAATAAAATCCTCCTTGTTTGAAACGGTTGATGAGGCAATGTTGACAATGCCTTCGGGCCTTATCTGTAATAAATCCCTCAATACATTACACAACTGATCAGTATATATAGGTGAAGTATAAAAATCATCAAATAGTGTCATTTCCTCATCTCTATTAAAAGCCTGAATACACCATTCCAAAAAAGTAGGTTTTAGCGAATTATTTCTATACCCTACTATATTAGTTCTAACAATCAAATTTTGATCATACAAAGCTACCAATTGTTCCCCTAGATATTTAGTCCGCGCATACTCATTCCTAATAGTAATCTTGTCAGTCTCCAAATGCTTCTTATCACGATCATGACAATAATAATGGTCAGTAGAGATGTGAATCAAATAGCAACCTAATTCATGACATAGCTCTGCGAGTCTGTCTGGCAATTTGGTATTTACAGCATATGCCATGCCAGACTCATTTTCACATTGCTGTAAGCTGACAATGGCAGCAGCATTAATTACCACATCTGGCTTTATAGATTCTATACATTCACATAAACTCGTATCATCCAGAAAATCAAAATTATAATCAGCACCATATCGTGCAGCTGTTACAACCGATATAGATGTTTCCCTGGATAAGGTTTTGACTAATGACCGACCTAACATCCCTTGTGAACCTAGTATAAATATCTTTTGCATATTAATTTGCTCCCACTTGGACAAATACCTGCATAAAAATACTATCCATGAAGAATAGCGTATTTTGCTTCTGCTAACTTCCAATCTATTAAATTATCAATATCCTGAACCTCAATATTCTCTAGTATCATAGGAATACAACGAAGCATATATCCTCCTTCAGGACCATTAACTTCTATAGATTTCATAAATGAATTAGTATTGTATAAATAAAACTGACCTGCATCATGATACCAGCATTCTAAATCCTGAGATCTTGTGCGAACATATTTTGGCCATTGATATTCCAACATGTTGTTCCGTAACAAAAAAGAACGCTGTGGAGGATAAGAATATGCAACTACAGGCTCCAGCATCTCTGCATCACTGTTTTTAAATATTTGATATGCAGTTCTTAGTTTATCGGCACTTACAAAAGGAGCTGTGGGATATATACAGCACATAATATCAAAATGCTGACCTAGTTCTTCATATTTTAATAACACTTCATGCAACACATCCGCAGTGGTAGCATAATCATCAGAGTTTTTCTGACTACGCATAAAAGGCACTTCTGCTCCATAACTTTTGGCAATATCCGCTATTTCTTCACTATCTGTGGAAACCATCACAACATCAAAAAGATCGCTTTTTAATGCTGCCTCAATGGAATAGGCAATAATAGGCTTACCACAAAAATCTTTAATATTTTTTCCTGGTATTCTTTTGCTGCCACCTCTGGCAGTAATTATAGCAATTGAGTTCATAGTTGAAATCCTTATAATCTCGCAATAATACTTTTCTATTTCGCTAGAGTAATATGACTAGTTTTAATGAATTATGAATTCATCTCCCTTAATTCCTCTACAGTAAGGAAATGAGGATTGTTACCGGAATTGTAATCAAAGCCATCTGCTACCATGTGGCCATGTTCGCCTAACGCATTAGTTGTGTAGTCTATATTTATACCAAATTCAATGCTTGGTTTAATAACAAAATGATCTGGGAATTCCACGGTTTCATAGTACAAATCACTAGGACACATAACCTCGTGAAGTTTTTCGCCTGGTCTGATACCGATAACCTTTATTTTAGCATTTGGAGCAATTGCCTTGGCCAAATCCAGTATTCTCATAGATGGAATCTTTGGTATAAAGATTTCGCCACCCTGCATACGCTGGAAATTCTTCAACACAAACTCTACACCATCCTCCAGCTTCAGCCAGAAGCGTGTCATACGTTCATCAGTTATTGGCAGTTCTTTAGCTCCTCGCTCAATCAAGCCCTTGAAGAATGGAACAACTGAGCCGCGGGAACCTACCACATTACCGTAACGAACTACGGCAAATCTAGTTTCACCTTCGCCAACAATATTATTGGCAGCAGTAAACAGCTTATCTGAAGCCAGCTTTGTAGCACCATAAAGATTTATAGGATTTGCAGCTTTGTCTGTGGAAAGAGCAATTACCTTTTTTACATTATTGGCAATAGCTGCATCTATAACATTCTGAGCACCATTGATATTAGTCTTGATACACTCCATAGGATTGTATTCTGCTGCCGGAACCTGCTTCAAGGCTGCAGCATGAACCACATAATCCACGCCCTTCATAGCCAGCATCAATCTTTCCTTATCCCGCACATCGCCAATAAAATATCTCATGCACTTATCGTTGAATATCTGTCCCATCTCAAACTGCTTCAATTCATCACGAGAATACACAATAACCTTTTTAGGCTGATATTTGCTTAAAAGAATTTTGATAAACTTCTTACCAAAAGAACCAGTACCACCAGTTACTAAAATAGTTTTGTTGTTAAACATAAATGCTTCTCCTTACTTTGTAAAAATGTATTTAAAAAACTTCAATAATGCCAAATCGTTATTTTCTTGAGGTTCTACTCCACCATGTGTAAGAGTGTCCTGTTTATAATAACCTTTTATTAATTTTCGCCTTAATTTATTCGTTTCCTTTTGAATATCATCATGAGAAATCCTATACTGCAAGATTTCTTGTATAGATTCTATCTCTTCAAATCTGAATATACCAGGAAAATGATCAAACCAAGCCCTACCAAAAATTAACGCATTTTTGCCGCCAGTTATGGCTTCCCATGCCGCAGTACCTGTAATAGTAGACACAAATTGAGCCGATTCCATTAATTTATAGGTATCTACCGTTCTATCTACAAAAACAACATTTGCTATCAAGCTAAGTCTTTCAAAGAAATATCTTCCCCGCATATAAGATTTTTGCTTTGGATTTTCTTTTACATATATATACCAATCATCTGGAAGCATATTATGTAATTTCTCTACTGCCAATAACTGGTCAACATATTTTCCACCCAATACATCTGTAGTCATTTCCGGCTGTAAATGCAACGGAAAATATACATATTTTTTTGTAAAATCCACAGATTTAACAGTCCTCAAACTATCCTTATTATATCTTTTAAGCTGAAAATATTTTCCCAATGATTTTGTTAATTTTTTTTCTATAATATCACATATATCTAAATATTTTGCCTTTTGCTCTCGCCATAAAATTTTCTTTTTTTTGTAATATTGCTTGGGCGCTAATATAGGCTGAAAGTAATATGACATGGGATGTTTTCCCAAATCTCTTGCAACAACTTCTGATGTCATATATGCTAAATTCTTTTTATACTCTTCTTTTATAACTACGTCATCCTGTATGTCACAATATTCTGAAACCTCATCGAATATACCATAATCTTCCAAGGAATAACAGTATATAAAATAACCAGCTTCATACGCAGGCACTAGCATCAATGTCTTTATTCCCATGGCCTTAGCAACCATATACATAGTTAAACCAGAGCCGCCATGTGGTATATCCTCAAATACAACCATATCTACGCCTTGTTTTAACATTGCATAATAATGATTAACTAGCATATTAATAATGTTTATATACTCATAATGAGGTAATCTATAGACAAACTCATCCCTAGCAAAATTCTGCAAAAGCATTGGCAGATTGTCATAAATATAGTCCGTTACATATTTTTCCGCACATTCTCCCGCAGTAAAATATCCTTTGTTATGCCAACCAGAAGCAAATTCTATATCATAATCTTCAAAAAAGCTTTCTCTACTTTCATCCTCATTGACAATCCATTTTTTTATATTGATTAAGTCTTTATTTAAGGAACCTAAGACATTCCTTGCATCCCTAAAAGCAAAGCCCCATAAAACTACATTTTTCATCCGATACAGATCCTTCCATTATATTTTATCACCACAATCCAGTAAAATGATGTATCGTATACGTATTTTCAGTAACTAGGAATTTATCATTCTCCCATTTAGGGCAAAAATATTCTCTTGGATAGTAACAACAATCAGCAAATTCATATTGCTTTCCATCTAAATGTAATTTGCAGTAGATTCTTGTTAATTTAGTAATAATTCTTGTATTGGCAATTCTGTAATACGCTTTACCATAAGGAAAATTATACCAGTCCAAAAGTAGCTTTATATAATTATTTCCCTTTTTACCTCCCATGATTCCCGTAGAAAGATGTCGTCCTGATTCATAACTAGAAAAAAAACCATGATGTAAAAATTTATCTAATGGCTTAAGTACTTCCACATCTGTATCCATATATATTCCACCATAGTAATATAATGCATGTAATCTTGCCACATCTGATACGAATGCCCACTTCTTATCCTCCAATGCCTGTTTAGCAAAGGGATATTTATCTATTGGGAAGTTATCTTCATTCCATAGTACAATTTCATACTCAGGCAATATCTCTTTCCACGATGCAATACATTTTTCTATTAACGCACTTTGTTTCCCCTTGCCAAACCAACAATAATGTATCACTTTAGGAATAGTTATCTGATCACTATGACTTACTAACTCATAATTATATTTTCTACCATAATTTGTGTAATGTCGAAACAAATTTTTATAAAATTCTATCTGTCGCAAAATTCCCATGTTGCATTTTCTCCTATATTATATAGATGAATTACTTCAATGCTTTCCTAATCCCATGCTCAATCTGTGTATCTACTTCATCCAGGAAAGCAAATCTGCGTCTATATACAGCTCTCTTTCTTGTAGGTACTTCTTCCATCGTTTTGCGAGGCTCTACCAAAGGTAACTCGTAAAATCTCTTGTCTTCGGTTTCCTTGCCTCCAGCCTCTAGCCAGAAATCGCCAAAATTTGTTTTCAGCTTTCGATCTGCTCTTACATGGTTATTAGCATAGTAGCCATAATTGGAAACAGCATATATTTTCTTCAAGCCCAGTGCTCTTGCTACAGCCTGTGTCATATACAAAATCAAATTTTTCGTTCTATAGCCATGTGCCCATTTGGTCATACGTTTTATAACATCCCGAGACTCCTCTGTATTGGGCCCCTGCATAGCCCCAATATACATGGCTTCATTTCCATCCTTATCCTTGTTTATCCAAAAGATAATCTGATAAAATGGTTTATTTTCGTACATCAAAACCACAGACAAACAGCCTTCTTTTCTCTGGCCTGCCTCCATCATAATCTCTGCCCATATGGTTTTCCCCTCAAATTCCCCTTCCCACAATCTATAACGTGGATTGGAATCGTGACAATTTACCTGCATAAACGCTTCTGGCTGCATAATCTCACTTAAATATCTATAATGCTCGCAAACCAGAGCCATACGCTCTTTAAAGGTAGCACCATTGTAAAAGAAACATCTCGTTACCTGCTCTATATGAAATTGATGTCTTTCCTGAAATTTACGCAATACCTCATTAGCATCAAAAAAAGCTATCAGCTTTTTCATATCTCCATCATGCCACATAGAGCGCAGCACAAATACCACCATGCGCCGCTGCTCACGGGCATTTTCCATATTATAGATTTGTTTGCCTAATTTTATATATTTCTGCACAATCCCACCTGCTGCCTATTTATCATCCATTAATTATTTTTTTGGCTTGCCAAAGTCTCCTTCAGCCAATGCTACAATATTCTCTGCTAATCTCCGTGGTGAGAAATCATCATAAGCCTTGGCTAGAGCCTGTTCATATTTTTCCTTGTTTTCGTCATAGGTATTAACAAATAGCTCTATGCACTGCTTCAAGGCTTGCATATTTCCATTCAAAAAGCCCATACCCATAAAATAATGGGCTAGTATTTCTGGATTTACATTATGAGCTGCAATAATGGATTTTTTATACCCCATAGCATTGGAAATCAAAGCTGCCGTATGATATAGATACCGATCATTTCCATAAGGCAATACCAAGGTATCCACACTAGCCAGACCTCTCTGCCACTCATCACCAATCAATGGCTTATTCCAAAATTCAATATTATCATGCCCCTTATATTTTTCAATGATGCGGGCAAAATCATCGGCATCCTCCTGGGTCTGAGTTGCTCCCTGACAAATCAGCTTTACAGGGCGAGTAAATTTACAGGACAGAAAAGCCGCCAAAAAAGCCTCTATCTTCTTTTCCTTGCGATACTGACCAAAAAATCCTAACCGCAATACATCCATATCATACTTCTTCCGCTCTGCTTCGGCGTCTATATCTCTAGGAATATAATTGGGAGGACCATAAACCTTAATATTGGGTGAAGTTAAGCGCAGCTTTTTAGGCGCAAAAGTTTGTACCCCTATCCTTATATTTTTTTCGTGCTTAAAATATATAGCCATTTGATTCAGCTTCAATGCTTCCTCTGGCGTTGCTCCATGAATCAAGAACAACACAGGCACTGGTGAATGCTGCAGTGGACTTCTCTTTAGGCCTCTCAAATACCGATAAGTGGCGGAAGGCACAATGATGGCATCAAAATTGTGCTGACAGGCATTTACATACATACCCTTATACCATTTCTGCCGATTTCTCTCACGCTGAAAAGAGAGTAACAGCTTTTTTATACCTTTGGCCCCCTGATAGGAAATTCCCTTTCCGGGTAAACGATGTACTGGCACCCCATAGTTCCATTTAAATTCATGCCCCTCAGGCACGTAAAACTCTACCGTATGTCCAAGGGCAGTTAATTCCTCCACCAACAGCCTATCGAAATCTATTTCATGACCACCAGGAGTGACCACAGTTTCCATTATTGCAAATCGCATAATTACTCTTCCTTATCCATGTACATTAGCTTTAAATACTTCACCATTGTGTAAAATACGTGATTTACGGCAAAAATAAAGCCTAGCTTTCCTTCCCGAAATCCCTGCTGTAAAAAATAAAAACGTATAAAGGCAAAGGCAGGATGAAGAATAATATCCTTAAAAGATGCCCTTTTCCCGTCCTGATGCATTTTTTCTGCCATCATAGTGGTATATAAATTAAATTTTATATAATAAGCATTCCATTCTGTATAGGTATAGTGCTCCAATATGCCTGGCAACAAATGCACCTGCAAATCACCAATATCTGCATGCTCATGTACCACCCCTTGCCAATGTACATTTTTTGTTGGATACAAACGCAAGGAATAATCCGGCCCATGTCCACCATATTTCATCATCTGACCAAAAACAATCTGATACCGTTTAATATTATAAGCAGCAGGAATATTTTGCTTCACTACATTTTGAATCCCTTCGGCAGCTGCCTTCGTAATCCGCTCATCAGCATCCAAATAAAAAACCCAATCGGTATTTATCTGCTCCAAGGCAAAATTACGCTGACCAGCAAAGCCATCATCCCCCATAGGATGATAAATAAATCTAGCCCCAGCCTCCTTGGCCAGTCTTTCTGTATTATCCTGACTGCCAGAATCCACCACCAGAATGTCGTCTGCAAAAGAGGCGCTGACAATACAATCCTTTATGTTTTTTTCCTCATTCTTGGTTAGTATTACAACTGCTAATGTTGCCATAATTCACCGCCCCTAAAATAATTTGCTTATTTTTTCCCTTACACATGCCAGCAGGCTGCCGCCTGTATACAGCACTCCTTGAATGCCAGCGTTTTCCCCGGCTTCTACATCTCTTGGGCTGTCGCCTACCATATAGGACTGGGCTGGCTCTATATTCATTTCCTGACAAGCCTGCAGCAGCATCCCAGGCTGAGGCTTGCGGCAGCTACACTCCTTGGCGTATGCTGCCACCTTGCCCTGGGGATGATGAGGACAGTAATAGAAGGCATCAATAGGCTTTACCCCCTGCCTTGCCAATTCCTCATTCATCCACTGATGAAGCCTCTGCACCTCAGCCTCGGTATAGTACCCTCTGGCCACGCCGCTTTGATTGGTAATGACCACCACCAGATACCCCTGCTGATGACAGTATTCTATGGCTTCCACTGCCTCCGGTGTCCACTGAAAATCCTCTGGCCGATAGAGATAATGCACATCCACATTCAATGTGCCATCCCTATCAAAAAACACCGCTTTATTTGCCATATTTAAAATATCCGCCATTGTCCAAGAAATCGCAATATTCCTTAACAGCTTCCTTCATATCGTAGAAGCCCTGATCATAACCTGCTTCCAACAACTTAGTCTTATCTGCCTCGGTAAAGCACTGATATTTGCCCTTCAGCACCTCTGGGAACTCTCTATATTCAATATGTCCCTGTCCCATAGCCTCAATAACAGCCTCTGCTACCTCATTATAAGAATGGGCGTGACCGGTACCGCAGTTATAGATACCGCTTGGGCCCTGCTGCTGCCAGAACCAGAGATTTACCTTGACAACATCCTTGACATAGATAAAGTCACGACGATGCTCGCCATCACCATATGCACCATAGCCCTTGAACAGACGGCAAACGCCATCTTTCTTTACCTGATGATATAGCTGATAGAAAATAGAAGCCATATTGCCCTTGTGATGCTCCTGTGGCCCATAAACATTAAAATACTTCAAGCCTACAATCTGGCTCTGAGCATAAGGCATCTGCTGGCGCACATAGCGATCAAAAAGCAGTTTGGAGAAGGCATATGGATTCAAAGCATCCTCGCACTCATCCCCCTCACGGAAACCATTTTCACCACCGCCATAGGTGGAAGCAGAGGAAGCATAGAGGAAAGGAATCCTATGATCCATGCAGAAATGCAATACAGCCTTGGAATACTCATAGTTAGCCTGCATCATGTAGTTTACATCGTATTCCATGGTATCGGAGCAAGCTCCCTCATGGAAAACAACCTCTACATCACTACCGTCAATATCCTCATGCAAAATAGCCTCAAGGAAATCATCCTTGTACATATAATCCAGGAACTGCAAACCACGAAGATTGCGATAGCTCTGATTTTCCTTTTTGCGGTTATTCAAATCATCAACAATCAAAATATCCTTACGGCCCTGACGATTCAATTCCTTAACAATATTACTGCCGATAAAGCCGGCACCACCAGTTACAATAATCATTTGTCCTCATGCTCCTTTTTCGTCAAAACATTCTGCAATTCTGCATTGCTAACAGCATAGGTTCCCAGCTTGGCTACTACCACGCTGGCGGCCAAATTGGCTAAATATGCGGCCTCAACAGGCTTCAAACCTCCTGCAATACCCAAGGCAAAAACAGAAATCACTGTATCACCTGCACCAGAGACATCAAATACCTCCTGAGCCTTGGTAGGAATATGTACAATTCCTTCCTCTGGCTGTATCAAGGACACACCATGCTCGGAACGGGTAGCCAATACATTACGGATAAAATACTCGTCCATAACATACTGAGCGGCCTGCTCAATGTATTCATCTCTATTGCGAATAGGCCTTGGCTGTACGGCATTCAGCTCCTTGAAGTTTGGCGTAATATAATCCGCACCGCCGTATTTATCCCATTCTACACCCTTTGGATCCACAAACACTGGCACCGCCATATCTCGACAGGCTTGAATAACACTGGTGCACACCTCATCGGTGCAGGCTCCCTTGCCATAATCTGAAAGGATTACCGCATCCAGTCCCTGCTGCAGCATATGCTCCACATAATCTATTAAGCGCTGAGCATACTGCTCTCCTACTGGCTCTGTATCCTCAAAATCCAGTCGCAGCATCTGCTGATGCCCACCAATAACCCTTAGCTTGGTAGTGGTAGGAGCATCCCGATGAATAATGCCCTTGTAATCAATCCCCCTGGAGGTAAATTTGTCCATCAAGGTCTGACAGTGATAATCATTGCCTACAAAACCGGCAATATAGGTTTTGCACCCTAACAAAGCCAGATTATGAGCCACATTGGCACTGCCGCCCATAGTATCCTCAATGCGCAGGACATGATTAATAGGCACCGGTGCCTCTGGAGAAATTCGGCTAACCTCTCCATAGTAATATCTATCCAGCATTACATCTCCCACTACCAGAATTCTGGTTTTGGAAATACCATTAAGCACAAAATTCAACAGCTTATCCTTGTGTACAGTCATATTATTCTTCCCTTCACAGACTGGCCTCTACCACTCTGCACGCATAATTACCATATTCCACTGACATTTTGCCAGCCATCTTGCCATATTTATCCAACAGCTCCCACACATATTTCATAACCAGCTCTGGGGTAATCTTTTTCATACAAGCCAGATTAGCCTCCCCAGCGTGAGGACATTGATGTATGCCACAAGGGTGACAGCTAACTGGCGCCTTGATGAGCACATCCCGGCCATCATAGGGATAAAATCCCGGCACTGGAGATGCTCCAAACATAGTTACCACGGGCACATGCTGAGATACCCCTACATGCATAGGGCCGGAATCTGTGGTCAGAAACAGGGCACACTTCCGCAATAAGGCAGCCAACTCCGCCAGGGATACCTTCCCTGTAAATACCTTGATAAGAGGGCTATTTCCCTGCTTCATCAAGCTGCGGCATTTGTTCACCATCTCGATATCCATTGGCCCGCCAAAAAACACCACAGCATAGCCTTTCTCAATCAGCTCATCTGCACATTGAGCAAAATAGCTGTCCAGCCATCTTTTAGTTTCCCAGCTGGCGCCAATATTAAAGGCTACCACCTGCTGATCTGGGGCAAAATTCTCCTGCCAAAGCTTTTCTGCTTTCTCCACAGCCTCCTGAGGCAGCCACATTTCCAAGCCGCCATCGTCAATTTTTTCCACCCCTACAGCCTGTTTCAACACCTCCAAATGAGCATGAACCTGATGCTTCCAACCAGGTACATAGCGATGAGGTGGCAACAAGCCCCAAGGCCCTCGGCCTATATGATGGGCCACAGAAGGATTCTGCATAACCTTATCAAAAAACAGTCCAAAGCCCGGCTTGGCATAGCCTACAATGGTATCAGCACCACTAAAGGCCGCAATGGCTGAAGCTCGTTCGTTACGATGAAGATTGATAACCAAATCAAAATGCTTTTGGCGGATTTTCCCAATATATTTAATAAAATTGGTCAGCTTATCGTCTTTACCCTTTTTGTCAATCAAAAGGCATTCATCAATATGCTTGTTACAGCGCACCAAATCCGCCAGCTTTTTGTCTACCAAAATAGATATTTTAGCCTGAGGATAATTGGCGCGGAGAGTTCTCAATACCGGCGTAGCCAGCATCAAATCCCCTATATGCATCAGGTTGATTACCAGAATATTTTTATAATTTCTCATTACTGCGCCATCACCTTCTCCAAAGCCTGCCATACCTGCTCCAGCTTAATCAGCTCCATGCACCTGTTGTTGCTGCACTCACCCTTGCCCCAGCAAGGAGAGCATTCCTCGCCTCTATATACAACCTGGCTGTTGCTGTTGCAAGGCCCCCAAACAACTGGATCCGTAGGTCCGAATACCGCCACGGTAGGACATTGCACTGCCTGAGCCATGTGCATAGGGCCAGTATCTACAGAAATCATAGCTCTGGCTCTCTGCAAAAACACCGCCAGCTCTGGTAGATTCAGCGTCCCGGCCAAAACCCGCCCTGCTGGCAGTCGGCCTGCCTTGGCCATAACCTCCAAAACAGTTTTCTCCCCCGGGCCTCCAATTAAATATACCGGCTTTTCTGCCTCCAATTTTCTTATCAGCTGCAAAGCCAAAGGCAGGGGTAAATTCTTTCTTTCGTAGCTTCCCATAGGGCAAATAACAAAATACTCACCCTTATCTGCCAAGGACAGCTCCTGAGCCTTGGCCTCAAAGGAAGCAATATTCTCCTGAGAAGGAGCCAAGGCCAAGCTATAATCCTCTGTGGTAAGGCCCCAAGGTTTTAATACTTCCAGATGATTTTTGGCTTCATACTTGATACCTTCACGCATATGGCTAGCCGCCCAGGTCAGAAACCAGGCGGCATGCTGAGCATCATAGCCCAGTCGATAAGGAATCCCTGCCAGCCTGGCTACCGCAGCCCCCCGCAGGGCAAAATTCATGCAGATAGCCAAATCAAACTTCTCCTGCCGCAGCTTCTGAGCCATTTTCCACATACCGCCCATTCCCTGATGGAGTCCCTTTTTGTCATAAACTATTGCCTTATCAATAGCAGGCAGCATTTCTGCCACCGGCTTGGTCAAAGGCACTGTCAGCATAGAAATTTCTGCCTGAGGCCATCTTTGACGCACTGTTCGAGTCAAAGGCCCTGCCAATATCACATCTCCGATAAAGGCCAAATCTATAATCAATATTTTTTTGATATTTAATTTATTTATATCTGGCATAAAAACTCCTATCCCAAATATGGCTTCAGCTTTTCCTCCACCATAACTGGCGTAATCCTATCCAGACAGTCAAAGCCCTTTGGACAGGCTCTTTTCCAGCAATACTTACAGCTTCGAGGCACCTCTATGGCATTCTCCAGTTGACCATAAGGGCCATTTCGATTAGCATCAGTAGGGCCCATAACCATAATAGTAGGGGTTCCCAAGCCAGCAGAAAGATGTACCGGCCCTGTATCGCCACCTACTGTAGCCTTAGCTTCCTTAATCACATAAGCCAACTGCCGCAAGGTAGTTTTGCCTACCATATTCACAGGGGGAAATTCTGTTGCCCGGCTAATATCCTCCACCAACTGTTCATCCAGAGCACCACCGCCGATAATCACCGGCAAATATCCATGCTCTGACAGCCAGTCTGACAGCTTAGCATAATAGGCCACTGGCCACCGTTTATTGGGCCAATTAGCCCCTACTGCCAGCACCACATAGGGAACATCCCCCTTACAGCCTGCTGCATAGAGATAACTTCTGGCCATCTTCCCATCCTCTGGTGTAATATTAATAGGAAATTCCACCTTATCAACACCACAGCCCAAAGCTCTGGCCACATCCAAATATCTTTCTACTATATGCCCCTGAGCATTAGGCCCCACTACTGGACGAGATATTTTATCACTTAGCTCCCGCATATTGCAGGTTCCCAGCTTTATAGGCGCCTTGGAGCACCAAGCAATGGCTGCTGATTTAAACAACCCCTGCAAATCAAGAACCGCATCATATTTGTGCTGATTCAGCTTCTCTCTAAAGGGGCCAAAATTTTCCCAAAAGCCTGCCAGGCTTTTGAACTTTTTCTTCTCAAAAACTATAATCTCATCAATGTAGGGATTACCCTCCAGCAGATTATAGGCAGGAGGCTCCACTACCCAGGTTACCCTTGCCTCTGGATAGACTTCCTTCAAAGCATAGGAAACCGGCAGGGCATGGATTACATCCCCTATGGCACTTAGCTTAACCACCAATACACTTTTGATATTCATCCCATAACTCCCTTATACTATAGCCCCATACAGCTATCCTATTTTTCTCCCTGTATTTTGGCAATAACATTGGTGGTAGATCGTCCTGCCACCAACTGTACCAGCTCTACCTGACCACCATAGCCCAGAACAATCTGTCCCTCTGGCAAAGTTTCAATGGTATAATCTCCACCCTTCACATATACATCAGGGTGAACCTGCTGAATCAGAGCCTCTGCTGTAGGCTCATCAAAGAATACCACATAGTCTACAGACTTTAAGGCTCCCACAACCTCTGCTCTATCCAGCTCATTGTTAATGGGACGTTCCGGCCCTTTGAGACGGCGCACGGAATCATCTGTATTCAGCCCCAGCACCAAGCAGTCCCCATAGGAACGAGCCTGCTGCAAATATCTCACATGACCAGCATGGAGAATATCAAAACAGCCGTTGGTAAATACCACCTTCTGACCGCCATCCCGCAAAACCTGACAGAAATCAGCGATTTTACTTCTATCTACAATCATCTTTCTATCTCCACTATCTAATGGTAAAAAATCTTATGCTTCATAGCCTAGCTGACGGAACCGTGCCTCCAGCTCCTGAGCATAAACCACAGAGGTACCCATTTTGCGCACAGCAATACCAGAAGCCTCATTGCTAAGCTGACAAGCCAATAATGGCTCCAATCCAGCAGCCAAGCCCAGAATTACTGTAGCTACACAGGTATCACCAGCGCCAGAAACATCATAAACCTCGCTTTTGTCTGTTACAGGAATATGGCTCACCAAAATATCCCTATCCTGATAGCTAATCAGTTCCTGTACCACAGACAGCCTGCCAGTCTGACGCTTTACCACCAATTTAACTGTCAATCCTTCTCTAAACTGACCAAAGTCCCCAGAGCCTGAAACTTCCTGAGATTTTAAGTAATCTGCTGCCTCCTGAGGAGATATTATCTGGAACAGACTCATGCCATCCTCTCCTCTGGTAATCAAAGCCCCCTTGGCGGACATCTTTACCAACAGCTCACAACCTCCCTGCACCAGCTCTTCTTCTGTAGCCAAATCCCGGCCAATAGCTGCTGACAACTCCGCATCATTCTGTTTGATATAATCTACAGTTTTAAACCGGAGAATATCATAACGGGAATCCACAATAGTAGGAATATTATGCTCCTGACAATAAGCAAAAATCTGTCCTAACAGCTTGTCCGTAATGGTGCCGCTGCCATAGTCGCTAAGCACCACCCCCTTGACCTGTGGCAATACCTGCCTTAGGTATTCCTCCAACTGCTGCTCCTGAGCTTTGCCCATAGGCTCCTTGGACTCCTTGTCCACCCGCACAATCTGCTGGCTCACAGTGGTCCTGCCTCCCGCCACAATTCTGGTTTTAGAAATGGTAGACCTATTGGCATCCTTAATAAAGCCTGATACATCCACAGACTTTTCCTGCAAAATACCAGACAACCCCTTGGCAGCATTATCATCTCCCACCAAGCCGGCGGCAAATATTCTGCCACCTAGGGTAGCACCATTATTAATAACGTTGGCTGCACCACCAGCTACGATTTTTTCTGTGGACTGCTCCAACACCAAGACCGGTGCCTCTCGTGAAATTCTAGCAATGGTGCCATAGAGATAGATATCTGCTATCATATCTCCCAACACCAGTACCGGCTGTCCAGACAGCTTCTCAATTGCCTCCAATGGTGTCATCTACATACATCCTTCCCATATTACCACGGTGAGAACTGGGCCGTTACCTTAATCTGATCCCGCTTCTCACGATAGCGAACTATCAGCTCTGCACAATGCATATTGTGGTACCAATAGTAATCTGTATCCATCAGCTTGTTGGTTTCTCCATCAAAGGCCCAGCCTATAACAACGCGGTCCTTTGGACTAAAGCTATAGCTAAAGCCTGCTGTAACCTTCTCAGAATAGCTATCCAAATCAAAATCAAAGACACTGTTCTGGCTATTGCTCTTGCTAAAATGGTAGCCCAGATAGGTAGTCCATCTATCGTCAAACTCCTTCAAGGCAGTAACATCGTAACCCATACCGCTTACTCTGCTGTGGTCATAGGTTTCATCGGTAATAGAGTAGTTAATGCTTGGATAAACAGACCAAGTGCCAAGGCGAATTGGATCTATACCCAGCTTGGCATAATAGTAGGTATGAATGGAATGCTTGCCATCCTGCTCCCAGGCACCATGCTCATAGGCAAGGCTATAATTAAATGGAGTCTTGCCGATTTTAGCCCCATAATCCCATCTCAAAGTAGGAGACTTGTGAATCCATTTGCCATCGCTATCCTCAAAAAAACCAGTCCGTAGAGCAAAATTACCAAAACCCTTGGTATTATACAAAAATCCCCCATGCGTCTTTACCTTGCTGCGCTGAGAAATAAAGAAATCGCCATAAGCCCTTACATTATCTGTTATAGGATAATAAAGGGTATCCTTGATGCCAAAGCCATTATCATTATCATAGGAAGCCTTTGGCATATATATGCCCTTTTCTCCTTCCTTACTTACCTGCTTAGGCACAGAATATACAGGAATACTGCCCAGCCAATAGCTAACCCCATAGGAAATTGTCTGAATACCTGGATAGTATTCAATCTTTTTGGCTGTCATTTTGTAATCTGGATTTTTGGCGCTGCATTTGGTAGCACTAGCATCAAAAAGCACAATCTTATCTGGATACATTTCAATGCGCTTGGCTTTTACAAACTGATGGTCAATCTTGCCCTGGGCATTTTCCATCTTGCCCTCTTCCTTGCCCCAGTTATACTGTGTCTTGTAGCCATTCAAAATAATCCTGGCCTGAGCATCTGTCAGCTGCAGCATATAGGCCTTATCCGGCACATCCACATCCTGCTTTTGCAGATTACCATTAGCTTCCTCCGTGATAAAACGGCGCTTATCCAAGGAGGTCATTACCACATTGCCCTTGACCTGAAAATCTCCCGTGTTTTCATCATAGAAAAGCTCGTCACCTTCTACAGCCACCGGTACATTCTTGGTTGGATCCAATGGCTCCCGCAGATGCTCCTTCATTTCATAGGCATCCTTCAAAAGTTTTTTCTGATCCTCATTAAGACGATTTTCCCGCTCAGTACGACGGCGATTTTCCACATAATCAAGGATATCTGCATCTGTATCACTTTCACTATTGTATACAGCCTCTGCTGTAGGTATAGACAGAGGCAAATCGCTAGTCCCCCACAGAGAAACCAGGCTCAAACCAGCAGCTATACCGCAAATTTTTCTTGTATTTTTCAGCATTAAATTTCACTCCGAAATTTTTCCTAATAAAAAAACATACTCCCTTCTATAATACCTCATTCAATATTGAAATACAAGATTTTCCCGCCATTCCTAAGGTCTTTCCAAAAGCAGGGTACTTTTGTCACTTTATTTTATTACTTTTGTGCATAGATTTACCTCAAAAAATCATTGCTACCACCCTTGATTTGATGTATCATTTTAGGTGGGGTAAAATAGGCTGATATGTTATCACCTATCAGCCTTTCAGATTTAAATGCGTATATCAAAATCAATTAAGGGGTGTTTCTATGTCAACCAAATCTTATGCTGCCATTTTTACAGGGGCAGGAGTTCTCGCCATCCTAATTTCCCTAGCTGGACTGGCTTCCATCCTGCCATCAGCTTTTACCAGTATTTTCCTGCTTATTGCCGGCATACTTCTTATTGCTGTCAAAAAACTTACAGGAGAAGCAGATATACCTGCACCTGCTCAGATTCCTCCTGCTGCCAGGTTGCAGTCAGCTTCTGCTCCCAGCAGTGATTTTATGCAGAAAATGACCAAGATTTCTCAGCAGATAGCAGCTTCTTCTCAGGAGCTAACCTCCAGTACCAGCCAATCTGCCGACAGTGCTGCTCATATTGCAGAGCATATGACAGGAGTAACTCAGGGCATGAAGGAACAGGTAACCGAGCTGCAGAACTCCATGGATTCCTTAAACAATATTTTTGAGGATATTATTAATGTAAACGGTCAGGTAGATACAGTACAGCAATTCTCTGAAGAAATGACTTCTGCTGCCCACGATGGTTCTGAATTGATGAAGGAAGCCATTGATATTATGAGTAGTATTGAAAGCAGTGTCCAAACCTCCGCTGACATGGTAAATCAGCTAGGAGAACAGTCCGAAGCCATTGGCAACATTGTAGAATCTGTTTCTGCCATTGCTGACCAGACCAATCTGTTGGCTCTCAATGCTGCCATTGAGGCTGCCAGAGCCGGCGAAGCTGGCAAGGGCTTTGCCGTAGTTGCCGAGGAGGTTCGCAAGCTGGCAGGAGAGTCTCAGGAGGCCGCCAAGCAAATCAAGGAAAATATCACCTCTATTCAGAACGCCACAACCCAGACTGTTCAAGCAATGCAGCAGGGTACAACTCAGGTAGCAAATGGTACTGAATCTGTTCGTCAGGTAGGCACACATTTCGCTGATATTATTAAGCAGATTGATTCCATCAAGGGACAGATTGATGGCATTAAGACCTCTGTAGATGTGGTATCTCAGGGAGCCGAAAAAATCGTTTTCTCTATGGACAATATGGATCAAAGCTGTCAAAAAATCGACAGCAATACCAAAGAAATCCATGGCTTGGCTCAGCAGCAATCTGCGGCCAATGAAGAAATTGCCGCCTCTGCCGCATCCTTGGCAGATTTGGCAGCCGATATGGAAAATGCCCTCCGCTCCCAAAATAAATAAACTATGAACATAAAAAATACTGGTACAAGCTTCCCTTGCGAAGTCTGTACCAGTATTTTTATTTTAAAATTTTAGCAACGAGCAGTTTCTCTGCCACTTTCCACTGCTTCCTCAGCAATTTCCTCCAGAGATTTCTTCCGGCTTTCTACACCGAGGCCCATAACCACAGCAGATACTACCACAAAGACACCAGCAAACAGCATAAAGATACTTGCACTGCCCATCTGGCCGCCAATCAGCATACCCACCATAGCAGGAGCGATCATGCTTCCGATACGGCCAAAGCCAGCAGCATAGCCACTGCCCAAAGCACGAATAGCAGTAGGATACAATTCTGGAGTATAGGTATAAAGCACACCCCAGGCCCCCAGGTTGAAGAAGGACATAGCCGCACCCCAAGCCAACAGCTCTGTGGAACCAGTTGCATTACCAAAGAAATAGCTGGCCACGCCGCTTATTAGCAGAAACAGGGACAGGGTATATTTACGACCAATAACATCTACCAGCCAAGCTGCACAATAATAGCCAGGCAGCTGAGCCAAGGTCATAATCAGCACATATTCAAAGGTCTTAACTACAGTAAACCCCTGCTGGAACACAATAGATGGCAGCCACATAAAGATACCATAATAGCTGAAGTTAATACCAAACCAAGCCACCCACAGCATAGCTGTACGACGGGCAAAGGTGCCAGACCACAGGGTGCTCAACTTAGGTGCTGCGGCATGCTCAGTGCCCTTCTCCACTTCACTAAGCTCCTCTGCAAAAGGCTCGCTTTGCACATTCAGCTTTTCCTCCAGCATCAGCACAATCTTCTGAGCCTCGCCAATTTTGCCACGAGAGATAAGGTATCTTACAGACTCAGGCATATGCAGACGAATCATAAATACATACAAAGCAGGCAATGCACCAATAAAGAAAGCAACCTGCCAGCCATATTGAGGAATCAGCAGATAAGCAATGCAGGCAGCTGCCAACCAGCCCAATCCCCAGAAGCTTTCCAAGAGAACAATAAACCGTCCCCGCAATTTGGTAGGAGCATATTCAGTCATCAGGGTAGCTGCTACTGGCAGCTCACCCCCTAGGCCAAAGCCAACTAGGAAGCGGAACAGCATCAAGGATTCATAGTTCCAGGACAAGGCACAGGCACCTGTAGCCAAGCTGTAAAGAATAACCGTCAAGGAAAATACCAGCTTACGACCAACTCTATCAGCAATGGTACCAGATATAACCGCACCTAAAGCCATACCAATAAAGCCTACACTGCCAATCCAGCCCATCTGCTCTGGATGCAGTCCCCATTCCTTGGACAAAATAGGCAGGACAAAGGAAATCAAGCCAGTATCCATGGCATCGAACAGCCAGCCCAAACCTGTTACCGCCAACAGCTTATAATGAAAAGAGCCAACAGGCAGCTTTTCCAATCTTTCTAAAAGCACAAAAATTCCTCCTAAAAGAAAACCCAAAAATTACCATTCTGTTTTGCACATGACAAGACACATACATATACAGTGACTTTATTGTACAACTATTAACCAAATTTGGCAATAAAAAACTGCACACAAGCTCATAAAGAGTTGTGTGCAGTCTCTTATCTTTTATTTAACTGCTTCTCTTACATATACCCTGGCTTTTTCAAAATCTGCCAACAGCTTCCATTCTGAAGTGTCAAAATCCTTTTCAAAGGAATTGAAACGACGGTTGTTAAGTATCAGGTACACATTCTTATCCTTTGGCAATTCCTCAAAGGATATAAACGGCATAACGTTTTTGGCATTCCAGCTTTTGCCATCTGGCAGCATTCCTGGTATAGACTCTGCATGCTCCAATCTATAAACCATTTTCTGCCCATAGAAAACAATAGAGGTTTTGTAGTCCCCGTAGCTTACTACCAGATCATCATCCTTAACCACATCCTTATAGACTGCGGCGATATTCTTCCCAGAGTACCCCTCATCGGAGCAGGCAGGAATAGCCAAAGCAAAGGTCAGGATACCATATACTGCAATGGCGCCTATAACAGTACGCTTTACCAACACCTCTCGCTGATAAAGGTATCTGGCCATGAGAATGGCAATAGGCAGCAAGGCTGGCAGTGTATAGGTGGTATATTTGGTAGCCATGCACTGATAAAAAACATTTACCACCAAGGCCCAAGTCAGCAAAAAGCCTGTAGTCATATCAATTTCTGGCAGCCGCTGCCTCTTTACAGCCTTGATAATAGCTGCTGGCAAAGTCCAACACCAAGGCAGACAGCCCGCAAAGAAAATCATGGTATAATACCACCACACATCCCAGCGAGGATGCTCTGACTGAGTGGCCCGCAGGAAATTGTGCACCCCAAGGAAATTATTAATAAAATCCATACCATGAATAGTGTACATCATATAGTACCAGCTGCCAGCTACCAAGGCATATAGCACTAACCCCGTAGGCAGGCGCAGATACAGGAACTCCTTAAAATCCCGTCTGATACACAAAAAAACTGTCAGCACAAAGCCTGGCAGCAAAAGACCAATAGGCCCCTTATCCAAGGTGGCCAATCCAGCAAAAAGATAACAGAGATAATAGTAGTTTCTCTGTCCCCTGCGATAACCCCAGAAAAAGAATATCAGCACTGCATTAAAAAACACAAACAGAGTTAAGTCCGTAATAACGGTCTTAGACAGCAGCCAATACTCAAAGCAGGTGCCCAAAATACCTGCCGCCATTAAGCCGGTTTTACGGTCATAAAGCTTTCGGGCAAAGCCATAAGTCATCATCAAACCAAGAACACCAAAAACTCCCGGGAAAAAACGGGAGGCGAATTCATTTACTCCCATCAGCTTATAGGCTGCAATCAGCTCCCAGTAGAAAAAGGCTGGCTTGTCATACCAATAATTGCCATAAATACGAGGTGAAATATAATCCCCAGACCGAAGCATCTCCACCGCAGTCAGCGTGTAGTTAGACTCTACAGGATCCGTAATAGCAATTGCCCAATTCCCCAGCATAAAAAGCAAAAAGCCTACAATGCCTATGGTCAGCAAATCCTTCTTTACAGTTGTCATTTCAAGCTCCCTTCCCAGCTTATTCATCTACCCGGCGAATATCTGCCCCCAGCATTACCAGCTTGGAAACCAGATTATCATAACCTCTATCAATATGATGAATATAGCCAATCTGAGTCTCGCCCTCAGCCACCAGTCCTGCCAAAACCATAGCTGCGCCAGCTCTCAGATCTGTAGCCTTAACGCCACAGCCATGAAGCTTATCCACGCCCTCTATCAAGGAAGTGCGTCCATCAATGCGAATATTCGCCCCCATCCGCTTCAGCTCATCCACATGCATAAAGCGGTTCTCAAAAACAGTCTCTGTTACCCGGCCCATGCCCTCGGAAACAGCCAGCATAGCCATAAACTGAGCCTGCATATCTGTTGGGAAGCCTGGATATGGCAGGGTTTTAATATCCACAGCCTTGGTACGGCGGTCACATACTACCCTGATGCCATCAATATTTTCCTCAATAGTAACCCCAGCCTCTTTCAGCTTGGCAATTACTGGCTTCAAATGCTCACTAATGGCATTCTCGATATATACATCCCCTCTGGTCATAGCTGCTGCCACCATATAGGTACCAGCCTCAATGCGATCTGGAATAATGGTATAATTGCGGCCAGTCAAACGCTGTACGCCCTCAATCTTGATAACATTGGTACCAGCACCACGGACTCTGGCTCCCATAACATTAAGGTAGTTAGCCAAGTCGATAATCTCTGGCTCCTGAGCTGGGTTTTCAATAACAGTAGTACCCTCAGCCATAGAAGCAGCCATCATAATATTCTCAGTGGCTCCTACACTTGGGAAATCCAAATAAATCCTAGCACCCTTCAAGCCATTAGGGGTGGTAGCCTCAATATAGCCGTGGCCAATATCAATCTTAGCACCCAAAGCCTCAAAGCCCTTAAGATGCAAATCGATAGGCCGAGTACCAATAGCACAGCCACCAGGAAGAGAAATCCTTACCTTGCCACAGCGAGCCAGCATTGGTCCAATAATAAGGAAGGAAGCCCGCATCTTCCGCACCAAATCATAAGGAGCCTCACAGCTGGTAATCTCCGAACTATCCACCAGCAAGGTGTTTTTATCAGCATCAAACTCAACCTTTACACCTAACTGTTCCAATACTGCACTAAGGGTATGCACATCATCCAGAGCTGGAACCTCCTCCAGCTTGCTAGGTGAATCCTGTCCCAGCAGGGCTGCCGCTATAATAGGCAATACCGCATTCTTTGCACCACTAATTTTTACCCGGCCACGCAACTGCTTGCCGCCATTTATAATCAACTTTTCCATTAAGTAAAATTTCCTCCTAAATTAAAGACATACTTCCAAAAAGTATCACACTTCAGTTTATCATTTCTATTAAATTACTGCAAGCAATATTGTATACCACCAACAATCTGATAAATTCTGCAATATTTTGACTGATTTTGGAAGAACATGCTTGATTTTGCTTTTATATGATGATATTATATAGTTACAGAAAGAGATGCACAATCATGAATGAAATTTTATTGTAGAAAGGGGATGGATAGTGATTGCTTACAGAGGAAAGATATGCTTCTATCATGCAGACCTTGGACAAGCATAAAACCGCCACTGTCAGTCAGTTGGCAGATAATCTGCATGTATCCGAGTCCACCATCCGTCGGGATTTGATAGCTCTGGATCGCATGGGCAAGCTGTGCAAGGTTCATGGCGGTGCCACTATTAATAACAATAACAGCTATCTAACCTTGGAGGAGGATGTTCTTACCAAGCAGGATTTGCACAATCAGGAAAAAGCCTTGATTGCCAAATACGCTGCTGCCCTGATAGGCCCAGAAGATTTTGTTTATCTGGATGCTGGTACTACCACCTATCAGATGCTGGACTACTTGGGCCACACAGCAGGAAACGTAACCTATGTAACCAATGGCGTTCAACATGCATCTCGCCTGGCTGCTATGGGCTGCAAAGTTTATCTCCCCGGAGGCAGGCTCAAGGCCAATACTCAGGCTGTAATCGGCACTGAGGCCATTCGCAGTATTTCTAATTACAATTTTACCAAAGGCTTCTTCGGAGCCAACGGTATTAGCACTACGGCAGGCTTCTCCACGCCTGATTTCAGCGAAGGCAATGTGAAAACAGAAGCCATTCATCATTGTCAAAAATGTTTTATTCTGGCAGACAGCTCCAAATTCAAAAAGGTATTTCCTGTTACCTTTGCTAGTATTCAGGAAGCCAACATTATTACGGATATGCTGCCAGATACCAAATATAGCAAGTTAACCAATGTTTATGAAGCAGGTGAAAGAAAATGATTTATACAGTAACCTTCAATCCAGCCTTGGATTACATTGTCCGCTTAGACAGCTTTACCGCTGGAGAAATCAATAGAGTTAAATACGAGCAGGTTTTAGGAGGGGGCAAGGGTATTAACGTATCCATTGTCCTGAAAAATCTTGGCCATGACAGCACTGCCTTAGGCTTCCTAGCAGGCTTTACCGGCAAGGAAATCATCCGCCAGTTGGATGGCTTTGGCTGCCAAAGCGATTTCGTAGAACTGCCAGAGGGCTTCTCCCGTATTAATGTAAAGGTTAAGGCTGAAACCGAAACTGAAATCAATGGTCAGGGACCTAGAATTACCCCAGAGGCTCAGGCAGAGCTTTTTGCCAAGCTGGACAAGCTTCAGGCCGGTGATACTCTGGTTCTGGCCGGCAGTATCCCCAATACCCTGCCAGATGATATCTATCAGCGTATTATGAGACGTCTGGAAGGACGGAATATCAACATTGTAGTAGATGCCACCAAGCAGCTTCTTTTGAAAGTGCTGCCCTACAAGCCATTTTTAATAAAGCCAAACAACCATGAATTAGGTGAAATGTTCGGCGTTGTTCTCAAGACCAAGGACGAAATTATCACCCACGCCAAAAAGCTGCAGGAAATGGGTGCCCGCAATGTACTTATTTCCATGGCTGGTGACGGCGCCCTGTTGCTAACTGAGGAAGGAACAGTCTACGAAAGTGCTGCTCCAAAGGGAACCTTGGTTAACTCCGTAGGTGCTGGAGATTCTATGGTAGCAGGCTTTATCTGCGGTTACAAGGAAACAGGCTCCCTGGAGGAAGCTTTTTACATGGGTGTAGCAACTGGCTCCGCCTCCGCCTTTTCCGAAAACCTGGCCACCAGAGCCGAAGCAGATGCTCTGCTAAAAACTATACACTAAAAGTGGTTAATATTTGAAGGAACCGGAGGGAAGCCGGTATCCAGAAAGGAAGAAAATTATGCGTATTAGGGATTTATTAAGCAAGGAAAGCATTCAGCTAAATGCTGCTCCTGCCAGCAAAAATGAAATCATCAGCCAGCTGGTTGATTTGATGGACAAGTCTGGCAAGATTGCCAACAAGGAACAGTATCTTAAGGATGTTCTGTCTCGTGAGGACTCTGGCACCACTGGTCTGGGAGATGGCATTGCTACTCCTCATGCCAAAAGCGCTGGTGTGAAGGAAGCTGGTTTGGCTGCTATTACCGTACCTGCTGGTACTGATTTTGATTCTATGGATGGTCTGCCATCCCGTCTGTTTTTCCTGATTGCCGCACCTGCCAACTCCAATGATACTCATTTGGAGCTTCTCAGCAAGCTGGCTACCATGCTGATGGATCCAGACTTTGCCAATGCTTTGGTAGATGCCAAAACCGTAGATGAATTCTTTGCCCTGATTGATGCCAAAGAAAAGGGCGAAACCATCAATACTACCGCTCCTGCCGCTCCAGAGGTAGATAGCACTCACAAAATTCTGGCTGTAACTGCCTGCCCTACCGGCATTGCCCATACCTTTATGGCTGCTGAGTCCCTGGAACAGCATGCCAAGAAGCGCGGCATCTGGATTAAGGTAGAAACCAACGGCTCCGGCGGTGCCAAGAATGTACTGACTCAGCAGGAAATCAAGGAAGCAGATTGCATCATTATTGCTGCTGATAAAAATGTAGAAATGGCTCGCTTTGATGGCAAGCCTGTTATCAAAACCAAGGTTGCCAACGGTATCAACAAAGCCGATGAACTTTTGGACAAGGCCCTTAGCGGTCAGGCTCCTATCTACCATCATGCTGGTGGTGCTGCAGCCTCCACTGCAGATGATGGCGATAACGAGAGCGTTGGCCGTCAGATTTACAAGCATCTGATGAACGGTGTATCTCATATGCTGCCATTCGTTATCGGCGGTGGTATTCTTATCGCCTTGGCCTTCCTCTTTGATACATTTGATCCAGCCAACCCAGGCAACTTCGGCTCCAATACACCATTAGCCAAGTTCTTCAAGGATGTAGGCGGTGCCTCCTTTGGCTTTATGCTGCCAATCCTGTCCGGCTTTATTTCCATGAGTATTGCTGACCGTCCAGGTCTGGCTGTAGGCTTCGTAGGTGGTGCTATGGCAGCCTCTGGTGGCTCCGGTTTCTTAGGTGCTCTATTGGCTGGTTTTGCCGGTGGTTATATCATCGTTCTTCTGCGCAAGGTATTTAGCTGTCTGCCAGCTTCCTTGGAGGGCATCAAGCCTGTACTTATTTTCCCAGTATTAGGTATCTTCCTCATGGGCCTTCTGATGCAGTTTGTGATTACACCTCCTGTAGCAGGTATTAACGAATGGATGATTGACACATTGAAGAATATGGATACCAGCTCTCGTATCATGGTGGGCCTGATTATGGGCGGTATGATGTCTATTGATATGGGTGGCCCTTTCAATAAGGCAGCCTATGTAACCGGTACTGGCCTGTTGGCTGGTGGCGAATTCGGTGTTATGGCAGCAGTTATGGCTGGCGGTATGGTTCCTCCAATTGCCATTGCTCTCTGCACCATGTTCTTTGGCAACCGCTTTACTGAAAGCGAGCGCAAATCTGGTATCACTACCTTTATCATGGGCCTGTCCTTCATTTCTGAGGGTGCAATTCCATTTGCTGCCGCAGATCCAATCAGAGTAATCCCATCTATGGTAGCCGGCTCTGCTGTTGCTGGTGCCCTGTCTATGGCCTTTGACTGCACTCTGAGAGCACCTCATGGCGGTATCTTCGTAGTACCTACCATTGGCAATCCGCTGATGTATCTGGTTGCTATCGCCGTTGGTTCTCTGGTTGGCTGCTTCATTCTGGGCATGCTGAAAAAGCCATTGAACAAATAATTTTGCCCTTCCATAATTCCAATTATTCCTATACAAAAAGAATCTCCCTTACTGCGGTGTACCGACCCCCAAAAGTTAGACCTAAAAAATCTAATTTTTGGAGGTCGGTTTT
>ENA-ORPK01000834-ORPK01000834.1-human-gut-metagenome-genome-assembly--contig:-NODE-834-length-26994-cov-4.770853_pt1 | contig 26994 bp, 17 predicted proteins | sample MGYA00242139_ERZ509068 | MGnify/ENA primary metagenome ERZ509068 (study PRJEB26280, sample SAMEA2338687) | human gut metagenome | biome: human gut; feature: human-associated habitat; material: faeces... | reverse complement strand
TGGTTGGACACGCCGTCAAAAACCCGAGTTGAGCGTCGTAGGCAATCGGCAAAGCATGCAACAACCTTTCGTCGTATGCGCGCAATCTTTCGTACGCGCCTTTGAGGTTGAATCCCTCCTCCACGCACTGCTCTCTTATATGGTCCTCTTCGTTGAGCATAACCGAGATGCCGAATTTCTTGTCGCCCTCGACTATAACCGCTCCGTTTTGAGTGTTGTTGGCAAGCGCAAGCGAGATGAGATGCCTTTCAATAAGAGCTTTTTTCCGTTCTTTGTCAAGTTTGTTCATAGGCAACAATCTTGCCTCGAACACGCCCTGCGCCGCAGAATACGCGCCGTTTATGAGATTGACGACTCTTTCGTCCGTAACCTTCAAATTGCGAGGAAATTCAAGCCCCACGACGTTGCGCGCAAGCCTTATTCTCGACGATACGACGTTGTTTTTGACAAGCTCGTTTACCGTGCAATCCTTTGCGGATTTGAGAGTGTTCAAACCGCTTTGTTGCAACCTCAATCCGTTTTCGCTTTCAAGTTCGCAAACGCTGTGAACGACGTTTTGCGGCGGACGAGCTTGCAAAAGTTCGGCGTTTACACCTTGCGCCTTGCTTGCCGCGTCGAGCGCGATTTTTCGCATTTGAGAATAACAATTCGCACAACCGAAAAGGAAATTCTTTTCAAAATCCTCAACCGTATATCCGCAATATTTGCACTCTTTGGTGCGTCTTGAAAGCCTATAATCCGCCTCTTCGTGCGGACTTTTGCCGCATTTCAAAGCGTTTTCATAGCAACTTTGACAATACGCGTATTCGACGGGGTTGTTGTCAACAACCACGCTTTCAAAAAGAGTCGCGCTTTTTTCTCCGCATATGTCGCAAATTCTTCCGTTCACCGTTTTATAATTCTTTTGTTATATTTCTCAAATACTCTTTGAATTCGCAGTCGAGATCCTTGTCTCGCAGAGCGTACTCGACGGTTGCTTCGAGATAGCCTTCTTTGTTGCCTATATCGTAGCGTCTTGCGCTAAATTCGTAGGCGCATACGTCTTTTTCTTTGGCAAGAATGCTTATCGAATCCGTCAAATATGCCTCGCCGCGAGTGTACGGCGTGCGCTCGATTGCGTCGAATATCGAAGGGGCAAGCACAAATCTTCCGAGAGATACCAATGCGCCGGGAAGTTCGCCTTGCGGTTTTTCGATTATGCCGTCGATAAGCGTGGTTTTGTCGTCTATTGCCGACTTCGTTATCATCACGCCGCAACGTCTTGCAACCTCTTCGCTCGTGCGCTGACATCCTACTATAGACGCGCCGTTCGTGGCATAATATGCGTCGATAAGTTGCTTGGTAACGGGCTTTTCACCCTCTTTTACGTACATCACGTCGTCGCCGAAAAGCACGGCAAAAGGCTCGCCGTTCGCAAAGTCTTTGCAAAGTTTTATTGCGTTTGCGTTGCCGTCCATCGTCTTTTGCGTGACAAAAGACACCTTTGCCCCGATTTCTGCGTTGGCAAGCTCGTACGCTTCCTTTTCGCCTTGCGACAAAAGATGCTCGTTGAGCCGAACGTTCGGCTCGAAAAGGCGTTTTATACTTTCTTTTTGCGGAGATATGACGATCATAATCTCCTCTATGCCGCTCTTCACCGCCTCGTCGACGATGTAGCACAGCGCAGGCGTATCCACGATGGGCAACAATTCTTTGGGCAAAACCTTGGTGACGGGCAGGAATCTCGTTCCGAACCCCGCACAAGGTATTATTGCTTTTCTGACTTGCATAAGCACCCCCTCTTTTCAAGCGTCGAATTTGTCCTAAGCCGTCAAATTCCGACGACGGATTTTTCTATGCGACGTTTTCGCCGCATAATCGTTTGTACAATATATTCGTAAGTCGCAACGCGATATTCTCGTTGCGACTTCGATTGCGATTTTCAAAAAGTCATTTCTATGAAATGAAAATCACTTTTCGTAGCCGTGCGGATGCGTCGAGTGCCACTTCCATGCGGACGAAACGATGCTTTCGAGGCTGTCGTATCGAGGCTTCCAGCCAAGTTCTCTCTTTATCTTCTCGCTGGATGCGACAAGGGTTGCCGGATCGCCGGGACGACGGCCTTCGATTGTCCTTTCGATATGGCGTCCCGTCACTTTTTCGGTCACGTCGATAACCTCTTTGACGCTGAATCCGTTGCCGTTGCCGAGGTTGTAGTAGGTGGATTTTCCGCCGTGTTTGAGATAGTCGAGAGCACGGATATGAGCGTCGGCAAGGTCGGTGATGTGAATATAGTCCCTCACGCAAGTGCCGTCGGGAGTGGGATAATCGTCGCCGAAAATGCCGATGTGATCTCTCGTGCCGTTTGCCACTTGCAAAATGATGGGGATAAGGTGGGATTCGGGCTTGTGCGCCTCGCCGATTTCACCGCTCTTGTGTGCGCCCGCCGCATTGAAGTAGCGCAAAGCAACGTATTTGAGTCCGTACGCCTTGTCGTAATCTTGCATAAACTGCTCCATCATGAGCTTGGTTTGACCGTACACGCTGGTGGGGTGCTGCGGACTTTCCTCGGTGATAAGACCGTCGCCGCAATCTCCGTAAGTCGCCGCCGAGGACGAGAACACGAGATACTTGACGTTTTCTGCAATCATAGCGTCCAAAAGCGCAAGCGTGCCGGCAACGTTGTTGTGATAATACTTTGCAGGATTGACCATACTTTCTCCGACAAGAGAGTACGCCGCAAAGTGAATGACGGAATCTACACCGTACTTTCTGAACGTTTCACGCAAAAGTTCGACATCAAAGATGTCGCCTTTGACAAACGGCACGTCCGACGGCACGGATTCGATATGTCCAGTGACAAGATTGTCGTAAACTACGACGTCCATGTTTCTTTCTTTGAGTTCTCTCACGCAATGGGAGCCGATGTAGCCTGCTCCGCCCGTAACCAAAATCATATATCACTCCTCGCACGTCCTCGCACGTCGGGCGCGCTGAATTTTATTCTATGAAATATTATAAACTAGAACCGCTTGTTTTGCAAGGCAAAATTGTGTATAATCAAATTGTGGGAAAAACAATTTTGCATTGCGACCTAAACAACTTCTACGCATCGGTGGAACAAAAGCTGCATCCCGAATACGACGGGATGCCTCTTGCCGTGTGCGGAAATCCCGAAGCAAGACACGGAATAGTGCTTGCAAAAAATCAACTCGCAAAAAAAGCGGGCGTTCAAACGGGCGAAACGTTGTGGTCGGCAAGGCAAAAATGCCCGGATATAATTTTTGTTCCTCCGCATTTCGACGAATATGTCAAACACTCCAAACAAGTTTTTGAAATCTACACGCAATTTACCGACCGTGTGGAAAGTTTCGGCATAGACGAATGCTGGCTTGACGTGACAGGCTCCGAAAAACTGTTCGGCGACGGCGTGACAATCGCAAACAAACTCCGTGAGCTTGTCAAACAAAAAACGGGACTCACCATATCCGTTGGCGTATCTTTCACAAAAACTCTGGCAAAACTCGGCAGCGACCTCAAAAAACCCGACGCAACGACCGTACTCGACAAAGAGCATTATATGGACGTCATCGGCGATATGTCGCCCTCCGAGATGATTATGATAGGCAAACAGACGTCCGAAAAGCTGACAAAGCTCAACGTCCGCACCATACGGCAACTGGCGAATGCCGACCGTGACGCTTTGCGTCACATTTTCGGAGTGGTTGCCGACAATATGATAAACGCCGCGCAAGGCGTCGAAACGGAAGAAGTCAAACACTACTACGATATTCGCATCCCCAAAAGCGTGTCGAACGGCACGACCACTCCGCGCGATATAAAAACTCTCGACGAAGCCAAAATCGTAATTTACGCTCTTGCGGATATGGTTGCGTTGAGATTGAGAAGCTACAACCTCGTTGCAAACGGCATCGGACTTTCAATCAAAAATCCAGCTTTACAATGGACGTCAAAACAAATTCCGCTTTCGCCGGCAAGCGCAAATTCGGGCGCAATCGCAAAATCCGCGATAAGTCTGATTGAAAAAATACACAATTTCAACGATCCCCTTCGCGCAATCACCGTGTCTGCAATCAGGCTGGAAAACAAAGACGGCGTGCAAATCAGCCTTTTCGACGAGCCGAACGACAAAGCCGACAAACTTGAAAAAACAATCGACGATATACGCGCAAAGTACGGCTACCGCTCGGTGCAGCGCGGTATCTTGCTTGAAAACGATCTCACGGGCAACTTGCACGAGGACGACGATTTCAGACCTTTTCATCAAAGCAAAACAACCTGAAACCCAACTCGAACACAATTTGCATAATTTCCATAAAACCACAAGGCACGAACACGATTTACAACACATATCGTGTTTTGTTTTGCTAAAAATCAACGTTTTTAGCCTCGTATCGCCATTTTTCAGACGTACAATTTTATATCAATACACTTATCGTGTTGTATAATTGCATAACACTTTTCGTGCTTTTAGACGTTTTTGTCGAAAAAAGGAGCAAGTTTTCGTTTCCGTTTTACAATCGCGTCAAATTACCTTATAATTGATATCAAGTGATAATTGGGATTGTAAGAAGACACTGGCACAAGCCTATGGAGCATCCGCTCCTCACGCACGTACAGGCGTGCAAAAACAATATTTATGACACCGGTTCAAATCGCAACGGCAGTTTTATCTCTCATTGCAGGCATTGGTATATTCCTTATCGCTTGCACGATGATGAGCTCGAATCTGGAATCCGTAAGCTCCAACAAACTCAAACAACTTTTTGCGCGTACGTCAAAGAGTAAGCTCGTCGGCGTCGGCATAGGTACGGTTGCAACGGCGGCGATACAGTCGTCGGGCGCAACGACCGTTATGGTCATAGGTTTCGTCAACGCCGGCATTATGTCGCTGATGCAAGCGGCAACCGTCATTTACGGCGCAAACATCGGTACGACGATTACCGGTCAAATCACCGCCCTCGGCATGTTTGAAAACTCCATCTCAACGGGGGTGGTATTTGCCACTTTTGCAGGCATCGGCGCATTTACGATGGCTTTTGCAAAGAAAGATCTTGTCAAAAAAATCGGCGGTATCCTTGCAGGCTTCGGTATGCTGTTCGTCGGTCTTGACATGATGAGTGCGTCAATGGATACGTTCGCATCCCTCGACACCGTCAAAAACTTTCTTGCATCCATAAGCAATCCGCTTCTTCTCGTCCTCATCGGCACGGTTTTGACCGCAATCATTCAAAGCTCGTCCGTCATGACGTCAATTGCCATCACGATGGTCTTTACGGGGCTTATTAACCTCGATCAAGGCATTTATCTCACTATGGGCTCGAACATCGGTTCGTGTGTTGTTGCAATCATCGCAGGTTTGACTTCCAGCACAAACGCAAAACGCACAGCTCTTCTTCACCTTCTTTTCAACGTTTCGGGCGTTGTGATTTTTATGCTCGTAGCAATGATGATGCGCGAAATCTCAAAGGCGGTAAACCCCACAAAGATTATAACTTTCGGCTACCTTTTCGGAAAAATGTTCCCCGGCGTTCCGCAAACTCAACTTGCAATGTTCCACACGATATTCAACGTCATTACGGTTATCATAATGTTACCGCTCACCAATTTGTCGGTTAAGCTTGTATGTAAAATCCTTCCCGACAAAAAGAAGAAAGACGAACAACCGGCAGAACATTTTTACTACATCGACGAGCATATGCTCTCAACTCCGCCTATCGCAGTGCAACAAACCAAAAACGAAATCGTCAATATGGCGGAAATCGCATTGCACAACTACGACCTCGCTTGCGACGTGATTTGCACTCTCGACTATTCTAAAATCGAAAAATTCCGTCAGAACGAAAACGAGCTGAACTTCCTCAACAAAGAAATCGCAAGATTCGTCGTCAAACTTTCAAAGCTCGAAATGAACGACGCCGACCACAACTATCTTGCAACCACGTTCCACACGATCACCGATCTCGAACGCGTCGGCGACTATGCGGAAAACATCATCGAATACGCCGACAAACTCAAAGAATCCGACCAAAAGTTTTCGGACGTCGCAATCTCGGAAGTGCGCAACTTGCAAAGTCGCATAAACGATTTGTTTCAAAAGGTCATGAAAGCATACGTAAACAGCGACGCGGCTTCGCTTGACGAGGCAAACGTAATCGAAGACGAAATCGACGACATCACCGAAGCAATGGGCGCAAACCATATAGAAAGATTGCGCGCGGGCGATTGTACTCCCGACGTCGGAGCACAGTATCTCTCGCTTGCGTCCAACTCCGAGCGTGTTGCGGACCACTTCATAAACGTCGGCAAATCCATAAACGGCACAACCAAGAAAAAGGACTAATTTATGAAACTTGCAATCGCAACCAACAATCAGCATAAACTCACCGAAATCAAAGCTATCCTCGGCAACTCGTTCGAGGAGCTTTTGTCGTTGAAAGACCTCGACATCGACGTTGACGTCGAAGAAACGGGCACTACGCTCGAAGAAAACTCTCTTCTTAAAGCACGCACGATTTGCGAGCTTTGCAACATGCCCACGCTTGCAGACGATACAGGGCTTATGGTTGACTCGCTTGACGGTGCGCCCGGCGTTTATTCCGCGCGTTACGGAGGCGAAGCTCACAACGATAAAGCCAACCGACAACTGCTTCTAAAAAACCTCGAAGGCGTGCAAAATCGTCGCGCCCATTTTGCGACGGTTATAACAATTTGTTATCCGAACGGCGACTTTATCACCGCAAAAGGACGTGTCGAAGGCTCGATTTTGCGCGAAGAACGGGGTACGGAAGGCTTCGGATACGACTCTTTGTTTTTCAGCGACGAGCTTCAAAAAACCTTTGCAGAAGCGTCCGCAGCCGAAAAGAATTCAGTAAGCCACCGAGGCAGAGCTTTGCATGCAATGCTTGAAAAACTCAACTCCGAAAACTAACGTTATGAACACTATCGTAGCATTTTCGGACAGCCATAATTACCCTCTTCCGGATCGTCTTGTCGAAGTCGCAAACGAAAGTAAATTCGTGTTCTTTTTGGGCGACGGCATAAGTGCGCTCGGCGACCTTTTGTGCCATAAAGGCTTTCACGGAGTAAAAGGAAATTGCGACAATTTCGCTTTTCAGGACGAGGAAGTCATCGAAATCGACAAGGTGAAAATTCTTATCACGCACGGTGACAACTACCACGTCAAACGCGGGCTTTTGGAGCTGTATTTGCGCGCAACGGAACTCGGTTGCAGCCTCGTTTTCTACGGACATACGCACTTTGCGCAAATCGACGAACGCGACGGAGTTACCCTCGTATGTCCCGGAGCGGTCTGCTCTTCGTCATGCGGCACGCCCTCATACGCCTACGCAGTCGTGCACGACGGAAAATTTACCGTCAAAATCGTAAATCTAGCCCAAATTTGTTGACATCAAACCTTTGATGTGATAATATTGTCAAGCATTGAATCGTAGATTGCTCTTTCACAGCGTAATTTGAGTCCGTGCGGGTGTAGTTCAATGGTAGAATGTCAGCCTTCCAAGCTGATTGCGTGGGTCCGATTCCCATCACCCGCTCCACAACTCAAAGAGCGTTTAAAAAGCGTCTTGACGATGCAATGAGCCTGTAGCTCAGCAGGATAGAGCAACGGCCTTCTAAGCCGTGTGTCGGGAGTTCGAATCTCTTCAGGCTCGCCATTATGGTGGATATAGCGCAGTTGGTTAGCGTGCCAGGTTGTGGCCCTGGAGGTCGTGGGTTCGAATCCCACTATTCACCCCACTTTGATACAAAGCTCCGAACGGAGTTGTATGAGTTCGAATTCATCACAAAATCGTATGGATTCGAACGGGCAGAAAATCAAACAATCCGGTGAATTGTTTGGCTGCCCCGGCGTGATAGTGCAGACCTTCGCAAAGTCGTACGGAATCGCATAAAAATGTGCGCCTGTGTAGCGCGAGTCGCTCGGCACAGGTCAAACGGCGCGAATCCCACTATTCACCCCACATTGATATAAAGCTCCGAACGGAGTTGTATAAGTTCGAGTCCATCACAAAATCGTATGGATTCGAACGAGCAAATGTAAAAAAGTTTTACATTTGCCGAAAAAGTGCAGTATATTTGTTGCAAAAACTTTGTTTTGGTGATAATATAGACTGCGTTGTAGGGGTATCGCCAAGCGGTAAGGCACCAGATTTTGATTCTGGCATTCGTTGGTTCAAATCCAGCTACCCCTGCCAATGACTCACTAGCTCAGCCGGTAGAGCACCGCACTTTTAATGCGATGGTCCGGAGTTCGAATCTCCGGTGGGTCACCACGAATAACCTAACTTGAATTTGCAAGTTAGGTTATTATTTTTTTTGTCGTTTTTGGGTATTTTGCGCTATTCCACCCTTACTACGTCAATAAATTCTTTGAATTTATAAAAATCTCTTATTGTTGATTTTAGACAATTAAGACATCACCCTATTTATCCGTGCATCTGCTTACGCACAAAATTTGCGCACAACTTCTTATATTATCATTCAAACTCATCGTTTAACATTGCCTCTTGCGCAATGCCATATGCGTTTGAAAACGGTGAAATATCATCTGTTGAGCGGTTCATATCTCGTAATAGTCCCTTATAAAGATAACGCAAGTCTTTATTGCGTTCTTCAAAACTGACATGCAAATCATTTTTCGCGATGCGACCGAACATTAAATCTTTTAATCGTCGATATTAACTTTTTCGACGCATAGTCGGACGGAGCACGCCAAACCCAATTTCCTTGTGCAACGGACGGCGTATTCATTCTGCCTTCTTCGTTTCCAAGCAAAAGCCAGTCCTGCAACGGTATCACCGCAAGTTCCGCAATTGAATCAAACGCCAGTTTAATCATCTTATACGTTGGGTTTAACCCCTTGATGTGCAAACATTCTCTTTTGAATCGTTTTAGCGTATCTCCGTCAAGGTTTTCCGTCCACGTACGAGTACAGTCGGCGTCGTGAGAACCTGTATAAACCACGTAATCTTTATTTGTATATAGCCTCGGCAAATATTCGCTGCCCTCATCAAAAAACGCAAACTGCAATATTTTCATCCCGGGATATCCGCAATAAGCAATCAACTCGCGCACGTCATCTGTCAAAAAACCAAGATCTTCCGCAATTATTTTTGCATTCGGAACGCTTTGATTTATCGCATCGAAAAGTTTCCCCCCCGGGCCTTTTTCCCAGTGTCCGTTGCGAGCGGTTTTCTCGCCGTACGGTATTGCATAATATCCCGCAAACCCGCGGAAATGGTCTATCCTTACAAGGTCAAATAACGACGCACAAATTTTGATGCGCGAGCACCACCACTTGTAGCCGTTCTGCTCCATTTTCGCATAATCGTAAATCGGATTGCCCCACAATTGTCCATCCGGGGAAAATCCGTCGGGAGGACAGCCTGCAACGAATGTCGGATTCAAGTTCTCGTCAAGCAGATACTCGTCCGTGTTGCTCCACACGTCAACTGAGTCGTAAGCTACGTAAATCGGCATATCGCCTATAATCTTTATGCCTTTCGAGTGTGCGTAAACGCACACCTCTTTCCACTGGGAGAAGAACTCGTATTGAACGAATCTCCAAAAATCCATTCTCGAAGAAAACTCCTCTCTGCACCGGATAGCATTTTTGTAAATTCTATACTCCTCCGACCACGACGACCACGGCGCATAATTAAATTCTTCTTTGAGGGAAAAGAACAGCGCATAATCGTCAAGCCACCAGGAATTAGAATTGCAAAATCTCGTAAAAGCGGCATTTTTCTTAAAGTTAGAGTACGCTTTTTTCAAAACGTTTATGCGCGTTTCAAACAATCTCCCGTAATTCACTCGCTCGCAGCAATCTTTTTGTGATTCCAAATCGGTGTCCGAGAGCAAACCCGCGCTTTTCAACTCATCCAAATCCACAAAATACGGATTTCCCGCAAAAGATGACGGCGACTGATACGGGCTGTCGCCGTAGGCAGTCGGATTGAGCGGCAAAACCTGCCAACACTTCGTTGAGGTTTTGTCCATAAAGTCAATCCAATCATAACACGGCTTGCCAAAAGAGCCTATACCGTACTCGGATGGCAAACTGCTAACTGCCATAAGCAATCCGCTTTTGTGCGAAAAACCGAATTTTTTATTTACCGCCATATAACAAACTCCCTATGCCGACTTGCGTTATTTCAATCTGATTTGATCCTCGACGTCGAATATAGACATCTTGTCAACGGGCAATACAACGTCAATGCTTTCTTCATTAAAATCATCCCCGACCTTGGCGTATAATACCGCTCCGTCTCTCTCGCATTTTGCATATCGTTCGGTACCGTAATCTAAAATCTTTTCGACCGAAAACGGTATGCCGTCCGTCGCAATTTCAACGTCTTGTGGCGAAAACTCAAAACTCAACGCCTTGCCGATAATCTTCGTTCCGCCGATTCCGACCAACTTCGACGCAAGTTCTCTTGTACACTCGAACCTCTGCCCCATCGTTTCGAACGAAAATTTCGGGATTGCGGCAGACTTAACGATTTCCTTAAACGTTCGCTTGTCTTTATTCCTTTGACGAAGCATTTTTCCGCTTAGCGTATTGAACGCAGGTATTGCCTCGTGAACAATCTTGTCGTCTGTCGAACACGTAACTTTTTTCAGGTCGATACCAAGCGTAATCTCTCCGCTCGTTTCTTCGTCAAATAAAGCAAAAAATATCTGACCGCCTGTTTCGACGTAATGCAAATACTTTCCGTTGACTTCTTCGACCTTTTTCACCGTTCCGACAACGTCGTTTCCTTTTTCGACAGCATCGACTGGAATGGTCAACTTATAATTTCCGTCTTCCATTGAAAATGCCGACGGCAATTCTATCCTTGACGAACCGATTTCGAACGCATGCTTTTTTACCGCTACGCTTATACTCGAACAATCGGGAATTCTCGGAATCATATTCGCTTCGGTTTCCGCGTCGAAAACCTGCATGTTTTCGATATCAAACGAGATTTCCGTGACGCTTCCGACTTCGAAGCGCGTCATTGTCGGCGCTTTTATAACGATTTTGGTCGAGCTTTGCAAGCCTAGTTCTTTGTCAAAGTTCAAATCGCCGAATACTTGGCTTTCGGTTCCCAATTCCTCGATGTGCGAAACCTTGATTTTTGCCTTTGCCGTATATTTTTCGGCATCGATGGAGATATGTTCCGCGCGCAGTCCAAGCACAACTTTTTTCCCGTGGAACACGTCCGCTTGCTTTGCTTTTGCAAAGAAGTCTTTGGACAACGCGATTTTTAACGGCGCGTCGGTAGCGACAAACGATATATCGTCGCCTTCGACATTGATTTCCGCGTTGATGAAATTCATTTGAGGCGTTCCTATAAAACCTGCGACAAACACATTTTGAGGATACTTATATAAATTGGTAGGCGTGTCGATTTGCTGAACGAATCCGTCTTTCATAACGACTATTCGCGTGCCCATCGTCATTGCTTCGACCTGATCGTGCGTGACGTAAATAAACGTAGTTTGCAGCCTGTGATGCAGCGCGCTTATTTCGCTTCTCATTGCAGTACGCAATTTTGCGTCGAGATTTGACAACGGTTCGTCAAGCAAGAAAACCTTTGGTTCTCTTACAATAGCTCTTCCCAAAGCGACTCTTTGACGCTGTCCGCCACTCATTTCCTTTGGCTTTTTGTCCAGATATTCGGTTATATCCAACGTTTGCGCCGCTTCTCTGACCTTTTGATCGATTACCGCTTTCGGCATTTTTCTCAATTTCAGACCGAAAGCCATATTTTCGTACACCGTCATATGCGGATACAGAGCATAATTTTGGAAGACCATCGCAATATCTCTGTCCTTCGGTTCTACGTCGTTTACAAGCGTATCGCCTATATAGAGTTCGCCGGCAGTGATTTCTTCAAGACCGGCTATCATACGAAGCGTGGTGGATTTTCCGCAACCCGACGGCCCGACGAATACAATAAATTCCTTATCTTTTATATCCATCGTGAAGTCGTTTACGGCTTTTGTTCCGTTGGGATAAACTTTGTATATGTGATTGAGTTTTACGTCTGCCATAATTACCCTCTTATTGTTTGACGGCGCCTGCCGACAAACCGTTTATCATATATTTAATCAAGAAGAAATACAAGATTACAATCGGGACGGCGATAAACACCGCACCTGCCGAAAATCTTGCGAATTCGGTTTCCGGAAGAGACATAAGCCCGACCGCCGCCGTCCACATGTTTTTGTCTTTGAGAAGAAGCTTCGGAAGGATAAAATCGCTCCACGGCCACGCAAATTGCGTCAAAAGCGTATATACCAAAATCGGTTTTGACAGCGGAAGAGTTACGTTAAAAAATATCCTCGCATTGCTTGCTCCGTCGATTCTTGCCGCTTCGTAAATCGAATTCGGAATAGTGTCGAAAAAGCCTTTTTGCACCAAATATCCCATAGGTGCGCCGCCTGCGTATATGAGGGCAAGACCTATATGACTATTGATGAAATTGAATTGCGTCATAAGCAAATACACGGCAACCATTCCCATAAACGACGGGAACATCCCGAGAATCAGCGCGCCCTTCATCAATGCTTTTCTTCCCCTAAATTGGAAAGACGAGATGACATATGCAGTTAAAATAACCAAAACAGTACCCAAAAGGCTACTTATCGTCGCCACAAGCAAAGTATTTGCAAACCACTTCGGATAGTCGTACATAACGGTGTCGGCAAACAGCGCCTTAAAAGAATCAAAGGAATATTCCGACGGGAAAAATCCATTGAAACTATATATGCTTCCGCTTGCGGAAAAACAACTCAGCACCACCCATATAATAGGAAATACGAAGATGATTGACACCAGCAACATAATGGCATACGTAAGCAAAACATTTGCCGTCTTTTTGAGTTTTATACCGGGTTTCTTTCTCATTTGAACGTATCCTCCCTCTTGTATGCCGACGAGCGCATATAAACCAACAGGCTTATTGCCGAGGTGATGATAAACATAATCAGACTTATCGCCGCGCCTATCGAGTAGTAGTTGTTGTCAATCGACATTCTGTACAACCAGTTGATAAGCAAATCCGTGTCGCTCGCAAGGAAATATCCGTCGCTAAGGACGTCGCTCCTTAAGAAATAGAACACGCCGAAGTTGTTGAAGTTGCCCATAAATTGACTGATGAGAACGGGCGTCGTAGAAAAGAGAACGAACGGAAGCGTAATTTTTCTAAACTGCATCCACGCACTTGCCCCGTCTATTCTTGCCGCCTCGTACAAATCGTTATTGATATTGGACAATATACCCGATGCAAGCAACATTATCGACGGAACGGACAGCCATGCGTTTACGAACAAACCTATCCCTCTTGCCATCCACTTGGAATTGATACCCAAAAAGTCGATGATTTTGCCGCCGTTTTGGACGATAAGTTGATTTATCGGACCGCCGTTGCTGAACATATAATGGAATACAAGCAACGATATAAAACCGGGAACCGCATAGGCAAGCACGGGGAATGCTCTCCACAACGCCTTTGGTTTTACACATTTTTTGTTGTAGAGAATCGCAAGCCCGAGTCCTAAAAAATAGTTGATAAACGTCGAAAGAAAAGCCCAAAGCAAGTTCCAACCGAGTATCTTTCCGAAAGACTGCGACAATTCACCCAAAGCCACGAGTTTTCTGAAGCTGTCAAGGCTCCAATCCACCAATTCGGGCGGCACGATTTTTCCGCCGTAGTTGGTGAATGCAATCAAAATCATAAAAATTATCGGCAAGACATTGAATATCATCACTCCGACAATCGGAATGACGAGTGCCGCCTTATAAAAATTGCGGTTCATCAGCGACGACAAATCGTCTTTGAACGACGAAACTTTTCCTTTGAAAAGCAAGTCTTCTGCTCCGCGATGAGCGTCTTTTATGTTTGCCACATAGACGATAACGAGCGCAATAAGAGCAATCCAGGCAAATATGCCCATAAGCAACATAATCACCGAATCGTCACCCTTTATGCCGAGCCACGGATCTGCTTTTACCGTTCCCAAGGTGAAAAATCCGAACAAGTCCTTTATTCCTCTGAGAGCGAAATAAACGATAAACCCCACTTCCAACAGAATATATATAAATCCTTTTATATATTGTCCGTTGACAATTTGCCCGGCTCCCATAAAGAACATCGACGCATACGTCGCCCTGCCCGACGTGGCAAAGAACTCTTTTAAGTTCTTTCGGGATTGTTTCGCTTTTTCGGAAACGTCCCGACGCTGCTTAGCGGCATTCTCTTTTAGGTTTTTATATCTTTCTTTCAAACTTGTCATAGTTATGCAAAGGTATGAATAGCCTTGTAAATATTCGACGATATTTCTTCGATAACGCTTTGAAGTTTTGCCGTATCGAAGGAACGCTTACCGCATCCGTCGGTTGCTATTTGTTTGAATCCCGATGAAATCGGCGTCCAAATTTGCTTGACCGCGCTGATGGACGGCATAACCTCCAAAACGCCCGAATCGAGGTTTCTATAGGTAATTTGAGACGCTAAAGACTCTGTTTGTGCGATTACGTCGCTTCTTGCGGCAACGACGCCGAGCATATCCGCACGAGCTTTCACCATTTCGTAACCCGTTGCGAATTCGACAAACTTGACAGCCCAATCACGGTTTTTGGTATAACTGCTCACCGCATATCCGTTCACGCCGCCCATGGTTTGTTGCTCGATCCACAGACCACCGTTTTTGATATCTTGTTGAGTGGTTATATCTCCGTTCTTTGGAAGTTTCGGTAGTCCTGTAATAACGAGATTCTCTTTCGCCTTTGCGTCCGCACTCGCCTGATCGAGTCCCTCTTTTTGATATTGAAGCGACATCTCTTTCAAGAACTGTGAAGTGATATCCGGAGTGGTTATCGTTGCAAAAATCGTTCCGTTTGCAAGCATGGGCGCGCGACCGTTTGTAAACGAATCGTCAATACACTTCTCATCCATGACGCCGGCAAGCTCCCACATAATCTTTGCACCCTTCACCGCATTGCCTTTTGCAATACCTATATCCTTGTCGTCGGTGTTGTTGTTGCCAAACACGTATGCGCCGTACGAAAGCAAGAAACCGATATTGAAATATTCGTTTCTCAGCTCGATGGCATAACCGAATTTATTGCGGTCTGCTTCGCGAATACCTTTGCTGTATCTGTACATTTCCGTCCAATATTCAACCATATCCGGCACGTCGTTGCCATTCTTATCCCATTCGGTTTTCCAGTTGTCGGGAAGCGCGTCCTTGCGATAAAACAGTAACTGTTGTTGAACGTTTACCGGCACTCCGCAATAAACCGTTTTGCCATCGTAATTATACTTAAAGGCATTCCATGCGTTTTGCGGAATTTTATCATAACAATCCATTTGCTCTATATCGAGCGGGATTATATGATGCTTTTCGACGTACGACATGAGAATATCGTTTGCCTGATACAATACGTCCGGTCCGTGACCGTACGGTCCGTCTTTTTCAAGGTCGCTGAACTCGTCCATATTCGCATCGACGGCTTTTACTCCTTCGCTTGCATACTTTGCATTGAATGCGTCCAGCAATTCCTTGAGATATCCTTCTTTTTTTGCCGTATCGTTTTCAAGAATACGCAACACGACCTCTTTCTCATCTTTGTCATTGTTGCACGCGGCAAAGCAAAATGCTACCGTCGTCAGCACCATAACAACGACCAAAAAAATCGTCACGAGTTTTCCCTTTCTCATAATTTTTCTCCTTCTATAACAAAGGAATCGGCATTGCCGTCCTTACTGTTATTATATTCTATCAACGGCTTTGCGCCAACCCCCTTTTTTTTGCCTCGGCGCACAATCAACCGCAAAACCTGTTCCTCGCTTGCTCGTTCAATAACCAATGCTTCGTTTTGAGAAAAAATCTTTAATTTTCCGCTCTTTATTGCAGGCTGACGTTTCAAAGCGAGCAATTCTTTGAGCGAGGTTTGAAACCTCTTTATTTCCGCATCTTCCAGTCTTGAAAAATCGAACGTTCTTCTGCAATCGGGATCATATTCCCCTTCGAGCAAAATATCCGTGCCATAGTACAAATTGAAACTTCCCGGCAAAAATATCAGCGTCGCTATTGCACAAAGCAATCTGTTGCTGTCCTTTTTTATTTGTGTGTAAAATCTCGCCGTATCGTGACTATCGAGCAAATTGAACATCATATTGTTTGTGACGTCGCTATATCTCATATAAAGCGAATTGAGCTGCTCGGCAAGTTGCTTTCCGTCTATGCTCTCATCAACCCAAAAATCTATCATGCGCTTTGTGAGCGCATAGTTCATAATGGAATCGAACTGATCTCCTCTCAAAAAACTCTCGCTGTTATGCCAGTTTTCTCCAATCAACGCCGCGTTCGATTTTTGAGCTTTTACCGCTTCTCTCGCCTTTCTCCAAAAGCTGTGCGAAACCTCGTCGGACACGTCAAGACGCCACCCGTCCACATCGCATTCTTTCATCCAATATACCATTACGCCAATAAGATAATTTTGCACTTCCTTATTGCAAGTATTGAGTTTTGGCATATATTCACAATCTCCGAAGCATGCATAATTAGGCGGATTCTGTTCGACTTTTTCACCGTCTATGACAAACCAATCGAAGTATTTTGATTTTTTGCCGTATTTTATTACGTCTTTGAACTGCTCAAAATCCCGACTGACGTGGTTAAACACGGCGTCAAGCACGACTTTCAATCCTTTGTCATGAGCATTTGTTACCATTTTTTTCAAAGACTCTTTGTTGCCGAAAGACTCATCCACACAATAGAAATCAATTGTGTCGTATTTATGGTTGGAGTTACTTTTGAAAATCGGCGTAAGGTAAATCGCCGTTGCGCCAAGTCCTTTGATATAGTCCAAATTTTCCGTTATTCCGTCGAGATTGCCCCCGAAAAACGAAGTCGGAGTCGGCAAATCGCACCATTTGGCGTTAATTCTTGATTTAGCGGTATCCGTTTTGCAAAATCTATCCACAAAGATTTGATAAAACACCGCATTGTTCAGCCATTCGACGTTTTGCATCACATCGTCGTCGTTGATATAAGCAAACTGAAAGCTATTAAAATATGCTAAGTTAAAATTGTATGTGCAAACCAAGCCGTCTTCGCAAAAGTAGTACGGCTCGTTATCGTATTCAAAGTAAAATACATACGCAAGTCTTGGATCCTCAAGACAAAGCGTCGCTTTGTAATAATCAAACTGCGCGTCGCTTGCAATCAATTGCATTTCTTGTTTGAATTGTTGTTGCGCAATATGATATTTTGTATTATACAAAACGGACAATTTGCAAATTTGTTCGCCCTTTGCAAAGCGAATTCTCAACACTATTGTTTTATGGTCCGTTGCGAAGCAATAATTGCTTTCGGGACGATGGTAAATTGCCTGAATGTTCATTTTCATATTGATTTTTTTCTACTAAGATTGTATAATCCGATTATTATGAGCAAGAAAGTCACAATGAGAGATATTGCAAGAGAGGCAGGCGTTTCTGTCGCTACCGTGAGTTACGTCCTTAACGACAAGGACGATTCGCGCATAAGCGAGGACACAAAACGCAAAATCTGGCAACTCGTCAATCTCTATAATTACCGCATCAACTTCTCGGCAAAATGCCTGAGCAGTGGCAATACCGACGTCGTAACGATATATATCGGCGACAACGACGCCTCTGCCTACAAGGCCGAAACGATGCTCCTCATCCAAAGACTTTCCGATAAACTTGCATCCGTCGGATATTCCTTGCAAGTTACTTTTGACAAAACCGTCAAGCGTGTCACGAATTGCGATGCAATCATTTGCTACAACACCGACAACTCGTTTTTCCGTGCGCTTGGCGAGGTAAACTTTTGCCCCCTTCTCGCACTCGATACGGTCATTCCGAACGGCGATTTGTTTTATCAAATCACAACCGATTACAACGCCGTGGCACAAAAAGCAAACTCCCTTTTCGGCACAAACAACTGGACTGCCGTTGCGCTGAAACCAAACAGCGAAGAATTGAAGGAACGCATGTTGCAACAATTGAATCGCGTTCGGTTTATAGAAGACGATTCCCCCATTCCGACAGAGTCGCAAAACATTGTCGTCCTGGGCAGTATGGTGTCGAAGTTTTGTCAAAAAAACGCTCCTGACGTTTTGACTATTGATTCTCATTCCGATGAAAAGATTGACAAAATCGTAGAGTGTCTTGACATCGCAATCAACCGAAAAGAAGCCGTGTCAAGCGATATACGAATCTGATTTTACACCGAAATTAGGTATGCCCCTGCAACAAAACGTCGCAGGGGCATTTATTATTGTTATGCTGTTGCTTGTACTTTATAAATATCGATGATGCCCGTTTTATAGTTGTAAGTAACTCGATACTCGCCTGCTTCGGAGCAGCAAATGTTGCCCTTTCCTTCAACCGTGAATATTGCGTTTGCGTCGCCGTCCGTGCCGAGTTTATCCTTTCCAACCCAAAGGCCGCCTTCCTTCGCGCCGATATTATACACGTCCAGACCGAATTCGACGTCTTTTGCAAACGTCAAAGTAATTTCATAAACTTCCTTGTTTTCGCCATTCGCGGTCATCTTGAATTCATCTTTGAACTCGTGTACCCAGCCGTTCATCGTGCCTTTGACAAAAACGTCTTTGCCTACTTTTGCGATGGTCAAAACCTTGCTGTAAGAGTTGAACGTTATGTTATAAGTTCCGCTCTCGCCGACTTTGACGTTTTTGCTATTCTTGCTTGCTGCCGAAAAACCTACCGAGCCGACAAGATATTCCGCATCGTATGCAAAAGCCACATTGCCCCATGTAAGTGCTTCGTCGGTTGTTTTGTGTGCTCTGGTTCTTCAATAAATAACAATGGGATGCAAGCATTATCTCCTTGCTCAATTTTTTGCGAAAAATCTGCCAATAAGAACTCAATTTTTATTAGATTTTTATATCCTAAACCATTATGCGAACTAGGCAATGCTTCTCCGACTTCATCTGACATATATGTGAGTTTGGTATTCCCCATTATCTGCTCATCTATCTTCAATTCTGTACTTACACCAAGCTGTAATTCTTCGGCATTTAGATAGCCAAAGCCAACTGCTTTATTTATAACAAAACTAAGAAGTTCATCACTTCGCTTTTGAACAGATTTATTTGCGTTGTCCACCACTTCCCTTAACGCCTTGATTTCTGTCGCCACTTCAGAAGATAGTTCATCAACATCAACATTAAAATAGCTTGTTATCAATTTTCCTAAAGAGCTATTGTTCTGCATACCATCTTCACCCAAAATTCGCTCCGCAGGGATTGAAAAGAATGGGAACAAAGACGCCAATTCATTTTGTGTTTTAATCTGTATATCTTTATCATTTTTCGGATTGATAGCGTATATTTTCAATCCAAAAAGTTTAGAGAAGTTTGCTTTGCAAATATCTCGGATTCTTTCCAAATTAGGGGTAAAAATCCCATCTTTATAACACGCCGCTTCAAATAATTCAAACAGGGGTTTTTCATCTAATTTCAAACCATATTCCGCTCTAATCAATACAGTCGTAGTATCCACATCTACATCTATTATAAATGGAGATAATGCACCCAAATTAGAATCAGGATCATCAAGAGAGTAATCTATTGTAAAGTCGACCGATGTTACTTCTAATTTTTGATTTAACTCGTCAAATGAAATATCTTTTTTCATAAATGAAGTTATTAAATTAAACAATCCTTGTCTTTTATTCAAAGGATAATCGTCAAAAGATAGAGGGTTGTTTTTTAATACAATTTCAACAATGTCCATACAAGATGTTTTAGCAGTATTATTTCGGCCAACAATTAGCGTCATGTTGCTATCAACATCCATCCAAGCATCGACAAGTAACCGATAGTTTTTAATGTAAATTTTCGTTAATAACATTTTCTACTCCTGTAATAACCAACATTTCATTTGATCCAGTTCCGCTTTTAGTTAATTTAATTATACCATATTTCGTCATATTTTTCAAGGCGTTTGGACAATACGTAGAAAGAAGTCCGAAACAGATGTTTCAGACTTCCCCATTATCATTTAACCGTTATCTTATTAAGTTTTTATAGGTGGTTTCAAAAGTATCTATGCAGTTATTGTCTATGCTATTTGCCTCTAACAATTCGCTCAATTGTTTTATAGTAGAATACTTGTAATGTATTGCTTTTACAATTTTCTCAAAGCTACTATCAGAATATGATTTTAGCAGTATATCCACCGTTTTCTTGTAAGCCATAAAATCACAACCTTTCATCGAATATCCTATATCTATTATCTCTAATAGTGCTATTAAATCTATAACATCATCATTAAACTCTAAATCGACTCTTTTTAGAAGATACTGACCTACACTCTTTTGCTTTGCCTTTATGTTGTTTGTATAGATTTCTATTTTGCAATCGACATAATCGGATATCCCCACGTCATTGAATAATTGATACCCGACAAACATTCCTTTTCCATCATTTACGTATTCGTCGAAAATCAACTCTTCGTCCACCGGCTTTTCGCCTATAAAATAGACTCCTTTGGAAACAGCCGAAAGCAAGCTTTCTTCCTCAAGCCTATTTAATATCTTTAACAAAGTTTTATACGGAACTTCTGCAAATTCCGTATCTTTTAACTTTGACACATCAAAAATTGCGCCGCTATTGTTCTTGCAATAGTCTCTGATCAATTTAGTATAGTTCAAATCTCCACCTCCTTAAATAAGCTAAAACTTCTCTCACAATAACATTATAACACATTTTTAGACGACAAAAAAGCCGACATTTGCTATTTTTGCAAAAATGTCGACTTTTTATCTTGGTGGGAGTGAGACTTACATAAAAGATAAACCGAGACTTCAGCTTATATATAACGCAATTGTTTAACACGACTAAAAAAATGAGATGATTTGCGGCCTTTTGCCGAAATGATTTGCGATAAAAATTTAGTAGGCGCATTATCACGTTATCGTATAGATATTATTCTCGTAGTCCTTTTTTGCAACTTCATATAAAAAATCACTTGCAACAGATTCAAATACACCATACAGGGATAACCAAAGTATTTTTGTCAAGTGCAGAGATGTTTTCTTTCATACATATAATTGCACCCTGTCCAACCTTAACGTTTGATTTTTTCAGAATGTCGAAATTCTTTATCATCGACGGCGTAGGATTACTCGACTTTTTAATTTCAATCGGATGCAATTCTCCATTGGATTCGAGAATTAAATCTATTTCTCTTTGTTCTTTATCCCTGTAATAGTACATAAACGGTTCTTTGCCTACATTCAAATATGATTTTCTGATTTCATTAACTATATAGTTTTCTAAAATAGCACCATTAATAGCACTGTTTTGCAGAATTTCGGCATTTGAATATCTTGTAAGATAACATACAAGCCCCGTGTCAAAAAAGTATACTTTAGGCGTTTTTACCACCCTTTTTAAGAGATTGTTGGAATACGGATGCAAGAAATACACAACTTCGGATTTTTCAAGTAACCCTAACCATCTCTTCGCCGTGTCGTCGCTTATATCGACGTCAAGGGCAACCGAGTGGATATTTAATTCTTGCCCGATTCTGCAAGCAACGGCACGTATGAAATCCACAAACTTCACATCGTCCTTTACAACCGTTTCTTCTTTTACGTCTCGCGATATATACGTTTGCAGATAACTCGAATAATAAATATCTCTGTTTGTAAATTTCCCGCTTGCTAAGCCCGGCAATCCTCCATCCCAGATTTTTTGAAAAATACTCGCAAGGTATGCGAACTTATATTGCTCCGCTCTTGCCTGAATGTTGTCAAGTTGGATATCAAACGGAACGAGAGAACCATCACCATACAATTCGTGTTGAGATAAAGACGTCAAATTGAGTATAGCGATTCTTCCCGCCAGACTTTCTTTTGCAAGAGACATCAACCTGTAACTTTGAGAGCCCGTAAGCCAATAACTACCGGGAGCAGCCCCGTTGTCGATTGCAATTTTAATATACGAAAATAGTTCGGGGGCGTACTGCACTTCATCAATCAATACGGGAGCCTTGTGCAATTTAAGAAACATTTCCGGATCCGTTCTTGCAAGGTTTCTTTCTTGTAAATCGTCAAGCGTAACCCTATTTCTTTCCTCGTCTATGTGTTCGAGCATCGTGCTTTTCCCGACTTGTCGCGGTCCGGTGATCAAAATACAAGAATACTCTTTTGCCAGATCGGCAATAAGATTTTCCATATCTCTTTTAATATAATTCATATGCGCCTCCGTTCTGACCGAAATTCGATACAATCGTATTTTAGTCGATAATCGATAAAATGTCAAGTCCTATATAAAACTTAACCTTGTCAGAATGAGTAGCAACTTAAAATTTTAATTGATTTTAAGCACCTTAATTAAATTAAAAAAACCATTTCCATTTGCCCTTCGTGGTGGTTATCGTCGAATAAGTCAGCGAATATATCAACAGCACGGAAAAATAGCGGCGAAATTTATGTCCGCACATCATATTGAGTCAAAACTACCGAAGTTCGACTCTTTTTTATTTTCATACTTGTTTTCGTTCAAATGGCTTTAGCCGTTAACATATTCAACTGTAAATGTCAAGAGTAAATGCAAAAATTTATGATAATTCAAGAAAATTTGCTATCTTAAAGACGGAAAAAAGCCTTTGTATCACCGAAATTTCGGTGATACAAAGGCAATACAATGATTTGTAACAGAAAAAGTCAAAATCAACGTACGACTAAATCAAGCCTTTTAGACTTGAATAGTAATCACGTTGATTGACATCGATGTTTGCCCCCGGATATTAATCCAGGAAGATAACTACATTGCTAAACCGCGCTGTAAAAGTGCAACTTCTTTATCTAATAATTCTTTCGACGTATTCGAGTTTCATGGATTATATGCTTGTTGCTCAAGAAGAAGCGCCGGCAAACCATAGTTTAGAGAACATTGTATTTTTACTTGAAGAAACTAAAACAAGCGATGCGGAGTCGCGCAATACCGGAATAGGCCAGTGCGCATCTAAATTTACATATGCCAGTTATTATTGTCCCGATCCACCGAAGTATATGCTTTATAACGAAGAAGCAACTTCGGATAAAGATAGAACACCTACTGACACGAATATTTTTGGCACAAACATGTTACTTGCACAGGAAGTACGATTTATTGGTAAAACGATGACTCCATTCTGCGCATTTGCTACTATAGACGAATTGATTGCATTTAAAAAGCAAATGCGTCTTCCCAATAAAACAAATGTACCAATTTTGATTAACAAAATTGATAATAAAACAATTACTGTATCGAGACGACTTTCAAACCCCAAAGGCAAAGGAAATATCGGTCATGATCCAAGTATAGGAACACTCTTTGTTGTATACTTGATTTATATGGTATTTTGTGGTATAATACATCTATTCTTGCAAGGAGGTGGTCAAATGAAGGTAGAACTTGACAGTTTGTTTTTAGATAAGCTAAAAACTGGAATTAGTATATTTAGTGGCGCTGGTTTTTCAGTATTGCCCGCACCTGACGGCGCGAAACTTCCCAATAGTGCTGAATTGTGCGTTGAAATCCAAAAAGAATTTGGATTACAAGATATTCCTGTGGAAAGAGGGTTAGAGTATATTTCTGAATTTTGCCCTGAATCAGAATATCAAACATTCCTACGGAATCGATTTACAGTCAGTGAATACAATCCTCTGTATGATGTTATTAATAAGCTAACAATTAAGAATTTTGTCACTACAAATATAGATAACATAATAAGGAAATTAACCGATCATAGTGAACGATATTATTTAAAGAGTATCCGTGAATATGGAGCAACTATGAATGGCTGTAATGAATTATGTTATATCCCCTTACATGGTGATGTTTCTGACCCTAATTCTAAACTTTATTTTGGATCATTTGACCTGGCTGTAGTAGATAAACAAAATAGAGACCTATTCGACTTAATGTATGGAAAACTCGCTAAAGAACCTATTCTGTTTATTGGATATGGATTTCACGATAAAGGTGTTTTAAGTGTAATCAAACGACTAATGGACTTAGGAACAACTGATATTTGGGTTCAGTTTCTTCCAGAAGATAAAGATAATATTAAACTTTTCAAAAGTAAAGGTTGCCATATTATAGAAGCCTCTACAGAATCGTTGTTATCTTGGATAGACACCAATATCCAAGACGACTCAGGGAATCTAGCTTCACAAAATGCAATCAACAAAGATTTGCACCATTTTTGTGTACCTACAATTTCCGAAGTGGTAAGTATACCACAAAAAGAATTTTTCCAGCAAGGAAATACAGGCTGGCATTCTATTTTAACCGATGTGCCTTATGAAAGAAAAATAGTCGCAGAATTAGAAAATGCTACATTAACAAGAAAGAATGTAATTTTAATTGGATGTCGATTTTCTGGTAAAACAACTATTCTTATGCAGTTGGCGAGAAAAGTTAAACATAGAAATAAATTTTATGTGGACGGTATTACAAAAGAAGAAGCAGAGTTTATGATAAAGAAAATTGGCGAACAAGACGTATGGATTTTCTTTAATAATTGCACAGACAATATTTTGGCCTATAACGCTTTCGCTAAAATAAAAAACATTAAACTCGTTGGTGCTTCTGAAGAATACCGATTTGAAACAGTAAAACACTTATTAGATAAGGCAATTAATTATAAAGTTTTTGATTGCAACGAAATTAGTAAAGACGAGGCTCGTCAAATTTTTAATAAAATACCTTCTGGAATACGAAAGGAACATTTTTCATATAAAGAAACAAGTGACGAAAAATTCTCCATGTTAGAAATGGTTGCACAAAACGTAATTGGAGTTTTTACTAAAAAGCATATATCCAAAATGCTACACGAAATAGAGAAGCATAATATTGATATGCTGAAAATTGTCGCACTTACATCTTATTTATCTGAAAATGGATCGGCCATTTCATATGTAAATGTTGCGAATCTACTTGACATAAATGTATATCCAAATGCAGTGAATATTGTAAAGCAAACAAAAGATTATTTGAGAGCCTATGATTATCGTTTTGATTTAGATGAGGAAGAGCAAGACTATTTTATACTTCGTTCTAAACTTTTTGCCATAAATGTGCGCAATATATTAATTGAAGAATATAAAAAGTTTTTTGCAAGCATTGTTAGCAAATTTACAGTAAAAGAAGCTCAATATAACATCTTAAGGTATAATGTATTTAGAAGAAAAGCCTATGATGCAGAATTCTTTGCAAAACTTTTTACATTAGGACAAGCAGAAACACTCTATAAAGAACTGTATGAAAAAGATGATAGCCCTTACACTTTACAACAATGGGCGCTTTGTCTTGCTTCTTTTAAGCATTATCAGGATGCTTTTATTAAAATAGATAAAGCCATTAGTCTTATGCCTAATAATTTCAGTTTCAAAAATTCGCAAGCTATTATTTTGTTTGAATCCAATAAAGAAATTGGTTCAGCCGACGCTATAGGATATATGGAAAAAGCAATGGACACTTTAAAGATGTGTTATATGGATGATAAACGTAAAATATATCACGCCCAAAAATTCGCTGAATTTGCAATTTATTTCCATAATAAGTATGACAGGAATGACTATTTGGAAAACGCATGGCAATGGATATCTGAAATAATCCAAGAAGATTCAAGCCCGTCTCCTCGCACTTTAAGAATTCGAGATAAACTGATGTCTATAAAATCAAAGTTATAACACACCTGTATAGTAACAATATCTCCAATGGTTCATCTTTAATAGTTCGCTTTCATTACGCTTATGTTCAACACAAGCCAATAATACGAACTCTAATTTAGGGTTCGTATTATTTTTTGCTCGAGAATTCTTTTGCGCTAAATTGAATTTTTAAAATATCTCCTTCTCTTCACATCTAATTTTTATCAATCAAAGAGGATAGATCATTGAAAAACATATCATTTTGTTAAAAAACGAAAGTAATTTTAAATTTTATTTTCACAGTATCTTTGCGATACAAATTTATTATGTTTTATCGTTCTTCCCTTACGCTCCTAGTTTGTTTTGTCTTTCGGCGTGACGGTTTAGAACGGAGAAAAGCCCATATCAACGGCAAAATTATTGCTTGTTCGATATAGGTTTTTTATTGCTAACGCAATAATTTACGCTGTTCGTTGACATAGGCATCTTGTAATTTGATGAGTTACATTTTTTGAGTTTTCTCGGTGCTGCGCCGTCTTGTTGCCAAAAGGCAAATAAAACTCGGAGCGTATCGAGAAAAACTAAAAAACCGTATCAATTCAAATCGCATGGTGCCTATGTCAACGACCAGCATAAAAATGTTGTATAAAAAGCACATCAAAAAATCCCTCGCGCACGCGCGTGCGCACTTGTATCAAAGACTACGGCACGTCTAATCGTCACACTTGTATCAAGACTACGGCTCGTCTAACAGGCAAACGATCAAAAAGCATATAAAATGCGCATTAGATTTGAGATAATTTTTGAAGCAGTATTACAAGATTTTTATGCCGTTGACAAAGGCTTTTGTCGGTGCTAAAACGCCGCGACGAAAGGCAATAAAACTCGGTGCGATTGAGATAAACATAGAAAACTTTTATGTGCGCTTAAATTGAGTTGCACAATTTCAAAATATGAAAGATTGTGCCTTTTCGTTGCAAAACAATAAAATCTTTGATATTTTGAGAAAAAAATTCCAAGAAAATAAAAAACCAATCCGCCACCGGTGCGGATTGGTAAAGTGTGGTGGAGGCAACAGGACTCGAACCTGTGACCTCACGGATGTGAACCGTGCGCTCTAACCAACTGAGCTATGCCTCCTTGACCGTGCTTGCTTATTATATCACAAACCTTTCCGTTTTGCAATACCTTTTTTCAAAAAAATCTTATTTTATTTCCGATTTCATTGCGCGACCTCCCGCGCGGCGCACATCGTGGCATCTCTTTTCTCTCCGC
>ENA-ORPK01000832-ORPK01000832.1-human-gut-metagenome-genome-assembly--contig:-NODE-832-length-27034-cov-3.270618_pt1 | contig 27034 bp, 44 predicted proteins | sample MGYA00242139_ERZ509068 | MGnify/ENA primary metagenome ERZ509068 (study PRJEB26280, sample SAMEA2338687) | human gut metagenome | biome: human gut; feature: human-associated habitat; material: faeces... | reverse complement strand
AGTTCCGCGCCACTCGTTTCAAATTCGTTCATTGCATTTCATCCTTTCTATAAAGATGGACTGATTAGATTAATCAGTCCATCTTTTTTTTTATATATTTTAAAGACAGTAGGTTATAGGTGCTCAGGCCGGCTTGGGATGCTAAAACCGAATGCTTGAATTAAAATTCCATTTAAGAAATTTTCGGTCCAATAGGTATAGAGCAACATAAAATAATTTTAAATATGAAAGGAGAAGGACAATATGAAAATATTTATTCTTTCATATAAGGGCAGCAAAGATGGCGGCGATATTGACAAAGAAGATACTTCCAAGTCAACAGGCGGCTGGGATGGCGGCTCTATAGATGATGATTAAAGAAAGGAGAACACGAGATGGCTGAAATTATTAAGTTAAGACGCGGTAAATCAACTAGTTGGTCTAAAAAGAATATAGTCCTGGCAGCTGGTGAAATCGGCGTAGAACTTGATACACATTAGATTAAAGTCGGCGATGGTTCAACCCCTTGGAATGAACTATCTTATGTAGGCGGAACTAAAGTTGTTAATGTTCAAGAATACACTGATAATCCAGCAGTTGTAGATGGCGTGCCTTATCAATCTATTGATGTAGCATTTATGAAGGCTCCAGCAGGAAGTACAATTCGTCTTAATGCTAACTTTGATAACAGTGTTTCTATTGATAAAGCATTGACTATTGAATTAAATGGTAATGATATTATTAATAATGAAAAAACTCCAATAGATATCAAAGCAAACGGCGATTTAACTATTAAGGGCCAAGGTACTATTGAATGTAATAAGAATGAAAATGCCGCAGTTTTTAATAATGGTAATATTACTATTAATAATGGTAAATTACAACGTACTACTGATGTATCAGGTAATGGTTATTATACTGCTGTTAATCATGGCACTATGACAATCAATGGCGGCATGTTTATGAGTGGTGGCGAATTTTTCAGTATGATTGAAAATGGCTATTGGGATTATCACGCTGGTAATACTACTAATGGCTATGTTCAAGGTCAAAATGCTGAAGCACCTACATTAACTATTAATGATGGTACATTTGCTGGCGGTTTATATGCTATAAAAAATGACGATAATGCTATTTTAAATATTAATGGCGGCACATTCTATAATACTATTCTTGCTAATGGTAAGTCAATGACTATCACTGATGGGTATTTTGAAAATAGTAAGCCAAGTCAAGGCGAATATAATTTTTATCTTCGTAAATTAAGTGAAGATATAAATCCTCAAAATACATATATTAGTGGCGGTACATTTATTACGGCCTAGGATAGTAACTTTAAGGTTGAAGGCGAACCACATATTGAAATTAGTGGTGGCCGTTTTAATCGTATATTAAATCCAGCCTATCTTGCTTCTGGATATACATAGGTTCTAGAAAATGGCTTCTATGTAGTAAAGAAGGAGGAATAATATGGCTGATATAATTAAATTTAAACGTGGTAAATCAACAACTTGGAAAACCAAAAACCTCTTACTGTTAGATGGTGAACCTGGTTTTGAAATTGACACTCTCCGTTTAAAAATCGGTGATGGCAAAACTAAATGGAATGATTTGCCTTATCAAGACCAAAACAATGAAAATGTTGTAAATGCCAGGGTATTTGTTGAATTACCCAGTATTGGTCAAGAAAATGTTATTTATAAAGTTTCTTCTACTGCGAAACTATACCAATGGAATACTACAACCAATGGTTATGAATCACTCATGTCTGGCGGTGGCAGTGGTATTCCCATTGAAGATATAGATATTATAAATGGAGGTAACGCATATGGCTTAGATTAAAACTCGTATTGCTCTACGTAATGACTCAACAGCTAATTGGCAAGCTAATTCTGATGTAGTCCTTATGAAGGGTGAAATGGGTGTCGAATTTACTGACGCCGGTGAAACCAAAATGAAATTAGGTGACGGTCAAAAAACTTGGGCACAACTTGATTATTTTGGTGGTGAAACTGATATACATCAAGCTCAAGTCTATCAAGCTGATTTAGCTGAAGGCGAAGATGATATCGCAGCAATCACTCGTGTTGTCGGTGAAAATGCTCTATTTGAAGGCGATATGGCTATTGTCAAGTCTACAATAGGTGAAGCAATAACTTATACCGCTTATGTTTATAATGATTCCAAATGGCAAGCTATGAATGGTAATTATAATGCGAATAATGTTTATTTTGATAAGGACTTATTCACAACTAAAGAAATTGGTTATATTACTCTTAAAAATGGCTCTGCCCATATTCCTTCTACTGGAAAGAATTTAACTGATACTTGGGAATAGATTTTTGTTAAAGAACAAAATCCTACAGTTACTCCACCAGCAGTTTCCTTTACTAGTGTTACTACAGGTAGTTTTGAGGCTGGTACATCTGTCACCCCAAGTTATGACGCCAAAATGAGTGCTGGTTCTTATTCTTATGGTCCTGATACTGGCTTAACCGCCAAGAGTTGGAATGTAAATTTAAGAAAAGGCGATAAGGCTGTCCAAAATAAGACAACAGCCAAGGATAGTTTTACTGCTATTGTTCTTGCTGATGGTGATAGTTATACTATTAATGCCGAAGCATCTTATGACAATGGTGCAATTCCTGTTACCAATAAAGGTAAGGCTTATGCTGCCGGTCAAATTAAGGCTGGTAAGGTAAGTCAAACTAGCGGCCCAATTTCTTGCTATCGTAATACTTTTTATGGTACTACTGCTAATAAAGATAGCCTTGATAGTCCTGCAATTCGTGCTCTTACTAAAACAAATAAGGCATTAAAAGCTGGCGATTCTGTTACTGTTGCTCTCCCTAAAGGTGCAGTAAGAGTAGTATTTGCCTATCCTGCGACTTTACGTGATATTACTTCCGTAAAGGATATTAATGGTTTAAATGCTGAAATTGTTTCTGCATTTAAGAAAGAAACAATCACTGTAGCTGGTGCTGGGAATGATGCTGGTATTAGCTATAAAGTCTTTACAACTGAATTTGCAGCTCCTTTGGAAAGCACAAACAGTTATAAAGTCACAATTTAATAAGGAGGGGAAATGATTATGTCTATGGATTTTGGTATTCTTGATTTTGCTGTTGGTCTTAATAGATTAACTGCGTTCCCTCTTGACCCTAAGAGTTATTTTGAAAGTTATGATGCTGCTGTAGCTGCTGCAGCAACTGCTGAACCTGCTGGTAGTACAAATACAGCCTACTATTATGGTAATCCTGTAGTTGTAGTTGAAAATGGTAAAGCAAAAATTTATCAAATTCAGCCAGATAAAACTCTTTCTGGCGTTGGCGAAGAAATTGTTATTAATGAAAATGTCTTCACCAAAGATACTGATGGTAAGTTAAGTCTTTATGGTTTTGCTAATGCAGTTGCTGGAGCACAATTAACAGTTGGGGCGGATGGTAAACTATCTTGGGTAAAGCCTGATACTACTACTGTTGAAGGACTTAATACTAAGGTAGCTACTCTTGAAACTGATGTTAAAAGTCTTCAAACTGAAATTGCTAAAAAAGCCAACAGTGAAAATGTATATAGCAAAGACGATATTGACGGTAAATTAACGACTGTGGCTGGCGAAATCGCTAAAAAGGCAAATTCCGCAGATGTTTATACTAAGGATGAAGCTGATTTAGCTATTGATGCTGCTGTGGCTGGGGCAAGTCATTTAACTCGTCAGATTGTTACTGCTGAAGAACTTGCTGCATTTATTGCCCATCCAGATACAGCTGCTGATAATGTTATTTACATGTAGAAGTTCTCTTCTGGAGAAGGCAAAGATAATTACAAGGAGTATATGCGTTTTGGCACAGAAGGTAATTATAGTATTGAATTAATAGGTGATACATCTGTTGATTTAACTGATTATGCTAAAACTGCTGATGTAAACACTACTCTTGAAAGTTATGCTAAGACTACAGTAACTGATGATTTAGCGACTAAGATTGCAGCTAATGCTACCGCAATTGGTAAGAAAGCTGATGCCACTATTGTTGAAACTCTCTTTGGTAAGGTTGATAAAAATATTGGAGATATTATGGCTCTTACTGAAGTTGTTAAAGATAAAGCCAGCCAAGCTGATTTGACAGCTCTTACTACAACTGTTGAAGGTCATACGGCAGATTTAGCTACTCTTACTCAAACTGTTGCTGGAAAAGCTGATGCTTCTGCGGTTACTGAATTAACTACTAAAGTTACTAAAAATACTAATGACCTTGCTGCATTAACTGCTACAGTTGATGGCAAAGTTGATAAAGTTACCAGTGAAGTTAATGGTGAACAAGTAGCTTGGACGCTCTTAAGCCCAACTAACAAAGAAAAGTTAGACAATTTAGTTCTTAATGAAGATGGTTCAGTAGGTATTTCAGGTACAGTTGCTGCTGAAAAAGTAACTGGTCTTGCTGACTGGGTTACTGGTTAGAGAGATAAGACTCCTGGCCTATTAAGTACTACTGATGAATCTAAATTAGATGGTATTGCTGAAGGTGCTCAAGTTAACGTAATTGAAGCTATTAAGTTAGCTGGTTAGACTGAGAACTTAGCAATTACTAATAAAGTAGTTGAATTGCCATTTGCTACCAGTGAGATTGCCGGTATTGTTAAGACTTCTGCTGAAGTTGGTCTTGATACTAACAATGCTCTTGAAATTAAGAGCTTAAATGTTAATAAACTTGTTTAGACTGAAGACGTTCTACTTAATTGTGGTGGCGCCGCAGCCTTTACATATAATAAATAATTGAAAAGGAGATAATAAATTATGCCTGATACTAATAAAGTGTTTCAAACTCGTATTCAATTAAAATATGATACTTATACAAATTGGTCAACAAATAATCCTATTCTAAAGGCTGGCGAAATGGCTATTGCTACTGTTGCTGCTGGCGAACAAGCAATGACTAATTTGCCTAATATTGTTCTAAAAGTCGGTGATGGCACAAGCCATTATAACGACCTTAAATTTGTAAGTGCTCTTGCTGCTGACGTCCATGAATGGGCTAAGGCAAATGCAAAGCCTGTTTATGATGCTTCTGAAATCACTGGATTAAAGAAATTTGTTACTGATAATTCTGATTTTGATACTGATACTCAATATCAATTAGTTGCTGTTACTGGTGCTACTTATAAATACCAATTACAGTCTCGTGCTTTTGCTAATGGAGCTTGGGGCGAATGGGCCGATGTAGATGGCCAAGTAATTGATTTCAGCGGGGCTGATACTCGTTTAAAATCCTTGGAAAAAACTGTCGCTGATTTAACTGGTGACGCAGGTGGCATCCAAGGAGCTATTGCTGCTGCCATTGATGGTTTAGACAGCACTAAGAATCAAGCTGCTGGTGCTGATGGTCTTGCTCTTGGAATTGTTCAAGAGAATGGGGTAATTAAGAGTATTTCTGGTAGTATTGCCACAGGTACATATGATGCTGCTGGAGCAGCTAAAGCTGTTGAAGATAAATTAAATCCTCTTATTACTGCGGCTTAGGCCCAAGCTGATAAGGGTGTAACTGATGCAGCTGCTGCAAAGAAAGCTGCTGATGCTGCCAGTGCAAAAGTTGATGATGCTATTGCTGGATTAGATTATACTGCTTATGCTGCTGGTGAAGCTGCTGGTACTACTGTTTCCTTCGTAGGTACTATCAGTGAAACAGACGGTGTTATAAGTGCTGAAAAGCGTGATTTAGTATTTGCAAGTGCTTATGATCCTGAAACTAATAAGGCTGCTACTGTTGCTGATATTACTACTGCTGTTGCTGATCTTAATGGTGCAATGCATTATGTTGGTAAGGAAGATAAGCTTCCTACTGATGTAAGCAAATATAAAGCTGGCGACGTAATCATTGTCGGTATTAAAGAATACGTATTCGATGGTACTAAGTTTGATGAATTAGGCGATGAAGGTGCTATCGGCACAGCTCTCGCTGCTTTAAGTGGTGAAAGCGCTAATACTTCTGCTGGAAAGACTGTAGCTTCCATTTCTCAAGCTAATGGTAAAGTTACTGTTACTTATCAAGATATTGCTATTAATGGTACTCAAGTACAAGTTCCAAAAGCTGAAGGTGAAGGAACTTAGACTTTAAATGACCGTTTAGATGCTATTAAGACTGGTGCTTCTTCTGATGTAAGTGCATTAGCTAAAAAAGTTGATGCTAATACAACTGCTATTGAAACCTTAAATGGCGGTGTTGAAGTTGCTGGTTCTGTTGAGAAGAAAATTGATAATGTTGTCCAGACTTTAAAGACTCCTGAAGCTGGTGTCAAGGGTTCTGGCAACGGCGTTAATGTAACTGTCAAACAGGCTGCTGGCATTGTTACTGATGTTACTGTATCTGTCGATGCTAAAACTTATGATGCTTATGGTGCTGCTGAGGCAGTTAAGGGTAAGGATACTGACGCTGCTGGTGCTGCTACGGTTTATGGTGCGAATAAAGCTGCTGCCAATGCTAAATCTGCTGCAGATGCCGCAAGCAAGAAAGTAGATACTGCTGTTAATGGCTTAAATGGTACTGTTCAGGCTACTGCTGAATCAACAACAGATGGCTCTTTCGGTGTATTAACTAAGGTTGTTGAAAAGGCTGGCGTTCTTGTCCAGGCTGACTCTGCTGAGATTTCTCTACATAAGGTTGCTAAAACTGGTAAGATTGATGACCTTGGCCAGACTGCTTATATTGTATTTGATTGTGGTTCTTCTTCAGTCAACATTTAATCTTTAATTACAAAGGGTTATTCAGATTAACTGAATAACCCTTTTTTTTATTGTATTTAGAGATTAAAATACAAGGAGGTAAAATAATGGGGAAATTGAACGCTACAATTTTACTTCGTTCTGATACTTCTGCCAATTGGTTAGATGCTAATCCTATTCTCGCATTAGGTGAAGCAGGTTATGAAACTGATACTCATAAACTAAAAATTGGTAATGGAACAACTAATTGGAAAGATTTAAGTTATATTGCTGGTGAAAGTGATTTAGTTGTTCAAAATAAAAGTATTGAAACAGTGGAAAAGTTACCCCCAAAGGGTGATGCTTCATTCTTCTATAAAGTTAAATCAACATCATTAATCTATTTTTGGGATAATGATAAATTTATTGCTATTAATGAAAAGCAAGAAATTCCAGACCCAGAACCTCAAATTGATAATATAATTGTTGCTGATACAAAAGATGGCTTCCCAGCTAACGGTGAAAATAATAAATTATATAAATCCTTAAATGATTAGTTAATTTATAGCTGGAACTCACAAAATAATAGTTATGAAAAGATAAAAGCAGAAACAGTATCTCAAATTAATAATATTAAATTAATTAACACTAAAACAGATTTGCCGGATGAAGGTAATCCAATTATGTTGTATAAAGTAATTGATACTGACTTACTTTATACTTGGAACCAATAGACAAAAACATATTAGGCAATTAATGAAACTGTTGAAATGCCTGAAATTGTTTAGAGTGTTAAAATTATAAATACTGTTGCCGAATTACCAAATTCTGGAAATTCGGGTACTCTATATAAAGTATTAGAAAATGAAGAAGTATATACTTGGAATGCATCCACTAATACTTATAAATCCTTAATGGAAAAAACATCTGATACTCCAATAGTAGAAGGTAAGGAAAATATAGCAATTGTAAACACTATTGCCGATTTGCCTACTGAAAAAATTGAAGATGTTTTATATAAAGTAAAAGAAAATCAAAAATTTTATTATTGGAATGATACTAAAGCTGCTTATGAAATTCTTAATGAAACTCAATAGGCTGTAGAAGGTAAAAGTAATATTCTTGTAGTAAATAAATTTGATGAATTACCTGAAATCGGTGAAGCTGATGTGCTATATAAAGTCATCACAGATTAGGCTCTGTATAATTACAATACTTTAACTAAAGCCTATGAAAAGCTAGGGCAAGCAGGTGGTGGTGCTATTGAAGAAGGATATAATATTACTCTCCAATCTACAATTGACCGTATATTTGCAGCACTTGAAGGCAATACAATAGAGTTAAAATTCCGTTATTCTTCTGTAGACCAAGACGGCCTTAATGATGGTCCGGGTATCGGTACTCTTATTGTCAATGATGTAAAGAAAACAACTATTGCAGTTGCACAAAAACTACAAACATTTGATATTACTAAATATTTAGTTCTTGGTGATAATGATGTTTAGTTAGTTGTTGAAAACTCCGATGGTAAACAAAAAACATTAACTTATTCAATTAGTGTTATTAATTTACAATTAACTACTAATTTTAAATCAATGGATATTTATACCAGTGATACAAGTTTTGCATTTGTTATTATTGGTTCAGGCACTAAAACCCTACATTATTTAATGGATGGTAATGAATTATATAATGAAGAAATAACCAGTACCAATAAATTAGCTTATAGCTATAAAATTCCTATGCAAACAGCTGGTGCTCATATATTTACTTGTTATGCTACAATGGAAACTAATAATATGTCTATTCAATCTAATACTCTTACTCTTGGTATGATGTATGTGACTGATGAAATGGTTGATACGCACATTCTTTCTACATTCCAATAGACAGAATCAACCTAGGGCGAAATTATTACTATTCCTTATATGGTTTATAACCCATTCCTTGAAACTACTAATGTTAAATTAGAAATTATAAATCCTGATAATTCGATATATTTCACAAAAGAAATTATTGTAAATCAAACTACTCAAAACTGGGTTATTCAAGATTATCCTGCTGGACAAATTATTTTCCGTATTACAGCAAGTAGTGATTCGGGTACTGATGCTGTTAAAGAATTCCATATAGCTATCCATGAGTCAACATTTGATTTATCAATAGTAAATGATAATATTGCGTTAGAATTTACCGCTAATGGACGTAGTAATACTGAAAAAAATCCTGCACAATGGAATTACAATGATATAAATGCTTCCTTCGAACGTTTTGTATGGTCTGGTGCTGATGGTTGGGTCGAGAGCGATGCTGGTGAAACAGTATTGAGATTCTTACCAAAAGATAAGATGACTATCCCATTCTATCCATTTGCTACTGATAAACGTTCTAATGGTTATACAATGGAATTTGAATTAAGTAGTCATAATGTAAATGACTATGATTCAGTTATTATATCTTGTGTTAATGAAGGCCGCGGCTTTATAATTAAATCACAATCTATTATTTTTAAATCAGAACAATCTAAAGAAATTGTTATGATGTTTAAAGAAGATGAGCGTGTTAGAATTACAGTTGTTGTAGAACCGCAAACCTTAAACCGCTTTATTTATATGTATGTAAATGGTATTATTTGTGCAGTTGAACAATATCCTGAAAATGATAATTTTAAACAATCAACTCCTCAACCTATTACCCTTGGTTCTGATACTTGTGGACTTGATTTATATAAAATGCGTTTCTATAATCGTAATCTTACTATGTCTGAATAGTTAAATAACTATATTTGCGACCGTTCTACTAATGGTGAAAGATTAGAAATTGAAGAACGTAATCATATCTATGATATATCTGGCAATCTTACAATTGGTTCATTACCTAAATCTATTCCTTATTTAGTAATGCAATGTGAAGAATTACCGCAATATAAAGGCGATAAAAAGAAAAATAAATCTGCTTATTTTGTAGATAATTTACATCCTGAACGCAACTTCTCTGCTACTGGATGTCAATTTAATGTTCAAGGTACATCTTCAGCAGTTTATCCTGTTAAGAATTTTAAAGTGTCATTTAAAAAAGGTATTACTTACTCTAATGGAGATACTGCTAAAGGTTTCCCAATTGAAGAAGGCGATTTACTTGCTGCAACCTTATGTTTAAAGGCTGACTATGCTTCTTCTGAACATGCAAATAATACAGTTCTTGTAGATTATTATGATACTCTTGTTCGTGATGTTTTTAAAACTCCTCCTCAAGAGACAAATGATAAAGTAAGAACTGGCATTAAAGGTGTTCCTATTGTTGTTTTCTGGGAAAATACAGAAACTGGTGAAGTAAAATTCCAAGGTATGTACAATATGAATAACGATAAGAGCAATGAAAATGTTTTCGGTTTTGATAGTAAATTATATCCTCATCTTGAATCTTGGGAATTTTCTAACAATACTTCTGATAGAACGTTATTTAAAAAGAGTGAATTTGAAGAAACATATACAGATACTGAAACAGGAAAAGTAAGCCCAGCTTGGTTAGCTGACTTTGAAGCACGTTATCCTGATTTAGATGAACCTTATAGTGATTATACACAATTTAAACGAGTAGCTGATTGGATTGTTTCTACAGATAGACGTTAGGCTACTGGATAGGCATTAAGTACTCCTGTTACCTATGGTGAAATTACTTATACCAATGATACTAAAGAATATCGTCTTGATAAATTTAAATATGAAATTAATGATTATCTTATTAAAGATGATTTTATTTTCTATTATATATTTACTGAAGTATTCTTAATGATTGATAGCCGTGCAAAAAATATGTTCTTCACTACCTTCGATGGTACTCATTGGTTCTTACTTCCTTATGATTTTGATACAGCAATTGGAATCAATAACGAAGGTGCTTTAGTCTTCGATTATGATCTTGAAGATACTGATAAGGTAAATAATGAAGATGTATTTAATGGACAAGAAAGTACATTATGGTTAAATATTCGTGATGCATTTAAATCTGAAATTTATGCTATGTATGATAAACTTCGTACCGCAGGTAAATTCTCTTATGAAGCTATTAATACAAAGATGAATGAGCATCAAAGTAAATGTTGGCCTGAAGCTCTTTGGAATGAAGATGCTAAATTAAAATATTTAGATGTATATTTAACTGATGGTGAAGAATATTTTGATATGTGTCAAGGCAATAAACGTACATAGCGTGAATGGTGGTTATATAATACATTTAAATACCGTGATTCAAAATATCGCACTGGTGATGCCCAAAAGATGACAGCAAGTTTCCGTGCATATTCTCCAGAAGATATCACAATAACGCCTTATCAACATCTATGGCCGCGTGTTGATTTTACTGACTCTTATCCAGTCACTCAACGCAGTAAGCGTAATATACCTAATTTATTAAAATGCCCAATTGATACAGCATCCGATACTGAAATTTTTATTCGTTCTTCTGATAGAATTTCCAGTTTTGGTGATTTAAGTAATTTCAAACCTGATACTGTTAAATTTGGTTCAGCTACTAAATTAAGAGAAGTAATCCTTGGCAGTAATATAGAAGGATATACTAACCATAAATTAACAAGCGTAGAACTTGGTAATAATAAATTATTAGATTATTTAAATGTTGAAAATTGTATTAACTTAATTAAAGCAATTGATTTAAGTAATTGTGTAAACCTTGAAACTGTAAAAGCTAAAGGTTCTTCCTTAACAAGTTTACAATTCCCAACGGGTGGACATTTAACTAATCTAGAATTACCAGGCACATTTACGAACTTAACAATTCGTAATTAGCATGGTATTAAGAATTTCTCTATGGAAAGTTATGATAATCTTAATACTTTATGGATTGATGATACTCCTAATATTCCTATTGAAAATATATTATTAAATAGTCCTAAACTTGACCGTGTGCGTTTAGTTAATCTTACTTGGTCTGTCACTAATGAAGACATTTTAAAGATTGTTTTTAATAAGTTAAAATCTTGCGGTGGTATAGATGCTAATGGTAATAATACTGAAACTGCTGTTGTCACTGGATATATCAAAATTAATGCTATTAGTGATGAATTCCTTGAAGAACTTAATGAAACATTTAAAGAATTAATTATTATTGTTAATGGTAAGACACGTTTCTTCTTACGTTATGTAAACTGGAATAATGATTTACTTTATAAATATGCAATTTCTCAAGGAGATAATGCAATAGATCCAATAGCAACAGGATTAATAGAAGCTCCAGTTCATGAAGGAACTGATGATACTCATTATACTTATCGTGAATTAAGTAATATGTAGACTAACATCCAAGGACCACTTACAATGGTGGCTCTTTATGATACATATTACAGAATTCAATTTGTCAATGGTGATAATGAAGTAGTTAATACTCAATGGATTAAGTAGGGCGAGGCCGCAGAAGATCCTGTATTAGCTGAAAAAATTTAGATACCTACTAAAACTTCTGATGCACAATATGATTATGTATATGCTAATTGGACAGAGGATTTTACCAATGTTCAGAATCCATTAACTATTACGCCTACATTTTCTTCATTCTTACGTAGTTATCCTGTTTATTTCTATAATGGTAGCGAAAAGCTCCAAGAGACAAGAATTTATTACGGTAATTATGCTAAATATGATGGCAATGAAGATGAAATTAAAAAAATAGTCGGTGGTGTACCATCTGACTATTATGAGTTTGCCTCTTGGTCTCCATCTTTAGATGAACCTATTACACAGACTACTTATTTCTATGCCTAGTATGTGTTTAACGGATATATTGAAGATACTTGGGAAACTATTGTTCAAAATGTAACTCAAGGCAATCTTGATAATTATGGATATGGCGGTCGTAAAAAATAGCAAATTACTTATAGTTATCAAGGAGTAAGTCATACTGATGATTTAGAATTAGAAATTATAGGTAAAAATCATGATACATTGTCTAATATAGATAATACTTATAATAATGGGACTACAACCGCTGGATTAACATTTAAAGGTATTTTAACAGCAACTGGATTTATGAATACTTCGCCCAAGAGTAACAATACAACTTCTGCATTAAATGTTGGTGGTTGGGAAAATTGTGAAATGCGTGAATGGTTAAATACTACATTGTTAGAAGCATTCCCAGATATTCTATAGAAAAATATTAAAAATATCAATAGATTAAGTGACCCAGGATATGCGGCAGAAGATAAATCAATAGTGACAACTGCTGATAAAATTGCTATTCCTTCCTATGAAGAACTTGGATATAGTAATTCTGCATTTACTACATTAGGACAAGGTAAACCTTATCCATTATATACAGATAATAATAGTCGTTCTATTAACACTACCTATTGGACTCGTTCTACTTATAAAATGGTCCATATGTGGTGTATCGTAGACACTCAAGGTTATGCATATTATAGCGGCGGCGGCAACCGTATGACTATTGTATTTATATTTAGTATTTAAGGAGGACAAATAATGTATAAAATATTATATAATAATCAGATTATTGATGTAATGGAAGATGTACGATATGTAAAATGTCTTCCTAAATCATAGAAATTAATTGCAGTAGATAAAGCACAAGCTAATGGAATAGTATCTTCTGACGGAGATACTATCTACCATATCCTTGGAACTAAAAATACATTTAATACTGAAAAATTAAGTGTATAGATAGTTGAAATAACTGAAGAAGAATATAAAGAATTAACTACTCAAATGAAAGAGCAAGAAGATTTAAATAATCGTATTAATGAGTTAGAAAAATTAGTTAAAGAATTATATAATAAAATAAAATAAATAAAAGCGTTGGACTAATCAATTTAGTTCAACGCTTTTATTTTTTATATAATTTTAGAATAGAAACATTGAAAGGAGGAACTTTCATTGGCAGATAAACAATTAAAATCTTTGCAAATGCCTGGCCTAAATGATAGATATGTAATTTAGCTTACAGTTCAAGAATTAGAAAATCTAATTCAAAGAATAGACCATGAAGGCGGCATTGCTTATAAACAAAATATTTTTAATGGAGATTACAATAGCTTAAGTAATACTCCTGATTTATCCATTTATGCTAAAAAAACTGATATACCTACTAATTTTATTACTTTAAATCAATTAGATACCCGTAGTGGAGAAATTAAAAATAATTTAATTGGTACTGATAAGGATACTGAAACATCTAATACAATTAAAGGAGCTGTCAAAGCTGCTCAAAATTTTAGTAATAAAGCATTATCTGACGCGAAAGAATATGTTAATCAACAAACTACAAGTGATAAATTACCAAAAGCAACAACTGAAAAATTTGGTGTAGTTAAAGTAGGTCAAGGTCTTAAAATTAGTGCTACTGGTACATTAATAGCAACTGGTGAAGGTGTTGTGGCAGATGCTGTTGAATGGAATAATGTTATTAATAAACCATAGCCTGACGAAATTAAAAGTGATCAATATTATTTAACTTTAATTGATGCTTTAGGTACTGTCGCTGTATCTAATGATTATAATGATTTAAATAATAAGCCTGATTTAAGTAAATATGCTGAAAAAAGTGCTATTCCAGATTTATATACATTACCAGTAGCAACTACAGAAACACTTGGTGGTGTAAAAATTGATGGTAAAACAATTACAATAAAAGATGGCGTTATAAAAGCACAAGACGCCGGTGCTAAAATTATATGGTGCAAATGGACAGAATAAGTTTGAAATTGATAACTTATTTATTGTAATCTTTGCTCTTTTGAAAATAGATGATTGAGAAAGATATTTAATATAGGGAAATAAATATCTTGAACTATTTTCAAAATATTTATTTCCCTATATTTTTGTTTAAGGAGGAAATATAATGGCGAATAAAACATTTCAAGGTCGTATCGTTTAGAAACATGATACAAAAGCTAATTGGGATAAAGCAATTAATTTTGTTCCCTTAAAGGGCGAAATTATTGTTTATGATGATTTAAAAAAAATAAAAATAGGCGATGGAGCTACTAAAGTAGGAAGTCTTGCTTTTATTAATGATTTAGACACTTTAGCTGCAATAGCTAAAACAGGCAGTTATAATGATTTAAAAAATAAACCTACTATTCCTACTAAATTAAGTAATTTAACTGATGATGTTGTAAAGGGAAAATATTTGCCTCTCACTGGTGGCACTATGACTGGTGATATCAATACATCAAATAATAATATTAATAATATTAAATCTTTATCATTTAAAGATAAACTTAATGAAAATGAGACACCCCTATATGGCTATATCATTAATAATGCAGGACGTTTAGAAATGGCAGGGTATGAGACCTGATGGTGATTATACTTTAATGTTTGATACATATACTAGTGATGAACCTGAAGCTTTAATAGAGCATTTACGCTCTGGAGGAGAAAGTATGCCTATCATTACTTTACGTAATGTTGCTGAACCACTAACTCGTTATGATGCTGCAAATAAAAAATATGTAGATGATTAGATGGCAGCAAATAGTGGATCTACCACAATCATCACTTGGTCTGATGATGGAACTTAAGAAAAAGGAGAAATAAATTATGGGATTATATTTAGGAAAAGAAAAAATAAATAATATATCAGTTGGAGAAACAGCTTTGGGCATTACTGATATTTCTGATGAAACTACTATTAATATTTCAGGAATTTTAAAAGGAGAAAATCATAAAATAGTTTCAGCCACTCCTGGTGTTGATTATGTTATCCCTAATAGTTTAAATAATTTTATTACTTAGGATGATTTAAAATCAAAAGCTAATATTAATTCACCTAACTTTACTGGAACTCCTTTAGCCCCTACTCCTGATATTAGTATTAATAATACTTAGATAGCAACAACAGAATTTGTTAATCTTTTAATTAATAGTAAAATTTCTGCTATTTTAAATAAGGCATATTAAGGGGGAAAATTATGGAAGAAAAAATATATTAGCCTTTAATCCATGGACAATTAATAATTACCCATCAATGCCAGTTAAATTGCACTTATTGTTTTGAAAGTTATAAAGATAATAATGTTATGACATTAGATACTTGTAAAAAAATAATAACTTTTTTATCTGAAAATAATACAAATAATGAACTGCAAGTTATTAGCTTCTTTGGTGGAGAACCATTATTACATTTTAATGATATAATGTAGCCAATAATTGATTGGAATAAAAATGAATTACAAAATAAAAATATGTATTTTACATTTACAACTAATGGTCTATTATTAACCGAAGATATTTTACAATATTGTAAAGATAATAATGTTAAATTTATGTTATCTATAGATGGAAATAAAGAAAGTCAAGATGCTACTAGAAAATACAAAAATAACAACAATTCAACATTTGATAAATTATCAGAAAATATTCCAAATATATTAAAATATTTTCCTAATACCACAGCTAGATTAACTATAGACGTCAATAATATTTCTTATTTAGCTGATTCTATAAAATATTTAGATGAAATTGGTTTTCAAAATTGTCATGTTATACCAGATGTTTTTTCTTCTTGGTCATCTGAAATAGAATAGATTTATAAGGATCAATTAAATTAGTTAAATGAATATTTTATAGAAAAATTTACAAATTATACAGTACCTTTAATTCCAGCAACTTGGAAAGAAATGATGATAAAAAAAATTATAAAAGATTATTTAGAAGAAAATAATTTATTTAGAACTGCGGATATCTGCCTTCCTCAAAATAGATGTGGTTTTTGTTTTCAAAGAAAAGGATTTTTTGAAACCAATGGAGATATTTATACTTGTGGACATTTAACCAATGAAAGTAAAGATAGTAATTTTTATTTAGGTAATATTTATGATAATTAGCCAATTGATATAAATAAAATTGAATCTCTTTATTCATTAAATAAAGAAAATAAAATTTTTAATAAAAATTGTGATAGTAATTGTCCATTATTTAATTGCTGCACTGGTGGTTGTTTACCAAATAACTATTTAATTAATAATAATTTATTTAATGCACCTGATGCTTATTGTAGTTGGTATAAAAATTTATTTAACTCTGTAGATTCCTTATTACAATATTTTGATAAAGATAAAAAAAATATTTTATTTAAGAATTATTTCTATGGAGCAGTAAAAGGAGGATGCCATTATGTCTGCTAAATTATCTGAATGGCTATTAGATGGATTAGATATTAATAAAATAGTTCATAATGGAGATGGCAATGATTTAGTTTCACCTATATGGGATACTGATAGTGCCGCTTATTCTGACTATTCTGAATATTCTAACACATATTCTAGATATTCTAATACATATTCCAATTATTCCAATATATATTATAATTATTCTGATTATTACAATTATTACAATTATTATAATTATTCTAATAACTATTCTAATACAATTAGCATTTCTGGATAGCCAGTTAGCTAGATTATTACTTATGGTAATAAAGTAACTTTTACTGTTACTTTTTCTAAAACACCTTCATCATATCAATGGTACGTATCTACTATTTCTTCTGGAGGTGGAACAGCTATTTCTGGAGCTACTTCTTCTTCATATTCATTCACTCCTAAACTATCAGACAATGGAAAATATTATTATTGTGTAGCTTCATTAGGCAATACAGTTACATCAAATTCAGCTCAATTAACTATAAAATATATTGATAGTTGTAATATTTCTACTAGCATAGGTGAATCTATTAATATATATAGTTATTTACTGCCAAAATCTTCAATAATTAACTCTTATAATTTAGAAGATAATTCCATTGCTATTATTTCTGAAAATACCTTAATTGGTAATAAAGTTGGTAAAACTACTCTTACTTTAGTAAGCAGCAATGGATTAAATAAAGCAATAGAAATAAATGTATTCAAAGATAAATTAGAATCAGTATTATATAATATTGCTTAGGCAATAAAAAAATATAATAACTTAAATCAAACTCTTTATCCAAATCAATTTTACAATAGTCTAAAATCTAAAAATATTAGTTCAAAAAATTATAATACCTTAGAAGATCTATTTACAGATCTAAGCACAGTAATAAAAGAAATTAAAGGTATTTCTACTTCATTAAAGCCAGAAGAATTCTTTTATAAAATTTTGGAGGGTATAAATTATGACAGATAAAGAATTATTTTTATCTTATTATAAAAAATAGAATCCAGATTTAGAAAAAAAAGTACATAATAAAATTTTAATTTTACTTCATGGCAGTTATAAATGTAATTCAAATTGTATTTATTGTGAAAATCACCGTTTAAGAGAAGAATATTTAAATGCTACTGTTTCTAAAAATATATTAGACCAAATTATTAAAAAACTAGGTCCAATAATTAGAGAAATTACTTGGCATGGAGGAGAACCTTTACTTTTATCTGAAGACCTATTATCTTATTTAGAATAGCTTAAAAAAGAAAGAGGATATACTTTTCCTACAACCTTATAGACAAATTCTATATTATTAAATGAAGAAAAGTATAATTTTTTAAATAATTTAAACATTCGTTGGGGAACATCATTTGATGGACTAAAAAATAATTTATCCAGAGGAGAAAAAAGTACTAAAGCAGTATTAGATTTAATATCACGACATAAAGATGAAGTAGGATTTATTTGTGTTTATTATAATGATACGATAAAAGATATAATTCAAAATTATGAATATTTTAAAAGTTTATAGATAAAAAATGTATAGTCATGTATCGTTCGAGAAAATATAATTGAAAATTCTAATGTATATTTAATACATAATGATGATGCTTTAAATTATATGACCAATTACATAGATTATTGGATACATGATATTAATAACCCAATAAATGATCATTATGTAACACGATAGATTTTACGAGTTTTAAATGTTCCATCTAATTGTGAAGACGATTATTGTATTGGTGGATGGATTTATATAGATGCTTTTGGCAATATAGGATTTTGTGGGTAGTCTCCTAAAGACACTCCTATATTAAATATTAATGATATAAATAATTACAGTGATTTTTTAAATAATAAAAATTATTTAAATATTATTGGTAAACAAATAAAATTAGAAGAAAAATGTAGTTTATGCGAATGGCGAAATGTATGTCATGGAGGCTGTATGGGACTTAATTATGAAACAAATCATAATTATGAAATTTTAAATCCTCGTCACTGTGAATATACAAAAAATCTTTTGACCAATGTTTATGAATTAATAAAAAACATTGATATTACAAGGAAAGATATTTATAATCCTATATTTTTATAGTTATTAGAATCAAATTCTTACAAGACCTTAAATGAGATAAAGGAGTTAAATAAAATAAATGGCTAATATAGCAATTTTAAATTATTGTAATTTATAGTGCCCATATTGCTTTGCAAATAAATTTATTACTGAAGAAAAAAAACAATTTATAACAGATAAAGAATTAGATGATATATTGAATTTTTTAAGTCACAGCACTGATTTCGGAAGAATTGGAATTATAGGAGGAGAACCTACGATACATCCCAAATTTAAAGATGTATTTACTAAAATTTCAAATTTTGCAGAACAGCATAATGTTTCTACAGTTACATTTTCAAATGGAATTGAATTATACAATTATGCTAAATTATTTAATAAACAAAATAATGTTCTAATTAATTTAAATCATCCTGAAATTATTGGAGAAGAAAAATGGAATAAAATTAATTTGACTTTAAATACGTTTAAAGCATTAAATAATTTAGACCATATCACTTTAGGTATAAATTTGTATCCCGATATTATTGATTATTAGTATATAATAAAAATGTCTAAAAAATTTGGATTTCGAATGGTTAGATGCAGCTATGTAGCTCCAACTTGTAATTATAATAATATTGATAAAGATGAATATTATTTAAATGCAAAAAATTTATTTCTAAATTTCGTAAAAGATTGTGGGAATGAACAAATACAAATCCATTTAGACTGCAATAATATACCATTATGTTATTTTTCAGAAGAAGAAAAAATAATATTAAATAAAAATGTGACTGGATGGCATAATTTATGCAATCCAGTTGTAGATATAACCCCTGATATGAAAGCAACTGCTTGTTTTGGAGCTTATAGTTTAATTGACTTAAAATAGTTTGATAATATTAAAGAAGCAGAAAATTATTTTTTACTTAAAAAAATGTATCCTAAAAGATTACTAAATAATGGCGGAAAATGCCAAGAATGTAAAAAATTTTTAAATCTTTCATGTCAAGGAGGATGTTTAGCTTTTACAAAAAATTCAGAGGAGGTAAATAATTAAAATGTCTTTAATAAGTACATCCAAACAAATAACCTCATTAAAAATAAATAAAATACCATCTGCAGCTGTATATGCTAAAATGGTTGCACAAAATAAAATCAATGATGATGAATTATATTTTGTTCAAGAAACTGAATAGGTTATAAATAAATTTACATTTACTGCAACAGCAGGATAGTCTACATTTACCATTCCATTCAATTTTGAAGATAGTAGCGCACTTACTGTCTATTATAATGGTATAATGATGAAAGAAATAGATAACTATACAATATCTGGTAAAAATATTACTCTTGTAGGTTTTACTGCTGAAGCAGGTGATTATCTTACTGTAATGGGCATAGAAGGGGCCGCGGCAATTGATTTCGGCCAAGAGGCAACAGATGCTATTGCTCAAATGAATGCAGTAAAGACAGAAGCAGCTAATGAAATCACCGCTGTTAAAACAAATGCTATTACTGAAATAAATAATTTAGTAGCTACATTGCCTTCAGATACTGCTAGTCTTATGTTTTTAAATAAAACAAATACTATGACAGCTAATGGTAAAATTACTATGGATAGTACCTATAATCCTTCAGTAGATGGAGATATTGCAACTAAAAAATATGTAGATAATCATGTACCTGACATAGATCCCCCAGTAGGCACATCTACTAATTATGCGATTTACATAGGATCAACGGCACCGGCATCTGGTACTACGCCTTTATTATGGATTGACACATCTTCATCAGGCACTTTTAAATATCGTACATCTACAACTGGGACTTGGAAACCAGTACCCGTTGCTTGGAGTTAATAAGGAGATTAATAGATGGAAATAAAAAACAATGAAAAATTATTAGATTCTTTAGTTATAAATAAAATTCCATCTAAAAAAATTTTTAATTAGATGATTCAAGAAGGGAAAGTAAATAATGATGAAATTTATATGGTATTAGATCATGAAGATTTGCCATATAAATATACTTTCACCGCGCAAGAAGGAGATACAATATTTACTTTTCCTTTTATTGTTAAAAATCCTGAAGATTTAAATATATTTTTTAATGGTATATTAATGACTAAAAACATAAATTATATAATTCAAAATAATAAAATTAAGTTATTAGATTTTACAGCATCGACTAATGATAGTATTATCGTTCTTAATATTCGAGGAATAGATCCAGAAGATTATCTATCAGATGTGATAAATGATTTATAGATTATAAAAAATGATACTATTTAGGCTATTGATAATAAAATGAGTGAATTGCCAGAAGATATGAATGAAATGCTATTAACCTCAAAAAATAATATTATGACAACAGGCAAAATAATTATGAATAGTTCTTACACACCATCTAGTCCTGAAGATTTAACTGATAAAAAATATGTTGATTAGTAGATATAGAATAACAAAATTTCTAAAGTAAGTCAATTAACTAATGATGCTGGATATCTTACATCTCATTTGGTTAGATCAGTAAATGGAATGACTGGCGATATAAGTATCAAAGGAGCTTATGTTGGAAGTTATATAGGAAATAATGCTTTAACAAAAACTCTTAATTTTAATTTTGAACCTGCTTATTTGATGCTATTTATGGTGCAAACTAACGCTGGTACTGCTCAAAATTATATGTGTGGCATACAAGGAATGAAATACCCATTTCCTAATAATAATGGCACTTATGTTAGCTTTACTTGGAATTCAAAATCAGTTATTATTACTGCTGCTAGTAGTTATTATACTAGTATATTCAATAATAACGGTTATACTTATTATTATATAGCGATTCCTAAATTTAATAATTAAAGGAGGTTTTTAAATGTCTAAACCTAAACTTATAGAATAGATTGAAAATGCAGGTGGCGTATTTATCGCAACTAAAGATATTACTACTTATAAAGAAATTAAAGATGCTTGGGACAGTGGTAAAGACGTAATTGTAGTATTTAATTCAGATATTTATATGCTAACTGAAATCCCTACTGGCAGTAATACTATAAAATTTTATTATAGAGATTTCCGTAATAGAGGTTATTCTACTACAAATACTAAATATTTAACCTTAACTTCTGCTAATGTTTGGTCTTCATCAGCAATAGTTGAATAGCCAACATAGTTAGGTAAACCAATAACTGGAAATGGTGATACTCCAATTAGTGCATCAATAAGATATTTACGTCCCATATTAATATCTACTAATGAACCAAAAGCATCAGATGGTAGTATAGGTGATATCTGGATACAATATGAAGATTAATAAGGAGTTGATTTAATTGGCAACACATGATTTAACTTCTACAATTCCAAGTAAAATAAAAACAGGTGATATATTAAATTGTCCTTATAGTGGTTCTGCTAAATCAATTGTTCTTCCAAAAGGTACTTATAGATTAGAATGTTGGGGAGCGTAGGGTGGCGCAGGAAGCGACTCTTCGTCGGGTACAGCAGGAAAAGGCGGATACTCTTATGGAACTTTAGCTCTTTCTTCCTCAACTACATTATATCTTTATACAGGAGGACAAGGAGGAACGGGATCTACTTCTGCTTCTGGAGGATATAATGGAGGAGGCGCTGTTACTTATTCTGCTAGTACAATGAATGATTGCGGTGGTGGTGGAGGAGCCACTCACATTGCTACTAAAATGGGTTTATTAAACACATTATCTAATTCAATATCTGATATTTTATTAGTTGCAGGTGGCGGTGGAGGAGCTGGTTGGAATTAGACTCCAGTTGGAGGATATGGCGGTGGAACTGTAGGGGGCAATGGATCTAATAATATATCTAGTCAATGGAATGGATTTGGAGGAACATAGTCTTCTGGAGGAGCTGCATCATCAGGATCTCCATCTAATGGATCTACCACCGCAGGAAGTTTTGGACAAGGAGGATCTGGAGCTGGATCTAGTGATGGCGGTGCCGGCGGTGGGGGCGGTTACTATGGTGGCGGAGGAGCGACTATATCAGCAGGTGGCGGCGGTTCTGGATATATAAATACTTCAAAACTTACTTCTACGGCAACAATAGCAGGTAATACTGCATTTACTTCTCCAACAGGAGTAAATGAAACAGGCCATACAGGTAATGGTTATATACGTATTACAGTTATAAAGGCTAACTCTGGAAATACTCTAGTAAAAGCTCCTTAGACTCTTCCTTCTGCTTATAGTCCTATTGAATATTTACAATTTACAGGTACTCAATATATTGATACGGGCGCTATTGTTGATAGTAATACTGGTTTTGATATTACATTTGAAGTATTAAATGGTCAATCAGATAGTCCATATTATAATTTATTTGGTGTGCGTGGTAATGATTCCTCTGGTGGTACTGGTGAGACATAGAATTTCTTCCGTATTGATACAATAGCTGTTGATAGCAATAGCGGCACTGAATTTAAATATGGTTCTACTATATATAATTCTGGTATTAAAGATACATCAAAAATTAATATTAAATTATTAAATAAAGTATATACTAAACCTGATGGTTCTACTATTACTGTAGCTGGTACTATTACTACTGGTTTATCTATGTATATTGGATGTATCAATAAGGCGGGAGCAGCCTATAGTAATTTAGCCAGTATGAAAATATATAGGTTTAAAATATATAATGGTTCTACTCTTACTCATGATTTTATTCCAGTATAGCGAGTTTCAGATAAGGCATTAGGATTATATGATTTAAAAGCCTCTATATTTAAAACTAACTTAGCAAGTGGGGTATTTACAAGTAATTTAATGAATGATCCTTCTAGTTTTGTTTATTTTAATGGTGATAGCTTAAAAAGCCAAGGTAATTTATCATTAACAATTACAAATAATAATGTTACATTATCTAATGAACAAGCTCATTTTGGTAAAAATTCATTAAAATTTGATGGCAGTTCTTCATATATGTATATGCCTTTTCCATCTACATATACGGGAGATATTACACTTGAAGGATGGTTTTATTAGACTTCTAATAATAATACTACTTATCCTACCCCATTTACATTAATATCAAGTGCAGGCCGTGGAATGTATATGCACAGATTATCTAGTCAAACTTTCGTTGCAGCAACTCCTTCTAACAGTTGGCCTGGTCTCGATGGAGGCATAACTGCACTTAATACATGGACTCATATAGCAATGTGTTTGTCAGGAACAACAACTTATTGTTTCCTTGATGGAAAATTAAAAGGTACTTTAACAGATACTAATACCAGCTATGTAGGATTAACATTAGGTACATTAGCTGAAAGTGCAAGTAATAATCATTCATCAGGATGTTACTATAAAGGATATATTGCTGAATTAAAAATAACTAAAGGATGTAAATGGACTAAAGATTTTACATTACCTACTGCTCCATATAGCACAGTTAAAGATTCTAATCCTTGGAAAGAACCAATACAAATGTTTGTAAATACTGGAGTTAGTACTACTATTTCTAGTGGTTTAGTTGAATTAGATTATATTGAAAGCACAGGGGCTTAGGCTATTGATACTTTAGTTATTGCAAAAGATATAACTAAAGTTGTCACAGATTTCTAGTTAGTAAGCGTTGTTTCTGGAACGGAAAGTTAGGTTATGGCAGTCTGGTCTGATGTAAATAATTGTATGCAATGTGGATCAGATGGTACTAATTTTATGGCCACTTCCAGAGGCACTACCTATTCCTAGACAAGCAATGTATTAGCTAGAACAATAGGTACATCAGCACCAGTAGGTAGTCCGAATATATCTATTTCTATTTTTGCTTAGAATAATACTAGCTGGTTATCAAAAGCTAAATTATATTCTTGTAAAATTTATAAAGATACTACTTTAGTTCGTGATTTTATTCCAGCCAAAAGAGTATCAGATGGTATGTGTGGACTATGGGATAAAGTTAATTATAAATTCTATACTGATATTAATGGTAATAATTTTACAGCAGGTACTGAAAAAACTGCTATTGCAGCAATAGGAACACCGATTGAATATATATAGTCTAGTGGCACATAGTATATTAATAGTAATTTTATTCCTAAAGCTACAACTCGCACTATTATGAAAGCTGAACCAATGTCTTGGAATACTTGGAGTGCATTTTTTGGCACAAGAAATACTGCTTCTCCCACTGCTTCTCAAGCTTATATTGCTGCAGTTCCAGCCGCTACATTATATCGTAGTGATTATTTTGGTTCATCATTAACTGCTGAAACTACTACTATTATGCAAATAACAAATATTGATAAAAATAAAAATATATGTTCATTTAATAATATTATGATTACTAATACTTCTAGTACAGTAAATGCTACAACTAATATGTTTTTATTGGCATTAAATGATATTGGAACCGCTAAATACTTTTTAAGTGCAAAATTATATTCTTGTCAAATTTATGATGGAAACACTTTAGTTCGCGATTTTATTCCAGTTAAAACTACAACTAATATTTATGGTTTATGGGATAAAGTAAATAAAGTATTCTATAAAAACGCCGGAACAGGTACCTTCACTGGCGGACCTGCTATTACCTTGACCGGCTGGCATAAAATAAAAAGCATATGGGCAAAAACCGCAGCAAACACATGGAGTTAGACATTATAAAATTTGATTTTTAAAAAATTATTTTATATAATATAAATGTAAATAAGAAATAAATTTTTATTTACAGCATTTAACTCACCCCCTTTCTTAAATAGGACATAATAATTTAATTATTATGTCCTATTTTTTATTTATATAAGAAAATAAAAATAAAATAGGAAGGAGAAAAGTAAATGGCAATAAATTCAAATACTTCTCTTAATGAATTAGTTATACATTAGGTTCCTTCTAAAACCTTATATAAAACATTAAAAGATAATGGTTCTATTGGTGAATAGACAATATGTATTATTAATGGAGAACAAGAATAGCGTTTATATAAAGATGAAGTAAACCAAATGGCTGAAGGCGGCAAAATACAAATGGCTTCATCTTATACTCCAACAGCAGACAACGATGTATGTACGAAGAAATATGCTGACAGCATTAACCCAACTATTACTCCTACTGTTGGATTTGATATAACCAGTCAAATTTATATTGGTTCGATGGACCCTGGCTCTACTGCCGCCGCACTCATATGGGTTGATACTTCTTCATCCGGAGCATTAAAATATCGTACTTCAAAAACTGATAGTTGGAAAATTATTCCTGTCGCTTGGAGTTGACATTATGAAAAAAATATTATATACTAAATTAAAGGAGATGAAATAATGGCAGAAGATAAACAATATAGTTCAGGCTCGATAGTTGATATAGATAGATTGACTAAATTAAAAGCAAAAGTAAAAGCTGAATGTTTACGTCGTAAATACACTGGTTCTGTAGAGAATTATGGTAGTTCAACATATGATTTTTCTAATAATCCTACGGTAGGAGGAGTTATTAAAAGAGAATATTATGATAAAAATGCCACTCCTTTAAATGCTATTAATAATAATTTAGTTCCAAAAGCAAATATAACAAACGCCGAAGATGTTGCATTAAATAATGAAATATATAATATGGACTATTAGGTTAGTGCTTGGATGACTACTGATAAGGTTAATGATAAGCATACTGATTGTGCAGTAAGTTGTACTGGTCTATGCTTAAGTTGTACTGGTTCTTGTACTTCTGGATGCTCAAATACCTGTCGTGCAAATTGTGCAAATGATTGCACTGGTACCTGCGGTGATGGTTGTACTAATTCTTGTAGAGGATGCGGAAGTGGCTGTTCTGGCAGTTGCTATGGTGATTGTGATGGTGGATGTAAAGGCACTTGTACAGTTACTTGTGGATATAATGGATGTGTAGGAAATTGTTATAGTTCTTGTTCTAATGGTTGTGCAGGTGATGGAACTGCGGCATCAAATCCTGGATGCCGTAGTTGTGGAGTAGGCAGCTGTGACGGTGCTTGCACTGCAGGAAGTGCTAGTTCTTCAGTTGGTAGCGGTACTCCTTGGACAGGTTCTAGCAATAGTTAAAGGAATAATTTATGGATGAATTTAAATATAATATTTATTTTACACAATTATTAATAAATATAAAAAATAATAAAGATA
>ENA-ORPK01000829-ORPK01000829.1-human-gut-metagenome-genome-assembly--contig:-NODE-829-length-27043-cov-4.184897_pt1 | contig 27043 bp, 28 predicted proteins | sample MGYA00242139_ERZ509068 | MGnify/ENA primary metagenome ERZ509068 (study PRJEB26280, sample SAMEA2338687) | human gut metagenome | biome: human gut; feature: human-associated habitat; material: faeces... | reverse complement strand
GCCGCTCAAAGCGGACGATACGGGCGATATATTCCAGCGTCAGCGGCTCCATGTAGACCTTGTCGGCGATGATGGTGTCGGTCATGATGGTGGCGGGGTTGGAGTTGCACAGCACCACCTCGTAGCCCTCTTCTTTCAGGGCAAGACAGGCCTGCGTCCCGGCGTAGTCAAACTCAGCAGCCTGACCGATGACGATGGGGCCGGAGCCAATGATGAGAATTTTCTTGATGTCGGTTCTTTTTGCCATGGTGTTTCTCCTCTCGTTATTTGGTGGTATGGGTTTCCGGAGCGGCGTATACCAGCTTTCCGTCACAGATGGTGGCGATGCACTTTCCATTGACCTGCCAGCCCGCGAAGGGCGTGGCTCTGCCCTTGGAAAGAAAGTCCTTTGGGTCGATGGCGTATGCGGCGTTCAAGTCCCAGATGCTGTAGTCTGTCCCCAGAGGAAGACCGAAGCGTCTGCGGGGATTGACGCACAAAAGCTCCAATAGTTTGTTCAGGCTTAGAATGCCCGGTTTTACCAGACAGGTATACAAAATCGGGAAAGCGGTCTCAATGCCCACAATGCCGAAGGCGCTTTTTTCCAGCCCTCGGGATTTTTCCTCGGCGGAGTGGGGGGCGTGGTCGGTGGCGATCATGTCGATGGTGCCGTCCAGAATTCCATGAATCAGGGCCTCCCGGTCTTCCTTTCCTCGCAGGGGCGGGTTCATTTTGAAACGACCGTCCTCCTGCAGGTCGCTGTCATCCATCACCAGATAGTGGGGGCCGGTCTCGCAGGTCACGTCCAGTCCCTCGGCCTTGGCCTTGCGGATGAGCGCCACGCTTTCCTTGGCGGAGACGTGACATACGTGGTAGGCGCAGCCGGTTTCTTTTACCAGCTGCAAGTCCCGGGCAATTTGCCCCCATTCGCTTTCGGAGCAGATGCCCCGATGGTCATGGGCTTTGGCATAATCACCGTCGTGGATGTACCCGCCCCGCAAGAGCGAGTTGACCTCGCAGTGGGCGACAATGGGCTTTCCAAGGGCTTTGGCGCGAAGCATGGCCTGACGCATCAGGTCGTCACTCTGCACGCCCCGGCCGTCGTCGGAAAAACCTACCACGTCGGGCGCCATGCCCTCCAGGTCGGAAAGCGCTTCGCCCTGTTCGCCGACGGTGATCGCACCATAGGGGTAGATGTGGATGCAGGCGGTTTCCTCGATGAGGCGGCGCTGAACTCTCAGATTCTCCACGCTGTCCGGCACCGGGTTCAGGTTGGGCATGGTGCAGACCGCGGTATAGCCGCCCCGGGCGGCTGCCCGGCTGCCTGTGGCGATGGTCTCCTTATAAGAAAAACCCGGCTCTCTGAAATGCACATGAACATCACAAAGACCGGGTACAATAATATATTTTTTCAAAATAACGGGCGAAAGACCTCCGTCGGCAAGGAACTTTTCCGCAAAGGCTCTTATTTTTTCGTATCTGCAAGCGAAGTCGTGCGTCATTTTTGCGTCTCCTTTAAAAATATAAAAGAAAAAGTCCTGCTGCCGCAAGACTGTGTATGCAAAGAACGCCGGAACATCAACGCCGACTATCCGTATTCATCACCAATCTTGCCGGCATCTCTGTACCGCTTAAAAATTGATTTGTTTTATTATACCAACAGCCGCCCACTTTGTCAAGATGTCTGTTATAAATGAAGCAATTGTAAATTATTTTCGTTATGACATAAAAGCATTGACTTCGCGCCTATAATACATATATAATGGATAGAAAGCGGCAATCAGACGCTTAAAAAGGGAGGAGAAATTCAAAAATGAAATGGAACATAATCACCGATTCAAGCTGTGATATGTTCGGCTTCGAGAAGGAGCATGAGAATATCGTGTTTTCTTCCGTGCCGTTCACTATCAGCGTAGGAGACGAAAACTTTGTTGACGACCGCAACCTCGATGTTGACGGAATGATCGACTCGATGGATGCCTGTGCAGAGGCGAGCCACACGGCGTGTCCGTCGCCGCATGCGTGGCAGGAGAAGTTCGAGCAGGAGGGCAATGTTATTGCCATCACTATTTCGAGCAAGCTCTCCGGCAGCTACAACAGCGCGTGCGCCGCAAAAGACATGGTGCTAGAAGAGCAGCCCGATAAGAAAGTTGCCGTTATCGACTCGCGCTCCGCGGGTTCGGAGCTCGTTCTGCTCGTCAAAAAAATCTGCGAGCTTATCGAGTCCGGCGCGGACTTTGAGACCGTCGTTGAAAAGGCGGAGCTTTATTCCCGCCACACCCATGTCGTCTTCGCTCTCTCGTCGTTCAACAATCTTGTCAAGAACGGCCGTATGAGCAAAATCGTCGGCTTCGTCGCCAACAAGCTCGGCTTCTGGGGCATCGGCATCGGCAGCGAGCAGGGCACGATTGAGATAAAGCAGAAGATACGCGGCAGCAAGAAAGCGCTCGATGCGATAATCGAGGATATGAAAGAACGCGGCTATAACTGCGGCAAAGTCGTCATCAGCCATTGCCGCAACGCGGAGTTCGCCGAGAGCGTCAAGTCGGCTATCCAGTCCGTCTGGGATAAGGCGGAGGTCAAGATAGTCCACGCGCGCGGACTTTGCAGCTATTACGCCGAAAAAGGCGGACTGATAATCGGTTTCTGACAAAACATAAATAAAAAGGACTGCTCATCCGGGCAGTCCTTTTAGTATGTATTTTATTTCGCGCTTTCCTCTTCGGACAGGTCGCTCGTGCAGTGCGGGCATTTGACCGCATCGATCGGAATTTCGGTGCAGCAGAACGGGCAATTTTTTGTTGTCGCGGGAGCGGGCTCCTCGACTTTTTCATGGATGAGCTTCGATTTTGCCGTCGCCATGAGCTTTATGACGAGGAAAATTGCGAGCGCGATTATCAGAAAATCGAGAACAGTCTGAATGAAGTTGCCGTAGTTGAGCGTGGCGTATCCTGCCTCTGCCGCGAGTGCGGGGGTCGTGTACTTTGCGGGGTCAAATCCCGTGCGGTCGCCGAGAACGACGAACATATCCTTGAGGCTGCCGCCGCCTGTTATCAGACCGACGAGCGGCATGATAAGGTCGGAGACGAGCGAAGTGACTATCTTGCCGAACGCGCCGCCGACCACAACGCCGACTGCCATGTCAACGACATTTCCCTTTGAGATAAACGCCTTGAATTCTTCAACAAGTTTGATCTTTTTCATCTTTGTACACCCCTGTATATTTTATATACCTTTATTATATATACGCTGTTTGCCCGCGGCAAGAGTTTTTTGAAATTTTCGGAGGAGCTATGGCAGAAATATTTTATCATACCTTTGACCCCGTCTACGACAATCATTCGCGCGTGCTGGTACTCGGCTCGTTCCCGTCCGTGAAGTCGCGCGAGCAGGGATTTTATTACGGGCACCCGCAGAACCGCTTCTGGAAAGTGCTCTCCGCCGTGTTCTCTTCGCCAGTGCCGCAGAGCATAGATGAGAAGAAAAAACTGCTGCTTGATAACGGTGTCGCGCTATGGGATGTTGCACAGAGCTGCGAGATAAACGGTTCGAGCGACAGCAGTATGAAGAACGTCTGCCCGAACGATATATATACATTATTATATACCACCGGCATCGACCGCATTTTTGCAAACGGCAAGACCGCCGCGCGGCTCTACGAAAGATTCATCCTGCCGCAGACAAATGTCCCTATAACAACCCTCCCGTCAACCAGCCCCGCCAACGCCGCATTCAGTCTTGACGATTTGTGCGAGCGGTGGCGCGTGATAGCCGAGCGGTGATTGACGCTGTAGGGGGCTGCAGATGCGTTTTGTAATTTCTTTGTAGGGTGCGGCGACTCGACGCACCGCTCCGCCGTCGGCGGCACAGAACTCAAGCCGGAACAAAACGAATTAAGCAGCACAAACGAAACAATAAAATTTTCAGTGACACTTGCGCGTCAAAGGGTCGTCGGGGTCGCCGACCCCTACAGGGTAGGTGCGCACAATGCAATCATGCCGATAACGCCGCGAACAAGGCACGAACATTTCTTGCATTTTCTCAAATTCTTTGCAATCCCTTTGTAGGGTGCGGCGACTCGACGCACCGCTCCGCCGTCGGCGGCACAGAACGCAAGCTCCAAACAAAGCGAATTAAGCAGCATGAATATAGCAAACGCACACTCTGCCCCCAATTTCGGACTTCAAATCGCCGCCTTATTATATCTATAAAACATTTTTTTGTGCAAACTGCTAAAATGTTATTTAAAAAATAAATCGTTTCTAATCTATATATAAAATTTGAACTTTTCTGTTGACAAACAAAACATGCGCGAGTAAAATAAGGTTACAGTGTAATGGTATAGGTATGCGGAGAGGTGGCCTCTTTTCGCAGGAACCGATGCCGTTGCAGTTGCGGCAACGCCAATGACGCCGCTGCGGAAAATAAAGGGCAAGAAAATGCACCGTACGCCATGCGTACAAGCCCGGTGCAAAAATCAAAAGAAAGGTGATAATTATGAAGACAAGAAAAGTCGGCAAGATAGTGTCGCTGCTCGTCGCCATAGTGCTCGTTGCAACGATTATGATTCCTGCCGCCAGTGTCCTCGCAGACTCGGCCGCGCAGAAATATCCCGGCGCGAATTGGGTCGAAGTAAGCAGCTTCAAAGAGCTGAAGACAGTCTTTGATAATGCTAAAACGGACGGAACCAAGACATATGTTAAGCTTACCGGCAACATTGATATGCCGCAGGGCGCAAGATTTGTCTCGGGTGGCGCGAAGGGTCTGTTCCTCGGCGAAGTCCTCAAGATGGATAAAATACGCCAGGTTACAGGATTAAAAGAGTCGAGTTGGACTATTTATGATGTCCTGCTCAGCGATCCGCTGTCGGACGAAGACACAATAAATTTCCTCAACAGCGCCGGTCTTGGTCCCGTTACCAAGACCAACCCCTTCGATGAGCTTGGACAGGGTAAATATGCTAAAGATGCGGCTAATTTTTATGTCACTCTTACTGCATCCAACCTGGCTCGTTGGGAGAAGATAAACAACTTCAGAGAGAAGAAATATACTTCTTCAAACGACCCGGAATCGCAAGCAAAAGATTACCCGTCGTATCTCGATGTCAACTTGGTCGTTTATGCCGGAAGCGATATCGTTCTTGACCTCAACGGCAAGACGATCGATGCCGGTCAGGGCGACAAGGTTTATACCGGTACCCCCAATTATATTCAGTCGGTATTCATTGTTAATGGCAAGCTTACCGTCGAGGATTTTGTCGGCGGCGGAAAGATTACCGGCGGAAGCGGATATATAGCTGCCGGAACATACTCCCTGAGCGAGTCGGAATTCACCGATGGCATGGAGCGCCACAGATATCTTGACAGTGACTTGAACTATGTTGACAAGTCAATGAACGATACCGATAGGTGGAGTCAGGTGGGTCATGATCTCAACAGGCTGAAGTGGAAGTTCAGTTTTACAAACAAAGCCGGCGGAGAGGGAACAGGCGGTAAAACCAACGAGCGCTCTGCATATTATATCAATCAGGGCTCTGTTACCGAAATTCGTGGCGGTGCTGTTTATGTCGAGTCAACCGGTGAGTTCATTCTTAACAACGGTGCTATAACCAGAAACTGCGCTTTGATGGGCACGGAAAGCTCGATGATAAAATCCAGTGTGGACGGCACGGCAAAGGGCGGCGCTGTTTATGTTGAGGCCGGCGGTACATTCAATATGTACGGCGGCGAGATTGATCAGAACGTTGCCCGTGCTTATCAGAAGGAGAGCAACCCTCAGGAGTCCCATGCCTACGGCGGCGGCGTTTATGTCGAAGCTGCTGCGGACGGCAAGGTCGCTACCTTCAATATGTACGGCGGCACGATTTCCGAGAATGCAACTTATGCCGAGACATACTCCGGCGGCAAGACCAAGAATGTTGTCTCCGAGGGTGCAGGCATCTATGTCGGCACAGGCTCTGTCTGTAACATCATGGGCTCTGCCGATGCAGAGGGTCCGACAACTTCGGCAATGCTCGCTTCTTTCCCGCATATAACCAATAACTCCTGCGGCGCTATAACCAGAAACGGCGTTCGCGAGGGTGCAACCGTTACCGTTAAGGGCGCAGGTATTTACTGCGACGGTACTCTCAACATAAAGAAGGCTCTTGTTTCTTCGAACGACTTCTCCGAGTTCTCGAAGGATCTTGCGGCGTCCGATATTGTCCCTGCCGGCAACAACGTGACCCACATCATGCGTGACGAAGAGTCCGGCCTTCCGCTCTATATCTATGATTACAACCGCGACGGCTCGGCAAAGACTTATGTCACCCGTCTTGACGCTCGCTTTACCGAGAACCTTGAGCTTGCCACCGAGCAGGTCGCTCACGAGGCCAGCGGTATCTACGGCACTGCCCGCGGCAACGAAAACAACAAGTTAACTTCCGACGGCGCCGGTGTCTATCTCGGCACAACCGCCAGAATGAATGTCGGCGAGAGAACATGGATCACCGGTAACTATGACCTTGTTACAACCGGCCACAAGGCATTTGATAACACCAGAAACTATGCAAAGCATTGGGATAAGACCGCTAACGGCGGTGCTGGCGGATCTACACCGGTTCGTCTTCTGCCGGAATCAGCGACGGTTTCACTTGGTCCGACACCAGCGATGACGTTTATCTTCCCGATGGCGTCACAATGTACAAGGGCGATTCTCTCTTTGAGAGCAGAATCGGCGTCAACTACTATGACATGGTCGATAAGGCAGGCGATGTCAGCGTCGGCGCAACCGGTCGTGCAAGCAACCGTGTTATTGTCAAGTCCGCAACAGACCTCGATTATAACCTTTGGGGCGCAACTACAGCTACTCCCTTGCAGACCGATATTCAGTTCTTCAGCCTTAACGACAACAATAAGAACTATGAGAGAGATATAAACTATAATCTTCCTCCTTATGTAGCGGATGCAAAGGAAAGCGAATACTACAGCGCCGGTACAGGCACAACTGCTCGCCCGATGGATCTCAGAGGTTCTGAAAACGGCGGTCCCGCACTGCCTCCCGGCTGCGCTCGCGGAACCCTTCAGGAAGACGGAGGATGGCCCTCAAAGTCGCTCAGAGATTCATATCTGGTTTCTGTTGTCAAGGCTTCCGATGTCGAAGGTGTTATAGACGGCACTGATTGGACATACAGAAAAGAGTACCTTTCACCGTATGTCGGTTACATTGATTTTTCCACAAAATATGCAGCCGGAACAACTTGGTCTGTCGAGTGGTCGGTGCGCTTCCAAAAAGATAAGGTTTGGCCGAAGTACAACAAAGACACTTATTGGATGACGGCTGCCGACCTTAACCCGGCGACAGAGGCGATGGCAAACAAGAATGTTGTCTTCCCGCAGCGTGCTTATCAGATAGACTCAGCTATTTCGCAGCTTTCCAAGTATGAGCAGAGAGCTAAGTTCATGGACTACAAGGTAATCTATGATGACAACGGCTTCGGCTCCGATGCCGCTCCCGTTCTTCGCTTCGGCGAGGGCAACCGTCAGATGTATGTTACCTACAACTTCGATGAGGCTGATAAGACCTACTACGGCGTGAACGTTAACGACCAGTCGCTCAACGAGGCCATTAATATTGACAACCTCATCACCAGCAAGTCCGTTTTCAAGACCATCAATACCGCAGAAGACGGTTCTTCCTTCACCTTCTACGGTGCAAACAGACCGACCGGTACCCTCATGTTCAACAAGATCGTTCCGGATTACAAGGCTTATAAGGCAAGCAACGTCCTTGACGACCGCAGTACAAACAGGAAGAGTGAGCTTGCCTCGATAACTAAGACAGATGGCAAGCATGAGGACAAGGATCTTTACTTCAAGGGTTGGTCTTTCTACACCTCTTATGGCTACGGTCCCGAGATTGTTACCCTGAACAACAAGGATAAGCTTCAGTCCATCAATGTTGATGCTGCTGCGCGCTCCGGCTCCTCGCTCGATTATCGCGGAACCTTTACAGCTGATCTGAACAAGATCATCAACCAGAACGTCAACGCTCAGCCCTGCCCGTCCATGACGGCAACATGGTACACCAAGGAAGAGCTCGCCGAGGCTCGTAAGAAGGTCTCCAATGTCAAGTATCAGATTATCAAGAGCGCAGATAACAAGGATCTTCTTCGCGTCGTTGCTATCGCAGGTTCGGATTATCCTGATTTCGAGGCTGTCGGTTTCGTTATCTCGACAACCAACGCTACTCCCACCATCGAGGGCGGTTACGATTATGTTGCCAATAGTGATATCTATGAGAGACTCGGTGTGACTAAAGATGGCACACAGATGTGCTACGATGTTGACCGACTTCTCGGCGGTAACTATTATGGTGCGGCGACTGGCAATCATCCGAGCATTAAGATTGATGAGGAATTTAAATGGGAATTCACTGAGGGCAGCATGTTTGCAGATAATGTAACTATAGGCCAAACGGGCAAGCCCGGCTATAAGGATGCTGGTCTGTTCTATACCAACATTCTTATCGACGATAAGAATAGAAATACTGTCTACTTCGTAACTCCTTACGCTAAGCTGTATGATGGTACTTACTATTACGGTGAGTCCCGTGCTGTCTGCTATGCGGATTATTATGTTGCCAGCTGATGAAACTTGAGATTCTATAGGAGATGTGCAATATGAAAAATTATGAAAAACCTATCGCAGAAATCCTCATGTTTCGTCTTGCGGAAGTTAGGATGGTTACACGTAAAAGCTTTACCCCTGGTAATCAAGCTCGCCAGAACGGTTCCGGTGATAGGAACGGCGATAGTGATAATGGATAAGGCGCGATTTTGTGCTTAAGCTTTTTATGAAAGGAGAAGAGTTTGCTATGAAAAAAACTCTCAAAGCTGTTATAGCAATGATACTTGTTCTGGCGCTTGGCTTTGCCGTTGCCGCACCTGTTTTTGCGGCATCCGCTTCAACTGTTGCCCAGTCGGCAAGCATTAAGGACTTCTTCAAGAAGATTGGAGATTCCATAAAGAAGATCTTCGATAAGATCTTCAAAAAGCCCACTCCTGATCCCAAACCCGACAACCCAGATGTTCCCACGACTTCGGAGCCTGGTCAGGCTCCCGAGAACGAGAGCATCCCGTTTGATGATTCTCAGGATAGCGGCGACGTCATCGGCAAAAACGACATTTATGCCAGTCCGTTGATGTGAGAAAAATTGAGCAATTTTAGTATAAAAATTGCAGATTTAACGGTAGGTATCTCCTGCGCATATCCGTACCTTTTGGATATGTGCAGTGAGTACCTCACCGAGGAAGCTCCTATGTTTTACCTAAGGGCTTCTGAAGAGCACAAAGAAGAACTCAGAAACTTTTTTCTGGGTTCTTCTCAGGTATTTTCTGATGCTTTTTTGGAGAGCATGGCCGTGCATGAAGATTTCTGTGATGCCGTGCCCGATTATGACGCCGCAGTATTTCATGCTGCCCTCATTTCTTTTGACGGGCAGGGCGTAGCTTTCGCCGCGCCGAGCGGCACGGGAAAGAGTACACATATCAAACTTTGGAAGAGACTTTACGGCGACCGCGTTGAGATAATCAACGGCGACAAGCCGCTTTTCACTCTGCGCTCCGGGCGCTTCTTCGCGTCCGGTATGCCTTGGTGCGGAAAAGAAAACTGGGGCTGCAACAAAACCGTTCCGCTCAAGGCGATCTGCTTTATCGACCGTGCGGAACAAAATTCGATTTCACGGCTTGATGATAATCGGGAGATAATGAGCCGCCTGTTCCTGCAGCTTGTCATGCCCGAGGAACACCGCCTCATGGTGAAATATCTTGATTTTGCAAATAAGCTGATAAATACCGTTCCGTTCTACCTTCTGCGCTGCAACATGGATTTATCTGCCGCGCAGACCGCGCACGACGGCATTTTCGGCATAGAATAAAGAGGTTGCTATGAAAATAAAAGACGGATTTTATATGACAGCCATAGGCACCGATTTTGTGGTTATCGCCGGCTCTCCCGAGACAAAAAAAGAGTTTGACGGTATGCTCCGCCTGAATGAGACGGGCGCATTCCTTTGGAAGAAGCTCGCCGACGGCGCGAGCGAAGAGACGCTTGCTGACGCGCTCTGCGCCGAATACGGGGTCTCTGATGAGGTCGCCGCAAAGGACACTGCGGACTTCCTCGATATTATCCGTTCCGCCGGCTTTGTTGAGGAATAATATGAACGGTAACAGCCCGATATCCTATGAGATGCTAATCGCCGCAGCGGGCAGCGTCGTTATTGAGCCGCTCGGCATCAGTATGCTCCCTTTTCTCAAGGAGGGCAGGGACTCTGTGCGCCTTGTAAGACCGGCTGCCGCGCCGCGCAAATATGATATCGTGCTCTATCGCGTGGGCAGTGAATATGTGCTCCACCGAATCATCGGCTTTGACGGCGATAATTATATAATCTGCGGCGACAACTGCCGCGGATGGGAGCGCGGGCACGGGCGAGGGGATATAATTGCTGTTGTTGATATGATATACCGAAACGGCAAACCTGAAAAGCCGCACTGCCTCAAAAATCGAATTTATGAGCGCCTCTGGTGCTCTTCGCTGCTCAAAAGAATAGTAATGAAGCTGAAAGCTTATATGTAAAATGCTGAAATTGTAAATTTCAGCATTTTTTATTTATAATTCTACTAAAAAGTGATTTTTTTGTACACTTCCTATATAATATGACATGCATTGCGTTTCATATGCAAAATATAGGAGGTAAAAAATGAAAAAGGTATTGAAATCAGTAACCGCAATTCTGCTGGTTCTGACTCTCGCTTTTTCGGTGTTCACCGTTAGCGGCGTGTTTGCTGATGAGGCTGAGTCGCTGAGCAGCTTTGCTGTTTCGGCAAAGGGAAGCGGAGAAAATTCATCCGCACTTGGCACCGTCTCGTGGTGGAAGAGCGATGTCGATGGCAAGTATTATATGTTTATGCCCTCAAAATCGGATCTGTCCTCGATAACGGTCTGGTTCACCGCGTCCGATGATGTTATGTGCGGCGATGTCAAGCTCGAAAACGGTGCGGCAACAACCGCCTTCGCAAAAGGCGGTGAGTTCGTTCTTTCCGTCGGCGACAAGGACTACACCGTAGTTTTCCTCACTTCGAGCAAGCTTCCGACAATGTTCATCAACACTCCCGAGGGCGGACTCGACAGGATTCACGCCGACAAGGAGTACAAAGAAAAGGGCTGCACAATGCTCGCTATCAACTCGAAGGGCAAGGTCGATTATGATGCCAAGCTCGCTTCGATGAAGGGCAGAGGCAACTCGACCTGGGGCTATCCCAAAAAGCCTTACAACATCAAGCTTGATAAAAAATCCAAGCTTTTCGGCATGGAAAAGGCAAAGGGCTGGTGTCTCATCGCGAACTATGAGGATCTCAGCCTCCTGCGCGACCAGATAGTCTATAATCTCGGCGCGGATATCGGCATGACCGAGTCGCCCGATTGCAGAAGCATCGACCTCTATGTCAACGGTGAATACAAGGGCGTTTATCTCATCACCGAGAAGGTCGAGATAAACAAGAACCGCGTCGACATAACCGACCTTGAGGGCGATACCGAGGATCTGAACCCCGATCTCGACTTCTCGACCCTTGCTCCCCAGGGCATCGGCGGCAAGTTCTGCAGCTATATCGAAAACAGCCAGCGCTGGTATGATATCCCCAACGAGCCCGAAAACATAACCGGCGGCTACCTGCTTGAGCTCGAGGTCGCCGATCGCTATCCCAACGAGGCGAGCGGATTTGTCACTAAGAACACTCAGACGGTCGTTATGAAGTCCCCCGAATTTGCCTCTGAGGCGCAGATAAAGTATATCAGCGGCTACTGGCAGGAGATGGAGGATGCGCTCTACAGCGAGACCGGCTACAATGATCTCGACAAGCACTACACAGATTATATAGACATAGTCTCCTGGGCGAAGCAGTATCTCATTCAGGAGTGGACAAGCAACTGGGATGCGGGTCTTACCAGCAACTACTTCTACAAGGATGTTGACGGCAAGCTCTTCGCAGGTCCTGTCTGGGATTTCGATACCGCACTCGGCAACTATGAGGGCAGGGACGGCACAAATCTGAAAGATCCGACCAATCTTCATGCCAAGAGCAGAAATCTCAGATATAATTCACTCATGGGTAGTGACAATGTAAAAGCAACCCCCAACATCTATGCACTTTGCTACAGGCACGCCGATTTTGCACAGACTGTTGAGGAGCAGATGAAGAACATTTTTGTGCCTGCTGCGAAGAAAATGGCTGAAAAGAAATACCAGACCTACATTGACGAAGTCAAGGATGCGGCAGTCATGAATGCTATCAGATGGGATTATTACGACACCACCGATGCAGCTATCATTGCCCAGAATTATAATGCCGAAGTCAACTATATCTATGACTTCATGAAGGTGCGCACCGAGTTCCTTTCCGGCGCACTCACCCTCAAGAATGAGGGCTTCACAATTGCCCATATTCCGTCTCAAAAGCGTATCGGTTCTGAGATCACTCCCGAAGTCACCGTCAAGTGCCTTGACAGAGTCCTGACCGAGGGCGTTGATTACGCAGTTGCCTATTCTGACAATGTCAAGAAGGGCACGGCGACTGTTACCGTCACCGGCATCGGCGACTATGAGGGTGTGATTGCGACTACGACCTTCAAGATAATCAACATCTCCGATCCGCTCGACTGGACAGGCGGCTCGGGAGAAGAAAGAGCAAAAGAAAATCTCAACAAGATGGGGGCAGACTTTGTTGACGGTGTTGAGCTGATACTTTACTATATCGTCAAGCCCTTCCAGAAATAACAACAAAAATGATCCGCTGTGATTTTTCACAGCGGATCTCCTTTTTATAAGAACAGTGTGCAGCCAGATTGGCGGAAGTGCTCTATCATCTCGTGCGCTCTTTCAACACTTATACCGAAATAATCGCACAGGCACTCGATGCACATACATTCCTTTGCGCCGCGGTTGACCATCTTGCGATGAAAGCCGATATCGTCATTGGTCAGCAGCTTTGAACATTTGATGCAGTATGTCATTTCTTCAGCTTGCAGATGAAGCAGGCACAGTCATGAGCCTCAAGATGCATCTGCATGAACTCCTTCTTGACTCCGATACACTCGCCCGTGAACGCGTCGGTCATCTCAAGTCCGTAGCCGGAGGCGGCAGATATGCCTATGTTCTCAAAATAGAACGGAACGCCGCACTTGCTCTCGCTGAAGTTGACGAAAAGAAGGGCGATTTCGTCATTTGAAAGGAGTTTTGCAAAGACTATCTTGTCGTTCCAGCTCTTTGTTGCGACGAACGCCGGGCGTGATTCCTCATCCTGGTTTATTCTGATGAGCCTCTCGTTCTTGACGAGATCAAGGCAGAAGTCGTTCATGCATCTCAGGTCGCCGCCGAGCATCAGCGGGGACGAGAACATGCACCAGAGCGCGAACTGTGTCTTGTAGTCAACGTCAGAGCAGCCGACCGAGCCGACATTTCCTCTGCCGTACATACCGACAGTGAGCATATCAATGTCGTTGAAACAGCCGGGCGCGGAATAGGCGAGGTTGTCGATCTGGCTGAGCGCGATATCGGCAAACGAACGGAAGCTGTCGTTTATGTCGCCGGTAGAGCGATACATGTGCGCGCCTGCCGAGCGAATCCAGCGGCTGACTTCGTCGTTGCCCCAGTTGCAGGCGGAGAAGAGAATCTCGCGTCCGCAGGCTCTGAGAGCCATGCCCATTTTTCTGTAGAGCAGGGGACCGTTTGCACTGTCCGGCTTGTAGCAGAAGTCATATTTCAGGAAGTCTACGCCGTATTCGGCAAAGGTCTCGGCGTCGAGATATTCATGGTCAAAGCTGCCCGGATAGTCGGCGCAGGTGCGTGTTCCGGCGCAGGAATACATGCCGAACTTGAGCCCCTTACTGTGGACATAGTCGCTGACTGCCTTCATCCCGTTGGGGAACTTCTCTTCGTCGGGGACTATCTTTCCCGTCTGCGGGTCGCGCTCTCGCTTGCTCCAGCAGTCGTCGATGACAAGATACTCATATCCGCAGTCACGCAGACCGAGCTCGACCATCTTGTCGGCGGTTTCTTTGATAAGCTGTTCGTTGATGTTTTCGCCGAATGTGTTCCAGGTGTTGAAACCCATAGGCGGAGTTTTTGAAAGCATTCGATCACTCCTAAATAGATTTTTTGTTCAACCTATATTAACATATATGGGTATCAAAGGCAACAAAAAAAACTGCCGCACCCGCAAAAGGTACGGCAGCTTTTTGTCGGTACATTAAGCAGCGCCGAAAATCTTGAGAATCAGCTGGAAGATAGCGTCAACTATCTGCTTGCTCAGTCCGTGTTCCTCAAGGAATCTGAGAATGTCGCCGACGAATTTCAGAAAAGCCTGGAAGAACTCCATAAAAGCCTGTCCGCCCTCCTGGAGCTTCGAGAAAATCTCGACGATCTGATGAATGAGCGTGGTGATGAATTCCATGATCTTTTTCCTCCTTTTTATATTTACGGGAATTAACAAAATATTAACATATTTTATCTGCAAAAGCAATAGCCAAATCGGAAAAAACACCGCTGTCCAAGCTCAATTTTTCGTTACTTTGCTCATGTATAAAAATATTTATATCGAAAAATATCAAAGCTTGTCAGCACAAAAAGCAAAACAGACAGCGGTGAAGCTGCCCGTTTTGCCAAAAAGGAGTCAATTTTCAAAAAAGAAGTCAATATTTGATATTTGTATTTGCGTGTCTTATTTAATAAGACCAAGGATAGCATCAAAGATAGCCTTGACGATAGCCTGTGCGTCGAAAGAAGCGCCGGCAAAACCAAGAATCTTTTCGATCATCTCAAAGATAGTTGCTAACATGTGCGATGTCCTCCCTTCTCCCTTGATAAGACAACTGTTTGTCCCTTACAATTAGATTATAACAGCATATAAATTCAGTTGTCAAAATGGAAAAGGGTATTTTTGGATATTTTTTGATGCTTTTTGACTATGATATAAATAATCTGTAAATAAAATTTATGAAAATAATACAAGTTTGTTCTCAATGTGTATATTTGCGGCGCGCGGAGAGCAAAAATATCAGGGGTGATATCCATGATATTTTTTTACTATTTACTTTATATATTGGTCTGGCCGCTGTTCGAGCTGCTGTATCATCCGCGCGTGCTGGGTCGGGGAAATATCCCCAAAAACGGCGCGGTCATTCTCGCCGGCAACCACAAAAGTAACCTCGACTGCATTCTGATAGCATCGTGCCTGTGGCGTCAGGTGCATTTTATGGCGAAGGACGAGCTTTTCCGCGGCGGGTTCAGATATTTCTTCCGCGCCCTCGGGACTATCCCCGTCAACAGGCGGATTCGCGATGCCTCCGCGCTCAGTGAAGCGCGTGCTATACTCGATAAGGGCGGAGTCATCGGTATTTTTCCCGAGGGCAGGTTCAACAGAACGGAGGAGACCGTTTTGCCGTTTAAGCCCGGAACCGCGCGAATGGCGGCAAGAAGCCGGGCTATGATTGTCCCATTTGCGATAAAGGGCGATTACAATATAATCGGCAGGCGCGTGGAGATTGAGTTCTATCCCGCTATAAATGCGGCGGGCAGGGATGCCGTGTCGATAGGCAAAGAGCTCGAAAATGCAGTCAGAGAGGGGCTTGAGCGTGGCAGAAAATAAAGATACGGGATTTAGAGTTATAACATCTGTCATCAAGCCGGCGTTTAAAATGCATTTCTCGCCGACCATTATTGGGAGTGAAAATATTCCGAAAGACGGCGCAGTGGTTATCGCCGGAAACCATAAAAATATCCGCGACCAGTTCCTTGTGTTTCTTGCAACTGACCGTGTGATTAATTATATGGCGAAGCGCGAATACTTCGACGGTGCGCTCGCTCCGCTTTTTAAATGGGCGGGGTGCATCCCCGTCAACCGCGACGGCTTCGACGCTGCGGCGGTCAGAAGCGCGATAAAAATCCTGAAAAGGGGCGGTGCAGTCGGAATATTCCCTGAGGGCACGCGCAACAGGACGGATAAATCGCTGCTCGCGTTCAAACCCGGAGCTGCGGCGATAGCCAAAAGGGGGAACGCGCAGATAGTGCCGTTCGCGATAAGCGGGGAGTACAGAAAAAACGGAAATTTAAAAATTTTGTTCGGTGAACCTTTTTCGCCCAAATCGATGAGTGTAGAAGAAGCGACCGATAAATTGTTCAATGCTGTAAGTGATTTGCTCAATAGTCAATAAAGCGCCCCAATCGAACAAAAAACAACCGATTTCAAAAATTTTTTGGCGTTTTGCGTTAAATTTTTATTGCCTTAGTTTTCCAATTTGTTGTGGTTTTTCCGTTGACTTTTGGCATATATTGTGATACAATCCAATCGTAGGAGATTATACCCTGCGCGAATCGGCGCAGATCTTCAAAAAAATCGAACATTTGTGTTGACAAACCGAATATTTGTGCTATAATTAGAGACAGAAAGAACAAATGTTCCGATTTTTTCCGTAAGGAGGAAGCAAAAATGACAAGTACATTCATAATTGTTTCGATTCTCGAAGTTGCCGCTGTGGCTCTTATAATAACAGGCTTTGTGTTTGAGAAGAAGCTGATCAATTTTGAGGAGAAGTTTGAGACTGCTCTTGCCAAGAAGATCGCTCACTTCCTCTGCACCAACAAGTATACGAAGACTCATTTTGTCAAAGAGAAGAAGACCGCTCAGCGCCGCAGCGCAGCCAAGACTGCGTTCGAGCCCGAGACCGTCTCTCCGACTCCCGGCAGAAAGGGCAACAGAGTTGCCTGATCTTTTTCGAAAATCGTATAAGTTTGACCGCCCTGCCATTTCGGCAAGGCGGTCGTTTTCACTTTAGCGGTCTTATGGAATGTCAGCAGCCACAGCCGTTGTTGCAGCCACATCCGCAGTCCGAAGCTCTGGAGACGCCATTATTGCAGCCGCAGCCCGTGTCACAGAGCAGAAGGATGATGATAAGGAAAATGCACCAGTTGTTTGAGCAACCCATCGTTTTGCCTCCTCTTCAGTTACTAAGAAAGAGTGCCGCGGTTTTGACTCGAGCACCGCTTTCATCAACATATTATGAAGCGCTGCTTTTTGCGGTTACACTTTTTGAACTCAAACATAATTTTCTTTTCTCCGGCGTAAACTAATAAGAAACCGGAGGTGTTTTATATGCTGTTTGACAAGAACGGAGAAGTGGTGAGCTACGACGAGTCGGATATCTTCTGCGACGATCTTATGCGTGCAGATGAGCATATCGACCCATCTTATTATATAAATTATGTCGGAATACAGAGCGAAAAATCAAAGAAAACACGAGATAGACTCAGTAAATCAAAGCATGAGCGAGATAATTAAAAATAGTTTGCCAGACGGGTGATTTTTTGACCTTTTCTGACTTTTGACCGGAGTTTGCATCAGGGTTATAATAAAGTCAAAGGTCAAAGAAAGTCAAAGACAGAAAAGAGGTGTCGGCAATGAGCCTTAGCAGTCAGATAACGGGTATGATACTCGAAATGCTCGGCAGCAGCGGAAGTATCGAGATACAGCGCAACGAGCTTGCGCAGACGATAGGGTGCGTCCCGAGCCAGATAAATTATGTTATCGCGTCGCGTTTCACGCCGGAACAGGGCTATATTGTCGAGAGCCGCAGAGGCGGCGGAGGATATATCAGAATAAGGCGTGCGGCGATGGAGCCGGATCAGAAGGTCATGCACGCAGTCAACGCCGTAGGCGATAAGCTCGACGAGCGAACTGCCCGCGCGCATCTGGCGGAGCTCGTCAGCACGGGTGTTATAGATAAACACGCCGCCATGCTGATGCTCAGCGCAGTGTCGGACAACGCTCTGCGACCTGCCGCCGTCGGGGACAGGGACGCCGTCAGGGCGTCGGTATTCAAACAACTGCTGCTCGTTGAAATGGGCAGAAACGGATAAAGGAGGAACACATATGCTTTGTCAGAACTGTGGAAAAAATGAAGCGACAACTCACATAAAGCAGGTCATAAACGGCGACACGGCTGAGCGCCATCTCTGCTCCGAATGTGCCGAGCATCTCGGCTACGGCGACGCGTTCTCGGGCTTCGGCTTCGATGTTGCCGGACTTTTCGGGAATTTCTTCGGCGATGCCGTCCATTCGCTCGGCGCGCCGAGAAAGGTGGTTCGCTGCCCGAAATGCGGCTCTTCGTTCAATGATATCGTCCGCGAGGGCAGAGTCGGCTGCGCGGAGTGCTACAAAGTTTTTTATAACGAGCTCAAGCCCTCGCTCCAGCGCATTCACGGTCAGATTCACCACAGCGGCAAGATAGCTTCGACCGCCGAGCCCGTCAGCGAGGAAGAGGCAAAAATCGACGAAAAAGAGGAGCTCAAAAAGCAGATGGACGAGGCGGTTGCCGCGCAGAACTTCGAGCTTGCGGCGCAGCTTCGCGACAGGATAAAAGAGCTTGAGGGAGGGAACGAAAATGAGTAAATGGTATGTCGACAAGGGCGAACAGGGCGATATAGTCCTGAGCACCCGCGTGCGTCTTGCGCGCAACCTCGAAGAGTTCCCGTTCCCGTGCCGCCTCGACACGGCGAGCAAAATAAAGGTCAACGAAAAAGTTCGTGACACCCTGCTCTCATGCGTGCCCGAGCTGGGGCTCCACTATGTCACAATGGATTCGCTCAACCGCGAGCAGGCAATATCTCTTGCCGAGCGCCATCTGATAAGCCCCGAGTTTGCTTCCGTGCGCGAGGGCAGAGCGCTCATGCTCACTGAAGATGAGACAGTCGGCATCATGCTCTGCGAGGAGGATCATATCCGCGTCCAGGTCATGAAAGCGGGACTTGCGCTCATGGATTGCTATGTCCTCGCCGATAAAATTGATTCCGCGCTCGATAAGAAGCTGAATTTCGCGTTTGACGAGAGACTCGGCTATCTGACTCAGTGCCCGACGAATCTCGGCACAGCCATGCGCGCGTCAGTCATGCTGCATCTGCCCGCGCTCAGAAGAAGCGGCCAGCTCGCAGTCCTCAGCTCTACTATATCCAAGCTCGGCCTGACCCTGCGCGGCGCATACGGCGAGGGCAGGGAGTCGCGCGGCGATATCTATCAGCTGAGCAATCAGATAACCCTCGGCATAACCGAGCAGGCGGCGATAGAGAATCTCCAGTCGATAACCCGCCAGCTCGTCACCCAGGAGCGCGCGGCGGCGGAGCGTATGTGCGCCGATGTCGCGATGCAGGACAAAATATACAGAGCTCTCGGAATTTTGAAGAGCGCGCGTGTGCTGTCCTGCGACGAGATGATGGATCTTATATCCCTCGTGCGCCTCGGCTCGGCAAGAGGAATACTTGATATACCGATAGAAAAACTTAACGAACTGCTCGTCAATATGCAGCCCGCCACTATAAGCGCTGCGAACGGCAAGCATATTGATGCGCGGCAAAGGGACTGCCTCAGAGCGGACGCGGTGCGCGAGGCATTGTCCTAAAATACCGCCGATAAACATATATAAAAACATATATCTTTCGATTCGTCGGCAATTTTCCGGCAATAATCTCTATTGTACGGTTCGCCGCGGAAAGGAATGATGATATGTATAAGTTTACCGGCTTCACCCAGAAAGCCAACGACGTGCTCAATGCCGCCATTGAATACGCGGAGAATATGGGGCACACCTATATCGGCAGCGAGCATCTTCTGCTCGGCCTGCTGACCCAGAACGGCGGGATAGCCTATACCGTTCTGATAAACAAAAAGCTTACCGCCGGCAAGGTCGAGGATGCCATCAGAAACAGCATCGGATTCGGCGTGCCGACGGTGCTGACTCCGGGCGATTTTACGCCCAGATGCAAAAATATTATTGAGAGCGCGATGATTCAGGCGCGGGATATGGGTCACAACTATGTCGGCACGGAGCATCTGCTTATCGCCATGATAAAAGAGGGCTCGAGCGCGGCAACCGCCGTTATGACCCGCCTCGGCGTGTCGCCGCAGGAAATTTTGCAGGAGCTTTTGAAAGCATTCGGCTCGGCGTCGGGTAAAGATGCCGGAAAGCCGGAGACGGTCAAAAAGCCCGGCGGCAGAACGGATACCCCGACCCTCAATCAATATGGGCGCGACCTGACTTCATTTGCCGCGGCGGGCAGAATTGACCCAGTTATCGGCAGGCAGAAGGAAATAGAGCGCGTCATACAGATTCTCTCGCGCAGAACGAAGAACAACCCCTGCCTGATAGGCGAGCCGGGAGTCGGCAAAACGGCGATCGCCGAGGGGCTCGCGCTGAAAATTGCCACGGGCGAAGTACCCGAACTGCTCAAAGGCAAGCGCATAGTTTCGCTCGACCTCACGGGCATGGTCGCCGGAACAAAGTACAGGGGCGATTTCGAAGAGCGCGTTAAGTCCGCCATTGAAGAAGTTTCAAAGACGGGGGATGTCATTCTTTTTATAGACGAATTGCATACGCTTATAGGTGCAGGCTCGGCGGAGGGTGCGGTCGACGCCGCGAATATTTTGAAACCCGCGCTTGCCCGCGGCGAGATGCAGGTCATCGGTGCAACCACGCTCGAAGAATACCGCAAGCATATCGAAAAGGATGCCGCGCTCGAGCGCCGCTTTCAGCCCGTCACGGTCGGCGAGCCGAGCGAGGACGAGGCGGTCGCGATACTCATGGGCATCCGCGACAAATACGAGGCGCACCATAAAGTCAGAATAACCGACGACGCGATAAAGGCGGCGGTGAAAATGTCGGTGCGCTATATCGGCGACAGATATCTGCCCGATAAGGCGATAGATTTAATAGACGAGGCGGCGTCGCGCGTCAGACTCAGCGCATTTACAGCGCCGCCCGATCTCAAGGATATGGAGAACAGACTCCGTGCCCTCGCCGAGGAAAAGGATTCGGCAGTGAATTCTCAGGAATTCGAGCACGCCGCGCAGATACGCGATGAGCAGAAGAAGCTGAGCGACGAACTCGAGCGCGCAAAGCACAGCTGGCGCGAGGAATCGAGCAAGAAAATAGGTGAGGTCACGGCGGATAATATAGCCGAAATAGTCTGCGCGTGGACTGGAATACCCGTCTCGCAGCTGACTCAGGCGGAGAGCGAACGCTTGCTTCATCTTGAAGATGAGCTGCACCGCAGAATAGTCGGCCAGGATGAGGCGGTCAGCGCGGTCGCGCGGGCGATAAGGCGCGGCAGAGTCGGGCTCAAAGACCCCAAACGCCCGACCGGTTCGTTTATTTTCCTCGGCCCTACAGGTGTCGGCAAAACGGAGCTCTGCAAAGCGCTTGCCGACTCGCTCTTCGGCGACGAGAACGCGATGATAAGGCTCGATATGTCCGAATATATGGAGAAGCACACGGTTTCAAGGCTCGTCGGTTCGCCGCCCGGATATATCGGCTACGACGAGGGCGGTCAGCTGACCGAAAAAGTCCGCCGCAGACCGTACAGCGTTATTCTCTTTGATGAAATAGAAAAAGCGCACCCCGATGTTTTCAATATGTTGCTCCAGATACTTGACGACGGCATCTTGACCGACTCGCAGGGACGCAGGGTCGATTTCAAGAACTGCATTATTATAATGACCTCGAATGTCGGCGCGAAGCTGATTTCGGGCAGCGGAAAGGCACTTGGCTTCTCTTCGGAGCGCGGCAATGTCCCGAGCTACGACCGCGTGCGCGAGCTTGTGATGAAAGAGCTCAAGAACACATTCAGACCGGAATTTTTGAACCGCGTTGACGATATAATCGTCTTCCACTCGCTCGAAAAGCAGGATATATCCGAAATTGCGCGCAGAATGCTCGAAACGCTCTCAAAGCGCGTGGCGCAGCTGGATATAACTTTAATTTTTGACGAATCGGCCGTTCAAAAGACAGCGGATGCGGGCTTTGATCCGGTCTACGGAGCGAGACCGCTCAAGCGTGTTATCCAGCAGCAGATCGAGGATAAGCTCTCGGAGCAGATGCTCGAGGGAAAAGTAACAACCGGCAAAAAGTATATCTGCAAAGCTGAAAACGGCGAATTTGTTTTTGTCGAACGGGAAGAGCGCGAACCGGCTGAAAATGAATAAAAGTGCACCCGAAGGCGTCTTGCTTTCGGGTGCGTTTTTTGGACTCTTTTAACTTTTTATTCAGCCATTGCAATGAATCTCTTGAGATTCTCAAGCCCGATTTCGATGCCCGTGAGCGTCTGCTCGATGCCCTCGAACTCGATGCTGACATATTTGTCGTAGCCCGCGCGCTTGAGTATGCCTATGCATTGCGCCACGGGGATGTTGCCGTGACCAATCACTGCGCCGCGCAGGTAGTTGCCGGCTCTGCTGCGGAAGAATCCGCGCCCGGGATCGGGCTCTGAGCCGCTCTTGATGTGAAAGTCCTTGGTGTGAACGTGCTTTGCGTATTTTGCGACTCTGCCGACCGCCTTGTCCGAAGGGTCGTCGGCGCAGGCGAAGTTGCCCATGTCAACGAGCAGACCGAAGTTCGGGTTTGCAACTCCCGTGACGAGTTTTTCGACCCGGTCACTGTCCTGCGCAAAATAGCCGTGGTTCTCGACCATTGTAGATATGCCTTTCTCTGCGGCGTATTCGGTCACTCTGCGGCAGCCCTCAACGAGGGTGGGCAGAGCCTGATCGAAGCCGCAGTATGCGCTCTGCGGCGCGTTGAAGCCGCCTGTCGCGTCGTGGCGCATTCCGGAAGCGCCGAGTATCTCCGCGATATCGACCTGCCTGAACAGGCGCTTGCACTCCTCGTCGAGCGGGCGGTTGAGAAGCTCCGCGCCGATGGTGTAGTTGACTATCGGCAGGTTTTTCTTTTCGCTCTCGTCGCGCAGACGCTTGGCATATTCTTCGACTGACATTCCGTCTTCGGGCATGAGGTCGATAAATTCAATTCCGTCGAAGCCCATCTCTTTGACCTTGCCTATGAGCTGAAGCTGGGTCAGCTCTCCGCTCGAAAGCATCGGCTGAAAGCTGTAGCTGCTGACGCAGGTTTTCATTTTATCACCTCAGTCCATGTATCCTTTGAGGAAGTTTACGGCGTTGCCGATATCCTTTTCGGGGTCGTCGCCGACTTCGCGCTCTATCGTTAGGAAGCCCTTGTAGCCGATGTCATTGAGCGCGGCGAGATATTCGTCCCACTTGACGCTGCCCTCGCCGAGCGGCACTTCTTTAAACGAGCTGCCTGTGACGAGCGGGTCTTTTTTTATGCCGTAAACTATCTCGGGATCCCTGTAGAAAATCTGAACGCCGTCCTTGGCGTGGGTGTGGACTATGTAGTCGCGCAGGTTGTAGACCGCCTTTGCGGGGTCGTCGCCTGTGACCATGACAAGGTTCGCGGGGTCGAGGTTGACCGCGACGCCGGTAGAGCCGAGCGAGTCAAGAAACTTCTTGAGCGTTGCCGAAGTCTCGGGGCCCGTCTCAATCGCAAAGTGCGCGTCGAGGCTGTCCGCGAAGCGGGAGAGCTCAAAGCATGCCTCCTGCATGATTTTATATCTCTCGTGGCTGCTGTCCTCGGGAACAACGCCGATGTGTGTCGTGACGATATCCGTGCCGAGCTCCTTTGCAAGTTCGATTATTCTCTTCGACTTCTCGACTCTCCAGGGGTTCTCCTCTTTGTTGCCGAAGCCGCCGCCGAGATCACCGCAGAGAGCGGAGATAACGAGTCCGTTGTCCTCAACGAGTTTGCGGAAATCCGCGCGCTTGGAGCCGACAAGCTCCTCGGGCGACATTTCTCCGCTGGTGGCATAGACCTGGATGCCCTGCGCACCGACCTTGGCGGCCTTTTTGACCGCCGTCGGGATATCCGTGCGGAAGCTGTCAATAATAACGCCTATTGGAAATTTCATGGTAGCACCGTCCTTAAAACGTATTTTTTACAAGGCAATGATAACAAATAAGTGGGGGATATTCAAGAGAAAAAAGCCTTTTCCCCGAATAAAATAAAAAACGGCTCGGCACGGGGAAATTCCCGAACCGAGCCATGATTTTTTATCAGCCGACGACTGACATAATAAAGACGATTATAACGATTATCGGTAGAACATATGTGAAATAAGGCCTTATCCAGCCGGGCATTTTTGAGCCCTTTTCGCCGCAGTTGACTTCGCCGATGTAGTTCTTCCAGCCCCAGCCGTATTTCCTGCTGCAGAAGAGAACATAGACGAGACTGCCGAGCGGGAGCAGAACATTTGAAACGAGGAAATCCTCGATATCCATGATGCCCTTGCCGGCTATCTGTATTTTTTCGAGCACATTGAAGCCGAGCACGCAGGGGAGGGAGAGCACGAGCATGAGCGCGATGTTTATCAGCGCCACCTTGCGGCGGCTGAGCTTCGTCAACTCGAGCCAGAAGGACATGATGTTTTCAAAAACGGCAATGACCGTCGAGAACGCTGCGAATATCATGAACACGAAGAACAGCGCACCGACTATGCGTCCGCCGGGCATGCTGTTGAAGATGCTCGAAAGCGTCGTGAACAGGAAGCTCGCCCCGACCGTGCCCGCGTCTGCGGTGACGCCGCCGTTATAGGTGAAGCATGCGGGGAAGATGATAACGCCGGACATGAGTGCAACGAAAGTGTCAAGCCCGACTATTGTCACAGCCTCGCCGAGGAGCCTGCGCTCCTTGCCGATGTAGCTGCCGAATATCGCTATAGAGCCGATACCGATGCTCAGAGTAAAGAACGCCTGCCCCATTGCGGACGAGATGACCGTCCATACGCCCGAATTTTCAAATGATTTTAGCGAGGGGACGAGATAGAATTTCAGTCCCTCTGCGGCGTTCGAGAGCGTGCAGGAATAGATTGCGAGCCCCACCATGAGAAGCAGGAGAGCCACCATCATCCATTTTGTTATCCTCTCGACGCCCTTTTGCAGACCGAACGAGCAGATGCTGAAGCAGACAAGAATGACTGCGAATGTGGCGCAGACCATGAGCACGGGGTTGCTTATCATCGTGCCGAACACCGCTCCGAGTTCTTCCGCGCTCTTGTACGCGAGGATCGAGCCGTCCGCATACTTTATAAAGTATATCAGCATCCAGCCGGAGATAGTCGTGTAGAACATCATGAGCAAATAGTTTCCGGCGATGCCGAGATACTTGGCGAGATGCCACTTCTGCCCCTTCTTTTCGAGCACGTCGTATGACGAGGCGATGCTGCGCTGGCTTGCGCGGCCGACTGCGAGCTCCGCCGTCATGACCGGTATGCCGAGCAGAACAAGAAACGCGATGTAAATCAGCACGAAAAACGCGCCGCCGTATGCGCCGGTCGTTATCGGGAATCTGTAGACATTTCCCAGTCCGATGGCGCAGCCTGCCGAGATCAGAATAAATCCGAGTCTCGACGAAAATTTTTCCCTGTTTTCCATTGAATCTTCCTTTCAAAAGCCGTAAAAAATGAGCCGACGATAATTCTACCACCGACTCAACGAAATTTCAATATTTTTAAAAAATAAGTTGAAAAGACTGACTCAGTCGAGCATGATTTCCATCTCGCGCTTCTGTATCTTCATGCCGTGCTTCTCATAGAAACGCAGCGCGCCGTCGTTGCCCTCCCAGACGTTGAGCGTCAGGTCGTGGCAGCCGAGCTCTTTTGCCGTCTCAAGAGCCTTTTTGAACAGTGCGTCGCCGATGCCCTCGTGCCTGCACTTTTCGTCGACGCACAGGTCGTCGATATAGAGCTCCTTGTTCGGGCAGCGTGCGGAGTCAGCGGAGTGGTCGATAAGAATGCAGAAAATATATCCGAGCACCTCGTCGTTTTCGTCCGCCGCAACAAAGGTTATGCGGTTCTCGTCGGCTAAGAGCTTCGCGAGGCTTTCACTGTCGTATTTCGACTTTCCCGCCTTGAACAGGTCGGGTCTTATCCCGCTGTGAAGATTGCAGATATATTCGAGCAGTTCGAGCATTTTAGGGCAGTCTTTTTCTTTTGCGATTCTTATTTCTTTGAGCATTTTTATTTTCTCACCTTACACAGATTCTTTCGATACTTCTTGACTTTCCGGTTTTTTCGTCAACATCGATTATAACGCCGCACATCATGCATGCGCCGTCGCTTATCTCAAATCGCGTCGGAAGTCCCGTCTTGAGCCACAATATCGAAGCTTCGGGGCGGACTCCGAGCACCGAGAGCTCGGGTCCCGTCATGCCGAGGTCGGTTATATAAGCCGTGCCGCCGGGCAGGATTTTTTCGTCGGCGGTCTGAACATGGGTGTGCGTGCCGACAACGGCGGTCGCCTTGCCGTCGAGATAGAAGCCCATGGCGAGCTTCTCGGCGGTGGCTTCGGCGTGGATATCAACTATTTTTATCCGACAGTCGCTTATATCTTCCATGAGAGAGTCGATGCAGGAGAACGGGTTGTCCGAGCCGTTTATATATGCGCGCCCGAGCAGGTTTATAACGCCGATGCGGACTCTGCCCATGTCTATAACGCCGAAGCCCCTGCCGGGGCAGGCGGCGCCGACATTCGCCGGGCGGATTATATCGCCGCGCTCGTCGAGAAAATGATATACCTCGCTGCGCCGAAAAGCGTGGTTGCCGGTCGTTATAAAGTCAACGCCGCTTGAAAATATGTGCTCGGCGGCGGACGAAGTTATCCCGTTGCCGGGCGCGGCATTCTCGCCGTTGGCTATCACGGCATCTATGGCCTTGAGCTTCTTGAAGCCGGGGAGCACAGAGCGCAGAAAGTCGCAACCCTGCGTGCCGACGATGTCGCCTATAAGAAGTATATTCATTCCGATTTTCCTTTCAAAAAATCCCACCGCGTTTGACGGTGGGATTTGTTCTTATTTTGCGTAGTCGCTGACCCTGCTCTCCCTGATAAGGTTGACCTTTATCTGACCGGGATATTCAAGCTCGTCTTCGATCTTCTTGACGATGTCGCGGGCGATGAGAACCATCTTCTCGTCGCTGACGACTTCGGGCTTGACCATTATGCGCACTTCGCGGCCCGCCTGAATGGCGAACGAACGCTCAACGCCCTCAAACGAGGATGCGATGCTCTCAAGCTTTTCAAGGCGCTTGATGTAGTTCTGAACATTTTCACGTCTTGCGCCGGGGCGGGAAGCCGAAACGGCGT
>ENA-ORPK01000823-ORPK01000823.1-human-gut-metagenome-genome-assembly--contig:-NODE-823-length-27133-cov-5.032388_pt1 | contig 27133 bp, 21 predicted proteins | sample MGYA00242139_ERZ509068 | MGnify/ENA primary metagenome ERZ509068 (study PRJEB26280, sample SAMEA2338687) | human gut metagenome | biome: human gut; feature: human-associated habitat; material: faeces... | reverse complement strand
CCTCATATAAGAAAAGACCCTCCTGTTGTTTGTCCAACATTTGGGTCTCACTTCAAATCTAGGGGCTTTTTCTTTTGCCTATATTAATTATCATAATATCTATTAATTAAGCCTTAGAGGCCTAGAAATGAATTCTAGGGCATTTAGATATGTGCCCATAACGCTTTTATATAACGATTATAGATACATGGGTCGCTTATTTGGTTCAATAGATGATTAAAACGCATCAAAGGGTTACGTTGTTTTAAATCACTTTAATTGATACATGTATCACCTATGTAAGAACTAGAAATGATATGAAAGCATCTCCATTAAAAGTAGCAGTTTTGTTGGGTTTGCTAGATACTCCATCCTCAGCTTTAACGTGCACAAAGCATGTTAACATGCTTCACACAGGGTGGAGGCTATTGGTCAGAACTATGTTTGTGCAATATTGTTATTGATAAGTCGATGCTGCAAAGTGCTACAAAGGCTGTGCTTATTTGTTATCAAGAGCTTCCCAATAACCAGTTTTATCAGAACCCTTCTAATTAACAAATCCTTTTCTTTTGGAGACACTAGGATTCTTTGAATCGTTCTAACACTTAAATCAGTTTCATTAGAAATCATCTTAATAGTAGCGTTTGGGTTCTTTTTTAAAATATCGAGAGCTTTTTCTTCTCCATCAGTCAACTTTACTACGCCATTCATTAATTTTACTATGCCATTTTGTCATGGCGTAGAAGCCAAATCAGTTATTGTAATAGATAAATTTACTTTAAGAATAGAAAACCCCAATTAAGAAAACTCATTATTTTGCTACAAAGTAGTAATTCTTCTTTTTTAACAGTGGATTAACCAAACATATTACTTTTATAGTCTCCCGTTTTTAGATACATGTTACCAATCTCAATCCTAGGTCTAGACCATCTTTTTAAGGCTTTAATAAAGAATTATTAAAGCAGCCTTTAGGTTACATAGATATGTGAATGAGAGCGTGTTTTTATAGAAAATAAGCAAAGTTTATACCTTTAACCGCAAGGCAAAGGACAGTTTCCACATAGTTAGACAAAAGAAAAAGACTACCTAATGGTTAGTTAGATAGCCTTTAATTACTTTACTTATTTAGCAAAGGAAGATGGGACGAATACTTGATATTGGATAGTGAGGTCGCCAGATTCTTCATCTACAACAACTGAACCGAGGATATCAGTATCGCTAGTTCCGGTTTCTTGGCCAGTCCATACGCCAAATTCGACAAGGGCAATGCCTAGATATCCATCGTCAGTTTCAGACATATAGACACCGAAACTAGAATCATTAGTAGAAGACTTATTTCCGAAAGTCCACTTCTTTGTATTCTCATTGATGGTGAATGAGAATTTATAGGTTACATTTTTATAGGTGATGCTAGAGAGGGTTTCTTCACTATCTTCATAAAGTTTGATATCAGCAATGACATTCTTGTCGCATGCAGTTGGGGTTCCATCACTTGCATATTTATTAGCCATATACCAAGTTCCTACTGGAGAGAAGCTTGATCCAGGTACTAACACAACAGTAAATACAGTTGGTTTGCTGCCTTCATAATAGAATTCAGAATTGATGGTAACTTTAATTTCAGTTTGGGCAGAGATGACTGATTTAGTTGCATCATAATTGATGTAATAATGGCCATCTTTATTGGCTTCGGCCCAGATATTCATGACATCTGGCTTATCAACTGTGATGGTAAATGGAAGGTCAACGCCCTTAGGAGTTCCATAAACCCTGAATCTGAACTTGGTGCCGGTTTCCATGGCAACCTTATCGGCTGCAACAAGATTATCCGGCATTGAATAGCCATTTTCTCCAACCATATAGAATCCAAATACGGTAATATTGGTAACTACTTCAACTTCAACAGTAGTTTTTGGAGCGCTTGGAACACCAGGATTACCGATGGTCAATGTAGCCTTGCCTGCTTTTTTAGTAGCAAAGCGAAGTGGCTCGTTAGCGCTACGAGGTCCAATTACTGTCGGATCGCTAGAAGCCATGATGACATAATTTGATTTATCTAAGGCTTTAGGAGCATTGGAAGTTAGGCTCATGAATTCATTTACATCAGTATCGGCAGATTTTAATTGAAGGGCGTTCTTTCCTTCGTATTCACTTCCTAATAATCCATCAGTGAAAGTCGCACTGATTGAAGAAGATAGATACATAGAATCATCAACTTCATTAAGCTTATCAGCTACTCCATATGTATAGGTGAATTCTAGACTTCCTATAAGAGTGAACTTATCAGGGTTGGTCAATGTATGGCTAGAGAAGTCATAGGCATCCTTGCCATATTTTTTAGCAGTATAAGTACCACTTAATGGCCTTCCTGCCTTATCAAAGCTAAAGTCTACATCATATAGATAATAAGATACTTCTTTCTCAGAATCATCGAGATTAGTCGAATTTGTTGTATCGATTTCCCTATAGGAATCTAAAGATACCTTGAATCCTTTTGCTCCAGCAGTTGAAGTAACTTTCCTATCGAAAGCACCTAATCCTTCAGTCCCAGTCGTGGCACTTGAATCAAATCCGACATAATAGGCATTCTGGATATCAAAACGTAATGAATTTAATCCATGGGAGAATTTATGGGCTTCATATTCGGCTTCACCCCTACTCATTTGATATTTAGAATAGGTGATATCGCTTTCTTTGTTTACCAAACCATATCTAGAAGCGTAGGCTTTAGTATTTAGGTTATAGGAAGGATTCTCACCATATTCGACATAAGAATCAACGACGCTATAGACATCCCCATTTATCTTCTTGCTAACAAATCCTTTATCAGCACCAGTAGATACCTTGGTTACTTTTGCACTAGATCCATTTGAATAATTGCTATATTCATATTTGGTATCGGTAATCTTATTTGAATAGATAATAGAAGATACTCCAGATACATTCATTGTATCTTCGGCCTTGATACGTCCATCAAATAGATTCGCTAAAGTCCCAACATCGCTTGGAAGGGTATCCTGGCTAACTTTCTTGATATAGCATCTACCCATTTCTGGATCAGCATTATCATCATAATAGAAATCATAAGTAGCCCCACCGGCAATAGAGACATTGCCAGTAGAAGTATTGCCAGTCCCTAAAGAGGCAAAGCATTTAGTGGTATCGATATCGACAACGTTTAAGGTTTGACCACCAACCTTGAATGAGAAGCTAGTTGTAGATGCGACTTTGATATTTCTAGCAACATAAAGTCCGCTATCAGGGGTTTCTTCCTTTAAAACAGCGACAATGCCACCTTGAAGAGTAACATCACCAGTAACACTTAAAGTAGCAGTAATGGATACTGATCTATTTGGCATAACAAAGCTAGCAGTTCCATTAGTAACTGTTAATACTTCATCATTGGCCTTCAATGATACTAATTCAAAGCCTTCATCGATAGTTACAGTCAAAGTAATCTCTTCGCCTTCTTTGGCTTTGGTTTTAGAAGGAGTTACCTGGATATTAGAAGGTACGCTGACTTTGATTACATATTCTTCCTCTTCTTCAGTAGAAACTAAGGTAGAGGTTGTAGTATTCGTACTTCCTTGCGTATCAGGATTAGTTGAAGGAGTTTCACTAGTTGAAGGAGTAACCCCACAGCTAGCAATTCCTAAGGCGGATAAAACTAATAATAATGTTGTCTTTTTCATAATTTATATTCCTTTCTATTCCTCAAATACAGGGAAGAAGAAATCGACTAGTGTATTGGCAGTGACTGGATGCATTACATAGCCATGTTTCATGATATATAATGTTGTAATGACTACAGTCGAGCCAGATGAGGAATTATCGTAATTAGTAACGCGATATTCATATTCATCATTGCTTTCATCGTTATATTCGAAGCTGAATGTAATTGGATTAGCCAGGGTGGTAGATTCATCCATGCCGATAATTTGACCACTATTTTTAGAAGTAAAGTAGATATCCATTCCCTTTATAAATTGAGATTCATAATGGTCAACTTTATTAACGATGAAGTCTAGCATCTCAGTTTTAGACAACGGGTTCCTGAATGTTAATTTATCTCTATAATGGAGGAATCCATCAGCCCCATAGACATATAAGATGGTCTCGCCTTGCTTTTCTCCAGTTAGGTTAAATGATCCATCATCATTGATAACTAATGAGGCGACCCCGTTATCGGTAATCTTAATCTCACTCCCTGCAATAGGATCTCCAGAAGGATAGGTGAATCCAAATGAATAAGAAGAACCTACAACTAGAGGAATCTTGACCGCTACATCAATGAATGTACCTGATGTAGAGATATCTTCCCCTACTGTATTCCCTTTATTCCATTTAACAGTTATGAATTCATCTTCCTTAGTTGTCGATGTCCCTGTATCGGTTGATTCGGGGGTAGTTGATTCGACACTGCTAGAAGAAGAATTAGACCCACAAGAGAATAACAATGGGGATAATAATAAACTTGATAATAATAACTTTTTCATTTTTACTCCTTATCTACGAATTTGGCTGCAAATTCATCAACTGCTTCAATTTCAGAATTATTGAAGTCAATATACTCATATACACAATCATATGTAGCGCCATTAGCAACTACATTGAACAAGAATGTAATCTTATCTTCGCTAATTGTAGTTCCTTGTTCGATAAACATATCTAACCTATTTAATTGAAGTGAGGATAAACTTCCTAATATGGCAACTAATGAATTCTCTAGTTGGCTATTTTTATAGAAGGAAGTAAGTATCAATCCATCCTCGGTAGTAAACCCGGTTCCTTTAAATCTATTATCACTTGTAGGAGAGAAATATTGGAGATTATGGTCCCACATTTCCATCTTTGAAGGATAATCCATGATAGAAGGCATATCATATATCTTGGTAACGAATGCTGGTCCAGCAGAGAGGATTGATTTCACTGCACTTCTATCATCATTTAGATAGAACAAGTACGCCCCATCAAAGCTAGTTTTAGTTCCGTCTTCATTTATATATTCTTTGTTATGGAGAGATATATATCCTTTTGAATATATTGAGTAATCAGAAGCCTTGGTATAGAAATCATAATAATAGCCTGGAAGGAATGATTCATAGCCAGTTAGCTTATTATTTTCTTCATAAGTCAAGTTTTCGCGGTGGACATGGGTAAAGTTATTTGTTGCAAAGTCACTTTTTGCCCTTAATAACATTGGATCAAGGGTAGCAGCCCCATTACTTGCTAAGAATTCCTCTACTTCATCATTGCTAGTAACATTGAATGAATAGAAGGTTGAAGTATAGGTAGTCTTGCTAATGGTAGCCTTTATTGAAGCAAGGTTATTTTCAATATAAGTCGAGAAGGAAGATATTTCAGATAACATTGTTTCATCTATCTTCAAGAACCTAAGGTATTGAAGCTTTAGATTCTTTGAAGTGATATCTAATGTAGTTACCCCTTCTCCTTTTGATAAATATGTTGCATCTAGAACTGGGCTAGATATTAATCCACTATCCCAAATAGAAGCATATGATTTACCAGTTTCATCTAGATATTCATCGCTAGCGGTGAATTTATTAGTCTCGGTATTCTTATCAACCCTGAATACCTTGCCATCTTTATAGGCAAATCCAGTTTCGTCACCTTCAAAATCACAATAAACATAGGTATTTGTGAAATAATCGAAGTATTGCTTAAGCGAACTTCCTTTCTTAATATCGGTCTGGACAGTGAAGTTTCTAGCCTTGCTGATTGATTTATAGAAAGAATTGATATCGCTATAAATAGGACTAACTGGTTCAATTACTTCTTCACTAGATGAACTGCTTTCACTAGTGGAATCATTGCTACAAGAGCCTAGCAATAATGTTGATGATACCAATATCAATATTTGATTAATTTTCTTGCTCATTATTACCTCCAAAAGAAACCGGAATTTATAATTCCGCCTGTGTAACTTATAGCAAGGCTAAATATTTGCAAGAATTTTCTTACTTAAATTAAGCAAAAACGCCAAAAAGCATAAGAAAAACCGCTAGAGAGGTTAATCCCTAACGGTTTTGCTATGTTTTTTAAGCAGCTGGAGAAGTTACTTCGGTTAAGGTTCCGTTACTGGCATTGAATGTTCCAATAACAGTTCCAGAAGCATCTTTTACAGTGAATGGCTTAGTAGAAGATTTAATATCACCTACATTGTCAGTAGCGAATTCAACAGTGGCATCGAAATAGATTGTTCCATCTTTAACGACTGAGTAGATTCTAGATCCACCATCAATAACTATTGATTGAAGAATAACGCCAGAAGTCATACTAGCATCAGCGGTTTTCCCAAGTTGGCCATTAACGGCATCACCCGTATAAGTAGTTTGCCTCTTGGAGAGGAACATAAATCCATAACCAGTTTTTGCAATCATATCAGTGCCGTTCGTGTAATAATCTCTAGAAGCGGCAGTGAATGTAATGACTCCATTAACAGTCGTTGGACCAGCAGTAGGTTCTTCGGCATCTCCACGTTCATAGGCAACTCCGTCAGCCGTGACAGTAACTTTATAGTAACTGCCACCGTTTTGAGCGCCAATATATTGCCCAAGAGCAGCACTTCCACTAAAGGCACCGACGTGAACAGCTCTAGTAATGGTTACATCAGCGGTTTGAACAGTTAGAACTCTGACAACATAAGTCTTTCCGGCTTCAAAGGTATAACGATTCTTTTTAGCGCCTTCTGCAGTCAATTCTATTCCATTTTCATAGATTGCAACAGTAGGAGTAACACCTTCAACTGAACAAGTAGTAGTCAAATCATAGGAATTTGTTTCAGTTTCAGTGAATGAATAGAATTTAGGACCTAAATTGCCAGCGAATGTCATAACATTATCAGTCCAAGTTTTTGCAATGGCAGTCTTAGAAGTATCACCTTCTCCTAATAAGCCAAATCCAAGAAGGATAGTCTCATTAGTGGTATTAGCATAAAGATCTAATTTTAGATAGTATGTTTTACCAGCTTCTAGAGGTACTTCAGAATAGGTATCTCTACCAAAAGTTAAAGATGTATATGGAGCGTGTTTTTGATGATCATCATCGGTATAAGAACCAGCAATCTTAGTTTCAGACCCTTCTTCATAAACACCGACAACATTAGTATCAACCTCTTCATTCCTAGTGTAGATTCTATAAGTTCCAGTAGCTCCTACACTGAATTTGAAGTAGGCGCCACTTACTCTAGTTTTACCGCTAGCAAAGTTGATGTCAACGGTTTCGCCAGATGTAGGAAGAGCTAGGTTATAAGCAGTTTCCCTACTCTTACCATCGTGTATTTCGCTTGGATAAGTAATAGTAACAGTTAATGTGTCTGCAGCATCGGCAGCCTTAAGTAGAAGGGTATCGCCAGCACTGACACTCTTGTAGAAGGATTGGCCATTAGTAGCAGTAGAAATCGTCTTTCCAGTACTATCGACCAAATAGAGTTTACCACTTCCGGTAGCAGCAACATTAAATTGCATAAAACCAGCTTGGGTGGCACTTATTTGATAGAATGTACCAGCACTAGTAGCGTTAAGTGTAGTGACACCTTCACTACTAACTTCGGCAGTCAATGGATTATAAATTGTTTCGCCAAGTTGCATGACTTTAGAAGTCAATTTGAAGTTAGAGAAAGATGAATCAGAGACATAACCGGTCTTAATAACGTAAGTACCGGCAGGAAGTTTTTTAGTAAGTGACAATGCAATACGTCCATAATATTCTTCAGCATACCAGCCAGATCCTTCACGTTCAGGAACTTCAGCTCCCGCATCAGCAACTTCGGCTCCATCAGTGCCAAGAAGTTTTAAGTATTTAGCGGTATGAGAAGAGCCACCACTAATTGAAATATTAACGGTTTGCTCGGCTTCTAGAGTAAATGAATAGAACACATCAATGTCAGCAACTTGCTCAACAGTTACTTCACTTCCAAATGTATAGGCAATTGGATTAGATAGTTCTCCGCCAGCTAGTGGGTTATCAATCCTGAAGGATAGATACTTTTCATCAGTAGCACCATCATAGGCATCTACATAGAATATATAGGTATGATCAGCGGTTAATTTAATAGACCTCTTATTTTCGGCAACAGCTGCACCGGATTCATATTTATAGCTAACAGAATCAACCTCAACTGGAGTTTCACTAGTTGCATCATAGCAATGCAATACACCGCCTAATTGATTGTAGCTGGTCAAATACATAGCAACTGATTGATCAGCGGTTGGAATGTACTTATATAGAGTAGCAGGAGCACCTCTGAATGCTGGCTTGACTACTTTTTCTTCTTGGAAAGCAATGCTAGCTGCAGTAGCAATTGTATCATTTTCGGCTTTGCTCCATTCGATTACCAAATCGCCATACCAATGCCTTTCTGGATAGAAAGTACTATAGTAGGCATCAGCGACTATGACATAGGTTTGCCCTGGTTCGACCCAAACTCTCTTATAGCCATCATCTCCGCTGACACGCTGAACTTTAGCAGTATCCGTTAAATAGGACGTGCTAGATTCGGCAATTGCATTTTCAGTAGAAGCAGAATCTTTATAGAAGAATAATTTTTGATTTCCTAAGGAAGAAACATCGATAGACAAATCAGTATTAGTTACGGATGTATCTTTATTAATTCTTACATAACGCCATCCAGCGACTGCATCGGCCGGAGCAGTATATTTAAGGTAAACCTCTTCATATCCAGGGACTAGGGATTCAGTAAATGTCGTATTTTCTTCGCCCAAGACAATTGGCTTAGCCTCAGAAACACCAGGACCAAATTCAGTAAACTTAGGATATAAATCTAAGTTTGTTGTTGCTGGGGTTGCTGTATCTAATGGAGTAGATAGAGCTTCATCAATATACCACCCACCAAATCTAAATCCTTCTTTCACGGCCATGCCATAATTAACGGTTTTTCCTTTGATGAATTCAGCTTTAACTACACCGGATTGACCATTTAAGGTAACACCTTCTGGCAAATGGTAAGTAACAGTGTAAGAGTTATCTGAAGTAACGACATTATCAATAAATAAGCCGTTATCCTTATTAGCCTCAGTTTTCAAAGCTTCCCATTGCTCTGTAGTTCCCTTGAATACAACTTTCTTAACAGAAGAAGTCGAATAAAGGAATTTGGTTGGCAAAGATTGAACGTTTTCGGAAATAACTATTTCGTCTAATTGTGCAGTCAACGTAGCGCCTTCATCATTAACGAAATTGACGGCATCCCAATATATTGTTTTGAAATAATTGCTGCTCCAGCAATTGGAACGTACTGTTCTTAAATCACGTGGAAGTCTAATTGTAGTTAATTTAGAAGCATTTCCGAATGTCCATCCACCCATTTCGGCGATGGTATCAGGAAGAGTTACGCTAGTTAAAGAAGTACAGCCTTCGAAAGCTCCGGTATTCAAGACTGTTGGATCGCCTAATCTAGTGACTTTTCCAACAAAGGTAGCAACATGTCCTTTGTAGGTATAATAATTTTCAGGAACGACAGCTTCGGTAATGGATTTATGCTCCCTCATCGCAAAGATAACGCCACTTTCGGCTTGGGTAAGAGTGACACCAACGCCAACTTCTTGTTCCATTAAGCCTTTGACATTAGCAAGGGCTTCGGCACTTTTAACGATTGCACCATTATCAACGGCAAAAGTAACGCTTAATTTATCTAGCCAGTGGGCTTCTGGAATATTCTTTAAAGTGAATACAACATAGTAATTCTTAGTTGTATCAGTTTCTGCTGGCAAAGCATCATCCCAAGTAACAGATTCAGCATCTTTAATTGAAGAATAGACATATCCAAATTCGATAGTCTTTTCTTTCATTACGGAAGCACCGGTTGAATCTTCGACTTTTCTAGTGACAGAAGCGCTATTTAATCCCTTATATCCATCCAAAACGGCATAGACGCGGATTGATTTAGCACCACTTTCTTCATCAATTAATCTATATCCAAGAGTATTGACGAAAGTTGGGGCAGCTACAGTTGGATCAGTAGTTGCATCACCTTCGGCACCAAGTCTAACCCTTGCACCGATTTCATCGCTAGGAAGAGTAGCGTCTTCCATAACGCCAGGTGTACTAGCTTTTTGATGCAACAAAGCACCAACGCCAGATCCGATAACTCCAACTCCAAGGGCAAAGGAGGTAGAGACTATTAATAATGTTTTCTTTTTCATAATAATTATTCTCCTTCTCCAGTAGCTGGGGCATCAGGGGTAGGTGTAACTGGGTCTGGTTCGAATGGTTCGGTAACCCCACCTTCGCCTTCTCCACCATCGCTAACATGTTCGCCTGTAACAGTAATAGAGAAATCTTCGATAGGAGTAATACCTAATTCAACCCTAGCGGTTTCATATCCTTGGTCATCAACGGAAAGAATGGCAATATCCTTAAATGCCAATGTTTCGGCATCGATAATAACAGTGAATGAATTGAATCCAAGCTCATCGAGAGAGAACGAATACATCAATGATTCAATAGCAGAACCTTCATATGTTGCGTCATAATTATCAGGATCAAATTCATAAGTATTGTTTTCTTCATTTAAGCCGAAGAATTCTAGTTCATCAACACGGACAGCAGCGCTTAAACTAAACATCCTAGCAACGTCTTCTTTTGTAGTTGTTGGAGAAATCTTATTGGCAACATAATTGAATGTAGCCTTGGTTAAATCTCCATTGAATTGATAGACTTCGCCTTCTTCAATTAGATAACCAGCGCTCTTGTTTTCGGTAGTAGAAGTTATCAAGACACCTTTGCCTTCGACAAATTCTGCAGTTCCGACAGTTTGCATTTCATCAGTTTCCCCTTCTAGAGCAACTGTGGCTCTCCAAGAAGAAGGAACATTGATTTTAGCTTCATCTAGCGTTGGTGCAGCAACAGTAACATCAACAGTAGCGCTAGCCCCTTCATAAGTAGCCTTTACCTTAACTCGTTCTGCATAAACACCTGCTTTAAATAAACCAGTCGCGCTGACTTTGCAATCAGTCTCTGTTGTAACGATTTCCCAAGCAGCGGTAACTGCTTCCCCTTTGACTTTAGCGACTAACTGAACGCTCTTTCCAGGTAAAAGAGGTGCGACCTCATCAATGGTAACAACTACTTCTTCAGTTGTTTGGGTAGTTGTTTCAGTCGTACTAACTTTAGTATCTGTATTTGTTACTTCGCTTGTCCCGGTGTCTTCTGTAGTAGAACTACTTCTCGAGTTTCCACAACCCATTAGGAGCAAGGAAGAAGCCAAGCATAATACCAATTTATAATTATTTTTCATGTAAGCTCCTTTCGCTTTGATTTTCATAAGTTAAATTTGGTATAAAAGTAGTCAACAACGAATATTTACAATATTTTTAACAAAATTAATAAAAAATCCCCATTTCAAGGGACTTTTTAGATATATTTACCTTTATACCTGTTTTTAAGTTATTTTAAGGTTAATATAGAAAGACAATGAAAATCGATAATTAATAAGGGATTTTAAGCAGTTTTGGAAGAATGGACACCTACTATCGGTTCGACCGATAATTTTTCAATCGGAGTCAAATTTAGATTGTATAGTTTCCCTTCTTTTACTCCGTATAGATTAGTAAAAGTAAAATCAGTTGGATTAATACCTATAACAACAGCATTGACTTCCATCTGTAATAAACCCATATAGAAGAATAATCCATATTCAGCGACTGTATTATTCGCAGCTTCTTTATTCATTTGGAATATAAATTCATTGTTAGATTTTAGATAAGTAAGATATTCATAACGGGATGAATTAATCGCTCCCTTTAGATCAAATGTTGCATTTATTGCTTCAGGAGTAGCTTCTTTATCTTTATCAGTCTCGTATGTAAATGTAGCCTTATTATCTTCTACTAGATAGTTATAACAAACCCCATCTTCAATATAGACTCCCCCATCTCCAAGGCTAATATACATGCCCTTGTCTTTAACAAATTCAACAGATACTTCTTTTACTGCTAGGCTACCTGCTAGAGAACCTTCTAATTTAAGACTAGCTTTATAAGAGGCAGGAATATCAAGTACTTCATCATCTAAAATAGGAGTATCCACAACTACTTCAATGTTGGATACTTCTGATTCAAAGCTAGCCTTTATTTGATATGTACCAGGAGTAGTACCTGCATAAAATAGGCCATCGCTAGTTAAAGTAGATGTCTTGCTAGGATTAATCAATTCAAAAGATGCATCGACTTTCCTATTGCCTTTCTTTGCTTCTAGTTGGATTTGTTCCCCTGGATAAATAGAAGAAATTGGAGTTATGACCAATTCTTCATTTATAGATGACGGGGTAGCTTCAATTGAAGAAAAATCACTGCTATTATTCGCACAGGAAAACAAAGAAATAGATAGAAGAGTAATTATTAAGGGTTTTATTAATCTAGGCATATAATCTCCTTATGAAGAGATAAGTTACAGCAAAGAAATATGCTGTCAAGGTATTGATGAATCGAATAGCATTTTATGAAATGATATCAAAAACAATTTGTCTTCAAGCTCTTTTAGCCGATAACAAGCCGTTTTTTGGCAAAAAAACAAATGTGAAAATGTACAAAATCAAAAGTAATTTCAGCCAAAAATGACACAAAGTCAAAAGTAAAAGACGTGTTTGCCTTACATATTTACTCAGTACTGATGTTTTTGTTAAGGATATGCTTTCACTAAATGGATTTTTCGTTTATAATTGACTTAACAAAAATCTCAGTACTGAAAGAAAGTGAAAGCCATATGTTTAAAAGAGATAAGTATTTAAATAAATTAATCGACTTAGATGGAAACCATTTAATTAAAGTCATTACCGGAATTAGAAGAAGCGGAAAATCTTATCTTTTGAACACTATTTTCTATAACTATCTTTTAAATGAAAAGAAAGTAAATAAGAACCAAATAATAAGATTTGCATTCGATAGCGAAGATGACATTGTTTTGCTTGATGAATATTTAATTGATCAGCCTACTACTAAAACTATTGATGGGCAACAAGTAGTCAATAACAGGAAATTCCTTTCGTATATCAAACAATTAACTAAAAATCCTGGGAAATATTACTTGCTCCTTGACGAAATACAAAACCTAGAAAACTTTGTAAGGGTCTTAAATGGATTTGCCAGGCACGAAGAATACGAAATATATGTAACAGGAAGCAATTCGCATTTGCTCTCTTCAGAAATCGACACAGAATTCGGAGGTCGTAGTTCTCGTATCCACTTATTGCCACTTACTTTCTCCGAATTCTTGACCGGGGTTGATTTAAATAAAAATGAAGCATTTAGTGTATATGAAAAATATGGAGGCATTCCTTTAGTACAGCTTCAAACTAATGATGAAGAAAAAGTATCGCAATCTATAAGCATTTATAAAGATACATATCTTAGCGATGTAAAAGCTCGTCATCCAAAGGTAGAAGAAGAGAATCTAGGTGAAACCCTAGAAGCAATAGCATCGATGATTTCAACACCCATAAACCCAACAAGAATAGAAAATACCTTCAAAGCCAGATACAACATTTCCCTATCTAGAAACGTAATAGGCAACTACATCGATTGGTTTGAGGATGCTTTTCTATTAAAAAAAGCCTTACGTTATGATATTAAAGGAAGGGCATATATCGGTTCTCCCTATAAAATCTATTTTGAAGATATCGGGATAAGAAATGCTATATTGAACTATAGGGAAATAGATGAAACCGACATAATAGAAAACATTGTTTTTAATGAGCTCCGTTACCGTGGATTTAATGTTGATGTAGGAGTTGTTAAGATCAAAGAAAAAACAAATAGAAAAGACAAGAATGGCAACTGGATATATGCAGAAAAGGACACTGAATGCGATTTTGTAGCCAATAAAGGAAGTAAAACCTATTACGTACAAGTCGCATTAGAAATTGGAAACGAAAAGAAGAAAGAGCAAGAATACGAATCCATTAGGAATATTCCAGATTCTTTTAAAAAAGTAATCGTAGTCAAAAACGAAGGGCTCCATTACTACACCAAAGAAGGATTCTTAAGAATAAGTTTGATGGACTTTTTAACAAATATTGATTCTCTTGATTGGTAAATTAAGCAAAATATAAATCAAAACTATAAAAAATAGTTGACTAGTTTTCTATTTGCTTTCTAATACTCTAGATATTAAATATCTTTTTAACTAACTAGGTAACAATTATGAAAAAAGAATTAAGAGCCACATTACTTGTATTATCATCCATTGTCTTAATTGGATGTAAGCCCACTTCTAGTCAATCTTCTACTGAAGAAGATACAAATACTAGCAAGGAAACAACTACAACTGAAACAGTAACTGAATCAAGTTCAACTGTAGAAGAAAAGACAATTAGCTTTAATGATGCGATTAAGCAATTAGTAGGTTTATATAGAAGCAACGAAGGTGATTTTGCTTCAAAAGAAACTGCGATTGAAATTAGCAATAGAGATGACAAGACCATTACCAAAAAGACCACTACTAGGGAAATCTATAATGATTTAAGTGGGTATGGACAAACAAATATATACAAGACTGATTTAGTAAATAATAAGGAAGAATATCTTTTTGATACGATTAATCAAAGAATTGCCTATAGAAGCGATAAAATTAGGGAAGATAACAATAATGTCGGTCTTTATGATCTTCAATATGTTGCTGAAATATCTTCTAATTTCCCTTTAAGAGATTCTTCTACTTCGAGGAAATTTGTCGTTGCCAACAAAGATATCGCTACTTCGAATAACCTAGCAGAAGGAAGTTATGTTCTAGAAGCAGACAAAGGATTATCATCAACTCTAGATTGCTCTTATAAAACTGCGACTTATATCGCAAATAACTTAATGAATAATTATGCAGCTCAAACTGGAGTTGAAACTTTTGTAGTCACCCCTACTGAAGAAGGAAATAAATATTCCACCTCATTAAGTTATGAGACTAGTGAAGATGGAATGACTACCAAAATAGAAGAATCGTGTGTATTTGTAATTAATCATTCAAGGTTAACATCTCTTAAATATGAAACTATAACTAGCGATTACCGTAGCGAGGAAGATAGAAGCGTCAAGAAAGATTCTTTTGAAGCCGTTATCGAATATAACGATAGAGTTAGCCCGACCGAAGAGGCTTTTGATCCTGGCTTATATTTCCTAAGCGAAATAAAACAAGCAAAGTTTGTCGATACATTTGGAAATGATGTTGATGCGACTAGATTAGACAAAGATAAGAATCAATATCTACGTGCCTATCCAGTTACTTATATTCCATCTACTGCAGTCGATTTTGATTTAAAGACTTTAGTCCCAACCGAAACTAGCGATAAAACAATTGCTTCAATCGATGAGAAAACTGGAATTATCGAACCCAAAAAAGAAGGAACAGTAACTATATACTTTCACTTATTTTGGGAAGGGCGAAGATGATGTTTGGGATAATAAGACCATTGATTTAGATTTGACCATAAAGCCATCAAAGCCAACTTCAATCTATGTTGATCAGTTTGCAATTCCTAATAACATTGTTCCTCTAGGAGATACTCTTTCTTTCGAGGCCAAATTATTCCCATCTGGAGTTGATCAAGATATAGAAGTAAGTTCTGCTAACCCAGAAATAATATCCGCTACTTTCGATGCAACTACTTCAAAAGTAAATGTAACTGGAGTGGCTGAAGGCAAGACTTCTATAACAGTTAAATCTATTTCACATCCTGAAATAAGCAAAACTCTTAATTTAGAATGCCAAATAAAGATTGATTTAGAATGGTTCAATGCAAATGTAGTTGGACATAGTTTTGAATACAAAAATACTGGTTATGGTTACACAAGAACCTTGACGTTTAACGAAAAATGGGCTGGGGTCTGCGTTCAAGCAACAAGCGTCGGAACTTCTACATATACTTTTAGTTACACGTATATAGAAGAAGCCCAATTATCCTTAACTGGCTGGAGCAACAATGCTTTCGGCTATTCCACAGATGCAAATGACTATGATAATGAGACTCCTGAAAATGCAACAATGTTTATTTTGAATGGAAAGCCTACTTTAAACGTATATAGGACTTTCGATTACGGCTACCACAAATTCACGAGGATTGATTAATGAAGAAAGCAAGTTTATTCATATTTTCTTTAGGGTTCTTGTTTTCTTGCGGGACTACAACTAGTAACATTTCGTCTAGCGATTCTAGCAAAACCGAAGTAACTACTAGCGAACAAACCACTACATCAACATTAACCCAAGAAGAAATAGATAAAGAAAAAATAGAAGAATTCATCCTTTATCTAGATGACATAAAAGGGCATACAAAGCAAGTAAATGCCGTAATGAATAATTACTATAATTTTTCTGCAGGCGATAGCCCTGATATGTCTGGAAGCGATACTTTTACCGCTACTAGATATACTAGGGAAGGCACTTCTGATATTACAGTCAGGAACGGAAGCGTTCTAGTTGGAGAAAGCCCAAGCAAATATGAATGCCAGAGTTTTGTTTTGGGCACTAATGTCTATCAATTGGTTAAAAATGAAGACGGAAGTAAAACGAAAAACGTTGCACCCAATATATTAAATAATGCAGAAGATGCGCTTAATATTTCCTTTGCATATTCTCAAAAGGCAAATCTAAAATACATATTAGACAATATGGGGTTGGATTTAATTTCCTATGAATATGATTTCCCTTCTTCTTATTCGATGACTGGGACTTTTTCCTTTTCCTATAGCCTTACTGCTTTTCAAGAAAGCAATGTTAAAACAAGACAAATTAGCCATGAAGTAACTATCACTTTAGAAAAAAGCGTCATCTCTAAAGCCACCCATGTAACTCAAGATGATGTTTATAGCGGAGGCAAAAGAGTCAACTGGCAAAGAGTTGAATCTAGCTATACCTATATTCATGGAGATTATGAACAATTCCAAGGAGAGGTATTTGATATTTCTACATTCTAAATAATTATTTCAAGAATACGGCAGATAAGGAATCTTCATCAAATTCCTCTTTCATCGCGGTTGGCTCTTTTTTGGTCTTGGCTAATTCTATTTCTTCTTTTATTAAGGAAGTAAGAACTGCCACGGAAAGGTTTTCGACTCCGTCATTATTTACGATTAAGTCGGCATACATTGATGAAGGTTCAACAATTTCATCATACATTGGTTGGACAGAGGCAAAATATTGCTTAACGATATTCTCGAAATTACGTCCTCTTTCCTTCTTATCCCTAATTAATCTACGTAAGAATCTTCTTTCGGCAGAAGCAGAGATAAATACTTTTATATCTCCTAATTTACGGATGTCTTTATCTACCAAGGCCATGATTCCTTCAATGATTATGACTTTGTTTGGATAGATGGTCTCAGTTTTATTTGTCCTAGTTAAAGTAACGAAGTCATATATAGGTTTTTCAATTGGCTTATCGTTTTTTAGATCTTGGATTTGCTTTCTCATCAAAAGGAAATCAAAAGCCTTTGGATGGTCATAATTGACCTTATACCTATCTTCTAATTTCATGTCGGATTGATCTTTATAATAATCATCCATGGTCATGCGGGTAACATTTTCCTTGCCAACATTTTTGATGACAGCTTCGGTGATATAGCTTTTCCCTGAGCTAGATCCACCTCCTACTAAAACAATCCTAGACATCTTTATTCTCCTAATATTTGAAATCCATCTTCTTCTAGCTTGAATATAGAAGAATAGAAAGTAGCAGCTAATTTAACCATATCTAGCAAATCATTTACCCCTAGAGTTTCATAACAAGAATGCATTGCAAGTTGAGGGATACCGATATCTACTGTATGAAGTGATATCTGGGTAGAAGATATATTCCCTAGAGTAGATCCACCCCTTAAATCACTTCTATTACTAAATTCCTGATAATTTAATTTAGCCTTATTAAACATCTCTTTTATAAAAGAAGAAGAATAAGCATCTGAAGTATATGCCATATTCGCGTTATATTTTATGGCCACTCCTCTATTTAGATATACTTGGTTACTTCTATCAGTTAAATCGACATGGGCTGGATGAATGGCATGGGCATTATCCGCGCTGATGCAGAAGCTATTCCTAGCTAATTTAACCTTGCTAACTTTATAAAAGGAAGAAAGCTTATCAAAAGCAAATGAAAGCAAATCAGAATCTGCCCCGTTAAAAGTAGATGATCCAACTTCTTCCGAATCAAAATATATAGCAATGTTGCATCCTTTCTTGTCTTTGGAAGAAATTAATCCTAATAAAGAAGAATAGACGCTAGCTAAGTCATCTAACCTAGAAGAAGAAAGGAATTCCTTATTTAATCCAGTTAAGGTTGGTTCAACTTTGTTATATAAGAATAAATCGTAAGAAAGAAGTTCCCCATTATCCTTATATTTATTATTTATATAGGTAGATATATCGGTGTCTTCTTCCATTCCGTATAAAGGAAGTAAATCAGATTTAGGATTAGGAGAGAAAGAAGAATTTACATTCCTATCCATATGGATTGCTAAAGAAGGGATAATAAATGAAGCATCTAAATCAATTAGAGTTTGTTCAACTTTGTTATCTTTTTTAAAGAATGCTCTCCCTGCAACTCCTAGAGGTCTATCAAAGAAAGGATAATAAATCGCTCCTCCATAAGGTTCGACATTTAGCCTATTTAATTTAGCATCTATTACATTTGGATTTTGTTTCAATTTGAAGGTTGGGGAATCAGTATGTGCAGCAATTATTTTGCTACATGGGTCCATCGAATTTATATTTATAACGACTATAGAAGACCCTCCCCTAATATAGAAATAATTACCTATAGAAGTAATTTTATCTTCTTCTTTTATTTGCTTATAGCCATTAGAAAGAAGAGTTTCCCTAATGTTATTAACTACATGAAATTGGGATTTAGATTCCTTTAATAAGGATATGATTTGATTTAGATTTTCCATTATTTTTTCCATAGACAAAGAAATTATACCTTTTAGTTAATCTAATTCATTAATAAAAACAAAGGAAAATGTAATTAAAGTAAACTTTCGATAAGAATCTTTAATCCAATAATTAAAAATACGGCCCCAGAAATATAATTGGCCCATCTTTCTAGGAACCTAGCAATATATTTGCCTAATATTCCAGATAATAAAGAAAGGACAAAAGTAGTAATTCCAATTAAGGCAAATACAATCAAGGCATCATTAATTTGATAAGAAAGATAGACAAATCCAATGCAAAGGGCATCGATAGAAGTCGCAACCCCTTCTGCTAGAATGGTTAGGAAGGTAATCTTTTTACGTTCAATTTGGTATTCCCCATTGCTTCTTTTATATTGAATAGTCTCTTTAATCGCATCATAAAAACACTTTATCGATAATAAAAGTAGCAAGGAAAACCCGATATAAGGAATCGCATTTTCTATATATTGCCTAAACCCCGATCCAATTAGATAGCCAATCAAAGGCATGACGAATTGGAAGAAAGCGAATATAAAAGAAGATAACACTAGCTTCCAAATAGATATATGTTCTTCCTTAATCGCATTGACTGCGTTAGTTGCGCTAGCATCAATTGCCATTGAGAATGATGTAAGAATGATATTTGGCCAATCCATAAACAAAAACAATAGGCATAATATAACCCTTATCAAGAACTAAACAAACAAAAATCAAAGATTATAGTTAGATATATATAAATCAGCGATTTCCCTTATTTCTTTTTCTTTATCTAAAGAAGATTTTTCTTTTACTCCAACTACTTTATATCCAGCCTTTTTAGCAGTTTTTATCCCCGTTAATAAATCCTCGAATACAATGCATTCATTAGGAACTAAGCCAAAGCTATCCGAAATGTGTAAATAGATATCCGGGCTACCTTTATTAGTCTTCAATTCATTAACAGTAACGACTTTAGAGAAATATTTATAAATATCATGATGCTTTAATACCAATTCGGTTAGTTCCAAGGAATTCGAAGTCGCGATACCCATCTTTATATTCTTTGATTGCAGGTATTCTAAAAACGATTTAACTCCTTCTTTTAAAGGAATCTTATATGCATATGCTTCTTTAGCCATATCAAGCCAAATAGAAATAATTTCATCTTCACTTTCTTTTAGGTTATATCTAGTTTTTGTATAGGCCGCGATTTCTTTTAAACCCTTATGTCCTATTTCTTTTTGATAATCTTCTTCAAATGGAAGATCATGCATCTTAAAGAATTCCTTATCGATATCACCCCAGACATTCATCGAATCAATAAGAGTACCATCAAGGTCGAATATTATTGCTTTGCTATTATCTACTAGTTCTTTTAATCCCATAACAATAGGAAATTATAAATTAAAGAAATATCCAGTCCATATTTATTAATTAAAACAAAAATATTTTTGTTTTCTAGAAAAAGATAAAAAGCCTTATTGGTTCCTAACCCAACTGGTGCATTAGGAATCTAATTTATCAAAAATATCATCAAGGGTCTTAACAAAATGTTCTTTAGAGAACAAAGTTACGGCCCTTTCTTTTGCCCCCTCAGATAGCTTTTTATATAAAGCTTCATCATGAAGCAACTTATTAATGTTGTCGGCATAGGATTTAACATCTTCATTAGGTGCTTCTAATCCAGTTTCATTATTTATATTAACGTAATTGACTCCAGATCCCTTGATAGTAAAAGTAAGGGCAGGTTTGCCAAAATAAAGTGCCTCTGCAAGAGAAATTCCAAAAGCCTCATTTCTAGTAATCGAAGGGAATGCGAACAAATAACAAGCGTCTAAATAGGCATTGATTTCTTCATCTTTAATAACCCCTAGGAATTCGATGTTTTTATATGGGGCTGCTAGCTCTTTTAATTCATTTGTAAGTTTCCCCTTGCCTGCGATAAGTATCTCTACTTCATCTTGATTTAGATATTTGTTTGATTCGATTAAATATCTTAAGCCCTTATATTTAACATGCCTTCCAAAGAAGAAAATGATTTTCTTACCATTATATTTTTCTTTTATTTGGTTAGATAATTCCTTTTGGGAAGAAGTAAATTCAAGTCTATCATCCCCTACTTTTAAAGGCAAAATCGCTACACGTCCCTTATATTTTGGTAAGAACGAGGTGTCTTTTAGATAATTCGGGGAAGTCGCGATTACTAAATCTGCCCTTTTTAATAAAGCTTTTGTCTGAGGGATAAAAAGAGAACGTAATAACTTTTGCTTAACTATATCCATGTGCCAAAACAAAAGGAACTTCCCTTTGAATTTATATTTCTTCATGGCCTTTAATAAAAAAGCAGCGGCATATGGATTAGGATAATCGAAATGGATGATGTCGGGCTTAAAATTCCTAAAGGCATCATCTAATAATTTGCCATAATCTTTTGATAAAGGTTGGCTTGCCACTACTTTAAAAACACTAGCGCGTACTACCCTTACTCCATTATATATTTCATCAATAGTTTCGTCTTTATCATTAAAAGCCAAGACCATTTGATCATATCTATCTTTTAAGGCGTTGGCCATGTCAAAACAAACAGTCTCAATCCCTCCTATATATGGGGGATATCTTTTTGTAATATGAAGTAATTTTGGCATTTTATTTATCTTCGTTTACTTTCTTCATCAATAATTTTAAATCAGGTACCCTTGATTTAGAACAAACAAGAACCTTTTTCTTAGATGCGACAATAACCATATCACTCACGCCCAATAGACCTATTTCTACATCTCTAGATTCTGAAATGATAATGTTGTTATTAGAATCGACATTGAAGTATTTTGCCTTGACTGCAATATTGCCATCTTCGTCTTTTGGATAAAGTTCGTCAAAGGCAGAATATGATCCAACATCGTACCAACCGAAAGAAGAAGGGATTACAACAATGTTGCTAGCTTTTTCCATAATTGCATAATCGATTGAAATTGATGCAAAATGAGAGAAAACCGAACTTACTTTAGAATGCAATAAGCGCAAATCCGGAGTCTTTTTTATTAAGGTTGATAATTCTAATAAGGTTTGATAATGTTCGTTTGAATATGATTTGAAGGCATCCATCAATGTTTCATATCTAAAGATGAACATTCCTGAATTCCATAGATATTCTTTTGAAGCAAAATATTCTTTAGCCTTTTCTAGATTTGGCTTTTCCTTAAATCCAAGCGAAATAGAAGGGACGCCTAACTTAAAATTAGGGCAATGAATGTAGCCATATGCGGTTTCAGGTCTATTTGGAATTAATCCTAAAGTGACAATGGCTCCCTTTTGTGCCTCCATAAAAGCTAAATTAAGGGTATCTAGGAAAGCATCTTCATCTTTAATAATATGATCAGAATCCACTACTGCGATTAATGGATTGTCAAAATATTTAGATATAACCATGCATCCATATCCAATTGCCGCGGCTGTATCTTTTCTTGCAGGTTCAATAATTATCCTATCTGAATGCAATTCAGGGATTATTTCTTTTAAATGCTTAAGTTGAATTTCATTGACCGAGACAAATATCTTATCTTGGTCCATTATCTTTCTTAATCTATCGTAAGCCTTCCTAACCAAAGGCAAATCATCAAATATGGAAAGGAATTGTTTTGGATTATTTGGAGTAGAAAGAGGCCAGAACCTTTCTCCATTTCCTCCTGCCATTACTAATCCAGTTAACATATATTGCCTTTCAAGTGTCTTTGACACTCGAAAACTATCGCACAGCAAAAGGGAAAAAGCAACAACGCGAGCAGGTTCAATTAAGAGAAAATAGATTAATGAAATCAAAATCTTCAATATTCATAGGTGAATGAGGTAAATTGCCACTTAGGTAGTCCTTTATAGGAGACCTATTCCCCTTTCCAATCCAAGTATCGATATTGCCATCAACTCCAAGAACTAAGATAGATTTACTAACCGGCTTTAACGCATTCATGGCCTCTAGATTATGGGTGGTAAAGACAAGTTGCCCTTTGCCATATTTAACAAAGAATGAAATCAGTGTCGAAAAATAAGCCGAATTTAAATTTGCATCCATTTCATCAATAAAAGCAATCCCACCATTCGCACATAAAGAAAGATAAGAAAACAGATTTACCAATTCCTTTATGCCAGATGATTCAAATTCATATTCGACGTTATAACTTTTATATTTGAATAGACGCCTTAAATGAATTTGATCCTTGTCCTCTCTTTTAATTAATTCGATGGATTCTAATTCAGGCTTAAAATACTTAATAAATCTTTCTAGTTTGGTGTTTTCTTTTTCATATAAATCAATCATCTTAGCAGGGATTGTCACTTCATCGGTATAAGCATATGGCAAATTTGTAAGATAATCTTGGAAACCAGAATCATCTTTTTTCAGCGAAGACACCAAATTCATCATTGTTAATCCGTATGACCTATGGTTATCAGATTGTTTCATATAAACATTGATATTACGTGAGATAAAATAAAGCCTAAGCAATAGATATTTAATTGATTCAAACTTCACTTCCCCATCATTAGAATGTCTTTCTGAAGATATCTTCCTAGCGACAAAAGGCACGATTGATGTCGTTGCAAAATCATTTGTTTTAAGTTCATCAAGAAAAGAAGAATTATAATCCTCATCTATGCTACTTAATTTGCCATTTTCGATTAATAAGATGGTTTTATATTTTCCATTAATGCTTCTATCGTTAAGTAAAGATATTTCTTCTTTCTTTAAATTATAGGAGTCGCTTAAATCATCAAATCCAAGCAAAATCGAATGTTTTAATATTTGGTTTTCTTTGTATTTAAATAAGATGGATAAGGAAAACTGTTTAGTATTCAAATTAATCAATTTACTTAGCTCTTCTATGACATCAATTTGGTTTAAATAGTTCGTGCTAGTCATTATGTTTTTATAAATGTCCAGCGCATTAATTAAAGCCGTTTTACCTGAACCGTTATAACCAAATATGCCTTTTACCCTACTTATATTTTTAATTCCGCTATCGACAATTGTGTTAACAAAGTTAATGGTAACTTCTTTTTCTATATTCTTAATCCCATTTATTTTTAATTGCAAAATCTCATCCATATCATTTTCTCCTACAAAATTATTACATAATGTAATATTTATGTAAAGAAAGACATTAATGCATGTTTTGATTATGCAAAGAAACAAAATTGTTTTTTAATGGAAGTCAATTACAAAATGATCTCTCGGAATTCTGATTGATCATGCCAGCGAAATTCTGGCATTGAACTTTGACAAGTAAATATTATTCGGAATAGAAAAAATGGGTACAAAAAATAGACATAGGACTGTTGCTATGCCCCAAAATGAGGTATGATATCTATAGGATTATGCTACGTTCAAAATCAACTTTCTCAGGGTGGATTCAAACGGCAAATCCCATGCATCCAGATGCTGTAACATCAGGATGTGATAGAGGCGGCAGTACCACATCTTAGTAGAGCGGTGTCTGCCGCTTTCTAATTTGAAGTCTATTTTCTCACGCTTGTTTGAGCGTTCAGCAGAAGTTCTTGCATTGTACTCACTTTTCCATTGCTCGCTGTCACGTGGAGGGATATTTATAAGACGCGGATTGTCTTTCATTGCAAGATGGACAGTTCTTCCATATTTTGAATCAGAGCATGGGGATTCACAGGAACACCCGTGTTTTCTGCTGGCAAGAGGACAGCGGAATTTTATCCGTGCTTTTGAAATTTCGACGCCATCATGATTCATTTTCCTTCCCGCTTTACAGACAGGAATGCCATCTTCACCGATGGTAAAGTCATCTTTGTATTTTTCTTTGATGCCCCGCTTTTCATTTAAATCAATAAATGGAGTGATTCCATTCCGTCTGCAATACTGGTAATAAGGCATTGCATCATGAGCAGAATCAAGAAGAAGTTTTTCTACATGAAAATCTGGAAGAAAGCTCCTCATACGAAAAAAGGCATTAAGGAATCCATGTGAATCATGCATGGAAGCGGGATGAAGTAGTGGAAAAACAGGAAGGTCACTTTCTGAATCAGAGGCAACCAGCATGTAAAGATCATATCCATGATAAAAACATCCTCTGGAGGAATCCCATCCTACATCACAGTCCGGTTGGGAAAAATAGCGTTTACAGTCGCAGTCATGGATGCCTTTTGAGGCACAGTCACAAATGCGGTGCTTTCTCTCTCTGGCAGAAGTAACAACAGGTGTCCCGTCACCGGCAATGGAAAGATGAGTATTATTAATAAGCCCTTTTTCAAGAGATTTGCGAAGGAACTCTTTTGTATAGAGGTCAAACAGTGAAGCGTAGGGTTGCTCATCAATGGAAAAAGATTGTTTTTCAAGGTTTTTTAATAATTGGTCAACCGTTACTTTTCCAGTAGGCTGTGCTTTATAACCTTTTTTCTTAGGCTTTTTCACGGGAATTTTAAGTTTGTGAAGATGGGGATTAAGATTCTTATTTTCAGAATCCCAAATCCTGGAAAAGAAATCGTAAAAGGTGCCAACACCAGGTGTATCACCAACTTCAAAGCCGCTGACAATAGCATACAAAGGATTAATTTTAAGCTGTGCAGCCCATTCAGTTACAGAAGTAACTTTAAAATCAATGGAAAGCAGGTAGGAACGCTGCATACAGGAAGGATTTCTGGGAGCAGGTCCATACTTGGAATATTGGCTCATCATCATTTCATCTGTGTAGGAAAGATCGAGATTCCAAAAACGATCGATAATATCCCAAGTGTCACGGGAAATGGCATCAGGATTCGGATAATATTTGCGAAGATTTTCAACAACAAAGTTTTGGTAGTCGGAATGACTGCCGCAGTTAACAGGTAACAAAAAATCGCCTCCAATCAAAAAACTTACCGGCTGTGCCGGAACAATATGCTTCTTGATTAAATAGGCGCGAAGCGCCACATTTTTGGAGACATATGTCAAGTGTTTTTGGTGAAAAAAGTGGGGGATTTTAATAAAAATGGAATCTGAAAGCCTTATATTTACTGGCTTAGAGATTCCGAGAGATTATTTATATGAAACGGGGTACACATTGAGAAAAATAAATTGGGTAATACCTGGTGGCAGAAGCAAGCGCATGTTTCTTATGCTAGGATGTGTGTTATGGATACTTATGCTTCTGTGTAGTTGCGGAAGAAATCTGCCTGATTCAGAACAGGTGATTAAACGATATTTGGAGGAAAAATACAATCAGGAGTTTCAGATTGTACATACTGAGAGAAAAAATATTGGTCAGAATTTTGGTGAGTTCATAAATACTGGGGAGGCAGTATCACTAAATGAATCAGATGATGCTTTTTCATTTACGATTTATGAAGATGGAAGAATCACAGATAATTATCCCAAGGTGATACTTGGGAATCAGATCAAACAGGATATTTATTCAATATTAGATCACGGGAAACTAGAATACACGAATGTTGATATTCGTTTCATAGAGAGTGATCAGGAATATGTTACTTTTGAGGATTATAAAAGCAACCATAATGTTTTAATATTCAGTGACTTGAAAGGTTTGGAGACCAATGTCGATATGGATATTGAAAATGCATATGACCTTTTATGTGCACTGAGAGACCAAGGCTATTATTTTTGTTTGACAATAGATATTGATAAAGCCAGTAAAACGATTATTTATGATCAAGACAATGAAATGATTTCCAAAGATTCATTCATTCAGAAGTTCAGTTAACCAGAATGTATGCAAGGTGGATTGCTATGCCGAAAAATAGTAATAGTGGAAGTGATCTGGCAACATATATTGCAAGCAATGCGGAATTATTGACAGAGCAAAATTATACAGATATTGATGCGTTGGTCTTTGCAGAAATTATTCATAGGGGGTTTTACGGATGAGGAAGGTGAAGTTTTTACGAATAAATATTATTAATTTCTTATTGTAAGAAGAGATGATAGCCTACAAAAGTAGTAATGAGAAATCGTACGTGACTATCTGAAAAGATATGAAGGAATGAATCATGAGTACATTATTTGTAGATGCAGATAAGCTGGAGGCACAATCAGAGAATATAAATTTGTGCGAAACTGCAATAAAAATGTAAATATAACGCTTCATGAAATCATAAATGAGATACAACTGGGAGAGAGTACGGTTGAAATTAGAAATGCAATAGAAATTATCAAATTTATACTGGGTTTTATTCCAGTGATCAACTGTATTACGGATATATATCAGTTGGTTGATGATGTGACTCAGGCATTGAGCGAT
>ENA-ORPK01000822-ORPK01000822.1-human-gut-metagenome-genome-assembly--contig:-NODE-822-length-27160-cov-4.925807_pt1 | contig 27160 bp, 26 predicted proteins | sample MGYA00242139_ERZ509068 | MGnify/ENA primary metagenome ERZ509068 (study PRJEB26280, sample SAMEA2338687) | human gut metagenome | biome: human gut; feature: human-associated habitat; material: faeces... | reverse complement strand
GTTATAGGTCGCACGGCGATTCTGCCGTGCGAGGCGCGCCCACGCGCGCCAGCCATGTACTCCCCTCTATCTTCTTCTCCCTCTTCCCTTGAAAAAAGCAGTGTGCTTCCGTTATAGGTCGCACGGCGATTCTGCCGTGCGAGGCGCGCCCACGCGCGCCAGCCATGTACTCCCCTCTATCTTCTTCTCCCTCTTCCCTTGAAAAAAGCAGTGTGCTTCCGTTATAGGTCGCACGGCGATTCTGCCGTGCGAGGCGCGCCCACGCGCGCCAGCCACGCACTACATTCTACATTCTTCTCCCTATCCTCTACTTTGGACGCCCACTGCAAAGTGGCCACGCACTACATTCTACATTCTTCTCCCTATCCTCTACTTCGCGGATGGAATTTGTGGAATGCGTCTGCGATTTTAGAGGTATCAGTGGAGAGATAGACCTGTGTTGTATCGATGGAGGCGTGTCCGAGGAGTTCCTGGATTGCCCTGAGGTCTGCCCCGTTTGCGAGGAGATGTGTTGCAAACGAGTGTCTCAGCAGATGTGGGTGGATTCTTTTATTGATTTCCGCGAGTCGTCCTGCCTCTTCGACGACTCCCCACAATGTCCGTCGGTTCATCTGTCTTCCGCGGACGCTCACCATCAGATACGGGCATCTGCCTGTCCCATCCAGTGCCGCCCTTCCCTGTTCGAGATAATCCTGCATAGCCCTTGCGGCCTGTGCATCGAATGGGACGAGCCTTTCCTTGTCCCCCTTTCCGCGCACCCTCATCACCCCTTCGGCGAAGTCAATTGCCGCGAGCTTTAGGTCGCACAACTCCGAGACCCTGATTCCCGACGCATAGAGGAGTGCCAGTGCTGCCCTGTTCCGGAGATATTTCGGGGCGGACTTTTCATCCGGGGGGCAATCGTATGCCGTCAGCAGCCGTGACACCTCTTCGACGCTGAGGCATTCCGGGATTTTCGCCGTCAGCTTTGGTGCGCTCATCACCTCCGTCACATCCGCCTCCAGACACTGTGTTAGCACGAGGAACCGGAAGAACATCTTGACCGAGACCAGCTCCCTTGCCCGGGACCTTTCCGACATTCCCCGTTTTCCCTCCTCTGCCAGGAAGTCGCGGATTATTTCCCGTGTGACCTCTGCGGGAGAGGTGATCTTCCTTGCCTCGAGAAACCTTCCGAAGATAACCAGGTCGCTCCGATATGAGAGGATTGTCTTCCGTGAGAGTCCCCGCTCAAGCGAAAGGTATTCGCAGAATTCCTTCAGATGTTCGAGAGAGGATTCCAGCATCGTGGCCGTGTCGTGGTGATGGGTTTTCTTTCCTTATAATCCTTTAATAAATGTACACGCGCGTACCTAGAATGCACGGACCTGTGCGATATCCGATGCGTTTGTGAGGACCATTGCGAGGCGGTCGAGTCCGATGGCGGTTCCTGCGCAGAGCGGAAAGCCGTTCCAGAGTGCGTTCATATATGCCTGGTCCATTGGGTAGACCTGTCGTCCCTCGGAGTTGCGCAATTCCGCAGTCTTCTGGAAGCGCACTTCCTGGTCTGCCGCGTCGGCGAGTTCTGTGCATGCGTTCCCGATTTCCAGTCCTCCGACGTAGAGTTCCCAGCGTGCGACCGTGTCCGTCCTGCCCTCGAGCGGTGCGGAGAGTCCGCTGCATTCCCTGGGGTATTCCGTCAGGAAGAGCGGGCGTTTGATTCCGAGGTGTGGTTCCACCTCCAGGCAGAGTGTCTCCTCGAAGCGTCCCTGGTCGATTGCCTCCCGCAGTGTGCATCCTGCGTATCGTGCGAATGCCTCCTCCACGGTCAGTCGTTCCCATTTGCCTGAGAAATCCACCAATTCCCCCCTGAACGGTATTGTCGTGCATCCGGGGTTTGTGGCCTCGAGGGCGAGTGCGACCATTCCCTGGGCGTCGTCCATGAGAGTCTCCCAGGTGCCGCCTACGCGATACCACTCCAGCATTGTGAACTCCTCCCGGTGGTGGTCTCCGGACTCGCCCGCCCTGAAACATGGTCCTATCTCGAAGATGCGCTGGAATCCTGCCGCAAGCAGCCGTTTCAGGCGCAGTTCGGGAGATGTCCGCAGCCAATGGCCTGTGCCGGACTCCACCGCGTCGATGTAATCCTCCAGAGCGGGGTCCGGAATGCGGACGGAGGACTCCACCTCCAGGAATCCCTCCGAGGCAAACCAGCGGCGCAGGGCCGCCATCATCGAGGCGCGGCGAACCAGGCGCTCCCGCAGCCCCTGGAGGCGTGCCGCGTCAGCCCTCGCCGACTCGAAATCACGGTCGAAATGTAATTTGCACATACGTCCAGGAATAAAAAAAGCCGCTGTTTTTACGCAGCGGCTCCACACACAACAGAGGAGGAAAATATGGTGCCTTCGCGGAGATTCGAACTCCGGACCAATTGATTAAGAGTCAACTGCTCTACCAGCTGAGCTACGAAGGCATCCTTAAAAACTAAGGAGAAGAAATGGAACGGCGCTAAAGATAATGTTCCTTCCGCAAATTGCAAGCGGGAAAAAAGAAAAACATGAAATGTCGACTCCTCATTTTTCCTATTGGGCTTTCCATTTGTCACGCAGGAGGCTTCTGTTATCCAGAATCAGCCAGATGAAGTCCAGTTCCTGTGTAATCATCGCCTTGTCCCGGCGTGCAACCCATTCGCGCATCCAGGCGAACCGCAGCGCGGCGATTTGGTCTGGCAGGAAATGCCACTCTTCGGTCGTCAGGAAGCCTGCCCTTTGGAGAGTTCCGATGAACTCCGCCGCCATTGGCCCCGTGAGGAACGCCGGGTCGTCCATTCCCAGGCATCCGAGGATGTTTGCAGCGTCATAGCCGGCGGGTTTTCGCCCGCAGAATTCCCAGTCGATTACGCCGTTGACCGCCTTCTCTCCCCAGAGGAGGTTTCCCGGGTGGAAGTCTCCGTGGCAGAATGGCGTCCGTGCCTGTGCCTCGAACTCCCCGTAGCCTTGAAGTGCCTGGACCATTGGCGCCATATCCGTGACGAGTGCGGGGAGTTGCCGCTGGAAGTGCGGCATGAGATGTCCGATGTAGTGCATCAATCCGAATGGATGCCCTGTCGTTCCTGGAAATCCCGATTCCTGCGAGAGTTCCCTGAGCCGGACCAGGAACTCCGCGGCGGCGCCGCCCCGCCATGCGTCCAATGCGTATGTCTCCCGGGGGAGCGGTTCTCCTGGAATCCAGCGTCTGAGCTGCCAATAGTGTCCTTCGTGGACATATCCGAGGGAGCCTGTGCGCGTGTAGAGCCAGGGTGAGATTCCGCGGAGCCCCCGGTCGGCAAGATATGCCAGTGAATACGCCTGGCGTTCCCGTGCCTCCCGGTTTGCAAGGGGAAGCATCTCGATGACGAACAGTTCGCCCGCCGTACTTTCCAGGACTTCGCGCTTGACGGCGCGGTCGGGGCTGCCTGCGATGTGGAGGTCGGGACGGCAGAACTTCAGGTCAAAACCCCATTGCGAGAAGATAAGTTGGAGATTTTCAGCCATTTCTGTAGACCTTTTGCATGCGGTTTGCAGGTAGATGCGGGGCGATTAAGTAGATGAGGATGAACATCATCACGCCTGCCAGCGCCAGGATTCCCCGGGGGCCGAAGTGGAGAAGCCTGAGGAGCCAGAGTGCAAGGCTTCCGAGCAGCATTGCCACCGAGTCGAGGGCGCTTGTCGCTGCCAGGAGGCGTCCCCGCGAGCCCTCTGGCGAACGATGCTGAATTGCAGTGGAGAGGGGCAGCTGATAGAAGCCGCCGAAGAAGCCTGCGGTGAATGTCAGGACAAATGCGCAGGGCTTGATTCCACCGAGGAAGCCCAGGAGGATGAGGGTCGCGCTCATGATGAGGCCGCCCTGGATTGAGAGCCTGTATGGAATGTCTCCCTTCGCAAGCGAGGCGACGACTACGCATCCAAGGCCGATGCCAAGTCCCATCGCTGCCTGGACAAGACCCACCATCTGGTCGCTGCCGCCCAGGGTTATCTGGACAAGCTGGACAAGCACCAGCTGCGCGAGGGTGCCCAGGAACCAGAAGAGCGAATTGCCTATGACAGCCGTGATGAGCACCTTGTCGTGGCTCATCTCCTTCAACGCCTGGATGTGGGGGGAAATAATGCGGAGGCACCTGAACTCCGGATTGGCGGCGTGGGGACGCGTAGGCGTGATGAAGAGGCTTGTAAAGGTGCCGAGGATGGCGAGGAAGACGCAGATTGTCATTCCCCCCTGGAATGTGGAGAAGAAGGAGGTCTCGATGCCCGCGATTGCGCCCCCCGCCCAGCCGCCCATGATAATGGCGACGAAGGTGCATAGCTGGGTGGCGCCGTTTGCGGCGGCTAGCCTCTTCGGAGGATTCGTCTCAGGCAGGAATCCGTATTTTGCGGGGGCGAAGAAGGCGCTCTGCGTCCCCATGCAGAAGAGGACCAGGAGCATTGCGGCCGGATGCCCCTTGATTGCGAAGAGCGCCCCCATGGACATGATGAGGATTTCGGCGACCTTCGTCCACACCATCACGACCTTCTTTGAGACGCGGTCCGCCAGATATCCTGCCAGTGCGGAGAAGAGGAGATAGGGCAGGCAGAAGCACGCACCCGCCATGGAGAGGAAGGCGGCCGCCGAGGAACTCTCCGCGCCAAGCGCAAGGGAGACGTGGCAGATGACCAGGAGCTTGCAGACATTGTCGTTCAACGCCCCCAGGAAAAGCGTCGCCAGATAGGAGACGAAGCCAGGTTTTGCAAGATGGCTCTTCATCGTGGCATGGGCGGGCGCGGGGCGCCGAAGCCCAGGAAGCAGTCTTCGGGATAGGTGATCTTCCGGTTGCAGGAGGAGTTCTCCAGCAGAAGAATCCGCGACTGGGGAAGAAGGGCGCGGACGAGGGACGCGTCGTCGCTGAAATCCCCGGGGGAGTCGTGCCAGCGGCTGTATGCGCCAATCAGGACTTCGCGCCTGAACACCTGGGGCGTCTCTGCTCCACGGAGGGATGGACGCGCGGGAGTCGAAAGAAGCTCGCCCTCCGGGGAGACGCAGTGGATTGTGTCGGCGACTGGATGGACTGGAACAACGCCGTCGGCGCCGCTCTCCACCAGACGGCGCCAGCACGAAAGCAGCAACCCGTAGGTCGCCAGCGGCCGGGCCGCGTCATGAACCGCAATCCACGGAGACGAATTGCCGGACTCAACCAGCGCACACAGGCCGTTCCAGACAGACTCGCTGCGGGACGCGCCGCCAGGCGCCCACAATACATCCACCTGCGGAGGCAACAACCCCTCCAGCGCACAACGGCACTTCGTCGAGACGACGAGGCGCACGCCGGCGCCCAGGATGTTCCCCAGGCAACGCGCGAATATCGGCTCCCCGTCACCCGCAAGCCTGGACAAAAGCTTGTTGCCACCAAAGCGACAACCCGACCCTCCAGCCGCAACAACGACGGCGATGTCCGGAATTGTCGCAAATTGTCCATTCATCCTATCTCTTTCTCCTGCTCTTCCTGCCGTGGATGTGGTCGATCATCCCTGTCGCATACATCATGTCCTGGGCTTCGACTTCCTTCGAGTCACGGGATGCCGCCTTGAGCCTTGCGAGGACGACGGCGATCTTCCAGGTTGACAGCAGCGCGTCGATTCCGTCGTGGAAGCCCTTTCCGTAATATGCTGCTCCGAAGAACTGCCGGCTTTCGAGTTTTGCGGCCAGGAATCTCCGATATGGCCCCCATGCGTCAGCGGCCAGTGGACGCCATCTCTCCCCATCGAAGAGCCCTGCCCTTCTGACCGGGATGTCGGGCTGTTCTGGTCCGAATGTGCGCGGATTTCCGAATCCGAAGAGGAATTTGAAGGACTGGGCCGTGTTGTGGAGCCGGGCCTTCATGGAGAAGTCGGGCCCCTGCCTGTCGTATCTGAGGCAGTCCAGCATCTCCTGGCGCAGGCGGACCCGGTCAGGCCAGAGGAATCCGATGGCCCCCTCGTCGGCGGTGACGTCGCCGAGGGCCTTTTTCAGCATCGTCGGCAGGACGGTCTTCAGTGTCTCCAGGTCGTTGAGGAACGAGGCGCCGAGATAGCGGAGGCGCCTGCACACCAGGAGAAGCGCGGGGACAGGCGCCTGGGTGTTGAGAAGCGCATCCCTAATAAAGTCTGCGATGGCCTCGACGGCCTCCCGCGTCAATCCGTCAAGCTGCTTTTCCGTGAACGGCGGCGGCAGCGGCGGCATCAGGGGGTCGCCGAGTATCTCCTCCAGTTCTATGCGGTAGTATCCGAGGTTTTCCCCGGAGTCCTGTTGTATGGAGGGGCAGTCGAAGCGAGCGGCGACGGTGATTTCGTCGTCGAATGTCCTCATGAACTCGAAGGGATATGCGCGGCAGGAGATGGTCTTGCACTTGCTTCCGAAGGAGGCGTGCATCTTGCAGCGCACCCCATCCTCCAGGAAGACGCACTCCCCCGTCCGCTTGTCCGCCTTCAAATAGGAACGCCCCCCAATCACCGAATAGCACTGGAGCTTCTGGTCCGACGCACGGCGCCAGGGAAGCTTCGATATCGCCTCAATCTCCAACGACGAAATCGGAATCAGGAACCGACGACAGCACCGCCCACACTGCTGGCACTTGTAACGCTGTGTGGCTAGACGAATCACGGCTGCAATCTGAAGTGGAAACGGGACAATGTGGCGGATTGGAGGAACAACGCGGAGGGACGCGCCCTGGCCATGGGACAGGGCGGAGCGCAGGGGTGGACATCAACCCCGGCACCCCGCCCCTGGGGCCTAGCGGGCGGGAGCCTCGATGACATCGAAGCCCGTGAAGGGCCTGAGGACTTCGGGAACGACCACCGACCCGTCCTCACGCTGGAAGTTCTCCAGCATCGCGCAGACCACGCGGTCGGTAAGGCCGGTGGCGCTGATTGTGTGGACAAAGCCCTTGCCGCCATTGCCGTCCTTGTAGCGGATGTTGAGGCGGCGGCTCTGGAAGTCGGTCAGGTTCGAGTTGCTGGTGACCTCACGGTATCCGTTGTAGCCCGGGAACCAGGCCTCGCAGTCGTATTTCTTGTAGGCGGGAGCCCCAAGGTCGCCAATGCAGACGTTCACCACGTGGTAGGGGACGCCAAGCTGCTGGAGGAGATACTCCTCGTTGGCAAGGCACTCCTCGTGGCACTTCGGAGAATCCTCCGGACGGCAGAAGATGATCTGCTCGACCTTGTGGAACTGGTGGACGCGGAAGATGCCGCGGGCCTCCTTGCCGTAGGAGCCCGCCTCGGTGCGGAAGCAGGGGGTGTAGGCGGTCAGGCGCTCGGGAAGCCTGGCGGCGTCCATCACCTCGTCGGCATGGAATCCAACCAGCGTCTGCTCGGCCGTGCCGATGAGGCAGAGGTCTTCGTTGCCGATGGGGTAGATCTGGTCCTTGAAGAATGGCAGGTATCCGGTTCCGAAGAGGGTGCGGGACTTGGCCGCGCAGGGGGACATCATCATCGTGAAACCGCGCTTGACCAGCTCCTTCTGCGCCCAGAAATACATCGCCTGGGTCAGCATGGCGCCCTTCCCCACCCAGTAGTAGAAGCCGCTCTGGGCGACCTTCGAACCGCGCTGCGTGTCAATGATCCCGAGAATCTCGCCAATCGCCTGGTGGTCACGGGGCTGGAAATCGAAGACGGGCTTCTCGCCGACGACCTTCACCTCGACATTGTCCGCGTCGCTCTCCCCGTCCGGGGTATCTGGGGACTGGAAGTTCGGAAGCCAGGTCAGCTTCTCCTCGACCTGCGCCTTCAGCTCGTCCTGGAGCTTCTCCTTCTCCGAAAGCTCGACCTTCATCGCCTTGACCTGCTCCCGCGCCGCGGGATTGCTCTGGCACTCCTTGGAAAGGCGGTTCCGCTCGGCGCGGAGATCCTCCGTCTCACGGACAAGCTTCAAATACTGCTGATCCAGATCGTGCAGCGCATCGATGTCCACATCGTACTTGCGCTTGGCGCAGTTCTCCTTGATCAGCTCGGGATTTTCACGAAGTATCTTGATGTCAATCATTGTTGTTTATTATTCTCCTGGATTTGGAGGAACTCGGGAAACTGGATGCGACCCGGCGGCGCCTAGCCGGCGATGCGCCTGGCCACCGATGCCTCGTAGGCGTCGAAGTCGCCGACGGAAATCTGGGCGACGCCCTCGGCGATTGCCGCCTCGGCGACCTTCCGCGCCACGTGGGGCACGACGCGCGGGTCGAAGGGCTTCGGAATCACATACGACTCCTTCAGCGGATCCGCGCCGTCGAAGAGACCTGCCGCCGCATCCCCGGGATACGCCGCCACAAGGGCTTCGCGAACCGCACCCTCCACGGGCATGCGGGCAATCTCCGCCAGCGCGTATGAGGCGGCCATCTGCATCCCAGGCGTAATGTCCTTCGCACGGACATCCAATGCGCCACGGAAAATCCCTGGGAAGCCAAGGACGTTGTTGATCTGGTTCGGAAAGTCGGTGCGCCCGGTGCCGACGACCGCGGCGCCCGCAGCCTTCGCTATCTCTGGCATGACCTCGGGAACGGGATTAGCCATCGCAAAGACCACCGCGCCAGGAGCCATGGAACGAACCATCTCCTCTGTGACGCAATTCGCAACGGAACAACCCAGGAAGACGTCCGCGCCCCTCATGGCATCCGCAAGGCAGTGGATGTCAGTGCGGGTCGTCCCCAATGCACGCTTCGAGTCGTTGGACGCATTCTCACGGGTGATGACCCCCTTGGAGTCGCAGACGACTATGTTCTCACGCTTGACACCGGCCTGGATGTAGAACTCAAGGCAGGAGAGCCCCGCAGCGCCGGCGCCGTTGCCGACGACCTTGAGGGACGAAAGGGGCTTCCCGGTGAGGAGCGCCGCGTTGAGGAGCGCAGCCAGGGAGATGATGGCGGTGCCGTGCTGGTCGTCGTGGAAGACGGGGATTCCCATGCGCTTCTTGAGGATGGTCTCCACCTCGAAGCACGCCGGAGCCGCAATGTCCTCCAGGTTGATGCCACCAAAGGAGGGCTCCAGGGTCTCGACTGCCGCAATCAGCTTCCCGGCATCCGTCTTCCCGTCCTCACGGAAGACCTTGCCCAGGCAAATCGGGACTGCGTCAATGTCGGCAAAGCGCTTGAAGAGGACGGACTTGCCCTCCATGACTGGGAGCCCCGCCTCGGGGCCAATGTTGCCAAGGCCCAGGACGGCCGTGCCGTCGGAGACCACCGCCACGGTGTTGCCCTTGCCAGTGTAACGGTAGACTTCCTGCGGAGATGCGTGGATTTCAAGGCATGGCTTCGCAACGCCAGGAGTGTAGGCAAGGGAGAGGTCGTGTTGGGTCGCACAGGGCTTGGACGCCCTGACCTCCAGCTTCCCCGGGACGGGGGTGCTGTGGTATGACAATGCTTCTGCGTTGAGGTCCATTGATTCTTGGTCTCCGCTGGGTGAATAAGGTGCCGCACCACCCCGTGCAAGCACAGGTCGGTTACTATAAATTGCATTGCCAACATTGCGCATGGGATTATATTATGCGGAATTGCCGCGGGACACAAAGTAAACAGGCTCCAAGTCGCTGGAGACAAGCCCGTTTCACATGACGCCACGCAAGAGAGAACGGGGACGCACGCCACCGCACAGGACAGCGTTCCAATCAGTCGATTTAACTCCAACCCACACAGGAAGACAACCAGAATGAACGAAGAATATTTGCGCCAGGCAGTCGCCAAGAGCAAGGAAATGTGCGCGGAACGCGGAGAGACCTTCGACCTCAGGCTCTTCATCACGGGAGTCTCAAAACGCGCTGTCCAACTCGGAAAGGGATACCGCAGGCTCATCCCGCTCACTCCGGGCGATGACACCCCCCTCCTGGATCTCGCACTGCGCGAGGTCGCGGCGGGTAAGATCATCATCGAAAAGGGAGACTACCATGCAATCGAGCAGGCGGAGCGCGAGAATACCGAAATCGCATCCGTCAACGACTAGGCATCTTCCACATACAGCATTCAGGGAATCCCCGGCCGCACCACGCGACTGGGGATTTTTCCTTTTCACCCGTCACGCAGAAAGACACAGGCTCCTCCCCCATCCCGCCCCCTGATGAGGCAAGCCCGCCGAAATCGGCCACTTCCTGATAGACACACCCACCCACTATTGTCCGCACAAAGATGCCACTTTTCATCACAGGCTCCCTCTCGGCAGGAGATCTGCCGGGAGCCTCCGCCTCCTGTATATTACTTGAGGGATAGAATCCAGGAGGTCGCTTGACAATACACCATGTCTGCGTGTTCTCCTTCTCTTCTCCGATGAATCCGGAAACACCCCTTCAAATCGGAACGCACCTAATAAACTGCATGCAAATGGCCGTCATGCCATTTAATCAATTATTCGCTAGGACAGCTTCGCGGATTCAGGGATGAAAAGACTCCTTTCAATTGTACTTGTATTGATGCTGGCCTGTCAGTATTATGCCATTGGCTATCAGGCAGGAGGCATGAATGCCAAGTATGGAGCCTACACCGGCAATCATGCAGTTGGAAAGGAGGATGTTTTATTTCAGGAACACCTTTCTGAGGCAAGGGACAGATTCAATATGTCCTGGGGTGAGTTTCTGCATAGCCAGGAATATGGAAAAGCCCTTTCAGAGTATGTGGCCGGCCTCAATTTGGCAGAGGACATTACACAGGACAGAATCGTTCAATGCTCAAGACGCCTGAATGAATTGTTCAGCAAGTATAGGAATGCGTGGATTTCAAGACACCGGGCGAAATTGGCAACTACAGGAAGCACAGTAAAGCTTACTGCGCTGGTCAATGGAGAGGGATGGGTTGCCTTCCAGGGGACAATTAGGGAGATAGACGATTCTTCTGTAACCCTTGCCTTAAGGGATCGCGTTAGGAAAATCCCGTTTGATTGCATCGCCCCGCAGCAGTTGCGGTTCTTTTCAAAAGCAAAGAATGAGGAGTATAATTCCACTATTGACGAAGCTTTTGGCAACCTGATAGGGAAACATGGCAACGAAAAGCAGGAAATTGAGAGGCTTGAGCTTGCTCTCAAGGAGTATGACAAGGATATCAATTTCCAACTTAAACAGAAGTATGGAACTTCAGGAGATGGATTAGAGCATTCGGAAGAATTACTACGATCGGAGACAAGAAAAGCAGAGGCTGAAGCCGCAATTCAGGATTTAAGGGAATCCCAGGCATTCTTCCAGTCTCTCCATGACACTCTTTCTTCATTTGGTTTGATTGACATATCGGATGTCGACGGGAAAGTCAGAAATAATGGTTTAGCGTATACGCATTCATTTGATCTCGGCATTGGAATGCTTAGGATAACGGCAATTAGCGGCTCCTCCCTTAAGAGAGCATACAATGCCTACCTGGGCAAGGGGCCTGACTTTGAAGAGCAATGGTTGAAAAACAGCTTTATCACCTGGCTCGGAGATGATTTGAAGGTGTACTGCAAGGATGGGGAATGGTATGCCTTTTCTGTTGAAGACAATGCGCAGCTGCTTAGGAAGCTTGATGATAAATGGAGTGTCCTAGACAGTTCAATGCCGTTTTCCTCTCCTGTTGTGAGCAAGGATAAAGCCATTTCCAATGAAGATGGAGGAATGGGAAACAGCAATAAGGAAGCCAGGGCCATTGCAATGGCCGCAAGGGAGAATGACACTCCCTCCCCTCTTGAAAAGAAGCTTTCCGCAGGATTGGAAGCTGGTCTGGTTTTCTCTTCTGAGGAATTGTCGTCAAATCGTGAATTGGTTTTTGATTATCAAGCAAACGGCTTCACTTGTATGTTTATCATATCAGGCGATCCTCCAGAAGACACATACGAATTGCAATTGGATTGTCTTGGTGGACAAGTGACAACTCGATGGAATTCAGACACTGTCGAGATTAGAAGTGAAATAGACGCGCGGCAATATAGCGGCTCTTCGTTTTACTCCTTTGCTATCGAAGAATCAAATGCACATGCCTTTTTAGTGACAGCTTCTTCGAACGATATCAGGGTATATGTCGATGGCCGCCTGGCTGGCATCTGTACGGGAAGCGGTTTTTATGAGAATACGAGAATCCGCCGTGTTGTGTCAAATACATCATCCATTGCCAGCTTCCTTCTGTGGAACAGGAGTTTATCCAGGGCGGAGGTATATGAGGCCTTCAAGCAGTTATCGGATGTCAAAGAGGAGCAAATGCCCCTTATTGCTCCATTTTACCCCATTACCCGATCTCCAAAGGAAGTTGTATCTAATAATGCAGAGAATAAGCAAATAGATGAGGGTAAGCCTAAAACAAGTCCCAGTCCCAGACAAACAGTTGACACGCATAGTGTCAAGGGAGGCAGATTTCAGGGGCTTCCGCTGGAATTAAATATTGCAAATGACGGCGTATGGGATAGCATGTGCAGCAAGGAATATGTCGGGGTATACTATCTGAATACGACGGGGAAAAATGCAGGATATTATGTCAACAAAACAGGAAACGTGCGCTTCCCTGCATCCACATCCCGTAGCACAATGATTTGCTCTTCATCATACAGGGTCTATTTTGAGGACTTTCCATTTGCAAGTGAAATTGAAACGGGAGGAGGCAGCTGGTTCTCTAAGCGCGATGATTTTATTTTCTGTAAGAATAACAGTATCAAAAGCGCTTCTTTCTGTGGAACCAAATTTTCAATCAGGAATGGAAATATGCGTGGCATTGGCTCCGTGGGGACAGCTAAACTCCTTTACACGGGAAAGGAGGAGTCGGTGGACGAGGATGGCATTGGCTCCGCAGGGACAGCCAACATTGGCTCCGTGGGGACAGCTAAACCCCTTCCAGTCATATCCCCCCAGGTATCGAGCTGGGTGACGCTGTTCCTGTGGTGAGAACCAAGCGCTGGCCACCAATTTAATTATCGCCTCGTCCCAATAAGGGCAGGAATAGAACCACAAGTAGACACGATATCTTCCGCGTGCATTCCCGCTTCCAGAACTGCCCTGAATTAGCCCGACTGCCCCGCTTTTTAGTGTATTTCGTGGTTCTATTACCCTCCGTCGCTGAGTTTTCAATCCACATCCACAGCGGGCATGAATGTGGAATCCAACGCATCTGTCTCCCAGGCAATCGTTCAGAACTCACAATGCAAACCGCATAGCAGTGGCAGGATATTAGCCGCGGATGGAGTGAATGCTGCAAATTATTAATGCAGCTCGCGGCAGGAGGCGAAATCAGATCCAAGGCGGAGCTTTCCTTGAAGCTGAGACCACCTTCGGAAAGGAGTCCGAAGGCTAGCGGGACAGGCAGGAAGAAGGCCATGGCGGAACGCCGCCATGGCCGCGACAACGAAAGGAGAAGACGAAAATGCCTTCATTCAAGGATACGGAGGGGAGGGTCTGGACCCTCAGGATAACAGTCGCGGCAATCCGCAGGATCAAGGACATCGCGGGGATAGACCTGGGGGCGTCCATCTTTGCCGAGGAGTCGCCGCTTGCGTCGCTTTCCGACGACTGCCTCAAGATGGCAAGGGCTGTCTATGCGGCCGTCCTCCCGGAGGCAGAGAAGCGGAACGTCTCAGAGGACGCGTTCCTGGACGCCCTGTCCGGGGACTGCATCGAGCAGATGTCCAACGCATTCCTGGAGGGTCTCGCGGATTTTTCCCCAGGCCTTCAGGGGAAGATACTCCGCCGGGTCCTGAAGGCTTCCGAAGGGCAGAGGGAAAGGCTCTGCAGACAGGCGGAGGAGGAGGTCGGCAAGACTCTCGAGACCTTCTTGGAAGATGCTACGAACTCGCCGGAATAGCCGGAGTGCAGCCGGACGACATGAGCATGCGCCAGCTGGCGGGCATGGCGAGAGCAAGGCAGAAGGACGAATGGACGAGGACGGCGAACATACTCTCCCTCGTCTACAACATGAACAGGTCGGAGAAGTCGCCCAGGCTTTCGCCTGACGACTTCAACCCCTTCCGCGAAGGGAAAGGCGGATTGCCGATGGTGGCGAAAACGCCGGGGGAAGCCGCGGAGTTCTTCAAGGCAATGGCTGGAGGCTAAAAATTCATCGGCCCAAATGGGGTGATTCGGACAACCCTTCTGCCTCCCATCTCCATTGATTTTCTCATTGCCCCCTTTTCAGTCAAGACTGCACGGACATCAAATTCAAATCCATCGTCAGTATGGAATATCTCATAGCGTTCTACGAACTCGGGTATTGGATTCGGCTCATCAGGGATCTCTAGAACAAAATCGAATGCATCCATTGCGTTTGCGTTGTTCCTAAGATAATCAACCATCCTTTTTCGTGCATCCCCGAAAAAAATGCCAACCTTCTTGCCAGTGGAATTCTCTGTGATATAGAATTTCCCGTTGATTCGCCAGTTCTGAATATGGACAGTGAATAGTTTTTTCATTGATTCCTCCTCTAAGTGAACAACACTAATAATTTAGCACAAGAATGAAAACATATACAGGTGCCAGTGATAGATACTCGGCTTATGCCCTTTTGCAGCTTATTGTTGACAATGGCAATCTGGAGGGAATGTTAAATGAATCAAGAAGGAAGATTATAGAGTTTGCAAAGAAAACCCTCACGATCGGGCAGAACCTCGAGACGGTCGGGCGTTCCCTGGTGGCGCCCCTGTCGGCCGCCACGGCTGTATTCTCCGACTTCGACGACAAGATGCGCCGGGTCGCGGCCGTGACGGGGGCGGGCTCCGGTGCAATGGCGTCCATGACCGAGGTTGCGAAGAAGCTCGGCGCGGCCACGGCCTTTACCGCGTCCCAGGTCGCCGAGGGAATGGGCTCCCTGGGCATGATGGGCTTCTCCCCCGGGGAGATAAAGGAGGCCATCTCCCAGATGATGAATCTCTCCATGGTGACGGGGACGGAACTTGCCGAGGCATCGACCATCGCGGCGAACCAGCTTCGCGTCTTCCGTATGGACGCGTCCAAGACAGGCGAGGTGTCCGACTACCTGGCGGCCACCGCCGCCCGATAATGTCTTTCCCACTGCAAAGCGATGCTGATTGTAGCGCCTTCGATGCCCCAAGACTGATGGACCACCCCTCGGCCTTCTTCAAAAATGTATCAAAAAATGTGTAGTTTGGCCTGATGTGTGTAAAAAGTGATGTATACTATAGGCATTGACAAGAGAACACGGTGTTTCAATGAACTATAACGAATTGGCCAAACTGATGAAGAATGCCGGATGGCAGTTTGACCGGAATGGGAAGGGAAGCCACAAGATCTGGCGTCATCCGGAACGCCAATATCAGATTCCGATTCCTGACCATGGGAGCAAGGAAATAAAACCAAACCTTGTTCGGGCAATCATAAAACAGGCAGGAATCCAGATTTAACCCACAGGGGGTAAGCCCCCGCATAAAAGGAGCATAAAATGGAAAAGAGAATGTACTGCATGTTCGTGCATGACGGTGGAGATGGCAAGGGGGGGCTTTGGTGCGAGTTTCCGGATCTTCCAGGATGCATGACCGATGGAGATGATCTTGAAGATCTGATGAGGAACGCCTCCGATGCATTGGAAAGCTGGATTGCCGCAACGGTTGACCATGGAGAGAAACTGCCCGACGCCTCTGATGCCGATGCGTTGAAACAGAAGGCCGCTGCCGCCGATGAACCTGTCCTCTTCGTGGTCCCCGTGACCGCCTATAGGCCGTCGGTTCCTGTGCGCATCAACATCACTAGCACGGAAGACAAGATCGCCGAAATCACCGCCTTCGCCAAGCGTGTCGGCCGCACACGCTCTGAGTTGATGGTGGATGCTACGCTCGAATACGTCCGCTCCAACGCATAGCCCACACACATCCTGAATTCTATTTCGCCGGGCACTGGAACTGTCGGGAAAGGCGAAGGAGGACGCGGACGCGCAGCTGAGGCGGTTCGTGGAGGAGACGCTGGAAAAAGCCTCTGGGAGGCGATAGACGAGTTCGCCGGCGGACTTCAATCCGTACAGGATGCGGGAGGCAGGACGGGCGGCTTGGCGGCGTCTAAATGCAGCAGAGATGCCTACACAGGGCTTGCAGCATCGTCGCGCCACCCCCGCCAAAAAACTGGTCTACATGGAGGCCAGAGTATTTTTATAAAATCACAACCTGTACAGAAGCAACAAGATAGAATGGCATGCCCGGCAGGGATCGAACCTGTAACCTTCAGCTCCGGAGGCTGACGCTCTATCCAATTGAGCTACGGGCACCCAATAGAATTGCCTTTCATTGGAGGGAGTGCATAAGATAATCTCGGTTCAGTCGACTGCAAGGCGGGCTTGTGGCGCTCCTGGAGGCATTTTTCTTGCGTGACGAGTCCGCCGGATGCTACATTAAGCGCGGTATTTGCCTTGTCATTCTTCTTTTGGAAGTCAACCCATCCACACCATTCCGAAGGTCAGGAGCCTCGACACCATGTCACTTCGTCCGCAACCCCATCATCTTCGTTTTCGCCAGGTTCATTTGGACTTTCACACATCTGGCGATATTCCTGGCATTGGCGAGCGTTTCGACAAGAAGGAGTGGCAGTCGACCCTGAAGGCCGCCCATGTCAACTCCATCACCCTGTTTGCGAAGTGCCACCATGGCTGGCACTACAACAACACCGAGGTTGGGCACCGTCATCCGCACCTTGACTACGACCTGCTGCGCGCTCAGTTTGACGCATGCAAGGAAATAGACGTCAACGTACCGATTTACATCTCCGCGGGCTTTGACGACGCCCTGGCGGCCGTGCATCCCGAGTGGGACTCGATTCCCGTCGATCTCAAGACCATGAAGCCCGTCGCCCAGAGCAACCTTGACGCGGGGTTCCACAAGATTTGCTTCAACTCCACCTACGTCGAGCACCTTTGCGAGGAGATCAAGGAGGTCATCCGCCAATTTCCCAACTGCGATGGCATCTTCCTTGACATCATCTGCCAGTGGCCCTGCGCCTGCCAGAACTGTGTCGACATCATGAAGAAGAAGGGTCTTGACCCCCACAATCCGGAACATCTCCAGCAGGTTGCGCAGGAGGGTCTTGAGAGATACTACCGCATGACCACGGAGGCGGTTCTTTCGGTTGATCCGAAGATGCCGATCTTCCACAACTCCGGCCATGTCAAGCCAGGGGACCGTGCCACCCTCGACAACAACTTCTCCCACCTTGAGCTGGAATCGCTGCCCACGGGCGGCTGGGGCTACGACCACTTTGCACTCTCCGCAAAGTATGTCCAGACACTCTCCCATGACTACCTGGGCATGACCGGCAAGTTCCATACCTCCTGGGGCGAATTCGGAGGCTACAAGCATCCAAACGCACTCAAATACGAGTGCGACGCAATGCTCGCCTTCGGCGCCAAATGCAGCATCGGAGACCAGCTCCATCCATGCGGAAAGCTTGACAAATCAACATACAGGATCATTGGCGAGGCACTCGCGGACGTCGAAAAAAAGGAACCCTGGTGCGACTACGTCAAGAACGTCGCCGAAATCGCGATTCTGACAAAGGCGGCCGTCGAGGCGACCACCGCCCGCGACATCCACGGGGACATTGGCGCGGGGCGAGTCCTCCTCGAAGGACACTTCCTCTTCGACATCATCGACATGGCGGCGGACTTCGGCAAGTACAAGCTCATCGTCATTCCAGACGACGTGCTGATTCCCGCCGCGCTGAAGACAAGGCTGGACGCCTACCTGGCTGATGGCGGACGCCTGCTCCTCTCCGGCAGGAGCGGCCTTGACGCGGACGGCAGGCCCCTCTTCGACATGGGCGTCGAATTCTCCGGGGAGAGCCCCTACAAGATCGACTACATGATTCCCGTCCCCGAGTTGCAGGGGACTGACATCGACTCCCCGATGGTCATGTATCAGCCGAGCCAGCGCATCAAGGCGACCGCGGCCGGCGCAAAGGCGCTTGGTGAAATCTACGACCCGTATTTCAACAGGACCGACCGATTCCACTTCTGCTCGCACCAGCACACCCCGTATCGCCCCGACCCCACGGAATACGTCTCCGGCGTCCAATACAAGGGCATCACCTACCTTGCGCACCCGGTCTTCACCATCTACAAGGGATGGGGATGCGTTCCCTTCGCGGAGTATCTCAGGAAGATAGTGAAGCTTGCGCTTGGCGGCACTCCGCGCCTGGAATGCAACATGCCATCGACCGCGCGCGTCAGCGTCATGGACCAGGCGGGAGAGAACCGCACGGTCATCCACCTGCTCTACGCCAACGTGATTCCCCGTGGCGGCGACAAGGTAATCAACGGGCTTGAACTCTGGGGCAACGGAATCGTCATCGAGGAACTCATGCCCCTGCGCAATACGGAAGTCACATTCCTCCCGGAAAAGCCCGTGAAGTCACTCACCCTCGAACCCCAGGGAACCGCCCTGCCCTTCGACACACTCCCGGACGGACGAATCACCTTCAAGGTCGATGAGTTCTCATGCCACCAGATGGTGGTGGCGCACTACTAGGCCGTTGCCGGAAGTAAAGACCAGGGGGAGCCGGCGCCGAAAGACGTCGGCTCCTTCCTCTTGTCTGAACCGCCATCATCCGAGACAGCAGGGCAAACTATCAACATGGCAAGGATTCTATTCGTCTGTCACGGAAACATCTGCCGCAGCCCAATGGCGGAATTCGTCATGAAGGACATGTTGCGACACGCAGGAATCGAAGATGTCGATGTCGAGTCGGCAGCCCTTCATACCGACGAAATCGGCGGCGACATCCACCCCGGGACGAAAAGGAAGCTGCGGCAGGAGGGAATCCCCTTCGGACACCGCGCCGCCTGGCTCCTGACAGCCGCAAAGGCAAGACGATACGATATGATCATCGGAATGGATGCGCACAACCGACGAGACCTGCAAAGGATGCTGCCAGCCGATGAACAGCACAAAATCCACAGCCTCCTGGACTGGTCGCCAAACCCCAGGGACATCGCGGACCCATGGTATACGGGGGACTTCGACGAAACATACAGAGATGTCGTCGAAGGATGCGGAGAATTACTGAAACTCCTGGGCGGCAAATAAACGCCGACTATAACAATATCATTATAACTACTTGAAAATCAATCACTTGCGTGATTGCCTCCATCCGAAGGAGCATCAATGACCTCCGGCTCGTCGCAGGACTCCGACGGCTTCTCGGAGCCGCTCTTCATTTCGGTCTGGAGACGGACAGAGAAGGGAAGCCCCTTGACCTGCAATGATTGCCTGACGAAGATATTGAAGGCGGTCGTCAGGTTCATTCCTAGGTTGCCGAAGAGCTCCTCCGCTTCCTTCTTGAGGTCAATCTCCATTCGGATGGAGAGATTTGTTGACTTTGGCTTTTTCATATTGCAGAATGTATCATTTTTTACGGAATTTGCACGAAGATTTCAGTAAAATTTGCAAAACCTTCAATAAAATGATATATTCTCCTCGTTTACGCGATCTGTTTTTGTTCTTTTGGTTTGAGTCTCAAGTTTCTTTCATTTCAACGAAGGAGGTCATTAAGATGCTGAATCTTTTGGAAGAGGGTTTCAACCTGGGTCTTGGCGTTGCGTCTCTTGCCTGTGGGAAGGTTGACGACTTGGTGAAGGAGACCCTGGACAAGGTTGGCGTGAAGGTTGAGGACAAGGCTGAGCTGCGCCAGAAGCTGATTGACGAGGGCAAGGCCGCCCGTGAGCGCATTGCCTCCACCGTGAAGGAACAGAGTGCAAAGGTCAGCGAGTACATGCCGTTGGCTAGCAAGCTTGACGCCATCCTCGGGAAGCTTGAAAAGCTCGAGGCGGAGATTGCAGAGCTGAAGGCTGGAAAATAGCCGAACTCGAATCATATTCTGAGGACGCGCGGGAGCGAGGTTGCATCCGCGCGTCTTTTTTATTGCCATGCTTCAGGACTTGGACACAGAGCGCGAAAGCGCGTTCTTCCGCATCTTCCAGGAATACTTTGACTTGGAGAGGGACGTGGGGAGGCAGCACGACTCCGCGAACTACTCCCTCGACAGGCTCTATCCGCTGGCTGCCCTCGCCGGCAACCCCGAGCGCGGCATGAGGCTCGTCCACATTGCAGGAACCAAGGGCAAGGGCACCACGGCGTATCTCACGGGCGCCCTCATCTCCGCCTCCGGCCACAAATGCGGCGTCTTCTCCAGCCCGCATCTCGACACAGTCAGGGAACGCTTCCAGGTCGACGGGGAGCTTGCGACATACGATGAACTGGAAGGCATCGCAATCCCGCTCTGCGAAAAACTCCGCGAGGCAGACCTGCATCCGTCCCTCTTCGAAATATTCACAGTCCTGGCGCTGCAGCTCTTCCGCCAGAAGGAAGTCGAATACGCGGTCCTGGAGACAGGCATCGGCGGACGGCTGGACGCCACGAACTACCCCGAAAAGAAGGCGCTGACCATAATCACCCCCCTCAGCTACGACCATACTGCGCTGCTGGGAAGCGACATACGGCAGATTGCCCTTGAGAAGTCGGGGATTCTCCGTGCTGGGACTCCACTCGTCCTGGCAAGGCAGCCATACCCTGCGGCAGAGAAGACCGTCCTGGAATGCGCGGCAAAGCTGGGCGCCGAGGTATTCCGTTCCGATGGGGCCTCCGCTCCGGACTGGCTCCCACGCAACTCCGCTCCGTATCTCCACGAAAACCTCCAAAGCGCATGGAAGGCAGTGGAACTGCTTGGAGTGACGCCAAGGCGTGAGACCTTCCGGATGCCGCGGCTCCGCGCACGCTTCGAAACACTCCGGGAGGAGCCCCCCGTGATTCTGGATGCCGCGCACAACGGCGACAGCGCCAGACGCCTCGCCGAGGCAGTCGCGGAATGCTACCCGGGACGCCACTTCGTCTGCATCCTTGGAAGTGTCCCGGGAAAGGACGTGGCTGGGATCGTGGAGGGATTGAAGGGGATGGACGCGGAATTCATCCTCACCAACCCCGAGACCCCGCGGGGAAGCGCCCTCCCCGAACTGGAGGCGGCCGCGCGGAAAGCCGGGCTGAACATCCGGGAAGTAATGCCAGTCATCAAAAGCCGTGGCGACCTGCCACAAGACATGCCATTGATCTTCACCGGGTCGTTCTTCACCGCGCTTATCGGTGAGGAGCTCTTCTGACAACGGGGCAGCCACCGACCGCCCAAACAAAAGGCTCTATCTGGGCGCCAGCTTCGTCAGACCAATCCCGTGGGAACTCTTCAGCAGAATCCAGTCCCCGTCGCGGGCTATTGACATAAGGCGGGCGCGCGCCTCCTCCACATCCCCGCACGATATCAGGCGTCCGTCCTCGACAAGCGCCTCGGCGGCGGAGCACATTGCCGACCCCACCGCCACAATGCACGCTTCGGGAAACCGCTTCCGCGCAAATTCCAGGACCGCCTTGTGTATTTGCACCACATCGCCCCCAAGCTCCAGCATGTCGCCAAGGGCAAGGATTGCGCGGGCGCCCTTCGGCTTGACCTCGCCAAACCACTCTATTGCGGCTCGCATGCTCGTCGGATTCGCATTGAAGGCATCGTTCACCCAGTGGACTCCCGCCCTCTCGACGACCTCCATCCGCTCGCCGGGAAGGACGCAGCGCTGAAGCCCGGCCACAACCTCGTCTGGCGTACAACCAAATGCAGTGGCCGCAAGGGCGGCACACGCGCCGTTGGAGGCCGAATGGGCGCCGCCAAGGCGCCAGCGTACGAGACGCTCCTCGCCGGATGAACGCCATTTCAGGCGAAGACGGAAGAGCCCATCCTCCTCCCCAAGATACTCGTACTCCAAATCTGCGCCCGAACCGTTCCCGAAGGCAAGGATACGTGCGCCGTCGGGGACGGCGGCGCGGAGGATTTCAGCGCCCGTGGCAGCGGCAGGGTAGACCGCGGTCCCGCCAGGAAGGATTCCCTTGAAAATGGAGGATTTTTCGCGGGCAACCCCCACCAAATCGTGGAAGAACTCCAGGTGCGCCTCGCCAATGTTGCAGACGACCCCCACCTCTGGAGGCGCCAACCTCACAAGCGAGGCTATCTCCCCGGGGTGGTTTGTCCCCATCTCGATGACGGCTACACGTGTCGCCCCGTCAATTCTGTAGAGATTCCTGGGGACTCCGAAGTGGTTGTTGGTCGAGCCAGCCGTCTTTAGCACCCCTCCGGGAAAGTGTTCCTCAAGGATTGCGGCGCACATCTCCTTCGTGCTTGTCTTCCCGCAGCTTCCAGTGATTGCGAGAATCCTGGCCTGGGGAAACTGCGCGCGGTGCCAAAGCGCCAGATGCTGATATGCGGCAAGGGAGTCCTCCACCTTCAGGCAGGGGCATCCAGACGCCGAGGCGGCCTGTAGAACCGACGGCGGCGGGTCGTCCTGGACCAGGAGGCATCCCGCGCCCTTTTCGAGGGCGGAGGGGAGATACATGCGCCCGTCCGTCAATTCTCCCTTGATGGCGATGAAGAGCTCTCCTGGCACAAGGGTGCGGCTGTCGTCGGTGAGCCTTTCGACTCCCGAATCCATTGACCCTGGCGCAACAAGCCATCTGCCGCAGGTGGCCTTTTCAAGTTCGGCGAATGAAAGGAAGGGCATTCCAGACAGTGCGGTCGTCTCTCTAGAGCTGGTCGACGGGGGTGTTGAGAGTATCCTCGTCAAAGGGGGCTTCCTCCTTCGTCGGGGTGGAGGGCTTTGCGGGCCCCTGGGGGCGGATTGCCTGGGAATCGGGCAGCTTCTTGTGGATTTCGGCGATAATTCTTTCGGCCAGCGCCTCGTCGGACTTGATGAGCGCCTTCGTCTGTTCGGCGCCCTGCCCCAGCTGCATGTCACCGAAGGAGAACCAGGAGCCACGCTTTTCAACCACATGCATGTCAAGCGCAACTGCGAGAATCGAGCCGGCACGGGAGATTCCCTCGTTGAACATGATGTCGAACTCGCACTCCTGGAAGGGGGCGGCCAGCTTGTTCTTGGCAATCTTCACCTTCACCTTGTTGCCCTGCGAACGGCCGTCAGGGGACTTGATGACTCCGGTACGGCGGATCTCCATTCGCATGGATGCGTAGAACTTGAGGGCACGGCCGCCAGTAGTCGTCTCGGGATTGCCGAACATGACGCCAATCTTCTCCCGAATCTGGTTTGTGAAGATGACGCAGGTGTTGCTCTTGGCGGCAATGGGGGTGAGCTTGCGGAGCGCCTGGCTCATGAGCCGGGCCTGGAGGCCGACATGCTGGTCGCCCATCTCGCCCTCAATCTCAGCCTTCGGAGTCAAGGCGGCGACCGAGTCGATGATCAGGACATCGATTGCATTCGAGCGGACGAGGGTCTCCGCGATATTCAGGGCATCCTCGCCGCAGTCGGGCTGCGCCACCAGCAGATTGTCGGTGTCAACCCCGATGATGCGGGCGTATCTCGGGTCAAGGGCATGTTCGGTGTCGACGAAGGCGCAGGTGCCGCCCGCCTTCTGGGCGTTCGCGATGATGTGAAGACACAGGGTGGTCTTTCCGCTGGATTCAGGACCGTAGATTTCAACGATTCTGCCGCGGGGGACGCCCCCGATGCCCGTCGCAATGTCAAGCGCCATGGAGCCGGTGGAGATGGTCGGCACGTCAATATGCTGCTGGTCGCCAAGGCGCATGATGGAGCCCTTGCCGAACTCCTTCTCAATCTGCCCAAGGGCAAGCTTCAGGTTACGCTGCTGGATTTCATTCCTGGAGACAACGGGCTGTTCCTTTGCCATGATTCTGCGCGGCTATTGCCACCGCCGCTGGCGGGGGTTGATGCGAGTGTATTTTTGGCGAATGAAAAGTAGATGGTCTGACGCAGAAGATAGCGGGAAAACGCAGTTTGTCAAGCAGAATCTCTTGAAAAAGGCGAATTTTTATTCGTGTTTTTTTGAGAGATGCGAGACCGCCCTTGCGCCGGCCTCCTCAGAGTCTCCAGTAGAGATAGTCGTTTTCCTCGCACTCCCTGCGGTCGAGGATTCCCTTGACGTCGAGGAGCGCCTTCCTGCCCGAGGAGTAGAGGGCGGACAGGTCGGCGGGAGTCATCTGCGCAAAATGCCTGTGGGCGACTGCGATGACGACTGCGTCAAGCCCGCCTAGTTCCTCGATTGGCGTGAACGAGACCCCGTAGAGCCGCTTCGCCTCCTCTGCGTCCGCGATTGGGTCCGCCACCTGTGGCTCAATGCCGTATTCGCGCAATTCCCTGACGATATCAAAGACCTTGCTGTTTCGGGTGTCGGGGCAGTCTTCCTTGAATGTGAAGCCGAGGATTGCGACGCGGGCGTTCCGGACGGGGCGTCCTGCGCGGATAAGCGATTTCACGCAGTTTTCGGCGACATAGCGCCCCATTCCGTCGTTGATGCACCTTCCCGCGAGAATCACCTGGCTGTGGTATCCGGTGGTCTCAGCCTTGTATGTCAGGTAGTATGGGTCGACTCCGATGCAGTGCCCTCCCACAAGCCCGGGGCGGAAGTTGAGGAAATTCCACTTGGTCGACGCGGCCTCCAGGACGGACTTCGTGTCAATCCCCAGTCGGTTGAAGATAATCGAGAGTTCGTTCATGAAGGCAATGTTGATGTCCCTCTGGGAATTCTCAATCACCTTCGCGGCCTCGGCGACCTTGATGGTCGGCGCACGGTGGACTCCCGCCTTCACCACCAGCCCATAGACCTTCGCAACCTGCTCCAGGGTCTCCTCGTCCATCCCGGAGACTATCTTCTTGATATTCTCAAGACGATGCGCCTTGTCACCTGGATTGATGCGCTCCGGGGAATAACCCACCTTGAAGTCCCGACCGCAGGCAAGCCCCGACTCCCGCTCAAGAATCGGAACGCAGACCTCCTCCGTCACCCCGGGATAGACTGTGCTTTCGAAGACGACTATGCTCCCCGGACGGAGGTTCCGCCCCAGCAACCGGCTTGCCGACTCGATGGGGCGAAGATCAGGGCGGTGGTCGTCAAGGACAGGGGTCGGCACTGCGACAATATGGAAGCAGGCCTCACGGAGCCTGGCCGGGTCGGAGGTGAACTCCACCTTCGTGGAGGCAACGGTCTCGTCGCCAACCTCGCACGTGGGGTCGACACCCCTCTTGTAGAGGTCGATCTTCTCCTGGTTGACGTCAAATCCGATGACGCGCACACTCCGTGCAAAGGCCACCGCGATGGGCAGGCCGACATACCCAAGACCAACCAGCGACAGCGCACCGTCACCGCCCTGAAGCCTCTCGTAGACTCTGAAATCCATTTCGCCTCCTTAATTTTCGACGAGATTCACGCAGGAGCCGTCCGCGCAACCGCAACCGCCGCGATACCAGCCTATCGCCTCACGCAGCCCGTCCTGGAAATCGTAGGACGGGGCATACCCGAGGATGCGCCGGGCCTTTGAGATGTCGGCACAGGAGTGGCGTATGTCCCCGGCGCGGGGCGCTTCGAAGCGCGGCTTCGCGGAGACTCCCAGGAGACCCTCGATGACACGCAGAAGCTCAAGCAGGGTGACACGCCCCCCCGCGGCAATGTTGAAGACCTCGCCTGACGCAGCAGCAGGGGCAACCGCGGCCCTGAGATTCGCCTCGACGACATTCTCGACGTATGTGAAGTCGCGGCTCTGAAGCCCGTCCCCGTAAATCACGGGCTCCTTTCCCGCAAGCAGGGAACTGACAAATCTTGGAATTACGGCCGCGTATGGCCCCTCGGGACTCTGGCGGCGGCCGAAGACGTTGAAGTACCGGAGCCCCACCGTGGACAGACCGAAATGCCCCGTGTATTGGCGCGCCCACTCCTCGTCGCAGCGCTTTGTCAACGCGTATGGGGAAAGGGGCGTCCCTTCGCAGCCTTCGACCTTCGGCAGGCTCTCGTCGTCGCCGTAGACCGACGAGCTGGATGCGTACACCACCCGCGGGACTCCGCATCTTCGCGCAGCCTCGAAGACATTCAGCGTGCCGCGGATGTTGTTTTCGCAGTATCCAAGCGGGTCCTTGAGGGAACGGCCGACGCTGCCCCAGGCGGCCTGGTGAAGAACGCAGGAGACGCCGACGCAGGCCGCTTCGCAGGCCGACAGATTCCTGATGTCGCCTTCGACAAACTCGTAGCGGCTGTCGCCCAGCAGGAAATCGACATTTGCCCGGCTGCCCGTCGAAAGGTTGTCAAGGCAACGGACACGGCATCCCTTCGCAAGCAGGGCATGACAGAGGTTGGAGCCTATGAACCCCGCGCCGCCTGTCACTAGAAATAACGTGCCTTCTGGAAAGGCCACATCGCCGTATCCCATTCAATTTCTCCTGGTTGTCTGCAAAAAAACATGCCTCGACATCAATATATCCCTCCCGACCGCCACTCTCCGTTTCCCGCGCATGATGCAACTGGGAACTGACGACAAAAAAACGCAGGCAAATGGCGGCGAGGACATGTGACGCGGCCGCCCCACGCCATTTTCCCCGGGCGTCTAACGCTCCGGAAAGGGGATGGCGCCCTTTTCAAGGACGCCGTCCTTCCAGGGGATGTTCCAGGGTGGAGCAAGGGATTTGCAGGGGGCGCCGATGAAATCGTCGAGTAGACGCGCCTCGGTATGCCCGTCGACGAAGACTGCGTCAACGCGGTTGGCGTGGCGATTCGGCCCCTCCAGCTTCGAATCCCAGTCAAGGTCCAACTCCTCCATCAGGTTTTCCCAGGTGTTTTCACCGTAAATGATGCACGGATCCCCTGAGTCGCAGAGAAGGTAGACGCAGGATGGCTGGCGGATTGCAAAGAGAGGACCACGGTTGCCCTGGGTGCCATCGTAGTTCCATGCGTAGGAACCATCGTAGGCGCGAAATCCATCCGGAGTCGCATCAGGCTCCTTCGCCATGCTGGAAGGACAGATGAGCAGACGAGTCAACCCGTAGTACGGATAACTCCACCCCGGCCAGTTGAGACCAGGATGCTCCAAGGGAAGCGCCTTCGTGACGTAAGGGGGAAGACGCCCACGCCACTCGTCAGAATATAGGGTCATGGCCGAGGCCAGCTCCCGCAGGTTCGACATGCATTGAAACTGCGCCGCACGCTGACGAGCCTTCGATAACGTCGGCGCTAAAATCGAAACCAATACCGCTATTATGCCGACAACTGTCAGCATCTCTATGAGGGTAAAGCGCATTCTGCACATGGAAAAGCCTCCTCTACGCATCTCGAAACATGGCTTCAGGCATCCTGGACGAATATGCGGACGCCACTTGCCAAAGCATAAGGCGCAGAAGGTTTCAAATCAAGTCGTAACTTACATAAACATAGATAGTTATATAATTGGGTCC